>Ga0209023_10001702_pt1 | contig 28865 bp, 25 predicted proteins | sample LakOneMetagenome_FD_187468 | JGI IMG/M metagenome (GOLD analysis project Ga0209023, IMG submission 187468) | Freshwater and sediment microbial communities from Lake Erie, Canada (SPAdes) (version 2) | ecosystem: Environmental > Aquatic > Freshwater > Lentic | place: Lake Erie, Canada...
CAGGTGTTGACTGGGCCTGGCAGCGGCGGCTGCCGCTGGTCTTCGCGATGGCGGGCGGCTACGGGCGCGACATGGAAGATACGCTCACGGCGCAGCTCAACACCTGGCGCGTGGCCTGGGAATACCACCAGCGCTGGCAGAATGTGCGGCCATGACGTCCGCCGCCAGCACCCCCCACGCCCCCGGTTCAGACACCGATCCTGCAGCCGCCTCCACGGCAACTACTGTGGCACCTACGGCGTCACGCCCCGCGCCGCAGCCGCGCAGCGCCTACCGCGCGTTTCGCCCCATCACCACGCGCTGGGCCGACAACGACGTCTACGGCCATGTCAACAACGTCGTCTACTACAGCTGGTTCGACACCGCCGTGAACGCGCACCTCATCGAGCAGGGCGTGCTCGACATCCACGCCGGCGGCACCATCGGCCTCGTGATCGAGACCCAGTGCAACTACTTCGCACCGCTGGCTTTCCCGCAGACGGTGGAGGCGGGCATTCGCGTGGCGAAGCTGGGCAGCTCCAGCGTGCGCTACGAGGTGGGTCTGTTCGCGCAGGGCGAGCCGCTGACCGCCGCCGCCGGGCACTTCATCCATGTGTATGTGGACCGCGAAACCCGCCGCCCCGTCCCCGTGCCCGACGCACTGCGTCAGGTGCTGCAAGCACTGGTGGTCGCGGGCTGAGCGCCCGCGGTGCTGATGCTATTGATTTGATAGCTACTAGCGCTTGCCCATCCAGCGGTAGGGCCGTTTTTGGCTTGAAACGCTGGGGCCTGCAGGGTGGTGGCGGCCTTGAAAGCGCCGCACGGCGGCATGGCCTACACTTTGCGGCTTTGCTGCACGGCCTCCTGCGTCCCCGGCCTTCTTTGCGCCCGCACCGTCCATGATCATCACCAGCCTGCTCGACACCGACCTGTACAAGTTCACCATGATGCAGGTCGTGCTGCACCAGTTTCCGGGTGCGCAGGTCGAATACAAGTTCAAGTGCCGCAACCCCGGCGTGCAGCTGGCGCCGTTCGCCAACGAGATCCGCGACGAGATCCGGTCGCTGTGCAGCCTGCAGTTTCAGGACGCCGAGCTGGCCTATCTGCGGTCCATGCGCTTCATCAAGAGCGACTTCGTGGACTTCCTGGGGCTGTTCCAGCTCAACGAAAAGTACATCACCGTCACGCCCGTGCACAACGGCGAGATCGAGATATCCATCCGTGGGCCCTGGCTGCACACCATCCTGTTCGAGATCCCGGTGCTGGCCATCATCAACGAGGTGTACTTCCGCAACACGCAGAAGGTGCCGGACTTTCCCGAAGGCCGCAGGCGCCTGGACACCAAGATCGCGCAGCTGCAGGCCGACGGCCTGTCCGACCTCAAGATCGCCGACTACGGCACCCGCCGCCGTTTCAGCCGCGCCTGGCACGAAGAAGTGCTGCGCGTGCTGGTGGCCCGCCTGGGAACCGGCGATCGCCGCCCCGGCGCACCGGCAGGGCCGGGCCAGTTCGCCGGCACCAGCAACGTGTTGTACGCCATGAAGCTCGGCGTGACGCCGCTCGGCACCATGGCGCACGAATACCTGCAGGCCTGCCAGGCGCTGGGCCCGCGGCTGCGCGACAGCCAGGTCTTCGGGTTCGAGATGTGGGCCAAGGAATACCGCGGCGACCTGGGCATCGCCCTGTCGGACGTGTACGGTATGAGCGCCTTTCTGCGCGACTTCGACCTGTACTTCTGCAAGCTGTTCGACGGCGCGCGCCACGACAGCGGCGACCCGTTCGCGTGGGGCGAGCGCCTGCTGGAGCACTACCGCAAGAACCGTGTCGACCCGCTGACCAAGACGCTGATCTTCAGCGACGCGCTCACCGTGCCGCGCACCATCGAGCTGTACCAGCAGTTCCGCGGGCGCTGCCAGCTGGCCTTCGGCATCGGCACCAACCTGACCAACGATCTGGGCAGCCCGCCCGCGCATGAGCCGCTGCAAGTCGTCATCAAGATGACCCGCTGCAACGACCAGCCCGTGGCCAAGCTGTCGGACACGCCCGGCAAGGGCATGTGCGACGATGAAAAGTACCTGGCCTATCTGCGCCAGGTGTTCGATATTCCCCAGCCGGCCTGAAGTGAATCACCCCCTGAGTCGCTTCGCGCCTTCCCCCTCTCTCTACGCGCTGCGCGCTACGGGAGGGGGACGCTCCCAGCGCACGCAAGCGAAGCGCCGTATACGTTGCTTGGCGGCCCTTGCGCGGGAGCACTGGCTTGGGTCGCGCCAGTTTCGTGCATTGCGGGTGACGCGTAGTGCAATGGATAGCTGATGCCTATTGGCCTTCGATTACCCGGCTCGCGGCAGGTCTTCGGGCCGCTTTTTTTTTGGAGTGTGATGGAGACAACGCATATCTTGAAGGCGGCGCGCAGGCTGTCGGCCGCGGCGATTTTGTTGGGTGCGTGGCCCGGTGCGGCGCAGGCCGCCGATCTGGACGGGAGCACTCTGTCGGTGCTGTGGGGCGTGCCGTTCGCGGGCATCCTGCTGTCCATCGCGCTCATGCCGCTGCTCGCGCCCATCTTCTGGCACCACCACTTCGGCAAGGTGGCAGCGGCCTGGGGCCTTGCGTTTTTGCTGCCCTTCGCCGTCGCCTTCGGACCGGCAGTGGCGGGCGCGAACCTGGTGCATGCGCTGCTGGCCGAGTACATCCCCTTCGTGATCCTGCTCACCGCGCTGTACACCGTGGCGGGCGGCATCTACATCCGCGGCAACCTGCACGGCAGCCCGGGCCTGAACACGGGCCTGCTGGCCCTGGGGGCCGTGCTGGCCAGCATCATGGGCACCACGGGTGCGTCCATGCTGCTGATCCGCCCGCTGATCCGCGCCAACGACAACCGCAAGCACGTGGTGCATGTGGTCGTGTTCTTCATCTTCATCGTGTCGAACGCCGGGGGCTCCCTCACCCCGCTGGGCGACCCGCCGCTGTTCCTGGGCTTTCTGAAAGGCGTGGACTTCTTCTGGACCGTGGGCCAGATCCTGCCGGAGACCCTGTTCCTCATCGGCACCCTGCTGGCGCTGTTCTTTGCGCTCGATACCTGGTTTTACCGCCGCGGCGGCGAAGTGCTGCCGCGCGACCCCACGCCCGACACCGGCGGTGCGCGGTCCTTCGGCTTCGACGGCAAGCTCAACTTCGCACTGCTGGGCGCGGTGGTGGCGCTGGTGCTGCTCAGCGGGTTCTGGAAGTCGCCCGTCGTGTTCGACATCATGGGCACGCCGGTGGGCCTGTCTGGCATCGTGCGCGATGTCGGGCTGGTGCTGGTCACGCTGGCATCGCTGTGGCTCACACCCTGCCAGGTGCATGCGGACAACCAGTTCGGCTGGGCCCCGATGCAGGAGGTGGCCAAGCTCTTTGCGGGCATCTTCCTCACCATCATCCCGGTCATCGCGATGCTCAAGGCTGGGACGGACGGTCCGTTCGGCGCCGTGGTGCGCGCCGTCACCCGGCCCGACGGGGCGCCCGACCCGGCCATGTATTTCTGGGCCACGGGCGTGCTCAGCTCGTTCCTCGACAACGCGCCGACCTACCTGGTGTTCTTCAACACCGCAGGCGGCGACCCGGCCGTGCTGATGACCACACTGGCCCCCACGCTCGCCGCCATCTCGGCCGGCGCCGTGTTCATGGGCGCCAACACCTACATCGGCAACGCGCCGAACATGATGGTCAAGGCCATCGCCGAAGACCGGGGCGTGAAGATGCCCAGCTTCTTCGGCTACATGCTGTGGTCGGGCGGCATTCTGGTGCCGCTGTTTCTTGTCATGACATTCATCTGGTTTAAATGATGTACATCCCCCTGAGCGGCTGCGCCGCTTCCCCCTTCTCTCGCACCGCTGCGTGTTGCGGGAAGGGGGACGCCGCTCTCGCTGCAGGGCGGCCTTTGCTCGGCGGCCACTGGCCTGGGCAGCGCCGGTTTTATAGGGCGACTTACCTCGCGAATACATTGGAGATGGCAGTATGAGCAAGCCCCGCATCCTGGTCGCGCGTGCGATCTTCCCCGACATCGTCGACCGCCTGCGCCAGCACTTCGACGTGCTGGACAACCCCGATGACACCATCTGGTCTCCGGCCGAGCTGGCCGAGCGCCTGGCCGACAAGGACGGTGCCTTCACCACCGGCAGCCAGCGCATCGACGCGGCGCTGCTGGCGGCCGCGCCGCGGCTGAAGATCGTGGCCAACATGGCGGTGGGCTACAACAACTTCGACGTGGACGCCATGACCGCCGCCGGCGTGTGGGGCACCAACACGCCCGATGTGCTGACCGAAACCACGGCCGACTTCGGCTTTGCACTGCTGATGGCCACCGCGCGCCGCATGACCGAGTCGGAGCACTACCTGCGCGCCGGGAAGTGGACGAAATGGAGCTACGACATGTTCTCCGGCAGCGACATCCATGGCAGCACGCTGGGCATCATCGGCATGGGGCGCATCGGCCAGGGCATTGCCCGGCGCGGCGCGCACGGCTTTGGCATGAAGGTGGTCTATCACAACCGCTCGCGCCTGTCGGCGCAGCTCGAGGCCGAGTGCAAGGCCACGTACGTCGGCAAGGAAGAGTTGCTCGCCACCGCCGACCACGTGGTGCTGGTGGTGCCTTACACCGCGGCCTCGCACCACACCATCGGCGCGGCAGAACTGGCGCTGATGAAGCCCACCGCCACGCTGGTCAACATCGCCCGCGGCGGCATCGTGGACGACGCGGCGCTGGCCGTGGCCCTGCGCGACGGGCGCATTGCGGCCGCCGGCCTGGATGTGTTCGAAGGCGAGCCCAGCGTGCACCCTGACCTGCTGACCGTGCCCAACGTGGTGCTCACGCCCCACATCGCCAGCGCCACGGTGCCCACGCGCCGTGCCATGGCCAACCTGGCGGCCGATAACCTGATCGCCTTCTTCGACGGCCGCGGTGCGCTCACGCCGGTGAACACACCCGCCACCTCGAACCGCGGCTGAATTTTCAATAAAAACACCTGCTACCGCTGGATGGATATGCGCTAGCAGCTATCAAAAGTATAGTAAACGCATTTTGACTACCGACACCCTTGTCTTGCTGGCCGCCCTGGGCCTGGTGATAGTGCTGCTGGCCATCGTCCTGCTGCGCCGCCCGAACGTGAATTGGCCTGCCGACTGGAACACCCGGCTGCAGGCGCTGGAGAGCATGGCCCAGGCCACCCGGCTGGCCGTGGCGCGCAACGATGGCGCGATGGAGTCGCTGGGCCAGCAACTCGGCGGCTTCACGCAGGCCACGCAGCGCCAGCTGGAGGCTTTGCGCAGCGCCGTCGACGAACGCCTGGGCCAGGCCGTGGGCGAATCGCGCACCGGCCGCGCCGAGCTGCTGGCTGCGTTCGGCGCGTTCGAGGCCAAGCTCGAGCAGCGCCTGGCCCAGGGCCAGGCCGAGGCCGCGCTGGCGCGCAAGGAGCTGTCGGATGCGCTGGCGGCTTTCCGTGCCGAGCTCACGCAGACCGCGCAGTCCCTGGCGTCCGACAGCCAGCGCTCGCGCGAGGCGCTGGCCGAGAGCACGCAGCTGTTCGAGCAGCGCATCCAGGAGCGCTTCGAGGCCCTGTCCGTCGCCACCCGCGGCACACTCGACTCGCTCAAGAGCGACATCCACACCCAGTTGGGCGCTGTGTCCACCGCGCTCAAGGACCAGCTCGAAGCCAACGGCCAGCAGATCCGCCACCAGTTCGGCGTGCTGCAGGACGCGGTGTCGCAGCAACTGGCGGGCCTGGTGCAGGGCAGCCAGCAAAATGCCGAGCAGCTGCGCACGGCGCTCAACGAACGGCTGGCGGCCATCCAGACCGACAACTCCGCCAAGCTCGAAGAAATGCGCCGCACGGTGGACGAAAAGCTGCACGCCACGCTGGAGCAGCGCCTGGGCGAATCCTTCAAGCTGGTGAGCGACCGCCTGGAGCAGGTGCACAAGGGCCTGGGCGAGATGCAGACCCTGGCCGGCAGCGTGGGCGACCTCAAGCGCGTGATGACCAACGTGAAGACGCGCGGCACCTGGGGCGAAATGCAGCTTGGGGCCATCATCGAGAACGTGCTCACGCCCGACCAGTTCGCGCGCAACGTCAAGGCCGTGCCCGGCAGCGACGACCTGGTCGAATTCGCCATCCGCCTGCCGGGCCGCGGCGACGATCAGCCCGTGTGGCTGCCCATCGATTCCAAGTACCCGGTGGAGCAGTACCAGCGCCTACTCGATGCGCAGGACGCGGCCGACAAGCCCGCCATTGCATCGGCCGGCAACGCGTTCGAGACCTCGATCAAGCTCGAGGCGAAAAAGATCTTCAGCAAGTACGTGTCGCCGCCGCACACCACCGACTTCGCGGTGCTGTACCTGCCCACAGAGGGCCTGTTTGCCGAAGTGATCCGCCGCCCCGGCCTGGTCGAAGCGGTGCAGAACGAGTGCCGCGTGATGATCACCGGCCCTGCCAACCTGGCCGCCATGCTCAGCAGCCTGCAGATGGGCTTCAAGACGCTGGCCATCGAAAAGCGCTCGTCCGAAGTGTGGGGCGTGCTCGGCTCGGTGAAGACCGAGTTTTCCAAGTTCGGCGAGATCGTCGAGTCGGCCCGCAAGTCCATCGACGCCGCGGCCAAAAAGTTCGATGACGTGGGCGTGCGCACCCGGGCCATCCAGCGCAAGCTGCGCGACGTGCAGGAGCTGCCCGCGCCCGTTGCAACTGACGGGCTTAGCACGCCCGCCGTGCCGGCGGTAAGTGCAGGTACTGCCGCGCTACCGGGCCTGGACCTCGAGGACGACCTGCCATGAACCGCAACCTGGCACGCCTGATTGCCGGTCAGGTCTGCGTGCACGCCTGCATGGCCGGCATGCGGCTGGCGGCCCCGTTGCTGGCCCTGCGCGAGGGCTATGGCGCTGCGGCGGTGGGCCTGCTGGTGGCGCTGTTTGCGCTCACGCAGGTGTTTTTGGCGCTGCCGGCCGGGCGCTATGCAGACCGGCATGGCCTCAAACGCCCGGTGGGGTATGCCGTGGCGCTGGCCGCCACGGGTGCGGCGTTGGCGATGTTGTTCCCGGTGTTTCCGGTGCTGTGCATCACCGCGCTGATGACGGGTGGGGCGGCCGGCGCGGCCACCATTGCGGTGCAGCGCCACGTGGGCCGCGCGGTGCACGACACCACGCAGCTGCGGCAGGTGTTCAGCTGGCTGGCCATCGGGCCTGCGGTGTCCAACTTCATCGGCCCCTTTCTGGCGGGCCTGATGATCGACCATATCGGCAAGGTGCCCGGCAGCATCGAGGGCTACCGCGGCGCGTTCGCCCTGCTGGCCGTGCTGCCACTGCTGTCGTGGGTGTGCGTGCGCAACACGGTGGAGCTTCCGCCCGTGGTCGCGGCCAACGACGGCGCGCCGCGCCGCGCGTGGGACCTGCTGGGCGAGGCGCCGTTCAGGCGCCTGCTCATCGTCAACTGGCTGCTGTCCTCGTGCTGGGATGTGCACGCCTTTGTGGTGCCGCTGCTGGGGCACGAGCGCGGTCTGTCGGCCTCGGTCATCGGCTCCATCCTGGGCGCGTTCGCCATCGCCGCCACGGTGATCCGCATGCTCATGCCCATGGTGGCCGCGCGGCTGAGCGAGCGGGTGGTCCTGGCGGGCGCCATGGTGTCCACCACGGTGCTGTTTTGCATCTACCCGCTGCTGGGCAGCGCTTTGGGCATGGGCCTGTGCTCGGTGCTGCTGGGTTTTGCGCTGGGCTCGGCCCAGCCCATGGTGATGAGCCTGCTGCACCAGATCACGCCATCGCACCGCCACGGCGAGGCCCTGGGCCTGCGGCTCATGGCCATCAACGCGTCGAGCGTGCTGATGCCGCTGCTGTTTGGAACGGCCGGGGCGCTGATCGGCGTGGGCGGGCTGTTCTGGGGTGTGGGCGCGATTGTGGCGGGCGGCACGCGCCTGGCGTGGCTGTTGACGGTGGCGTCGCCGGAGTCAGCGCGGGCGCCCGAGGAGCATTGAAGCGGCGGACGAACCGGTGCCAGAACCGGTTTTCGTGCGGTATTGCGCGCAGCGTGGCAATCAGGGCTTGAGGGGCTGAGCAAGCGGCGCGAAACGTAGTAGATTCGCCGGATTCGATAGAGGGGGGCTGACATGAGCGTTCCAACTTGGTCCCGGCACGTGCGCCGCCTGGCCGTGCTGCCGTTTCTGGTGGCGGCCCCCGGGGCGTATCTCCATGCCGATGAGCTGATGGGCCAGGCGCAGGCCCTGCTGCAACAGGGCGACGCCCGGCGCGCCTTCGAGGTGCTGGATGCGCAAGAGGCTGCGCGTGCGGGCGACCCCGCATTCGACGCTGCCATGGGCCGTGCCGCACACGCTGCCGGCCAGTACAGCCGGGCCGTGCTGGCGTGGGAGCGGGTGGTGGCGGCGCAGCCCGGCAACACCGAAGCCCAGTGGGAGCTGGGGCGTGCGCTGCATGCTGTGGGCGACAAGCAGGGTGCCAACGCCGTCTCCGAGCGCGTTCGTGCCGCCGGTATCCCGGTGGACGCCGCGCTCAGCATCGACCAGTTTCTGGTGTCGTATGACCGCCTGGGCCACGAAGGCCGCTCCACCTGGAAGGGCCATGTCGAGCTGACCGTGGGCCGCGACTCCAACGCCAATGCAGGGCCTGACCTGAATGCGCCCGCGCTGTCGCCGCCCGGCACCCCGGCCTGGGCGCTGGCGCCGGGTGCCGAGGCGCAGCGTGCGTCGTACGCCGCCGTGCTGGGCAACATCCGCGGTCGGCATGTGCTGGATTCGCGCTGGTCGCTGATCGGCGCGGCCACAGGGGAAGTGCGCGGCTATTCCGACGCGGGCAAGCCCTACGACAGCGCGCAGCTCGATGCCAGCGCCGGGGTGGCCTACCGCGTGGAGCGCCATGAATGGATGCTGAGCGCGCAGGGCGCCACCTACCGCCTCGATGGCGACACGCTGCGTAACATTGGCGGCGTGCTGGGCGAGTGGGTCTACCGGCTCGACGGCTTTCGGCAGTGGGACACCTTCCTGCAGGTGCAGGACCTGCGCTATCCCACGCAGTCGCTGCGCAATGCGCGCCGGACGGTGGGCGGTACGTCGTACGTCCACATCCTGCGCAACGGCAGCCTGTATTACGCCGGGCTGTATGCGGGGCAGGAGAACCCGCAGGCCAGTGACGTGGACAACCTGGGGCACCACCTGGCAGGCCTGCGGGCCGGCGTGCAGTGGGCCATCAGCGCCGACTGGGCGGCGTTTGTGCACCTGAACCACGAGCGGCGCCGCTACGGGGCGGCCGACCCGTTCTTCGGCGTGACGCGGCGTGACCGCCAGACCTACGGCGTGCTGGGCGTGTCGTGGCTGCCGGCGCCGGGCTGGCGCATCACGCCGCAGTGGGCCATCACGCGCAATGCGTCCACGCTGCCCATCACCGATTACGACCGCCGGGTGTTCTCGGTCACCGTGCGCCGCGAGTTCTGAGGGAGCCTCTGATGCAGTCCAATTTTCCTTCTTCCCGGCTGGCGCTGTGGCTGGCCGTGGCGGCTGCGTGGCCCCTGCAGGGCCTGGCCGCTGCCGGCCTGGTGCAGTTTGTGGCGGGCGATGTGCAGTTGCGCAGGGGCGCCGCCCAGGCGCCGGTGGCCAAAGGCGCCGAGGTCGAGAGCGGCGATGTCGTCGTGACCGGTGCCGCGGGCCGCGCGCAGATCCGCTTTTCGGACGGCGGGCTGGTGGCACTGTACCCGGACTCGCAATTCACGGTCACGCGCTATGCGGATGCCGGCAACGCGGCCGAAGACCATTTCGCGGTGGACTTGCTGCGCGGCGGCATGCGTGCCATCACCGGCCTGATCGGCAAGCGCGACCCGCGCAATTACCGGGTGACCACACCCACGGCGGTGGTGGGCATCCGGGGTTCCGCCTTCCTCATCGCCTTCAATGCCGAGGGCGAGTTGGTGGTGTCGGGCGAGCAGGACGAGATCGAGGTGTGCACCGAGGCCGGTTGCGTGGGCGTGAAGGCGGGCGAATCGGTGCGGGTGGTGGCCAGCAGCCAGCTGCCGCTGTACACCCACACGCGCGCCGTGGTGCCGCTGCCGCCGCCACCGGTGCCGTTTGCGGTGGGCGAGCAGGTCAGCGCCAGCGGGCGTCTGGTGACAGAGCCAGGCACCCCCGCGCCACCGCCGGTGACGGGCGCCCCGCCGCCCGGAGCGACCCCGCCGGCCCCCACGGTGCCGCCGCCGCCATCGACGACTGTGCCGTCGCCCGGCCCGTCCATTCCCACACCACCGCCGCCGCCCACCGGAACGGGGACGGGGACGGGCACTGGCACACCCACGCAGCCGCCGACCACGGGGACACCGCCCACAGCGGGCACGCCGCCTACCACACGGCCGCCAGCCCAAACCCCCACCACACCACCAGCGCCGCCCGCAACGCGCCCGCCGATCTTCACGCTGCCGCCCATCGTGCGGCCGATCATCGTGCTGCCCCCGATCGCGGTGCCCCCTCCGCCGCCCGTGATTCGCTGACAAGGCTATCCACTCGCGTACCGGCGGGTGGTGCGCAAGCGGCGGCGCATTGAAAGGGCAGGGGCCCGCAGGCCCCGGGGCTCAGCCGGTCACAGCTGGTAGAACGACTTGATCAGCTCCCACGCTTCCTGCGGGTCGTCGGTGTAGTGGAAGAGGCCCAGGTCCTGGGCCGAGATGGTGCCTTCTTCGACCAGCACCTCGAAGTTGATGAGCCGCTTCCAGTAGTCCGAGCCGAACAGCACGATGGGCACGGGCTTGGCTTTTTTCGTCTGCACCAGCGTGAGCACTTCGAACAGTTCGTCCAGCGTGCCGAAGCCGCCAGGGAAGGCCACCAGCGCCTTTGCGCGCATCATGAAATGCATCTTGCGCAGCGCGAAGTAGTGGAACTTGAAGCTCAGCGTGGGCGAGATGAAGCGGTTGCCGCTTTGCTCGTGGGGCAGGGCGATGTTCAGGCCCACGTTCAGGGCGCCCACATCGTGCGCACCGCGGTTGGCGGCCTCCATGATGCCGGGGCCGCCGCCGGTGCAAATGTAGATGCGGTCCGCTGGCTGCTGGCGCTCGCTGTGCTCGGCCACCACGCGGGCGAACTGGCGGGCCAGGTCGTAGTACTTGGCGTTGCGCACGGCCAGGCGCGCGCGCTGCAAGCGCACCTCGTCGCCACTGGCTTCGGCCTCGAGCAACTGGGCATCGGCTTCGTCGGGGGCGATGAAGCGCGCGCTGCCGTAGACCACGATGGTGTTCTCGATGCCTTGCTCGATCTGGCCCAGGTCGGGCTTGAGCATCTCCAACTGAAAGCGGATGCCGCGGGTCTCGCGGCGGAACATGAATTCAGGGTCTGCGAACGCCAGGCGATAGGCATCGGCGTGCAGCGGGTTGCCGCTGGCGGCGTGGTTTTGCAGCTCCGCCCAGGCATCGGCCAGGCGGCGGTCATTGAGTTGGGTATTGGCGTCCATGGCAGATCAGAAAAAACGCTGCTGGCCGTAGCGAAGGCGCCGGTCGGCAGGGGGGTTGAACGTGGGGAGGTGGTGACCGGTGCGTTTGACTTGCGTTTGATTATTACGCAGGTTCAAGCGCGTGCTGCTATCAGAAAAGTAGCGCTATGGATACCCAGCAAAGTAAGTGTCAGCGAACCCAGCAGATGTACCGCGGTGGTACCCAGCGCCAGCAGATAACGCTGCTGCTGCAGCATGCCCACCACCTCGGCCGAGAAGCTGGAGAACGTGGTGAGCCCGCCCAGAAACCCGGTCACCAGCGCCAGCCGCCACACCGGGTCCAGTTGCGGCAGCGCCTGGAACACTGCCACGCACACCCCCACCAGGTACCCGCCGATCAGGTTGGCGGCCAGCGTGCCCCAGGGCATCAGCGCCCCCGCGGCATTGAGCCACACCCCCAGCCGCCAGCGCGCCAGCGCACCCACGCTGGCACCGATACAGATGGCCACGACTGCGAGCATGGTGCGATGACTCCGGAGAAACGAAGGGCCGTATTGTCGGTGATGCTGTGTTCAGCCGGTCTGCGCCGTGGCCACGGCTGCGCGAACCGCCATCCACCGTCGGCCTGGGACGCGACCCCGGCCAGCGCCACCGTGGAACCGGCTTCGCCGGGCCACTGGAGGCGTCCCCCTTGGGGGGAAGGCGCGAAGCGACTCAGGGGGGCTATTTTTCCTTGCCCATCACCAAGTCTGGCAGGATGGTCACGACCTGCGGGAACACCGTGATGATCGCAATGCACACCACCAGACACAGGAAGAACGGAATCGCAGCGCGCGCAATCGTGTTGCTGTCCTTGCCCGTCATGTTCTGCAGCACGAACAGGTTGAAGCCCACCGGTGGCGTGACCTCGGCAATCTCGACCAGCAGCACGATGAAGATGCCGAACCAGATCAAATCGAACCCGGCCTGCTGGATCATCGGCAGCACCACGGCGCTGGTCAGCACGATCATGCTGATGCCGTCGAGCGCTGTGCCCAGCACCAGGTACACCACCACCAGCACGCTGATGAGCGCAAACGGCGACAGGTGCATGGCGTTGACCCATTCGGCCAGCTCGCGCGGGATGCCGGTGAAGGCCATGGTCTTGGTGAGGAACGCAGCACCCGCCAGGATGAACATGATCATGCAACTGGTGCGTGTGGTGCCCATCAGCCCTTCCTTGAAGTTCTGCCAGGTGAGCGACCGGCTCCACAGCGCCAGGCCCAGCGACCCTACCACGCCATACGCCGCGCATTCAGTCGCGGTGGCGTAGCCGGTGATGAGCACGGCCACGATGAAGACGATGAGCACGCCCACGGGGATCAGGTTGCCGGACTTGCGGATCTTTTCGCGCAGCGTCGAGGGCGGGTCGGCCGCGGGCACCTTGTCGGGGTTGCGCAGGCTCCACCAGCCGATGTAGCCCGAGAACAGCAGCATCAGCAAGATGCCCGGCAGGAAGCCCGCGAGGAAGATGCGGATGATGGACGCATCGGCCGCCACCGCATACACCACCATGGTGATCGACGGCGGGATCAGAATGCCCAGCGTGCCGGCCGTGGCCAGCGAGCCCAGCGCCAGCTTCTCGTCGTAGCCGCGCTTCATCAGCTCGGGCAGGGCCACCTTGCTGATGGTGGCGCAGGTTGCCGCCGACGAGCCCGACACCGACCCGAAGATGCCGCAGCCCAGGATGGTGGTGTGCATCAGCCGCCCCGGCACGCGGTTGAGCCAGGGGCGCAGGCCTTCGAACATCTCTTCGCTGAGCTTGGTGCGAAACAGGATTTCGCCCATCCAGATGAACAGCGGCAGCGCCGCCAGCTCCCAGCTCGCATTGCTCTCCCAGAACGCCGAGAACAAATTCTTGGCCGGCTGCGTGGACGTGAAGAACGCCTGCCCCACCCACCCGCAGATCGCCAGCGTCATCGCAATCCACACGCCGCCGGACAGCAGCACCAGCATGAGCAGCAGCAACACGCCACCCACCATCAAGATATCCATATCGAACTTTCTGGGCCATGGGCGTAACACCCATGCAGCCTGTTGTTATCGGTATTCACACAGCGCGGCCATCACGCCGCGCTTCCCACCCACCGCAAAAACTGGCGCGGCAAACGCGAGTGCCACCGTGGAACCGGCTACGCCGGGCCACCGGAGGCGTCCCCCTCGGGGGAAGGCGCGCAGCGCCTCAGGGGGGCTTCCTAGATATCAGAAGAGAAGTCACCCTTGGCGTGGCGTTCTTCCACCGCCCGCACAAAGGTCGGCACACCACCACGCAGCACGATGATGAATTCATCCACCACCGCCACCCACAGCAGCACCGAGCCGATCGCAAAGCTCAGTTGCGGAATCCACAGCGGCATGGGCAGCAGGCCCTGGGAGATGTCGTTGAACTCCCAGCTTTCATACGTGTAGCTGCAGGCCGCCCACATCAGGTAGCCCACGGCGACCGATGCGATGGCGAGCGACACGACTTCCAGCTGGCGGCAGCGGCGCGGGGACAGCTTTTCCAGCAGCAGCGTCACGCGCACGAAGTCGCCGTGCTTGAACGCGTGGGCCATCGCAAAGAAAGCCGCTGCTGCGCAGAACCACGCCACGATGTCGTTGATGGCGCCGGTGCGCAGCCCCACTTCGCGCATGATGCTTTGCGCGATCATGAGGATGCAGATGAGGGCGATGAACGCGGCGCCCAGGGCGCCTGCGGCAAGGTAGATGCGGTCGAGCCAGCGGCGCAGCATATGGATGCGGGCCTACTTCTTGGCCTGCACGCCAGGGACCGGACTGCTCTTGCGGTAGCTGGCGACGATGGCTTCGCCGTCCGGGCCGGCCTTCTTGAGCCAGTCGGACAGCATGATCTCGCCGACTTGGCGCATGTCGGCCATGAGCTTGGGCGCGGGCGTCACGATCTTCATGCCCTTGTCGATCAGCGCCTTCTTGTACCACTCGGTCTTTTCTTCGCTGAGCTTCCAGCCGCGCGACTCGGCCTCGGCCGATGCCTTGAGCAGGGCGTCCTGGCTGGGCTTGTCCAGCGCATCAAAAGCCTTCTTGTTCACGATGACCGCGTTCTTGGGCAACCAGGCCTGCGTGTCGTGAAAGAGCTTGATGCTTTCATAGATCTTGCTGTCGTATCCAGTGGAGCCCGACGTCATGGTGGCCTCGACCACGCCCGTGGCCAGCGCCTGCGACAGCTCGGCCGCCTGGATGGTCACCGGCTGTGCGCCGATCAGCTCGGCGATCTTGGCGGTGGCAGGGCTGTAGGCGCGCCACTTGATGCCGCGCAGGTCGGCCACGGAGGCCAGTTCCTTCTTCGAATAGATGCCCTGCGGTGGCCAGGCCACGGCGTACAAAAGCTTCATGCCCTGTGTGCCCAGCAACTTGTCGAGGTAGGGCTTTTGCGCGTCGTACAGGCGCTTGGAGTCGCCGTACGATGTGGCCAGGAAGGGGATGCCGTCTACGCCGTACAGCGGGTTCTCGTTCTCGAAGTTGCCCAGCAGCACTTCACCGGCCGGGGCCTGCCCGCCCTGCACGGCGCGCTTGATTTCGTTGGCCTTGAACAGCGAGGCGTTGGCATGCACCGTGATCTTGAGCTTGCCGGCCGATGCCGCATCCACATCCTTGGCGAACTGCATCAGGTTCTCGGTGTGGAAGTTGCTCACGGGGTAGGCGGCGGCCAGGTCCCACTTGGTCTGGGCCATCACGGAGGTGGCGGTGACACCGAAGGCCAGGGCCAGGCCGAGCGCTGTGGCGGGAAGGATTCGACGCTTCATGGGGAGCTCCACAAGTAAGGAACGTGGGGTGAAAGGACTGTCGGCGACTGTATAGAAACCAACCCATGGCGACATAGGTGTTTTGCCTAAACGCTGACAAATTGCCAACAAATCATTGCCATGGTGCCTACAATGGCTTGCATAACCCGTGCCAGTTTTTCCCTTCCACCACAAGGTTCGCTGTCCATCATGAAATCCGGCTCCAAGGCCAAGGGCGATTCCGGCCCCATCGTGTCGTCGGCGCACCTGGTGTCGGCGCAGAGCGCGGAGCTGAGCGAGTTCGAGTTCGGGCTTATCGTGGCGGGCAACGCTTTTCACCGCTGGGTGGCGCACTGCATGTCGGCAGCGGGCCTGAAGGACCTCACGCCCCTGGATGTGCTGGTGCTGCACCATGTCACGCACCGCGCGCGGGACAAGCGCCTGGCCGACATCTGCTTCATCATGAATGTGGAGGACACCCACCTGGTGAACTACGCGCTCAAGAAGCTGCAGAACCTGGGCGTGGTGGCCTCGCAGAAAAACGGCAAGGAAGTGACTTACGCCGCCACCGACGTGGGCCGCGCCTACGTGCAGCGCTACCGCGAAATCCGCGAGCGCTGCCTCATCGATGCGCTGCACGCCGACGACTCGCTGAACCGCGACATTGGCGAGCTGGCCCGGTTGCTGCGTGTGCTGTCGGGCATGTACGACCAGGCGGCGCGCTCGGCGGCATCGCTGTGACCGCCGCCACGCAGTGGTTTGAATAAAAACCTGCTCTACCGCTTGATGCATAAGCGCTAGAAGCTATCAAAATAGTAGCAAATGTCCCATCAACCTTCCCCCATGTCCCGCTGGCAGTTCTGGATCGACCGTGGAGGCACCTTCACCGACGTGGTGGGCCGCCGGCCCGAGGCCGATGGCACGTTCACGCTGGTCACCCACAAGCTGCTGTCCGAGAACCCCGAGCAGTACAAGGATGCGGCGGTGGCGGGCATTCGCCACCTGCTGGGCTTGAAGCCTGGCGAGCCGGTGACGCCGGCCCAGGTCGAGTGCGTGAAGATGGGCACCACGGTGGCCACCAATGCACTGCTGGAGCGCAAGGGCGAGCCCACGCTGCTCATCACCACGCGGGGTTTCAAGGACGCGCTGCGCATTGCGTACCAAAACCGCCCGCGCCTGTTCGATCGCCACATCGTGCTGCCCGAGCTGCTCTACAGCCGCGTGATCGAGGCGCAGGAGCGCGTGGGCGCACAGGGCGAGGTGATCGAGCCGCTGGATGAGGCGCACCTCAAGGAACGCCTGTGGGCCGCCTACGACGCGGGCCTGCGCAGCGTGGCCATCGTCTTCATGCACGGCTACCGCTACAACGCGCACGAACAGGCCGCAGCGCGGCTGGCGCGCGAGGCGGGCTTCACGCAGGTGAGCAGCTCGCACGAGACCAGCCCCATGATGAAGTTCGTGAGCCGGGGCGACACCACGGTGGTGGACGCGTACCTCTCGCCCATCCTGCGCCGCTATGTGGACCAGGTGACCAGCGAGATGCCGGGGGTCAAGCTGTTCTTCATGCAGTCGTCCGGTGGCCTCACGGATGCGGGCACTTTCCAGGGCAAGGACGCCATCCTGTCCGGCCCGGCAGGCGGCATCGTGGGCATGGCGCGCACGGCCGAGCTGGCTGGGCACGAGAAGGTCATCGGCTTTGACATGGGCGGCACGTCCACCGATGTGAGCCACTACGCGGGCTCTTTCGAGCGCGAGTTTGAAACCCAGGTGGCGGGCGTGCGCATGCGCGCGCCGATGATGAGCATCCACACCGTGGCCGCTGGCGGCGGCTCCATCCTGGGCTTTGACGGCGCGCGCTTTCGCGTCGGCCCCGAGAGCGCGGGTGCCAACCCCGGCCCGGCCAGCTACCGCCGCGGCGGCCCGCTGGCCGTGACGGATGCGAACGTGATGGTCGGCAAGATTCAGCCCGCACACTTCCCGCACGTGTTCGGCCATGCGGCCAACGAGGCGCTCGACGGCGACGTGGTGGCGCAGAAGTTCGCGCAGCTGGCGGTGCAAAGCGGCCGCTCGCAAGAGGACGTGGCCCACGGCTTCATCCAGATCGCCGTGCAGCAAATGGCCAATGCCATCAAGAAGATCAGCGTGGCGCGCGGCTACGACGTCACGCGCTACACACTGCAGTGCTTTGGCGGAGCGGGCGGCCAGCATGCGTGCCTGGTGGCCGATGCGTTGGGCATGACGCGGGTGTTCGTGCACCCGCTGGCGGGCGTGCTCAGCGCCTATGGCATGGGCCTGGCCGACCAGAACGTGATCCGCGAGCAGGCGGTGGAAATCAAGCTGGCGCCGGACGCCCTGCCGGGCATCGAAGCCACGCTCGATGCACTGGCCGCCACCGCGCGCACCGAACTGGAGCGCCAGCAGGCCGGCAGCAGCACGGCGGTGGTGCACCGGCGCGTGCATGTGCGCTACGAGGGCAGCGACTCGGCGCTCATCGTCCCGTTCGGCACGCAGGCCGAGATCACCACTGCGTTTGAAAGCGCTTACCGCCAGCGCTTTGCTTTCCTCATGCAGGGCAAGGGGCTGGTCGTAGAGGCCGTGTCGGTCGAGGCCGTGGTGCCTGGCGATGCGCCCGTGGAGCCACGCCACACGCTGCAGCCCGCGCGCGAGGCGCCGCACCGCGGCATGGTGCGCATGTACACCGGCGGCGTCGATGGCGTGCCCGCGTGGCACAGCGCCCTGCTGGTGGTGCGCGAGGACCTGCGCCCCGGCGATGTGATCCCCGGCCCCGCCATCATTGCCGAGAAGAACGCCACCACCATTGTCGAGCCTGGCTGGCAGGCGCAGCTGACCGACCTGGACCACCTGCTGCTGGACCGCACCGTGGCGCGCGCGGTGCAGCACGCCGTGGGCACCACGGTGGACCCGGTGCTGCTCGAAGTCTTCAACAACCTGTTCATGAACATCGCCGAGCAGATGGGCCTGCAGCTGCAGAACACGGCGTACTCGGTGAACATCAAGGAGCGCCTGGACTTCAGCTGCGCGCTGTTCGATACCGCCGGCAACCTGATCGCCAATGCCCCGCACATGCCGGTGCACTTGGGGTCCATGGGCGAGAGCATCAAGACGGTGATACGTGACAACGCCGGCCGCATGCAGCCGGGCGACGTGTTCGTGCTGAACGACCCGTACCACGGCGGCACGCACCTGCCCGACATCACGGTCATCACGCCGGTCTACCTGGAAGACAACGCCGAGCCCACGTTCTACGTCGGCAGCCGGGGCCACCATGCGGATGTGGGCGGCATCACGCCCGGCTCCATGCCGCCGTTCTCGACCCGCATCGAGGAAGAGGGCGTGCAGATCAACAACGTGAAGCTGGTCGAGCGCGGTGTGCTGCGCGAGGCGGAGATGATCGCGCTGCTGGAGAGCGGCGAATACCCCAGCCGCAACCCGCAGCAGAACATGGCCGACCTGCGCGCGCAGATCGCCGCGAATGAAAAGGGCCAGCAGGAGCTGCGCCGCATGGTGGGCGAGTTTGGCCTGTCCGTCGTGCTGGCATACATGAACCACGTGCAGGACAACGCCGAGGAGTCGGTGCGCCGCGTGATCACGCGCTTGAAGGACGGGCAGTTCACGCTGCCGCTCGACAACGGCGCGCAGATCAGCGTCGCGGTGCGTGTGGATGCGGCCAGCCGCAGTGCCGAGATCGACTTCACCGGCACCAGCCCGCAGCAGACCCACAACTTCAACGCGCCCACGGCGGTGTGCATGGCGGCGGTGTTGTACGTGTTCCGCACGCTGGTGCAGGACGATATTCCGCTCAACGCGGGGTGCCTCAAACCACTCAAGGTCATCATCCCGGCGGGCTCCATGCTCAACCCCAACCCGCCAGCCTCGGTGGTGGCGGGCAATGTGGAGACCTCCACCTGCATCACCAACGCGCTGTACGGCGCGCTGGGGCTGATGGCGGCGGGGCAGTGCACCATGAACAACTTCACCTTCGGCAGCGCGAAGTACCAGTACTACGAGACCATCTCGGGCGGCAGCGGTGCGGGTGGCGTGTGGGATGCGGCGGGCCAGCTCACCGGCGGCTTTGCGGGCACGAGCGTGGTGCAGTGCCACATGACCAACTCGCGCCTGACGGACCCGGAGATCCTGGAGTTTCGCTTTCCGGTGCGGCTGGAGGGCTACGAGATCCGCAAAGGCTCGGGCGGCAACGGGCAGTGGAAGGGCGGCGACGGCGGCGTGCGGCGCGTGCGCTTTCTGGAGCCCATGACGGCCAGCATCTTGTCCAACGGCCGCCACCACGGCGCATTCGGCATGGCGGGCGGCAGCGCTGGCGCGGTGGGCATCAACAAGGTGGTGCGCAGCAACGGCAAGACCGAGCTGCTGGACCACATTGGCCAGGCGGAGATGCAGCCGGGCGATGTGTTCGAGATCCACACGCCGGGCGGCGGCGGCTTCGGTGCCGTGGGCTCGAAGTAAGAGTCCATGAGCCGCTATCGCTTGATCTACAAGCGGTAGCAGCTATCAAATCAGGAGCGTCAGACGCGCACGTCCTCGGGCGCTGTCGATGCCGGTTCGGCCTCCGGCTTGGGTTGGCTCAGCGTGGTCGGCACCGGCGGGTGACCCATCTGGCGCGCCCGGAACAGGGCCGCGCGCATCAGAAAAATCGACATGATCGGCACCGAGATCGCCACGAACACGGCGATCAACAGCGCATGTAGCGCCAGGCTGCGGTCGGCCACCGAGAAGTACAGCACCGTGCCGTGCATGATCAGCCAGCAACCCAGCGTAGCGATGATGGACGGCGCGTGCACCCGCTCGAAGAACGCGGGCAGGCGCAGCAGGCCCGACGAGCCCAGCAATGCCAGGCCAGCGCCCGACAGCACCAGCACGGCCACGATGATCTCCAGCCACAGGGGCAGGGTGGTGGCGGCGTCCGTCATTCGATCACCTCGCCGCGCAGCAGAAACTTGGCCATGGCCATGGAACCCACGAAGCTGAACAGCGCCAGCAGCAGCGCAGCCTCGAAGTAGTTCTTGCTGCCATACAGCAGGCCCAGCACCAGCATCACCAGCATGCCGCTCAGGTACATGCAGTCGAGCGCCAGCACGCGGTCTTGCGCCGAGGGGCCCTTGAGCAAACGGATCAGTGCGCAGCCCATGGCCAGGGCCAGCATGAACAGGGCCACCGGCAGGGCCCAGTCGAGGATAGGCGTCATTCAAAGATCTCCATGAGGGGGGCTTCGTAGCGCTGCTTCACATCGGCAATGACCTGGGCGGGGTCGTCCAGCTCCAGCACATGCAGCAGCAGCACGCTGCGGTCCAGCGACAGCTCGCCCCAGGCGGTGCCCGGGGTGATGCAGACGATCATGGCCAGCACGGCCAGTGCGTTGGGGTCCCGCACATCGAGCGGGATGTGAACAAAGCCTGACGGGTGCCGACGGCGGCCCGGCGCCAGCAGCAGGCGCGCCACGGCCAGGTTGGAGCGCGTGGTGTCGGCCACCACCGTGAACGCGAGCCGCAGCACCGCGCCAGGATTGCGAATGCGCACCGGCAGCGGGCGCAGCCCGGCCGTGAGCAGCGGTATGGCGAGCGCGAGCACGCCGCCCAGAACGAAGTGGCCGGCGCTCAGGCTGCGGTTGAGCAGCAGCCACAGGCCCAGCAGCGCCAGCGACAGCAGCGGCGCGGGCACCAGCCGCTTGAAGGGGCGTTGGGGTGTACGCGACGGCTTCATGGTGCGCTACCTCCTGGCAAGGCCGCAGGTGGGGGTGGGTTGGGCACCGGCTGGGCCGTCATCACGGCGCGCACATAGCCGGCGGGTGCGTGCAACGCGTCGGCGGTGGCCTGGGTGTAGCGCATCACGGCACCGGCCTGCCACACCAGCACGGCACAGGCCGTGAGCAGCAGGGCAATCGGCAAGCCTTCCAGCACCAGCAGTTTGGGCACCGTGCGGTCATGTGCCGCCCAGAAATGGCGGATGCCCGCGCGGGTCAGCGCCAGCAGCGCCAGCAGGCCCGAGACGATGAGCAGCGCCACCAGCGCCCAGCCCGCAGCGCCCAGCTGGAAGCCCTGCGATGCGCTCAGGCCCAGCGGGTTGAGCAGCGCATGGATCATGGCGAACTTGCCCACGAAGCCCGGCAGCGGCGGCAGTCCCGCGATAACCAGCGTGCAGGCCATGAAGGCCAAACCCAGAAAGGCCACGGCCGCAGGGATCACCTGGCCGATGAGTTCTTCTTCGCGGTCGTCCAGATTGATGCCGTCGGTGGGCACCAGGTCGGCCGACAGAAAGGGCGCATCGTCCGTCTGCTCGTACGCGGCCAGGTTGGAGCCATCGTTGCGCCAGCGGTCGATCAGGTCGGTCAGCAAGAACAGCGCGCTCACCGCCAGCGTGGAGCTGAGCAGGTAGTACAGCAGCCCGGCGGTGAGCAGGTTCTGCCCGAAGCCCACGGCCGCCAGCAGCGTGCCCGACGACAGGATGGCCGCAAATCCCGCAAGGTTGCCCAGCCGCTGCGAGCCCAGCATGCCGATGGCGCCGAACGCCATGGTCAGCAGGCCGCCGCCGATGAGCCACTGGCTGCCGAACTGGGCCGAGTCGCCCGCCTCGGCGCCGAACAGCAGCGTCCACAGGCGCAGCACGCTGTATACGCCCACCTTGGTCATGAGCGCGAACAATGCACCCACCGGAGCCGTGGCCGCGCTGTACGCAGGCACCAGCCAGAAGTTGAGCGGCCACACGGCGGCCTTGATGAGAAACGCCACCGCCAGGATGGCCGCCGCCGCATGCAGCAGGCCGCGGTCTGCTGCGGCTACACCCGCAATGCTGCGTGCCAGGTCCGCCATGTTGAGCGTGCCGGTGATGCCGTACAGCATCGAGACCCCGATCAGGAACAGCGACGACGCCGCGAGGTTGATGGCGATGTAGTGCAGCCCCGCCGACACGCGCGGGCGGCCCGAGCCGTGCAGCAGCAGGCCGTAGGAGGCCGCCAGCATGATCTCGAAGAACACGAACAGGTTGAACAGGTCGGCCGTGAGGAACGCACCCGCCAGCCCCATGAGCTGGAACTGGAACAGCGGGTGGAAGTGCACCCCCGCCCGATGCCAGCGCGCCGCCGAAAACAGCACGGTGGCCAGCGCCACGGTGCTGCACAGCACCAGCATCATGGCCGACAGCCGGTCCACCGCCAGCACGATGCCGAACGGCGCAGGCCAGTTGCCCGGCAGGTACACACCCAGGCTGTTGTGCAGCCCGGGGTCCTTGGCCTGTATCAGCAGCAGCACCGCGATTACGAGGCCCAGCACGGTGGAGGCGATGTTGAGCGTGACCTTGGTGCGCTGGCGCTCCTCGCGCAGCAGCAGCATCAGCCCGGCCGTGAGCATGGGCAGCGCGATGGGTGCGAGGATCAGGTGCGGCATCAACCACGCAATGACCGAGGCAGTAATGCTGGTGCCTCCCGTCATGGCATTTCCTGCACGTCTTTGCCCTTGGTCCCATCCACATGGTCGGTGCCTGCCATGCCGCGCGATGCGAGCAGCACCACCAGGAACAGCGCGGTCATGGCAAAGCCGATCACGATGGCGGTGAGCGTGAGCGCCTGGGGCATGGGGTCGGCGTAGTGGGCCAGATCCTTCGGGAGGCCGGGCTGCAGCACGGGCTCCTTGTCGATGGCCAGGCCCAGGCGGCCCATGCTGAAGATGAACAAATTGACCGCGTACGACAGCAGCGACAGCCCCATGATGATCTGAAAGGTGCGGGGCCGCAGCAGCAGCCACACGCCCGATCCGGTGAGCACGCCGATGGCCAGGGCCAGTATCAGTTCCATGGGCCTTCTCCCTGCGTTGCGATGGCGGGTGGTTCAGCGGCCTGTGCCTCCTCGGCAGGGCGCGCGTTGTTGTAGCGGTGGCTGCGCACCGACTGGTGGGCGATGCCGGTGAGGATGAGCATGGTCGAGCCCACCACCAGGGTGAACACGCCGATGTCGAAGAACAGCGCGCTGGCCACGTGCACCTCGCCCACGAAGGGCAGGTGCAGGTGGGCCGTGTGGCTGGTCAGGAAGGGGTAGCCCCACACCCAGGCGCCCAGGCCCGTGGCCAGCGCGGCCAGCAGCCCCACGCCAATCCAGCGGCGCGGGTACAGCGGCAGGTGCGCCTCGACCCACGACGTGCCCGAGACGATGTACTGCAGCAGCAGCGCCACCGAGAACACCAGCCCGGCCACAAAGCCGCCACCGGGCTCGTTGTGCCCGCGCATGAAGAGGTACATCGACACCAGGGTGGCAAACGGCAGCATCAACCGCACCAGCACGGCGGGCACCATGAGGTAGCCCACGGCAGTATCGGCCGTCTGGCGCGGGTTGGACAGGTCGGTGTCCACATCGGCCGGCAACGCGCGCTGCTGCGGCGGCAGGTCCATCACCTCGCGCGCAGGGCGAAAGCGCCGCAGCAGCGCATACACCGTGAGCGCCACGATGCCCAGCACCACGATCTCACCAAAGGTGTCAAACCCGCGGAAGTCCACCAGCATGACGTTGACCACATTGGTGCCGCCGCCCTGGCTGAGCGCGTTTTCGAGGAAGAAGGTCGAGGTGCTGTCGGGGAAGGGCCGGCTCATCATCGCGAACGACAGCAGGGCCATGCCCGCGCCGGCAGTCAGCGCCAGGGCCATGTCGCGGTAACGGCGCAGCTGGGTGCGGCGCTCTTCAGCCAGCGTGGGCTTGCGCAGCGTCTCGTCTCGGCGCGGCAGCCAGCGCAGGCCCAGCAGGATGAGGATGGTGGTCACGATCTCCACCACGATCTGCGTGAGCGCCAGGTCCGGCGCCGAGAACCACAGGAAGGTCAGGCACACGCACAACCCCGCGCCACCCAGCAGCGTAAGGGCTGCCAGGCGGTGGTACTTGGCCTGCCAGGCCGCCGCCATGGCGCACAGCGCGCCCAGCAGCCACAGCAGTGCGAAGGCGGGCGACAGCGGCAGCTGCGTGCGGTCGCCAATCGGCAGGCCGCGCGACCACAGGGGCAGCACGCAGGCCAGCAGCGCTGCACCGACGAGCCACAGCATCATCCACTGCAGGCGCCCGGTGCCCAGCAGCCTGCGGCCGTGGCGGCCCGCCTGGCTGATGGTGGCCAGCGTGTGCTCGAACACGCGCTGCCCGCTGATGCGGTACATGAGCGGCGGTGCGTCGACCGTGCCCTTCTCGCGCTGGCGGCGCAGCAGGGCGTACAGCGCAATGCCGCCACCCAGCGCGATCAGGCTCATCACGAAGGGTGTGTTGAAGCCGTGCCAGACGGCCAGGCTGTAGACGGGCAGCTCGCCCCCCACCACCGGCCGCGCTGCGGCGGCCAGGTACGCGCCCACGGACCACGACGGCAGCACGCCCACCACCAGGCAGGCCAGCACCAGCAGCTCCACCGGCACGCGCATCCAGTGCGGGGGCTCGTGCGGCTCGCGCGGCAGGTCGGTGGCCGCAGGGCCCCAGAACACATCCACCGTGAAGCGCAGCGAGTACGCCACGCTGAACACGCCTGCGATGGTGGCCGCCACGGGCAGCAGCCATTCGAGCAGGGGCGTGGTGTTCACGTACACGGTTTCGGCAAAGAACATTTCCTTGGACAAAAACCCGTTGAGCAGCGGCACGCCCGCCATGGCCGCACTGGCCACCATGGCCAGCGTGGAGGTGATGGGCATCATCCGCCTGAGGCCCGACAGCCGCCGGATGTCGCGCGTGCCGCTTTCATGGTCCACGATGCCCACGGCCATGAAGAGCGATGCTTTGAAGGTCGCGTGGTTCATGATGTGGAACACGGCGGCCACGGCGGCCAGCGGGCTGTTGAGGCCCAGCAGCAGGGTGATGAGGCCCAGGTGCGAAATGGTCGAATACGCCAGCAGCCCCTTGAGGTCGTTCTGGAACATGGCCGCGTAGCCGCCCACCAGCAGCGTGCACAGGCCCGCGCCGCCTACCAACCAGAACCACTGCTCCGTGCCCGCCAGCGCCGGCCACAGGCGCGCCAGCAGAAACACGCCTGCCTTGACCATGGTGGCCGAATGCAGGTACGCCGACACCGGCGTGGGCGCGGCCATGGCGTTGGGCAGCCAGAAGTGGAAGGGGAACTGCGCGCTCTTGGTCAGTGCGCCCAGCAGGATCAGCACCAGCGCGGTGGTGTACAGCGGGTGGCTCTGGATGAGCTGGCCGGCCTCGAGCACGTGGTCGAGGTCGTAGCTGCCCACGATGTGGCCCAGCACCAGCATGCCCGCCAGCATGGCCAGGCCGCCGGTGCCGGTGACGGTGAGCGCCATGCGCGCACCGCGCCGCGCATCCTTGCGGTGGTGCCAGTAGCCGATCAGCAAAAACGAGAACAGGCTGGTCAGCTCCCAGAAGAACGCGATCTGGATGATGTTGCCCGACAGCACCACGCCGACCATGGCGCCCATGAAGGCCAGAAAGAACGAGAAGAAGCGCGGCACCGGGTCGGCCGCCGACATGTAGTAGCGCGCATACAGCACCACCAGGCTGCCCACGCCCAGCACCAGCATGCAGAACATCCAGGCAAAGCCATCCATGCGGATGACGAGGTTCAGGCCCAGTGCGGGCAGCCATTCGATGTCTTGCCGCAGCACGCCGCCGTCCGCGATCTGCGGAAAACACAGCGCCACCTGCACGGTACAAAACACGGCGATCAGGCCCGCCAGCGTGGACTCTGTGTTGCGGGCGTTGGCAGGCAGCACTGCCGCCAGCAGGCTGCCGAGGAAGGGGAGGAGGATGAGGGTGATCAGGGGCATGCCCCAACGATTTTAGGGGCATGACTCAAAGACCCTGCCCAGGCCTTGCCGTGGGGCTGTGCAGAGCGCCAAAAAAACAAGCCCGCGGAGGCGGGCTTGCAGCTTGGAGAGTGTGCTTAGTTTTTGCTAGCGCTGGCCGCAGGGGCCGCGGCAGGGGCGGGGGTTGCAGTCACCGGGGTGGCGGTGGCTGCGGCGGGCGTGGCAGGGGCCTTCGCCTTGCGCTCGTCCGCAGCGCCGTCGTGCTTCTTCGGGTGGGCGTTGCTCTTGCTCTTGGCCTCTGCCTTGGCGGCGGCTGCGGCGCTGTACTTCTTGCCGTTGACGGTGAGGCCTTCCTTGGAGAAGTTCACTGCGCTCTTGTTGCCCACACCGCCCACGCGGCCGATGAAGTCGCTCCAGTCCTTGAAAGGCGCGCTGCGGCGTTCATCCAGGATGCGGCTAGACAGCCCGGGGCCGATGCCCTTGATGCCGTCGAGCTCGGCTTCGGTGGCGGTGTTCACGTCCACGGCAGCGAATGCAGCGGCAGCGCACAGGGTGGCGATGAGGGCGAGCAGTTTCTTCAGCATGGTGGGGGTCCTACGGTTTTCTTTGGGGGGTGTCGGGTGGTGCGGTTCATTGCACCGCGTTGTCAGAGCTCTTCGACGCGGCGCGCGGGGTAGCTGTCCCAGGTCTGGCAGCCAGGGCACTGCCAGAAGTGTTGGCGTGCCTCGAAACCGCAGGCCGCGCAGCGGTAGCGGGTCAGCGGCTTGACGGCATGGTCGAGCGCACGTTGCACCTGGGGGTGGAATTCTTCGTGCTCCAGCTTCTCGCCCGCCAGCCACTTGGCTGCAGCGACCAGCGAGCGCTCTTTGTCCAGGTGCTGCACGTAGCGCTGCCGCGCAGTGTCGCGCGTGGCCTCGTCGGCGGTTTCCATGGCGACGATGGCTTCGAGCACATCGAGCGACGGCGCCTGCGCGTAGTGGGCCTGCAGCAGTGCCTTCACTTCGGGCGCGCGCTGGGTGGCGTTGGCGGCCTCGACCATCATAGGCGCTGCCAGTGGTACCGCGGCGGGGTTGCGTTCGCCCAGCGTGCGCAGTGTGGTGAGGACTTCTGCGGGCTGGCCCATCAGGCGCTGCAGCCGGGCCAGCTCGATGCGCCCGCGGGCAGCCTCGGGCGCGGCGGCCACGGCCTGTTCCAGCAAGGCCTGCGCGCCGGAGAGGTCGCCCTGGGCGCTGAGTGCCAGCGCCTGCTCGCACAGGTAGTGGGCCTGCCGCGTGCTGAAGTCGCCCTGGTCAGCATCGTGCATCTTGCGGGCGATGGCTGTGGCGTGGGGCCAGTCGCGCGAGCGTTCGTAGATGGCCAGCAGCGCCATGCGGGCCTGGGCTTCGAACGGTGTGCCTTCCAGCCGGTGCAGGGCGTCTTCAGCGCGGTCCAGCAGCCCGGCCTTGAGGAAGTCGAGCGCCAAGGCGTGCTGGGCGCGCTCGCGATCGGTGCGCGAGAGGTCGCCACGCGACAGCAGGTGCTCGTGCACGCGCACCGCGCGGTCGTACTCGCCGCGGCGGCGAAACAGGTTGCCCAGAGCGAAGTGCAGCTCCGAGGTGTCGGGGTCGTTCTGCACGGCCTCGATGAAGGCGTCGATGGCCTGGTCCTGCTGCTCGTTGAGCAGGAAGTTCAGTCCCTTGAAGTAGGCCTTGGGGGCGCGGCGGTTTTCGGCACGCAACTGGCGCAGGTCGAACCGCGATGCCAGCCAGCCCAGCACGAACGCGACGGGCAGGCCCAGCAGGATCCAGGTCAGGTCAAATTCCATGGACGGAAGGCAGGTCGGGCGGTGGAGGGGGCGCAGGCGGTGTGTCGCCGGCCGCAGGGGTGGTGGCGGTGGCCGCGGGTGTGGCGCTGATGGCACTGGCCTGTGCACGGCGTGCCGCCGCACGGTGGCGCCACCAGCGGGGCACCATGCCCAGCACGCCCACTGCCAGCCCGGCGGAGAAAGCGGTCAGCACCACCAGCACGAGCGGAGCGCGCCATTGGGTGCCAAAAAAGAAATGCACGGTCGCATCCTGCTGGTTGTTCAGCGCGAAGGCGAAAAGCGTAAAAAAAATGGCTGCTTTGAGCAGCCACAGGAGGTATTTCATCGGTCTCCCCAGTGGTGGGGCGATTCTAAGAGCCAGCCCGCTATTGCCAGGACCAGTGCGGTGCGGGGCGGCTGGATATTGTGAATGGGCAGATGCGAGGGCCTGCCGAGCAGGACAGGCTATCTGGTAATGCTTGAAAAAGCCGCTACCGCTTGCCTGTACAGCGCAAGCTGCTATCAAATTTGATGGGTGGCAGGCGCAGAGCTGACTTCCATCTCTGCGGTGCGCTTGTCCACGGCTTCGCGCAGGGCCTTGCCGGGCTTGAAGTGCGGGACGCGTTTTTCCGGAATGGCCACGGCTTCGCCGCTGCGGGGGTTGCGGCCCATGCGGGGAGGGCGGTGGTTGACCGAGAAGCTGCCAAAGCCCCGGATCTCGATGCGGTGTCCGCGCACCAGCGCGTCGCCCACGGCGTCCAGGATCGTCTTGACGGCGAATTCGGCATCGCGGTGGGTGAGCTGGCCGAATCGGGCGGCCAGTTCTTCAACCAGGTCTGAGCGGGTCATGGAGTCTTGGGACATAGGCAGACTGCCCAGGGGCAGGTGGTATCTATCGCTTCGTGAAAAAAGAGCGGGCGCCGAGGCGCCCGCTGTCTGACCGTTTTTCAACGAAGCCGCTGCACGAATGAATCATCGCGCAGCAGTTCGTTGACGGGTCAGTGTCTTACTTTTCCGAGTTGTCCAGCTTGGCGCGCAGCAGGGCGCCCAGGCTGGTCGTGCCGGCGCTTTCGCGGCTCGATTGCTGGCTCAGGTTGGCCATGGCGCCTTGCTCGTCAGCCATGTCCTTTTG
>Ga0209023_10001703_pt1 | contig 28862 bp, 29 predicted proteins | sample LakOneMetagenome_FD_187468 | JGI IMG/M metagenome (GOLD analysis project Ga0209023, IMG submission 187468) | Freshwater and sediment microbial communities from Lake Erie, Canada (SPAdes) (version 2) | ecosystem: Environmental > Aquatic > Freshwater > Lentic | place: Lake Erie, Canada...
AGCTTTCAGTCCGTGCTCGTTCGACTCTCCCCACGGATTGTTGACGAGGATCAGGCCGGGCTTCTTGGTGCCGTAGGTTTTGCTGGCGAACTGGACGATCGCCTTGTCGACTTCGTCATCCATCGCGGAGACGCGGAACACGTAATTGTCGGCAGCGCCGTTCTGCGTGATGTTGGTGCCCGCAGCCCATGGCACGACAAAAGGCATCTTGGAGTTGTTGACGAACGGCACGATCGCGAGCGCGACGGGCGTATCAAGGCCGCCGAGCACGGCAGAGACCTTTTCACGCTGGATCAGTTCGCGCGCCGCGATCAGACCCTTGGCAGGATTGCTTTCATCGTCACGGCGAACAAGCTGGAGCTGCCGGCCGAGAACACCGCCCTTGGCGTTGATCTCGTCGATGGCGATGGTCGCGCCGCGCGTCAGAGCTTCGCCGGCACGTGCCGATTGACCGGACAGGGCGGTGACAAGACCGATCTTGATCGGGTCGGCGGCATGAGCGGACGAAACTGCAAACGTTGCGGCGAAGGCAAGGCCCATCATGCCACGCAGGAACGAAGGGCGGGGAAAGGCACGGTTCGATGATGTCGAATTGTAGCGCATTCTGTTATTCCTCCCGATAAGGCGAGTCCTCGCATCGAGAACAGTTCGCCAGCATTTCCGCCGCTCATCGTTTCGCGAACTTGACGGAAGTAAAAACTTTCTTCAACTATAGTCGAAATGTCAAGCGGCTGTAGTTACTTTGACGGAGTTTTCAGATGAATGGGAAAATTTCTATGCCCACAAATTCGGCAAATGCTGCCGCTCCTTCGCGCACTGCGGAAGGCGGATCGTTGCGTGCGGCATTCGAAATTTCCTCGCACGGACGATACGGTTACAGTGCAATCGTCAACCGTCCTGACTTCAGTTGGCCGGGCGGGAAACGGCTCGCTGTTTATATCGGTCTGAACCTTGAACACTTTACCTTCGGAGACGGGCTGGGCGCGGAACTCTGTCCCGGCGGGCCGCATCCGGATGTCCTGAATTACGCATGGCGCGATTACGGTAACCGGGTTGGCGTCTGGCGTTTGATCGATCTGTTCGACGAACTGTCGTTTCCCGCATCCGTCCTTGTGAACAGCAGCATCTATACCTACTGCCCTGAAGTCATGGATGCTTTCCGAAAGCGCGGAGCCGAGGTGGTCGGCCATGGCCGGACGAATTCCGAACGGCAGGGCATCATGCCCGAAGCACATGAGCAGCAGCTGATCGCGGAATGTACATCGGTGATTGCTTCCGCTGAGGGGCGTCCACCTGCGGGCTGGCTCGGGCCGTGGATTTCGCAGTCGCATCTCACGCCGGATCTGCTCGCCGAGGCGGGGTACGGCTATCTGCTCGACTGGTGCATGGACGACCAGCCGATATGGTTCAAGACCCGCAATGGTGGCCGCATTCTTTCGGTGCCTTATCCGCAGGAATTGAACGACATTCCGTCGATCGTCGGGCGGAAGGATTCAGGCGAGCAATTCGCGGGAATGATTGTTGATAATTTCGAGGAGATGCTGGAGCAATCCAGGAAGCAATCCCTTGTGATGGGAATTGCGTTGCATCCTTATCTTGTCGGGCAGCCGCATCGCCTGCGGCCTTTGCGGCGTGCGCTGCAGGCCATTGTCGCGAAGCGCGAGGACATCTGGATCACGACGGCAGGCGGCATCGCTGACTATTGCCGGACACTCCCGGAAGGGATCATCCAGTCATAACGGTTTGCCTTGCGTCACCGGGTAACAAGCTTTTTTAAGGTTTGAGGACTTTACATTGACCGATATCGAAACGCTTTTTCAGAACGCGCGCCTCGCCGACGGGCGGACTGTCGATATGGCCACGGCGGGTGGACGCATTGTTGCGATGGCGTCCGGCCTGCAGTCGCCGCAGGCGCGCGAAACGGTCGATCTCGGTCATCGCCTTGTGCTGCCGGGATTTGTGGATGGCCATCTTCATCTGGACAAGGGATTTATCGGCGACGACTGGAAGCCGCATCGGCCTTGCACGGCGGGCTTTAACGTCCGCGAGCGCGTCGAGTTCGAAAAGCAGGCGCTTGCAAAGGCAAAGCCGATCTCTGTGCGGGCTTCGGACCTGATTGAACTGTGCGTCTCGCAGGGAACGACGCATATGCGCAGCCATGTCGATATCGATCCCGGCGTTGGATTGCGAAATCTTGAGCAGGTTGTGGCTGTTCGGGATGCGCACCGCGACAAGGTGTCGATTCAGATCGTGGCGTTTCCACAGAGTGGCATCGTTACGGCGCCCGGAACGCGCGAATTGCTCGACGCGGCCATTCGCAATGGAGCTGATTTGATCGGAGGTCTCGATCCCGCCAGCTTCGATGGCGATATTGCCGGACATCTCGATGTGATTTTCGATATCGCAGAGCGTCATGGTGTGGGGATCGACATCCATTTGCACGACGGCGACCTGCTTGGCGTCTTCCAGATCGAGGAAATCGCACGGCGGACCAAGGTGCTTGGGCTTGGCGGCAAGGTGACGATCAGTCATGCTTATGCGCTGGGACAGGTTCCTCGCGATGTCGCGCAGCGAGTTGCAAATCGTCTGGCGGAAGCGGGGGTCTCGATTCTGACAAATGCGCCGGGCGCGCATGTTTTCCCGCCGGTTATGCTGTTGCACGAGGCTGGCGTGAATGTTTTCGCGGGCAATGACAATATCCGCGATTCCTGGTGGCCCTATGGCGACGGCGACCTGCTCGAAAGAGCCATGATCGTGGGGTATCGCTCGGGGTTCAACACGGACGCGGAACTTGCGCTGGCCTTTGACATGGTGACCGCACACGCAGCGCGTGCGCTTCACATCAAGGATTACGGGCTTGCAGAGGGCGGCTTGGCCGATTTCGTCGTGCTGGCTGCGGAGCATGTGCAGGAAGCGGTGATTGCGCGGCCAAAACCACGCCATGTCTACAAGGCCGGCCGCCTGATTGCACGAAATGGCGCCACGGTTTCTGCGGGACGTTGAAGCGCCTTAACCTGCGGCAGGCTGTTGGTTTGGTGCGTATGGAGTGCCGGATGATTTGATTGCCGTGGCGGCGATGTGGTAGCTAGGACGGATATTGCCCGCAGAATGCAATTTCAGAGGCCGAATGGCCCGCCGGCAACGGCACCGTGCTAGATCGCCAGATTCTTCCAAGGGTGTTGACCAGGTGCAGGAATGAACGAGACCTCAGCGAAAAAGCCGCCTGCGCGCAAGAAAACCGTCGCAGGCAAGCGCAAGCGGGATTCCGCACTGACCAAGGAATCGATTCTTCAAGCCGCGACTTACGAATTTTGCCGGAACGGCCTTGGCGGCGCGCGTGTCGATGCGATTGCCCATCGCGCGAAGGCCAATATGCGGCTTCTGTATCACTATTTTGGCGACAAGGACGGGCTTTATCTGGCGGCCCTAGAACATGTCTATACGGACATCCGCGCGGCCGAACAGCAGCTCAATCTTGACAGTCTCGATCCCGCGACCGCGCTGCAGGAACTGATCGATTTTACGTTCACGTTCTTCCAGAACCACCAGGACTACATCGCGATGATCAACACGGAGAATTTGCAGCGCGGCAAATATCTCCGTAAGTCCCGCAAGATTGCCGCGCTCACGATGCCGCTCGTCTCCAACATCGAGAACATTCTGAAGCGCGGTGTGGCTGCCGGCATTTTCCGCAGCGGGGTGGACCCGATCCAGCTTTATGTGACGATCACCGCGTTCAGCTATTTCCATGTATCGAACAGGCATACGCTGTCCTTGATGTTCGACAAGGAACTGGGCGATGCGAAGTGGCTGGAAGATCGCCGCAAGCATACTCACGATGTGATCGGAACATGGTTGACTGCGCCTGGAGCGCACCGCACTGAGGGCCAGAAGGTAGCTTCACCCAAGCTATCACCCGCTCGTGGCAAGGCATCCGATCTCGTGTAACGATCTATCCTGATGCACGGATTGCGCCCGCGCTCTGCCGGGCGAGCGCTTGCTCGTTCAGTTTCGTTGCAGGGTTTTCACGCTGCCCGGTGTTCAATCGGCTTTTATGGCCGCTTCTTTCGCTCATTCCTGCGCATGCCGTCATTTGACATCGATAAGTAAGAAGATTATTACTTTAAGCATTGCGGCAATTGTTACTGTTGCTGCCCGGGCTTCGGAATGATCGGTCAGGCACATATGCAGCGTACGGAATTTTTTCGGCCGGAAAGGGCCGGAAGCCCGCCGTTGCCATCTGTTCGTGAAGTCGGGCTGCTCGCTGAGGCGGTACTTCGGCATGCAAAGAACGGTCGGGTTGTCGCTGTTTTCAAGAGTTCTTTCTATGTCGCCTTTAGCGATGAATGGGTTTGCGTCGGTCTGTCTCACATAGGCTCGGGACCGCTGCATGTTATCTGCGAGAGCAGACCGCGCGGCTGGCCGCGACCTGGAAGTTCGATCACGGTCGCCGAAGGCATTCTCCTGCTCGATAACATGCCGTTCGCAACATTCGATGGCGCGTTTATCTGGCAGCCGGAGCAGGTGCCGGACTGGACGACGGCCAGCCTGCAACGAGGGCTTGATGCGGCCAGTGCCTTTTGGCGAAAGGAAGCATGCGAGGAAGGGCTGGCAGTGACGGGCTGTGCTGAACTTCCTGCTAAACCAACGCTGCTTGTTTCCGCCGCGATGCCGGGAGTTGCCGCGCTTGATCGCATCGTTGCGAATGCGCTTGATGGGCGCAGCGCCTCATCCGAAGATCGAGCAGATATCGCAGGGCTGATCGGCCTCGGGCCGGGCCTCACGCCCTCAGGGGATGACTTGCTTGGCGGAGCGCTGATCGCGCTGACATCTCTCGGTCTGTTGAGTGTCAGGGATGAACTCTGGCGCGCGTGCTGTGGTTCGCTCGATCGCACCAACGATATTAGCAGTCTGCATCTGCAGACAGCGGCGCGTGGCTATGGCGCTGCTGCGCTCCATAATGCGATCAACGCGACGATAAGCGGTCGTGTGGATCGTCTTCCAGGCTCTCTCGCCAAGTTGTCAGCGATTGGTCACAGTTCAGGCCGTGACAGCTTTGCCGGGGCCTTGATTGCGCTGCGCGCTGCCGCCCGTCACTTCAATCGGGACAATATTTGTCTGTCTGTCTCTGTCGAAGCCTGACGTTATCCGCGTCCGGGTTTCTCCCAACTTGGCTACTCCGGGTCATGCCCGGAGCAGTTTTTTCTTGCCGGTTGTCGGCAGAAAGCACCTGCCACACCACCTATTCATGGCCTTACGAGCCGGCGAGCGGCCTTGACGGTGTATAAGTAAAAATATTATTACTTAATTCATAGTCCGGAGCGTTCCGATGTTGCAGACCAAGAGAAGCTATCGCGGCATGGTGACTGCGCCGCATCATCTTGCAGCGCAGGCTGGCCTTTCCGTTTTGTCCGATGGCGGCAATGCGATCGAGGCGATGATTGCCGCGGCTGCCACGATTGCCGTGGTCTATCCCCACATGAACGGCCTTGGTGGCGATAGCTTCTGGCTGATCGGCAAGCCGGGATCGGCTCCCATCGGTATTCAGGCATGTGGACGCTCGGCAATGGCTGCCACCCGTGATTGGTACAAGGAGCGCGGATGCGCTGCGATTCCGGGGCGTGGTCCGCTGGCCGCGCTCACCGTTGCGGGCACCGTCGATGGCTGGGACAAGGCGCAGAATCTCAGCCGGCGGCAGCATGGCGGCCGTTTGCCGATGTCACGCCTTCTTCAGGATGCGATCCGCTACGCATGGGAAGGGGTGCCGGTGCCGCAGACCCTTCATGAGAACACGAAAAAGAAGCGTCCCGAGTTGCAGGATGTGCCGGGCTTCGCCGAGGTCTATCTGCCGAACGGTGCTCTGTTGGCCGTCGGTTCGAAATTCAGGCAGCCGCGTGTCGCGGATACGCTGGCACGCTTGTCGCAAGCAGGGCTTTCGGATTTCTATCGCGGAGATATCGCGCGCTCGATGGCTGCCGATCTCGAAAAGGCTGGCAGCCCGCTTCGTCTGGCCGATCTCGAACGGCATCAGGCGACGTTCGTAACCCCTTTGTCACTCGATATAGCGGGTCACAAGGTCTTCAACATGCCGCCGCCCACGCAGGGGCTGGCGTCGCTGATGATCCTCGGACTGTACGCACGGCGCATTGCCAACGAAGCCGGTAGTCCTGAGTATCTTCACCGTCTGGTTGAATGCACCAAGGCCGCGTTCCGCGTTCGCAATCGTCATGTAACTGATCCCGAGTTCATGGAGCGGCCGGCGGCCGACTTCCTGACAGAGGATTCGCTCGCCGCGCTCGACAAGACTGTTGCGATGGATCGCGCCGCTCCGTGGCCGGACCCGTCGAAGTATGGTGACACGGTTTGGCTCGCAGCGACTGATCGCAGCGGGCTGAGCGTCAGCTTCATTCAAAGCATCTACTGGGAGTTCGGTTCAGGCGTCATTCTTCCTAAGTCGGGCGTGACCTGGCAGAACCGAGGGACCAGCTTCAGTCTCAACGAAAACGATGCCAACTGCCTCACGCCGTCGCGGCTCCCGTTCCATACCATTCAGCCTGCGATGGCCGAGCTGAGTGACGGTCGCCTGATGTCCTACGGCACCATGGGCGGCGAGGGGCAGCCGCAAACACAGGCCGCGATCTTCTCGCGCTATGCCCTGCATGGTCAGGATCTCCAGTGGACAGTGACAGCCCCGCGCTGGCTGCTGGGCCGAACATGGGGCGAGGAAAACAACAATCTGAAGATCGAGTCGCGTTTCGATCCCGGCGTGTTTGAGGCCATGCGCAGCCTTGGGCACGATGTGCAGATGGTGGGCGCCTTTGAGGAATTCATGGGGCATGCCGGCGCGATCGTGTGGCATCCGGACGGTTTGCTGGAGGGCGCAAGCGATCCGCGCAGCGATGGAGTCGTCGCCGCGCGATGATGTTCGAAGTTGCAAGTTTTATCGATGTTATCGGCGTTTCTGAGTCTGTGCAGCAATGGTATCCGTAATTGACAAAGTAAGAATTTTCTTACTAATCTCGAAGTCTCGATAGTGAGTGGAGGATGATGTCCGTGGCAACCGAACCCAACAAGCCGTACCAGGCCCTGCTGACCAGCGATGTGAAGGTCGTGAACGTCGGCCTTGAAGGCTTCGTGAAGGACCTGTGCGACTGCGAGATCGAGGTCGTTCATGTCGATTGGTCGCCTCCCGCGGGCGGTGATCCGGAAATGGCGGCGCTGCTCGCGAAGCTCGGCGTATAGGGGGAAGCCATGAAATTGATCGAGGAGGCGAACAAGCAGGCTCTCGCGCGAATTCTGGAAGGCGAGCCCAAGCTGATCGACATCGTTCCTGCGCGCGAGGCCTTGAAGGGACTGAAGGAGCGCATGATCCTTCATGCCGGGCCGCCGATTACATGGGACAGAATGTGCGGACCGATGCGCGGCGCGGTTGCCGGCGCAATTGTCTTTGAAGGCTGGGCGCCAGATCTCGAGGCTGCCACCAAGCTGGCCGCGAGCGGCGGCATCGAATTTCATCCAAACCATCACTTCGGCGCAGTCGGGCCGATGACTGGCATGACGACGGTGTCGATGCCGCTGTTTGTTGTCGAGAATACCAAGTTCGGCAATCGCGCTTACTGTGCGATCAACGAAGGCCTCGGAAAGGTGATGCGCTTCGGCGGCAACGACGCGAGCGTTCTGGCGCGGCTTGCATGGTTGCGCGACGTATTCGGGCCGGTGCTGGCCAAGGCGATTCGGGCGCGGGGCGGCATCGAGCTCAAGTCGATCATCGCGCGTGGTCTGTCGATGGGCGATGAGATGCACCAGCGCAATCTGGCCTGCTCCAGCGTGTTTCTGCGCGAAGTCGGCCCGTCACTGGCGCGAACCGCGACCGACAATAATGTTCTTGCCGATTGCATCGCATTCATTGCGCAGAACGATCAGTTTTTCCTCAACATCGCGATGGCGATGGGCAAGGCAATGACCGATCCGGCAAAAGGCATTCGCGGCTCGACGGTCGTGACTGCCATGTGCCGCAACGGAACCGATTTTGGCGTTCGCGTCAGTGGCCTCGGCGACCAGTGGTTCACCGCTCCGGTGGAAATGCCGGAAGGCCTCTATTTTGCCGGTTATTCGGAGAAGGACGCCAATCCCGACATGGGTGACTCCGCGATTGTCGAGACTATCGGTCTCGGCGGCTTCGCCATGGCTGCGTCGCCTGCCGTTGCCGGATTCATCGGGGCCGGCGCGCCGTCGGAAGCTGGAAACTTTACCCGTGCGATGGGTGAAATCACCGTAGGACAGAACTCCGAGTGGACGATTGCGGCGCTCGATTTCGCCGGCGTGCCGACGGGCATCGATGTGCGGCTGGTTGTCGAAACCGGACTGGCGCCGATCATCAATACCGGCATTGCGCACCGTGAACCGGGGATTGGTCAGGTTGGTGCGGGCGTGGTGAAGGCTCCGATGGCTTGCTTCCAGCAGGCGGTTCGGGCGATTGCGAAAGATCTGGGGGTATCATGAGCGCGTTTGTTCTCAACGAAATCCGCAAAGGGTTTTATCTGGATTCCGTCGCCCTGATGCGTTTATCGCGGGAGATCGCCGCTGCACCCGGCATTCTCGAAGCTGCGCTGATGATGGGAACGCCTTCGAACACTGCAATCATGCGCAATGCCGGACTTCTGGAAGGCGACATTGGTGCGCAAGGCAACGATCTCATCCTCGCCGTGAAGGCGGAGAATGAGCAGGCCGCACGCGCAGCCCTCGCTGATGCGCTCAAGGCATTGGACAAGCCAAAGACCCAGAGCGCGGAAGGGGCCGTGTGGCGGCCACGAAGCATCGGCGCAGCCGTCAAGGCAACGCCCGACGTCAACCTGGCGCTGATATCCGTGCCGGGTGAATTTGCTGCCGCCGAAGCGCGCAAAGCGCTTAATCGCGGCCTTCATGTCCTGATGTTCAGCGACAATGTCCCGATCGCCGACGAGCTGTCTTTGAAGCAGCATGCGCGTGAGCTCGGATTGCTGATGATGGGTCCCGATTGCGGCACCGCCATTATCGGCGGCGCGCCACTGGCTTTCGCCAACAAGCTGAAGCGCGGGAACATCGGAATCATCGGTGCATCCGGAACGGGGACACAGGAGGTGTCATGCCTTGTCTCGGAAGCAGGTGAGGGCATCTCACATGCCATCGGCGTCGGTGGACGTGATCTGAAGAAGGAAATCGGCGGGATCACCACACTGATGGCGATCGATGCGCTCGACGCCGATCCGGAGACGGATCGCGTGGTGCTGATTTCAAAGCCGCCGCATCCGGATGTCGCGAGGACCGTGATTGCGCGGATTGCCAAAAGTCCGAAGTCTTACACGGTGTGCTTCATCGGTGCGGATTCCGCCGATCTGCCGCCGAATGCCAGGTTCGCTCGCACCCTCAAGGATGCCGCCGAACTCGCCCTCGGTGGCAAGGCCGTCGGCAGCAATTTCAGCGTGACGAAACTGGCAACGCGCTTGCCAAGACGCAGGGGCGAACGCCGGATCGAAGGCCTGTTCGCGGGCGGAACGCTTAGCGCGGAGGCGCAGGTGATTCTCAGCGCGGGCGGGCGCAAGGTTGCTTCGAACGCAGCGATCCCGAACGTGCCCTATCTGGATGCACCGGAAAGCGCCGGCCGGGATCGGATCATCGATCTTGGAGCTGACGAATATACCCAGGGCCGTCCACATCCGATGATCGATCCATCCGTCCGCGATGACGCATTGCGTGCAGCGCTGGTCGATCCCGAAGTCGCGGTCATTCTTGTCGATCTCGTCATCGGCTATGGCGCGCACGCCGATCCGGCCGGACATCTGGCCGAGATCGTGGCGGATCGTGCCGACAGTGCACCGGTCATTGTCGCGTCGGTGACTGGCACCGAACTCGACCGGCAGGTGCGTTCTGCCCAGGTTCGCCGGCTTGAAGACGCCGGCATTCTGGTCGCGCCTTCGAATGCGCAGGCTTGCGAACTTGCTCTCGCCTTTACCGCCACTGATGCCAAGGTGAATCGCTATGCGCACTCTTAACGAGGTTCCTCGCCGTTTGGTCATCGCGATTGGCGGCAACGCCGTTCACCCTGAAGATATCGCAGGCACATCCGAGGAGCAGAAGAACGTCGCGCAGCACACTGCGCGAGCGTTATTGCCGCTGGCAAAAATCGACAACGAGCTTGTGATCACCCACGGCAACGGTCCGGTGGTCGGCAAGATCATGATGCGCCAGATGCTGACCATGAGCCGCATTCCACCGATGTCGATGGATATTTGCGTGGCGCATAGCCAGGGCGGCATCGGCTATCTGCTGATGCAGGCCATTGAGAATGCGCTGCGCGAGGACGGCAACCAGCGGCATGTTGCGAGCCTTCTTACGCAGGTTGAAGTCGATGCGGACGATCCGGCCTTCAAGAATCCGACAAAATTTGTGGGGCCTTTCTTCACGGAAGAAGAAGCCAAGAATATCAGCAAGGAATTGAACTGGGCGATGCGCGAGGATTCGGGCCGTGGCTGGCGTCATGTCGTGCCGTCGCCGAAGCCAAAGCATGTCTGCGATATTTCGCTGGTCGATGCGCTGGTGAAGCGTGGCACGATCGTGATCGCAGGCGGCGGTGGCGGCATGCCGGTGGTGCGTGACGAACGGGGAGTGCGCACCGGCGTTCCCGCGGTTATCGACAAGGATCTGACCTCAGCACACATCGCCAACGTGCTCGATATCGATGAATTGCTGATCCTGACCGCGGTGCCGCGCGTTGCTGTCAACTTCGGTAAACCCAATCAGAAGGAATTGTCTGAGGTCTCGCTCGACGAGATCAAGGCTTATCATAAGGAAGGCCATTTCCCGCCGGGAAGCATGGGGCCGAAGGTCGATGCCGCGATCCGATTCCTTGAAGGGGGCGGCAAGCGCGCGATCATCAGTCATCTCGATCATGCGATGGCGGCGCTGCGCGGTCAGACCGGAACACATATCGTGCGTAATCCATAATCTGCGCATTCATAAGAAGAAGCAGAATTCGCCAACTGGGAGAAAAAGAAACGCAACGCGTTCGGACATGGACTCAATGATCGCATTTTGACGATCTCGCTATGTCGATAATGGGAAGGGAACAACAATGGCCAATATTCTTGATCGGAGTTACCTCTCACGAAGAGAACTTCTCGTTTCTTCAGCTCTCGCTGCCGCTGCGGTGGCGATGCCGCGCCCGGCCTGGGCGCTGTCCAATTCCTCGGCCCTTGCGCAGTCGACAAAAGGCATTGTCACAAGTCCGCATGAGCTTGCCACGCAGGCAGGTCTTGAAGTCCTGAAAAAGGGCGGCAATGCCATCGAGGCCGTTATTGCCATCGGTGCAACGCTTTGCGTAACCTATCCGCACTTCACCGGCCTTGGCGGCGATGCGTTCATGATTATGAGTGATCGCAACGGCAACATTCGCACCTTGTCCGGCGTGGGTCAGGCCGCCGCGAATCCTCCGAACTACAGCGGCAGCGTGCCAATACGCGGACCCGGATCAGCACTGACGGTGGCTGCGACTGTCGACACATGGGATCAGGCGTTCGATTTCAGCCGCAAGTCATGGGGCGGAAAGCTGAGCTGGGCGTCGCTGTTTGAGCGCGCAATCGAGTATGCGCGAAAAGGTTTTCCCGTTACGCCGTCGCAGCGCTTCTGGCAGGAGTTCGAAACAAAGAATCTGAAAGACTGGCCGGATATCCAGCGGATATTCATGCCGACCGGCAAGATGCCGGAAATCGGCGAGACGCTGGTGCAGCCGGAACTGGCCGGGTCATTGGAAATGCTGGCTGTAAATGGCGGCCGTGATTTCTATGAAGGAAAACTTGCCGAACGTATTGTGGCTGGCTTGAAGAAAGTTGGCTCGCCGTTGACAGCGCAAGATCTCGCCCGTTGTCGCGCACGCGATGAAGCTCCGCTGCGTGTCAGCTATCGCGGCGGCGAACTGATCGGGCTTCGTCCGCCGACGCAGGGCATTACCACCCTTGAGATCATGGGAATCCTTGATCGCTTCGATCTGGCAAAATATCCGGAAGGCAGCGCGGACCACTACCACCTCATGGTCGAAGCCGTGAAATATGCTTTCATCGACCGCAATCGCTATATCGCCGATCCGGAATTTGTTGATGTTCCTGTCAATCGGCTGCTTTCAAAAGAAAGCCTCGACGCCCATGCCAAGGGCATCAGCATGGAAAAGGCGATGCCATGGCCGCATGTCTTCAAGAAGGGCGATACGGTCTATCTCGCCGCCACCGACCAGAACGGCAACTGCGTCAGCATGCTGCAGACGATCTATTTCGACTGGGGCAGCGGCATGGTTGCGGGCGATACGGGAATCATCTGGCACAATCGCGGAGCCTCGTTCAATCTCGATCCTGCAAGCCCGAACTGCCTCAAGCCCGGCAAGCGTCCGTTCCACACGCTCAATCCGGGCATGTATCTGAAGCAGGGACGGCCCAATCTTCTGTATGGGACGCAGGGAGCCGATGGCCAGCCGCAGACACTCGCTGCGGTTCTCACGCGGCTGATCGACTACAACATGGACCCGCTCACTGCATTGGCAAGGCCGCGCTTCCTGCTCGGCAAGACGTTCTCCGATTCACGCGACAGCTTGAAGCTGGAGAAGGACGCGGGCGAGGACGTATTCAAGCAACTTGCGGCGCGCGGTCATGAAATGAGTCCGCTTCCCGCGCAGAGTCCTCTTGCCGGACACCCTGGCGCTATCCGCATTGAACCCGATGGACGCATGACCGGCGCACACGATCCGCGCAGCGATGGACGAGCGCTCGGCGTGTAGGGCTATTTGATTGAAAAACCGGGAAGCCGAGTAAATCAGGCTTCCCGGTCTGCACCACGTGATCTGGCTGATAGGACTTGGCCGAAGTCTCGCTTGCGGTTGTCGGAGGTGAAGAGGTGCCGTTAGCGGTTTGCGCTTTTTCTTCGTTGCCGTGTTGGGGGCGCCGCCGGGAGAGGGCTTGTGGATGTTTCCCGGCCGATTGTCGTGGCGATATGCTCAGCCAGTTTGACCGCGTCGTCGCCGCCTGCTGCAAGCCGGGCGAGCAGTTGCGATAGCACCTTGAACTCTTCGCGCGTCAGCGTTCCGAAAAGAGCATCGTTCACAGGGCGTTGGAAGGCAGCAAGCCGGGTCAGCCGATTGACTCCTTCGCGCGTCACGGCCAATTGCACGCGCCGGCCGTCGCTCGGATGAGTGCTCTTCTCGATCAGCCCGCTTGAAACCAGCTTGTTCACTTCGATGGTGACAAAGGCTCCGCTCAGATACAGCCGCGCTGCGATCTGGTTGATCCCCATAGGCTCGTCCTGCGTCGAATGCGCCACGGCGATCAGGATCAGATACTGGGTCGGTGACAGGTCGACGAAGCTGGCGAACTGCGCCCGCGCGGCTTCCAGACTGCGGCCAAAGGCAAAATAGTCATACAAAAGACCGCGAAGGGTCCGGTCGCTATTGCCGTCGAGAAGTTCGGGTTTCGACGCCGTCAACAGTACGTCAAGCACTGCGAGCCTCTCATTCTCTTTGATTTCCATGAGCTTACCACAGCGCGGCGAACACACCACGTCCCGCGCGCGCGAATCCGATTGACAGGCCATAATACCTTTGTCATAAAGCTAAATAACAAAGATAAAAAGGGTCGGGATCGTCAAATGACGGGTGCTTCATGGAAGATCGTGCTTTCAGGCGGGCTCTTGGGGAATTCGCAACCGGCGTAGCGGTCGTAACCGCGCGCGGAAAGGGCGGCGAACTGGTCGGCATGACCATGAGCTCGTTCAATTCGGTATCCGTCGACCCGCCTCTCGTCCTTTTCAGTGTCGATCGAAAGGCACTAAGCCTTCCTGCGATGCAGGAAGCCAAGGGCTTTGCAGTCAATGTGCTGGCCCGTCAGCAGGAAAATGTTTCCAACCAGTTCGCGCGCGCGCTCGCCAACAAGTGGGATCAGGTGAAGACCAGCGTCGGCCATGCTGAAGCGCCGCTGATTTCCGGCGCGCTCGCCCATTTCGAGTGCGAACCCTACGCAAATTATGACGGCGGCGATCACGTGATCTTCGTTGTGCGCGTTGTCCGCCACACCGTTCATTCGGATGCACCTGCACCCCTGATTTTCTTTCGCGGCCGCTACCGCGACCTCATCGACGAAACCGAACGCGAGCCGACATGGCCGCTTCCCATTCACTACTGATTTTAACCGGAGGATTCATGATGCGCTCTGCAAAGGAATATCTGTCGAGTCTGAAGGATGGCCGCACCATCTATATCAACGGTGCATCGGTCGATGATGTGACGACGCATCACGCTTTCCGCAATGTTGCGACGTCGATGGCGGGCCTTTTCGATTTCGCTAGCGCGCCAGCTAATCAGGAACTGATGACATTTGACCACAATGGTGCGCGCGCAAACCGCATCTGGCAGTTGCCGACGTCCTATGCGGAACTGGTCGAGCGGCGGAAGGCGCTTGAAGCTTGGGCATCGCTCCACGGCGGCTTTATGGGCCGCGCGCCGGACCATGTCGCGTCCTGCATTTCCGGTCTCTATATGGGCCTCGATGTCTTCAAAGACTACGATCCGGCGCGTGCAGCAGCGCTCGAGTCCTATTATCGCTATGCTCGCGATAACGATCTCTATCTGACTTATGTCATCATCAATCCGCAGGCAGACCGCTCAAAGGGTGCGGCGGAGCAGGCCGATCCGTTCCTGACGGCGGGCGTTGTCGACAAGGACGCCGAAGGGATCACGATCCGCGGCGCCAAAATGCTCGCGACCGGCGGCGTCGTTGCCGATGAAGTCTTCGTCACGACAATTCAGCCGATGCGCGCGGGTGAAGAGCGCTATGCGATGTCCTTTGCAATTCCGATGAATACGAAGGGCCTCAAGATGCTCTCGCGCAAATCCTATGAGGATGCCGCCGGAGCGGTCTTCGATAATCCGCTTTCCAGCCGCTTCGATGAGAACGACTCGGTTCTCTACTTCGATGACGTCAAGGTTCCTTGGGACCGTGTCTTCATCGAAGGCAATGTCGAGATGTGCCAGAAGCAGTTCCACGCCACGCCGTGCCACGTCTATCAGAACTATCAGGCGATGGTTCGGTTGAGCGTGAAGCTCAAGTTCCTGGCAGGCCTCGCGCATCGCACCGCGGACATGAATGGTGTCACGCAGTTCCCGCAGGTGCGCGAAATGCTCGGGCAGCTTGCCGCGGAGACTGGAATGGTCGACGCGCTTGTGGCTGCGATGGAAGCCAAGGGCACGCATGTCGGCCCATATTTCATCCCTCATCGCCATACGCTTTACGCGGCGCAGGTTCTGACCCAGCAGCTATATTCTCACATCATCAATACGCTGCGTGAACTGGCCGGCGGTGGCATGATCATGCTGCCATCGTCCGTCGCTGATTTCGCGAATCCCGAAATTGCAAGCCTGATTGAAAAGACCCAGCAATCCCCAAAGGCGAATTCGCATGACCGGGTGAAATTCTACAAACTGGCATGGGACGCGGTCGGCTCCGAATTCGGATCGCGGCATCAGCAGTATGAGATGTTCTATGCGGGCGCGACCTTCGTCACCAAAGGTCACTCCTATCGCACTTACGACTGGGCGGGTTCGGATGCGCTCGTCCAGCGCATGCTCGATTCCTATGACATGAGCGGTGGGGTCGTTTCGCCGAGCAAGGCCGCCTGAAATATCGGACGAGGAGATCAAAATGTCAGTCAACAAGAAGCACGACGAATTTTACACACTCGATATGAACAGCGGCTGGGAGGTTCCTGCCGGTTATCCGGCTGGCATCCAGCAGAAGATTCTTTCAGGAGGCCTGGACGAGGAGAACAGGCGCGGGACGCGGACGCGCCTTCTGCGCTTCGAACCCGGCGTCTATACGACAGCGCCGTTCTCTCACGAGTACTGGGAGGAGGTTTATCTCATCTCGGGTGATCTGATTGTCGGCAACGATGCGAAAGGCGAGGGCGGCAAGAGCTTCCCGCCCAACACCTACGCATGCCGTCCGCCGCACGCGCTGCATGGGCCATTCAAATCGATCAATGGCTGCATGCTGATCGAAATTCACTACTTCGATCCGGTCTAGTCCAACCACACAACCACAATTCGGTAGCCAATAGAGCATCACAAAACGGGGGATGTCATGAAAACCAAAATTTGTATGGCTGCACTTGCGCTGACCGCAGGCCTCGCTCTGTCCAGCCCGCTTGCTGCGCAGGAAAAACCAGGTTCTGTCGGGCTTGGTATTTTCACCTTCACGTCGGGTCCTGCAGCGGCCTATGGCATGCCGGGAAAGAACGCTGCCGATCTGATGATCGAGCAGATCAATGCCAAGGGCGGTTTTGGCGGCGTGCCGATTACGCCGACCTATGTCGATGAAGCGCAGGGGACTCAGGGTATCATCGCGGAATACCGGCGTCTGGCGGGCGATCCGAAGAATCAGGTGATGATGGCTGCGCTGTCGAGCGCCAATTGTCTCGCCTTGGCGCCGATTGCCGAGCAGCTCGAAGTCCCGACTGTCGGCTGGAATTGCGATACGCACCAGCTTCTGCTGGATGGCAAGAGCAAGTATGTATTCCGCCCCAATGGAAACACGGTTCCGGAATTCATTGCCTATGCGATCTATCTCCTCGCGCAGAAGCCGGACATCAAGACCGTCGCCATCATCAACCCCGATTATGCGTTCGGTCACGATGCAGCGAAGATCTTCAAGGCTGCATTACAGGCGCTGAAGCCGGATGTTCAGGTTGTCGCGGAGTTGTTCCCCAAGCTCGGATCCCCGAATTATCAGACCGAGATTTCCCGTCTCGCTACTGCACGTCCGGACGTGATCTTCTCCAACCTTTGGGGTGCCGATCTCGAGAACTTCGTGCGTCAGGCTTCGCCGCGGGGCCTGTTCACCTCCAGCCAGGTTGTTCTGGCGCTCGGTGAAACCGTGCTTCAGCGCGTCGCACTTCCGGATGGTGTGATCGTCGGTGTTCTCGGCGATGGCTGGTGGATGTCGCCGGATGCCAAGGCCAATGCCGAAACCAAGAAGTTCGCCGAGGCTTACAAGGCTCGCTTCGGTGAGTATCCGGTTTTCCCGTCGATCAAGATGGCGAACACATTGATCTATGTGCAGGCAGCTTACAACGCCGCGATGAAGAAGAATGGCGGCAAGTGGCCGACTCGCGCGGAACTTGCCGATGCGATGAAGGGTAGCTCCGTCGCAACGCTGACCGGAACGATGAAAACGCGCGCGGATAACGACGGCGTGGTCGATCAGATCGTCGGTGTCACGGCGAAATCCGCCGATCAGCCGTTTCCGGTGATCGCTGGAATGGTTCGCTACAAGGGTGACGCCTTGATGCCGAAGGAAGGGCAGGACCCCATCGCGTGGATTTCGACGCTGACGCCCGACTTTGCGAAGTCGTTGCCCAAGCCCGGAAGCTACAAGTAAGCGGGCCTCATCGCTTTGCCGCAGCCAGTCTGACAGGTGTATCAATGTCGAATACCGTCATTCCATTGCTACTGGACAGTCTTGCCAGCGCCGCGTTGATCTTCTTCGCGGCGGTGGGCCTGACGCTGGTGTTCAGCGTTCTGCGGGTCCTGAATGTGGCGCATGGGAGCCTTTATTCGATTGGCGCCTATGCGGCGGCTTCGGTCTGCCTGTTCATCGCGAGCAGGCAGCTCAGCCCCTATCTGTCCTTTCTGGCTTTGCTGTTCAGTGCGGTCTTTGTCGCAGCCCTATTCGGTCCGTTGATCGAGCGGACCTTGATCAGATGGACTTATGGGAAGTCCGAAGCGGTTCAGATTCTGATCACCTTCGGACTGTTTCTGATCCTCGAAGACGTTCAGCGCATGATCTTTGGCGTGCAATCCTTCTATGAGGACACACCCATGCGTCTCCTCGGTACGTCATCGATCGGTGGCGTGGTCTACCTCAACTACCAGATTTTCCTGATCGCGATGGCGGTTCTTGTCATCATCGGTCTGCGCTTGCTCATCAAGCACACCCGACTCGGACGTCTGATCACGGCCGTTGTGGCCGACCGCGAAATGGCGCAGTCGATCGGCATCGATACCAACCGCATATTCATCATTGCATTCTCGCTTGGCGTATTTCTCGCAGCACTGGGCGGTGCGCTGGCGGTTCCGACATCCGGCGTCGCGCCTGGCCTTGGCGCCGACACGATGGTTCTGGCCTTCGCGGTCGCGGCTATCGGCGGTCTTGGTCAGATCGAAGGCGCGGCACTCGCATCGTTGATTGTCGGGTTCGCCCGCGTGTTGGCCATTTACTTCGTGCCCTCGCTGGATGCCGTGGCTCCCTATGCGGCCATGCTGATTGTTTTGTTGATCCGTCCTTACGGACTGTTTGGCTCGGTTACGGCCCGGAGGATTTGATGCGGATAGGTCTTGCCATCGCGGCGGTTCTTGTTCTCGCCATCGCGCCGGTTCTGGCGCCCTGGCTGGAATTCGTTCTTACTTTGGCGATTGCAAAGGGATTTGCGGCGCTCGGTGTTGCAATCCTGTTGCGCGCAGGATTGATCTCAATCGGCCATGCCATGTTCTTCGCGGCAAGTGCATATGGCGTTGCGTTCCTGGCGCGCGCCGGGGTTCATGATTTCGCGGGCCTTGTCGTGTTGTCCGTCCTGATCGCGGGCGTGGCGGGCGCCGTGGTCGGCGCGTTCATGGTGCGTTATCGCGCAATCTTTTTCGCGATGCTGAACCTAGCAGTATCCATGGTTTTCTATGCGCTGTTCGCCAAATTGTATGGCGTGACCGGCGGCACGGACGGCATGGCGGTTCCTATTCCAACCGTCTTCGGGATTGTGCTGAGCGAGCCGGCTTTCAAGAACACGCTATTCTACGGCAGCCTTGCGCTGATGATTTTGGTGGGGTTGGGCGTTCATCGCTATCTGGATAGTCCGCTGGGTCACGCGCTATCAGCCGTTCATACCAACGAAGTGCGCCTCGAGTATCTCGGAATTCCGGTTTGGGCTGTGCTGCTCATTGCCTATGTCGTCTCCGCCGCGCTCGCGGGTCTCGGCGGCGCGATCACAGGTTTTGCCATCGGACGTGTGGTGCCTGACTTTGCGTTCTGGACGGCATCGGGACAACTCGTTCTGGTCGCTGTTCTTGGCGGTATCGGCGGTGTTCCGGGTGCGTTCATCGGAGCGTTGTTCCTGGAATTGCTTCACAGTGCGGCTGTCACCGTGACGGACGCATGGAATTTGATTGTGGGTGCGGCGCTGATCATCGTGATCATGTTTCTTCCCAAGGGGCTCTACGGACTTCTTGCACGAAAGGGAGCGGTGGCAAAATGAGCGGAGCCATTCTCCAGGCGCGGGATCTTCACGTCGGTTTCAACGGTGTCAAAGCCGCCGATGGTGTGAGCCTCGATATCCATCAGGGCGAGTTTCTTGCCGTGATCGGGCCTAATGGCTCCGGCAAGACAACCCTTCTCAATCTCTGCACAGGCTACGTCCGGCCCAAATCAGGCAGCGTCCATCTGGCGGGAAAGGACATTACGCGCCTCACACCGCGCGCGATTGCGCGACTTGGCGTCGCGCGCGCGTTCCAGATTCCACAGCTCTTTTCCGATCAGCGAGTCATCGACAACATGATGCTGGCGCTCGCTGCGAAGGATGGCTTGTGGACGATGGTTCGCCCGCTCGAAACAGCGAGCCGGAGTGAAGAGGCGCAAGCCTTGTTGGAGCTGGTTGGGCTTGCGGATGACAAGAATCGGATCAGCAGCACCTTGCCCGAGGGCCATCGCAAGCTACTCGACATTGCAATTGCGCTGGCGCTCAAGCCAAGTCTGGTTTTGCTCGACGAGCCGACCAGCGGTGTCAGCTCTCTTGAGCGGTTTCCGCTGATGGAAGCCCTGATGAGCGCATTGCGCCAGCGGAAGATGACCGCACTTTTTGTCGAGCACGACATGGATGTGGTCGCCCGCTATGCCAATCGCGTCCTGGTCTGGAATGCGGGAAAGATCATGGCCGAGGGGCATCCGGACGACGTATTCAAGGATGAACGGGTGCTGCATAGCGTCGTGGGGGTGGCGTGATGCTGAGTCTTGATAAGGTTCAAGTCTCGATCGAAGGCGTTCGCGTGTTGCGTGATATCAGTTGCGACATCGTCGAACGCAAGACGACGGTCTTGATCGGGCGCAACGGCGCGGGAAAGACCACGACACTCCGGGCGATCATGGGGCTGATTGCTCTCGACAGCGGTGCGATCCGGCTCGACAGGGAGGGCCTCAATCAGTTCCCCGCTTATTACCGGGCAAGAGCCGGAATTGGTTATGCGCCCGAGGATCGCCGGCTGGTGGCCGACATCAGTGTCGAAGAAAATATCGTTCTTCCGGGATTGGCGTTAAAGCTCGACAAAAGCGAGATCAAGCGCCGGCTTGAGGAGATCTACGCCCTGCTGCCGCAATTGCACGTCATGCGCGAGCGGCCGGGCGGAGGCGTCTCGGGAGGTCAAGGCAAGATGGTTGCGTTGGGGCGGGCACTCCTGATCGCCCGCAAGGTGTTGCTGCTTGATGAGCCATTTCAGGGATTGGCGCCGGCTCTGGCGCTGGATTACGCACGCACGCTTGGCGAATTGCGCAAGCACAGGCCGGAGCTTGCTTTGCTGATCACTGAATCGAGTCCGGTTCTGCTCGACAAGATTGCCGACAGAACGCTTCAGATTGAACGCGGCGAAATCATCACAAAATCGACGGAAGCCTGAGGAAAGCAGATGTTTTTGGAATTCAATCGCATCGCGAGCAATAGAAGCGACCGCATCAAGATCGACATTCATTCGCTGATTATCGCCGGATGGGCTGGCCGGGATGAGGCCGCCATTGAACATCATATCGAGGAGCTTGCAGCTATTGGTGTTCCTCGCCCGTCCACGACACCGCTTTATTATCGTGTGGCGGCTCAGACGCTCACACAGTCCAATGAACTGGTGGTTCTCGGCCCGGACAGTTCGGGGGAAGTGGAACCGGTTGTCGTCGCTATGGCGGACGGTCTCTGGATCGGCATTGGTTCGGACCATACGGATCGGAAGGCGGAAGCCGCTGGTATCGCCTTGTCGAAGCAGCTTTGCGGAAAACCTGTCGGGCGTGACCTGTGGGCCTATGCCGATGTTGAAGGACACTGGGACCAACTGATCCTTCGTTCCTGGGCGACGATCAATGGCGAGCGCGTCCTCTATCAGGATAGCCCGGTTTCGTCCCTGAGAACGCCCCGCGATCTTATTCGCAGGCACACGGGCGTGGATACGTTGCCGGCGGGTACGCTGATGTTTTGCGGCACACCCGGCGCCATCGGTGGCATTCGCCCCGCCACGCGCTTCGAAATGGAGTTGAAGGACCCGGTTCTCAATCGCTCGCTGATGTACGGTTATGATATTCCGGTTCTCCCAGTTGTTTCCTGATAGGCACTTCTGATCCTACGCGAGCCAAAATGACCGCCAGTTCCGACAAGAAAAAGCTTTCCGCCGCCGAACGAGTGGAGGCCGCGCTGGGCCGAATCCAGTCTACGGATGGGGAGGGCAGCAAGGCGTTCACCGAAGTCTTTGCCGAGAGTGCCCGGCGCGAAGCTGGCGAGTCAGATCAGCGCGCTGCGGCGGGGCAGACGCGCGGTGCGCTCGATGGCTGTATCGTCTCGATCAAGGACCTGTTCGATGTTGCTGGCAAGGTGACCGGCGCCGGCTCCGCTGTGTTGCGCGGATTACCTGCCGCGACAAAGGATGCTGCCGTGCTGACACACCTGCGCGCAGCAGGTGCCGTGATTATCGGCAAGACCCAAATGACGGAGTTCGCCTTTTCCGCGCTGGGGACCAATCCGCATGATGGCGTTCCGGGGAATCCCCGAGATCGCAAGCGCGTTCCGGGCGGTTCGTCATCCGGCGCGGTTGTGACGGTCATCGATGGTATGTCGGACATCGCTATCGGCAGCGACACCGGCGGTTCGATCCGCATTCCGGCGTCGTTGTCTGGGGCGGTGGGATTCAAGCCGACACGCGGGAGAATTTCGACCGAGGGGGCTTTCTCGCTATCATCCAGCCTCGACACGATTGGGCCGATTGCGTTGAGCGTCATGGAGTGTGCGGCAACGGATCGGGTTCTGTCGGGTGAATTGACATCGGCACCCTTGGTGGCAGCACCCGTAGACGGCTTTCGTCTGATCGTGGCGCGCGGTCGGCTGTTCGACCGTTGCGAGCCGGAAGTATCGGATGCGTTCGAGAACGCAGTGCGTCGGCTTCGAGCGGGTGGCTTGAGGATCGAAGACGGATCGATGGACCCATCTCTCGATCATGTTGCGCAAATCGACAAGATCGGCACGTTTCCATCGATTGAGGTTGGCGCGACGCTGCGAGGGCTCGGCATCGCCAGTCTGGATGGAATCGATCCGAAAACCCGTGTCCGTATCGAGGCCGGTGCCGGTATTCTCGCAACCGATTATGTTCGCATGACACGGCTTAGGGACACCGCGGTCAATGCGTTTGAGGCGTCATTTTCCGACAGTGACGTGTTTATTGTTCCCGCGACGCCGATCCGTGCGCCGCTTCTCGCATCGGTCGAAGAGAATGCTGCATTCCACGATGCGAATGGGCTCGTGCTTCGCAATCCGCGAGTCGCGAATATGCTCGATTGCCCGTCGATCTCTCTGCCTTTGCCGATCGAAGGCTTGCCTGCGGGACTTATGCTGATCGGCCGCAGAAATTCTGATCGGAAGCTGCTGGAAATCGCAGCGCGGGTCGAAGAGCTACTAAAAAGCGCCTGATAGTAATGGCGGACAGGAAAATCCCGTCCGCCATCGTTTATATTAGGGCTTGAAGACGAAATCCGAACTGATGGCGACATTCGCCGGAATCGGCGGCAGGTCCGCAAACAGCTCAGGCTTGTCTTTCATGACCTTGAGGATGTGCTTCGGCTCGATGTGTTTGTTGACATCGAACGTCGACTTCAGGATGCCGAGACGAGCGAGGCGGTCCTCTGCGCTCCAGAGCGCGCGATAGTTATTGGCCGACAGGCGGCGATCAGCCTGCTGGATGTTGAACTGCATCGCAGCTTCGGCGATTTCCGGCTTCAAGCCGGGAATCCAGCGGGTGGCAATGCCTGCAGCCTGCTTCGGGTTTTTGCGCATCCACTGATCGGCTTCCGAAACAGCAGCGAGAAATTTCTCGATGGTTTCGCCGTTCTTTTCCACCCATGGGCGAAGAGCGACATTGAATCCGAGATAGGAGATCACATCGCCGCCTCGGATCACTTCGATGGCGCCGGGAACGTCCTTGCCGGCCACGATCGGCCATGGATCCCACGCCGAGAACGCGTCGATGCCCTTGGCGAGCAGCGCGACCGTCATGTCCGGCGGCGGCGTGTTCACCAGCGTCACGTCTTCCGGCTTCAGGCCTGCCTTTTCGAGGATGGCCAGAATATAGAGGTGATTGATCGTGCCGAAGGAGGCGGCGATCTTCTTGCCCTTCAGGCTTGCGAGATCACCCTTGACGATTCCCGCGCCTTCACGGGCGACGACGGCCATGGTTGCATCGGAGCCGGCCTTGGTCGCATTGCCGCTGTAGTTGCCCAGCGCAACAAGGTCCATCCCGCGCAACACCGCGCCGATCATTGGCACGCCGACCTGCACGATCTCGCTTTCACCGGCCTGCAGTGCGTTCAGTGCATCGACGCCGGTTGCGTAGGGGCGGGCGATGGTGACATCGAGGCCGTTCTTTTCAAAAAAGCCGCGTTCGAGCGCAATGGGAAGTCCGATTTGGTCAATGCCGGTCACCATGCCGGCCTTTACTTTTACCATCGTCTGCGCCTGAACCGGCGCACATGCCAGTATCAGCGCAACTCCGAGCATCAATAATCGTTTCATTGTTATCCTCCCTCCTTGATTGGCCCGACGCTCGTCACCCAGTAAGGCCGGGCAACCGCGTTGAGATCCGTTCGTTTGACTCCTCGTAACGCTATCGAATGGTCGTCGGCACCGGCGACCCTTCCATATTGCTGGAACGACTGAACGTGGAAGCGCTCAGGCGTGAAAGGCAGTTCGATCTGGATGTTCACTTTTTCCGACGTGCCAGAGAGTTCGGGCGATACCTTCATCGGAGCGGCCAACGTCAGCCAAAGTTGAAAGCCGGCCCATACGGCGATCACGCCGAGAACGACCCGGCCTTTGGTGGAGCGAAGGGCTTCGGACATCAGACTCATGCGGAGCGCACCATGTGCAGGACTTGGGCGGACAGCTTCTTGAAGGTGTCGTCTTCGATTAGATCATCCCAGACGCGCGGGCGCGGCAGGTCGATCTTGATCTGGTCGAGCACGCGGCCCTTCGACAGCACCACGACGCGATTGGCAAGAAACACAGCCTCGGGAACGTCATGTGTGATGAAAATCACCGTCGGGCGGCGTTCCTGCCAGATACGGGTGAGTTCTTCCTGCAGCGTCATGCGCGTTTGCGCATCGACGCTGGCAAACGGCTCATCCATCAGAAGCACAGCGGGGTTGTTGGCGAGCGCGCGAACAACGCCAACGCGTTGCTGCATGCCGCCGGATAGTTCGTTGGGATAGCGGTTCGCAGCATGTGTCAGCCCGGCGAGGGCGAGATACTCATGCGCGATCTTGTCTCGCTCGGCTTTCGGAACGCCGCGCATTTTGGGCCCGAAGCCGACATTATCGAGGACCGTCTTCCACGGGAAAAGCGCGAAAGACTGGAACACCACGCCGCGTTCGGGGCCGGGACCGTCGATGGCCTTGCCGTTGAGCAGGATTTCACCGCTCGAATGCGGAATGAAGCCCGCGACCATGTTGAGCACGGTTGTCTTGCCGCAGCCGGATGGCCCGACGACCGAAACGAATTCGCCTTGCTCGACGTCAAGGGAGATATCCTTCACCGCATTGACGTGCTCGCCAGCATAGGGATCGAAATAGGTCTTTGCGAGATTGCGGATCGAAAGCGTGCTCATGATGTCACCAGTCCCCAGCGTTTACCGGTTGCGCGCTCGATAGGCGCAAGTATCCAGGCGTCCACGATGTACCAAAGCAGTCCAAGAATGATCATGCCGAGAATGATTTCGACGGTTGAGCCTGCGCGGCGAGCATCGAACATCATGAACCCGATGCCACTGGTGCCGACGATGATTTCGACTGCGATCAACGCGCGCCAGCCGTAACCAAGGCCGTTACGCAGGCCCGTAATGATATTGGGCAACGCGCCGGGCAGGGTGACTTCCCAGAGAACGCGCGCACGCGATGCGCCGAGGCTGCGGGCAGCGCGGGCCAAATCACGCGGCACGGACTCGACTCCAAGCACGGTGTTGAGCACGACCGGGAACAGCACAGTGTAGACGATCACAAACGTCATTGTCGTCAGACCGAAGCCGAACCAGATCAGCAGGATCGGCAGCCATGCGATATCACCGATGGCTTGAAAGAACAGCAGTACAGGCCAGCAGGCACGATGTGCCCAGCGGCTGGTGCCGATCAAGATGCCGAGCGGAATGCCGAGCGCCATGCCGACGGCCGCGCCGGTGATGAGGCGGATCAGGCTGTCCTGAAGATAGTCGGGCAGAATGCCTTTGTAGGTGAGCGAGATAAACGAACGAACCACGTCACCGGGGCCGGGAAAGAACGCACGGGGAAATACGCCAGCTTCGGAGACGGCAGTCCAGATCAGGACGACCGGGATAAAGGGAATGATGGCGGCGAGGCCGGGCCAGCGTACCGTCATCCGCGTATAGGCGCTCCAGCCTTTAAGAAGAATATTCATGCGCGCCTCACCATGCCCCAGCGCTCAATGGTGGAGCGCTCCAGTGGAACAAGCACCAGGCGATCGATCAGAAGCCACAGCACGCCGATGACGATCATGCCGAGCACGATGACTTCTGTGCGATAGAAGTCACGCGCAACGAACAGCATGTAGCCGAGGCCGACATTTGTCGCGATCATCTCGGCGGCGATCAGCCCGCGCCATGCAAAGCCAAGGCCGGTTCGGATTCCGGTGACGATGTTCGGCAAGGCGCCCGGCAGCAGGACCTGAGTGAGCAGCGCCCAGCGTCCGGCGCCCAACGAAGCAGCCGCGTTGCGCAACGAATGAGGAATAGTCGAAACACCGAGCAACGTGTTGTAGGCGACGACAAAGAATACCGCGTTGAAGATCACGAAAATGATCGCGCCGAAGCCGTAACCAAACCACAGGGTTGCGATCGGTATCCATGCGATGCCGGCCAGCACCGAGAAGAAGCGGAACAACGGCGTGAGAAACGTCGAGACAGCCGGGCTGACGCCCATCGCAATGCCAAGCGGAACGGCGGTCACCACACCGATCAGTGTTCCCAGCCCCACGCGCAGCAAGCTGGCGCCCACATGATTGATGAGTGTTCCATCGCGGATCGAATCCATTGCAGCGGCACCGACCGCGCCTACGGAGGGAAAAACGCGGGGATCGACCTGGAACAGAGGAACGACAATGGCCCATACGATGACAAGGACGAGCAGGGGGGCCACGAACATCGCAGCGCCCGCGAGGGAATTGAAACCCCGCGTCATCCATCTCGGTCGAATCTTCTGACTGGGTATCACCAGCACGTTTCCTCCCGGTGGCCGGTGAACCCGGCCATATCGTTGTCGTTTCTTGCAGAGCGCCTGTTGGGTCGGCGCTTCCAGATTAGTCGCGGTCGAAGACGACATCACAGGACATGTCGCCGCACGCCGTCGTCATGAAATGGCATATCCTCCGTCGATCACCAGCACAGTTCCTGTGACGAAGGATGCGGTGGGCGAACACAGATAGAGCACACCGCCGAGCAGATCCGCTGGCTTGCCCCAGCGCCTGAGCGGTGTGCGGTCCAGAATAGGCCGGCTGCGCGACGGATCGGCCTGCAGCGCTGCGGTAAGGGGAGTAGAAATCCAGCCGGGAGCGATGGCGTTCACACGAATGCCATCTCCGGCATAGGCAATGGCAAGCGATTTGGTGAGCTGAGCGATGCCGCCTTTGCTGGCCGCATAGCCTGGAACAAGACCGCCGCCAAAGAACGACAGCATTGACGCCAGATTGACGATTGCACCATCCGTGCGCGCAAGCAGCGGCCGCGCTGCCGCGCACATGCGCATGGTGCCGTTGAGGTTGATGTCGACTACAGACGCGAAAACCTCAGGCTCGAGTTCCTCGCTGCGGCGGATCACACCGGCGCAGTTCACAAGAACGTCGAGGTTGTCGAGAGAGTTGACCAGCTCTTTGACGGAGTCGCCGTCACGGACATCGAGCTGATGTGCCTGTGCCTGGCTTAGCACGGAATCCGATCGTATTGCCGCGATCTCGAGATCGTTCACCCCGGCAACGACGACAGTTGCGCCCGCTTCGATGAAGCCGCGTGCGATGCCAGCGCCAATCCCCGACGTTCAGCCCGTAACCAGAACGCGCTTGCCTGCGTACCAGATCGAGGCCCATGCAGCGGATGTTGCTTCGTGCGGCATGTCGGTTCCCATCAACGCACGAACTGGTCGACGTAATCGCGGCCGAGTCCGCTTGCCTCATAATGCGCCCGGCACATGTCGATCTTGGTGAAAACGTCCTCATAGCCGATATGTTTGTTGTTTTCGTCGAGATAAACCATCGATCCCTGAATATTGAAAAAGGTGATCATCTCGGGAGTGTCTTCCGGAACGACGAGTGTGTGGATTTCACCGGGCGGTTCGAACACATAGGAGCCTTCTGTCGCGATCCATTCATGCTCGCGATAAAACCATTTGCCCTTGAGCACGAAGCCATGAACAGGATTCGGATGCAGATGCCGCGACAGCACGCCGGACCGGCGAACGCGGAGAAGGTTGCACCATTGACCCTGCCGCGTATTGAGCATCAGCGGCCTGAACCAGACGTCCGGCGCCTGCGGCACCCAGACTCGTTCGTCTTTCGGAATTGCAACGACAGCAATTTCCGGCGAAGCCAGCACATGGGTTGATCCCTTCATATCACGGTACATGCTGCTTCCTCTGCATCTTCGGCTTTACGGACCGGCTGGGCGATTGTGCCGCGCCGCCCGCTTTTCTTTTTGAGAGTTTTGACTCGGTGAATCCGAGGACTTGATCCATCGCGGCGCGTGCCTTGCGGTCGTTGCCTTCGTCGATGGCACGCGCCACCGCAGCATGATTGGGAAGGTTGTCGTCGAACCAGCCGACACTTCCTACTGCGACCAGAAAGACGGTGCAGAGAATGGTGTCGATTGCGCCGCGAAATCCCTGAAACACGCGGTTATGAGTGGCGTCCAGAATCGCAAGATGAAAAGCCTTGTCGGCGGCGATGGCGCTGGCCTGATCGTGCGATGTCTCCATCGCCGCGAGCGCAGCATTGATCCGCTGCCGGTCAGATTCTGTTGCGCGTTTTGCAGCGAGCGCCGCGGCGGCTGGCTCGATGATCGAGCGCACCTCCTGAATTTCCAGCAACAGTTCGCGGTCCGGGTCGCCCTTGCCGACAAGCCAGATCAGGACATCTCGGTCGAGCAGGCTCCAGTCGTGACGGGGCAGGACACGGGTGCCGTGGCGCGGGGCGACGCTCACCAGACCTTTCGCCGCCAGTGTCTTGATCGCTTCGCGAACAACGCCGCGCCCGACACCAAAACGAGCTTCAAGTTCGGGTTCAGGCGGGAGCGTCGCGCCGACTGGAATCACATTGCGCGCGATCTCGCTGCCAAGCGTTGCGAGAACGGCATGGATGCGTCCGGGTTTGACGCCTCTTGTGATTGTTTTCGGGCGGGGTTTCACCACCGGACTTGATCTCCCAGTCGCCGTTCTGAAGAGGCGTTGCGGAGACGCTAGCACGCGAGCAATTTCCTTTGCAATCATCCGATGTTTAACATCTGATGATTCAGA
>Ga0209023_10001704_pt1 | contig 28858 bp, 26 predicted proteins | sample LakOneMetagenome_FD_187468 | JGI IMG/M metagenome (GOLD analysis project Ga0209023, IMG submission 187468) | Freshwater and sediment microbial communities from Lake Erie, Canada (SPAdes) (version 2) | ecosystem: Environmental > Aquatic > Freshwater > Lentic | place: Lake Erie, Canada...
CAGCCATATAGCGAATTCCTGATAGGTGGCTTGTTCACTTACAAGAGCTGGCCTCCGGGAATGCCTAGTATATTCTCATTTAACTTTGGTGCCTTCTACCGTTATAAGGATGCCATCATCCCGACATTCAGGGTAGACTACAAGAATGTATCTATCGGTTATTCTTATGATGCCACTACTTCACGGCTTGCTTCAGGCGCTTCAGGAGCTGCAGCTACTGAGATCACATTGTATGTAAGAGGTAAGTACCAGCACAGGGTTGATGCAAGGGATCCGATGATGTGCCCTCGTTTTGCAGAACCGGTAAATGACTACCGCTAATCAGTTCAATAGAATAAAAACATAAAAACGCCCCGGTATCGGGGCGTTTTCTTTTATAGTCAGGTAAGGAAGGTGATTAAGGCTTTGGCACCTTGGTAATAGTGGTTGTTTTAGTAGTAGTAGTTGTGGTAGTTGACTTTACAGTAGTTGTTGTTGTGCTGCCCTTGGTTTTTTTAACAGCATCAGGCATCACAACAGACACATCCAGGGTGGTATCAGCTACCGGTGGGTCTGCTTTCAGGCTCAGCGGGTTAAAGCCCTTCTTCATAGGTACATTCATGATGAACGCCCGTTTCGCTCCGGGATATGATATCGTTACATTGTGTAAGCCGGGCAGCACAGCATTTGTTTCGTAATGGCCTGTGGAATCTGTAAACCCTGAGGCCGAAATAGACGAGTCTTTTTCGTAGATAAACACCTGCACACCGCTTAAAGGATGATTGCGCGCGTCGGTAAACCGTCCTGTAAGCTCGCACCTGCCCGATGCAATAAGATTTCTTTGAATGGTAGCCGGATCATTTTTTGCCTTCGTGCCTTGCCCAAATGATATACCGGACAGTAATATGCATGCAGCAAGCGTTATGGATTGTTTCATCATCTTTAATTATTTAAGGAATTAAATATAGACAATATTCTAAAATTTTAATAAAATGGTGCATTTTAGCTTTTCGGCATCCCTTTAATGCTGTAAATTTGCAACTGTTATGAGTGAAGTTGTAATGCCAATGGCGGAAAATTCAAAGCCTGCGCTCACTGCGAAGGATTTCGCGACAGACCAGGAAGTGCGTTGGTGCCCCGGCTGTGGAGATTATTCCATATTGAAACAAGTGCAGACTATTCTGCCTCAAACGGGCATACCGAGAGAGCAGATAGTAATTATATCGGGTATAGGGTGCAGCTCACGCTTCCCTTATTACATGAACACCTATGGTATGCACTCTATTCATGGGCGCGCTACAGCCATAGCATCAGGACTAAAGGCTACAAGGCCTGAACTGAGTGTATGGATAGTAACAGGCGACGGGGATGGTTTGAGCATAGGCGGTAATCATACAATTCACTTGCTGCGCAGGAATTTCAATGTAAATATCCTGCTGTTCAACAACGAAATATACGGGCTTACAAAAGGGCAATACTCACCTACTTCTGAGGTGAATAAAATAACAAAATCAACGCCGTCCGGCAGCATAGATCACCCGTTCAATCCTCTTGCGCTTGCACTGGGAGCAGATGCTACCTTTATTGCCCGCAGCATGGACCGTGATCCTAAACACCTGCAGCAAATGCTGTTGCGTGTAAATGGCCATCACGGTGCATCCTTCCTGGAGATCTACCAGAACTGCAACATTTTTAATGATGGCGCATTCGAGGTATTCACGGAAAAAGCTTCCAAACCAACACAAACACTGATACTGGAACAAGGCAAGCCGCTGGTATATGGCGCAAACAGGGAAAAGGGAATACGCCTGAATGGCTACAAACCTGAAATAGTGGACCTGGGCACAGAATACAGCGAAAGCGACTTGTGGATACACGACGAAGCAGATTTTTATAAGGCACAGATACTTACCCGTTTCTTCGACAATCCTGCTGAAGCAGGACATTACCCAAGGCCATTTGGGGTGTTCTATGCAAAAGAGCGAGCGACTTATGAAGATGAGATGCGACTGCAGATAGAAGAGTTAATAGCTACAAGAGGCAAGGGTAACCTGGATAAGCTGCTTGCAGGAAAGGAGACATGGACCATTGAGTAATAATGGCTCAATTGCGAAATGGCTCAATTACTTGTATCTTCATCTTTCGCTATAATCTATTATAAGTGTCCATAAAGAAACTGGCAGGACAAACAATATGGTACGGGCTCAGCAATATTGGTGCCCGCTTCCTTAATGTGATACTCACGCCCATTATTACCTATGTGCTGCACACCAAAGCAGGACAGGCAGAGTATGGCGACTATAGCGTATTGATGTCAACCATAGCGTTTGTGAATGTGATCTATACCTATGGTATGGAAACCGCATACTTCCGCTTCTCGGTAAACAAAGATGACCGTGAGCATCTCTTCCAGACCACATTTTCATCGCTGCTGGTAAGCACCATATTGCTAAGCGCAATCATCGTATTATTTCGGGTAGGTATAGAAAGCTTCCTGGGGCTGAGCGGGCACCCGGAATATGTGGTTTGGTGCGCGGCTATAATGGGTATAGATACACTTGCAGCTATACCTTTTGCCCGGCTGCGGCAGGAAGAGCGCCCTCGTAAATATGCTTTTACCAAGGTGGCAGGCATATTTGTCAATATTATACTCACGCTGGTTTTTATTACCTGGAGTCCAGGCTATGTAAAGGTGCACCCCGATGGCGCATATGCAAACTGGTATAACCAATACAGCAATACCGGCTTTTTATTACTATCGCTACTGGCACAGAGTGTCATTACCTTCCTGCTGTTGTGGAAGGAATGGGCAGGCTTCCGGATGAGATTTAACAAATCGCTGTGGAACAAGATAATGATATACTCCTGGCCTATGATAATAGTGGGGCTGGGTGGTATGGTGAACGAAACGATAGACAGGCTGATGTTGCGCCGGCTGTTGCCGGTAGGGGAGGAAGCAGCTAAAATTGCAGTAGGTATATACAGCGCCAACTATAAGCTGGCCATATTTATTACACTGTTTATACAGGCATTCAAAATGTCGGCAGAGCCGTTTTTCTTCAGCCAGAGTGCAGACAAGAAGGCCCCGCAGCTGTATGCGCGGGTAATGAAGTGGTTCGTGATAACGCTGTGTGTTGCGTTTTTGTTTACCGCATTGTACCTGGATGTATGGCAGTATTTTGTAGGCGCATCTTACAGGGGTGGGTTAGGAGTAGTGCCTGTATTGCTTGCCGCGAATATAGCGCTGGGCATTTACTATAACTTGTCGGTATGGTACAAAATAACGGACAAGATGTATATGGGTATGTTTATTACGCTGGTGGGTGCAACACTTACGCTTGTGCTCAATTTCATCTTTATCCCGCAGTATGGCATGTATGCCTGCGCATGGGCCACCCTTGCAGCGTACGGCACCATGATGGTGCTCTCATACGTGATGGGACAAAAATATTTCCCCGTGCCATACCCTGCTAAAAAGCTGCTCACCTATATAGCGGTAATGCTGCTGTTATTCTTTGCACAGAAGGGTGTTATGTATCTTACAGAGACAGTAATACTAAGGCTGGCAACCGGTACAGTGTTTATGTTCCTGTTTCTGCTATTCATATTCAGGTCAGAAGGTGAAGAGCTGAAGCGTATGCCTGTGATAGGAAAGTACGTAAAGTGATTACCTGCTTTTCACCACATATAAGTTCACCACCAGCGACATAAGCAGGAACATCGCCACAAGCTGATGCAGTTCTGCCAGTATTTCAAACGTACCAAATTTACCGGGTACTGTCATTGGCGCACATAAGACCGTGATGATTCCCAATGTGACCTGTGCCAGCACCAGTACAAATGGCCAGCGCATGGTACTGTTGAGCAGGCTATTCTTGTCGCGTGCTGTACGCATCGCTCTTATAAACCAAAAACAAAGTGCTGCCAGCAAAATGTAGGCCATGCCCCTGTGTATGAAGTGAACATTGATCTTGTCGTAGATAAAGCTGTTGTTCGTTAAGTTATCCGGCAGCCACATACCATTAATAGTGGGCCATGTAGGGGCCGTCATTGCCGCTTTAAGGCCCGCCATAAAGGCGCCGTAAGTAAGCTGCACAAACAGTAGGATGATGATCGCCAGGGTGTAATTATTGAGTTTACGGTCTGTGATCCTTTGTTCCCCCGGCACAAGCAGTTGCAATGCGAACCACAAGGTATAGCAGGCCAGTATCATGGCCGAAACAAAGTGCAGGGCAAGCTTTATATGATCTACATACAGATGGCTGTCGTTGAGGCCACTGGCCACCATTACCCAGCCTATAAGCCCCTGCAATGCGCCAAGCAAAAACAAGATGATAAAAGGACGGATCATCTGCTTGTCGAAATACTTTTTGACTAGAAAAAAAACAAAGCCCGCAGCAAAAACAATTCCAAGCATACGCGCCCAGAACCTGTGCAGCCATTCCCAGAAAAAAATTGATTTAAAATCGGCAAGCGTATAGCTGCTGTTCATGTATTTGAACTGGCCTATTTGCTTGTAACCATTAAAGGCATCTTCCCATTGTTTGGCATTAAGGGGCGGCAAAATGCCGAAAAGAGGGTTCCATTTGGTGATCGACAATCCGGAGCCGGTAAGGCGGGTAACCCCGCCAAGCAATGTTTGCACCACGATCATAATAACGCCTGCAACCAGCCAATATGCTACCGCCTTTTTCTTGTAATTATCTTTCACAAAGAATATTTGTGCAAAAGTAGAGGATGTAAAAATAACAACGCATAGCAATAAAATAATTTATTGATACAACGTAAAAAGAATGTAATATGTATATAAATTTCCCCACAATCATATTCCGTTGATTACAAGTTGGGGAATTTTTTCCACAACTTGTGACTAATCTGTCATGTATATTAGCATATAAATCAATGGAAATTGATTATTTTTGAAAAAATAAATATTAAATAAAACTTCTTTCATGTTGATTATTAGATACTTACAGGTCGGCGCTAAAAAAAACTTTGTTAAATTGCCAAGTATTAATACCTAGTGCATGCCAAAACCGCTAAAAAATGGTCTGATTATTGGTTAATAACGAGTTAAGTACATCACCCTACAATTTTATTTATCAAAATTCATTATTTTATTTTATGAGAAAGGCAGATATAGTTGGCAGTATTGCTGAGAAAACAGGAATTCCTAAAGTGGATATTTTAGTGGCCCTGGAAACTTTTTTCAAAGAGGTCAAAACATCGCTTATTGAAGGTGAGCCGGTATACGTACGTGGTTTTGGCAGTTTTATACTGAAAAAGCGCGCTGCTAAGATAGGCCGTAATATAAAAAAGAATGTAGCCGTAGAGATACCCGAGCATTTTATCCCTGCATTCAAGCCTGCAAAAGAATTCGTTCAGGCGGTGAAAGACTCAAAACATGAGCTGAACGAGCATAATGATGCAGAATTGATCGCGCACGACCTTATCAAGAAGTAATAGCACGTGCGATTTCGTTACCTTTGCAACGAAAAAATAAAATTCCTTGCGGGCAACACACTACATCACACTTGCGATAGCAATAGCATTGATCGCTCTTTTATACTGGGGAGGTAATACGGTTCCGCCGCTTAAGAAGCCAACTGCAGAAATGCAGCGGCCAAACTCAGGTGGCTCGGTAGCCCAGGGTCCTAACACCATGAAGCCCGCCTCTTTCGACTCAATCGTTTCCGCATCAAGGAGGCAGCTCACGAAAACAGCTGCCGATTCGGTCCTGACCATTGAAAATGAACTTACAGCCATGCGTGATTCTGCACGTATGGCTGCTGTTTTTGTACGCCTGGCCAATGTCTGGCAGCGAAATAAACAGCTACCGGTAGCAGCTTATTATAAAGGAATGGCCGCTAAATTGGAAAATTCGGAAAAAAACCTCACCTTTGCAGGCCAATTCTATGTGGAGTTGATGGAGCATGAAAATTCTCCGGCCATAATGAAGTGGGAAGCCATAGAAGGAGCAGACGTCCTGGAGCGGTCTTTAAAGATCAACCCGGACAATGAAGATACAAAGCTGGCGCTGGCTACGTGCTATATTGAAGGAACAGGGGAACCGATGAGAGGCGTACAGATACTGCTGGCCATTACCCGTGAAAAACCAGATGATATACCCGCTAATATGCTGTTAGGCAAAATGTCCATACAGTCCGGACAGTTTGACAAAGCAGTGGGGCGTTTTGAAACAGTATTGAAGAAAGAGCCTGAAAATACGGAAGCGTTGTATTTCCTTGCTCAGGCTTACGAAGGAAAAGGAGATAAAAAACGGACAATAGAGTTGCTTGAGGAGTGTAAACGCATAGTGAACAAGCCGGAGTTTAGCAGGGACATTGACCAACATATAAGTTCATTAAAGTAACATTATAAAATAATTACGATTATGCCTTGCGGTAAAAAAAGAAAACGTCATAAGATAGCCACTCACAAACGTAAAAAACGTCTGAGAAAGAACCGTCATAAGAAGAACAAGTAGGCTATTAACCACTGCTTCCTTATAAAACGCTGCCGTTAAATCTGATCGCACATCATCTGCCCGTGCCTATGGCGCAGGCAGGCGATGTGTGCGGATTTTATTATTACAGCCTACAGGCCTCGCTGATACTATGGGGGCGATACAACCGGAGCGGAACTGGTAAAGACGAATGAACAAAGAACTTATTATTAATGCATCTGGTGAGGGTGTAGAGATAGCCTTATTGGAAGATAAGAAGCTGGTCGAACTTCACTATGAGCGCGGACAGGGGCAGTTTGCCGTTGGCGATCTGTATCTGGGCAAGGTCAAAAAGCTGATGCCGGGCCTTAATGCCGTGTTTGTTGATGTAGGATACGAGAAAGACGCGTTCCTGCACTATACAGACCTGAGCCCTTACTTGCGTTCATTGGTAAAATTTACAAAGCAGTCAGTAGACGGCGCTCCATCCTGGGGCGGCGATTTCGGTAGGTTCAAAAATGAACCTGAGATACTTAAATCAGGCAAGATAACAGAAGTCTTCAACGGCAAACCTGAGATCATTGTACAGATACTAAAGGAACCAATTTCCTCTAAAGGACCACGACTGAGCTGCGAAATATCGCTCCCCGGCCGTTTTGTAGTTGTTACGCCATTCAATGACGTAGTCGCTATTTCCCGCAAGATACATTCTGCTGAAGAGCGTAAGCGCCTGCAGCGTATCGTAGAAAGCGTGAAGCCTAAGAATTTCGGCGTTATCGTACGTACGGCTGCAGAAGGTAAAGAAACTGCTGAACTGCATGCCGATATACTGGAGCTGGAAAAAATGTGGAAGACCCTGCAGCAAAACCTGAAAGGTGCCAAAGCGCCGCAGATGGTGCTGAGTGAGCAGGACAAAACAACTTCTATACTGCGTGACCTGCTGAGTGTAAGCTTTCAGAAAATTGTAGTGAACGATAAGAAGCTGCTGGGTGTGGCTAAAGATTATATTGCTAAAGTATCTCCGGGGCAGGAAGATATTGTGAGCCTGCATACCGGCACACAATCTATTTTCGACACGTTCGGGGTTACCAAGCAGGTGAAAGGTGCGTTTGGCAAAACAGTGAACCTGAATAGCGGCGCATACCTGATCATAGAGCACACAGAAGCGCTGCACGTTATAGATGTGAATAGCGGTACCCGTAGTGCCGAGGCGGGACAGGAGCAAAATGCCCTGGCTACCAACCTCGAAGCTGCACAGGAAATAGTAAGGCAGGTACGCCTTCGTGACCTGGGTGGTATCATTATCGTCGACTTCATAGACATGAGGCTTCCTGAAAATAAGAAGCAACTGTTTGATGCGGTAGAAGAGCTGATGGCCACAGACCGGGCACGCCATACGGTATTGCCAATTACAAAGTTCGGGCTGATGCAAATGACGCGCCAGCGCCTGCGCCCTGAGCTGAATATATCTACAGCTGAAGTATGCCCTACCTGCAAAGGCACTGGCCAGATAGGCCCGTCTATGCTGCTGGGTGATGATATAGAGAAGGACCTGAAGTATATAGTGAACCAGGGGCTGCGTGATCTGACCTTGCATGTTAACCCGATACTGGAAGCATACCTTACAAAGAAACCAGGGTTCTTTAAGCCTTCTATAGTGCAGAAGTGGGATAAGGCCTATAAAGTAAAGGTAAAAGTCATTGCAGATAATAATTCACCGTTGACCGAGTATAACTTTTACGATGTCAAGACGGAAGACCTGATCAAGTTATAAAACAGCGCATCGCATTTCAATGATACAACTGCCGGGTATATCCCGGCAGTTTTTTTATGCCTGTGGCGGTAGCGGGCATACAGGAATTTTCGTTACTTTTATGGGTGCATGGCTTGTACTACAGGTCATGAATTGCAAATAAACTGTAGTATGAAGAATTATACATTTCGGATCCTTACTATCATCTTAATTATTACCGCCGCTACCACGATACAGGCGCAAACAATTGCTACCGTCGTAGGAAATGGTAATGGCGTTTACGCCGGGGATACCTTGAAAGCAATAAATGCCAGCTTACACTGGCCGCAGGCACTCACATTCGACAAGAAAGGAAGACTGTATATAGCTGATGCCCTGAACAACCGTATACGCAGGGTAAGCGAATCAGGCATAATAACCACCATAGCTGGTACCGGATACCTTGCAGGCAGCGGTAAGGGCTACTACAACGGAGATGATATTGCAGCAACTGCTGCCGACTTATACAACCCCACAGGTGTAGCTGTAGATACTGCAGGTAATGTTTATTTTGCCGACATGGGCAACAACCGCGTACGAAAAATAGATACGGGTGGCAAGATACATACAGTAGCCGGCGACGGGTCCGGTAGTTTTGGCGGCGATAACGGACTAGCAACAGCAGCAAAAGTAAATAAGCCGGAAAGAGTGGCAGTGGACACATTCGGTAACATATACATAGCAGAGCCACTGAGTAATCGTATCCGTAAAATAAATGCAGGCGGAACAATTACAACATTTGCCGGCACAGGCACGCCTACCTACACCGGCGATGGTGGACAGGCAAGCGCCGCAACGCTTATGAACCCTGTAGATGTATTTGCCGATAAACTGGGCAATGTATACATAGCCGATGAACTGAATGAGTGTGTAAGAATGGTGGACCCCAGCGGCATCATTACTACAATAGCAGGAGAAGGGATACCTGCCTTCACAGGCGATGGCGGCCCGGCAACGGCAGCAAGGCTCTATGACCCTACCGGCGTAACGCTGGATGATTCAGGCAATGTATACATATCAGACAGGGGCAATGAATGCATACGTAAGATCAGTAAATGGTCAGGCAATATAGAAACACTCACGGGTACCGGTATTGCAGACTCTGCAGGCTACAGGGGCGATGGTGGCCCGGCAACAGCTGCATGGCTCGATTTCCCTCAAGGGCTCGTTGTTAATTCAAAGGGCAGCTTGTTTATTGCTGATCAGAATAACAACAGGATACGCGCTATTGGTTCTAAGACAGAGGGGGTGCATACCGTTAATCCCGTTTCGTCAAGCATACACATCTATCCGAATCCTTCACAAGGTTCATTCACGGTAAACATAGCATCCGCTGTTAGCGAACAGGCTACGATTGCTGTCATTAATGTGGCCGGCGAAAAGATATACGGAGCAACTATCTATACCAACAAACAGAACGAGATACAATTAAATGCACCTCCCGGTGTATACCTGCTTTATGCTTCCACCTCCGGTGGCAGCGGTGCAAGCAGGCTCGTGATCAGGTAGCTTAAGCGGTCAGTATGTTCCCCGTCATTTCAGCAGGTATGGTTATGCCCATATAGTTAAGTATGGTTGGCGCCACGTCTCCCAGCTTCCCTGGCTTTAGTGTGCCCTTAAAGTCGTTAGAAATAAGGAACAGCGGCACAGGGTTCAGCGTATGTGCGGTATTAGGTGTTCCATCTGCATTGATCAGGTAATCAGCATTGCCATGATCAGCTGTCAGGAACACAGCATATCCGTTTTCCAAAGCAAGGGGCACTATCTGGCTTACGCAATTGTCCACCGTTTCCACCGCTTTTATTACGGCATCCCATACTCCGGTATGGCCCACCATATCAGGATTTGCAAAGTTCAGGCAGATGAAGTCTGCGCTCTGTGCCTTTATTTCAGGCAGTATATTTTCTGTTAGTTCATTAGCGCTCATCTCAGGCTTCAGGTCGTAGGTAGCTACCGTGCGGGGCGATGGTGCCATAATACGCCTTTCCCCTTTGAATGGTTCTTCCCGTCCGCCTGAAAAGAAGAAGGTAACGTGGGGGTACTTTTCGGTTTCTGCTATGCGGATCTGTGTTTTGCCATTGGCTTCCAGCACTTCACCCATCGTATTTACCAGGTCCTTGTTGTCGAATACGATACCTACGTTCTTGTAGCTTTTATCATACTCCGTCATGGTCACATAATGAAGATTCAGCGGCACCATGTTCTGCTCATGAAAAGCTTCCTGCGTAAGTACGGTGGTAATTTCACGGCAGCGGTCCGTACGGAAGTTGAAACAGATCACTACATCGCCATCCTTTATTATTGCCAGCGGATTACCTGCAGCATCGCAGGCTATTATTGGTTTGATGAATTCATCGGTAACGTTATCGTGGTAAGATTTTTCAACCTCGGCAAGCGGGTTAGCAGTATGCGTACCGGTACCATGTACCAGCCCGTCATAAGCTACTTTCACTCTTTCCCAGCGCTTGTCCCTGTCCATAGCATAGAAGCGGCCGGTAACAGATGCCAGTACCGCGCCTGTAGTTGCCAGGTGCGCCTGCAGGTCGGTCAGGAAGCCAAGCCCGCTCTTCGGGTCGCAGTCGCGGCCATCGGTAAAGGCATGAACCGCTACATGAGGCACATTATTTTTCTGCGCAAGAGAGCATATTGCTTTCAGGTGGTTGATGTGCGAGTGTACGCCGCCATCACTTACCAGGCCTATCAGGTGCAGTGTCTTGCCGCTGGCTTTAGCAGCATTGAAGGCAGCGCTCATTACCGGGCTGCGTTCCAGCTCACCATCTGCAATAGCTTTATTGATGCGCTCCAGTTCCTGGTATACAATGCGGCCTGCACCTAAATTGAGATGTCCTACTTCAGAATTACCCATCTGCCCTTCCGGCAAACCCACTGCTGTACCGCAGGTGATCAGTTCCGTATTCGGGTATTTGTCATAAAGTGACTTTACGAAAGGAACGTTAGCATTGGCGATGGCATCAGATGCCGGCACCTGGCCGTGGCCCCATCCATCCATTATGATGAGCATTGCTTTTTTAGACATGGTGCAAAGGTACGGGAAAGCCTTAACCCCTAAAAGCGGTAGCTATGTATATATCCGAAATTTATGTGAAATTTTCGCTGAAGCAGGCAACCTAAGCACGTAGATCTGCATATATCAATACAGCAAACACACTTATAACTATCCATGACCGAGCAAAAGGCCATAGAGGGATGCAGGAAACAAGACCGTATCTCGCAGAAGTATTTATTTGATGCTTATTCAGATGGAATGCTGATGGTGTGCCTGCGCTATGTGAAAAGTCTGCCGGATGCGGAAGAAATCATGCTGAATGGCTTTTACAACTTCTTTAAAACAGCAGAACGGTTCATCTACAACGGGCCGGGTAGTATAGGCGGCTGGCTGAAGAAAATAATGGTGAATGAATGCCTGATGTTCCTGAGGAAAAAGGGCCGGCTGAAAATAGCGGATGAAGGGAGTGCGATGGATGTTGCAGCAGATGATGACCGGATAGGGCAGATGAATGCGAACGAGATACTGCAGCTGGTGATGACCCTGCCGGAAGGATACAGAACAGTGTTCAACCTGTTTGCCATAGAAGGGTACGGGCACAAGGAAATTGCGATGATGCTGGGCATAACAGAAGGCACATCAAAATCGCAGCTGAATAAAGCAAGAGGCGTGTTACAACAATTAATGAAAGAAAAGGGGGTTTACCATGAGCGATAACAGGGCAGATATGCAGGTGGCGGAGAAAATAGCAAAGCTGGACACACTAAGCGCAGGCATAGTGTACGGCAAGGAAGAAGCATGGGATAAGCTGCAGGCCAGGATGGACAAGAAGCTGGTGCGTGTTATCCCACTAAGATATTGGGGTGTTGTTGCCGCAATGCTATTATTGTTTATTGGCATCATAGCATGGTACCGCAGCCCGGTTGAGGACGTTGTGGTTAGACAGTCTGAAATTAATAAAACACAGATAGTACCGTCGCCTGCTGTTGTATCAACGAAGCAGGAAACTATAGCCCCTGAAAAAGCGATCACGATTAAAATGAAAACCGTAGTTCCTGTTAGAAGTATCAATGTTCCTAACGAAAAACATCAGATAGCAATAACAGTACCGCCGCCAATAGTGTCTGAAAAACATGTTGTGGAAGAGGTAGCTTCAATAAATATTCCAGCCCCGGTAACCCCTGCACCGCCAATGAAAATAATACACATTAATGATCTGGAAAAAGGTAGCTATGATGTAATGCCTGCATCCGGCACAACACAAGGCATTGCATTAAATAAGGTGCCGGTAGTACATATCAATGAAGTGGAGCGCGAAGCGGTAGAAGTAAAGGAAATACTGAAGAACAACAGGATGACCATCGGGCGCATCCCTTTTTCCAAACAGAGTGATGACGACTACTATTTTAATACGCAAGGCGATCGCCAGCCGGTGCAATTTCTAAAACTACGAACCACACAAAACTAAACAGATGAAAAAACTGATCTTAAGTACCGCGCTTATGGTTATAAGCGCAGCAGGAAAGTTGTATGCCCAGAATGCTTACGAAATAGGTGCTCAGAAAACGCTGAACATGAGTAAAACAGAGCAGACATTCAATGTCAAAGTGGGTTTTATCAACCTGAGGGACTTTGTCGATTTGAAGGAAGGAAAAATGATACTGGAGCTCAGCGACCTGCACGACTATGAGAGTTTCAGGAATCTCGATTCCATACTCAGGAATTTTCGTAAGGACGTTGCTTTCTATAAAGACTCTTTAGCGGCCACGCCTACCGCCGGTGTTCGCATTGACTATGTGGTAAACGAAGAATATCCGTTCAAAAAGATCCGCTTCAAAAAATACAGTTCTGATGGCAGCATCTACCTGAACCAGGGTGGAGATATTTCGAAACTGAAGTTTGAACAGGATACTATCAACATCATTATGCTTAAATCGAAGCCGGGATTGGGTAAAGGCAAGTGTATGATACCGTACTCAGTAAAGGCAACATTTGTGTTGGGCAACTATTATGATGTTGATAAAATAATAGCGGGTGGCGAGCTCAAAAAAATTGTAGATACGCTGGAGAAAACTTCACAGTTGAAGAAGACAATAAAGAATGTTTATTCACATCCGCTCACCATCTACTACAACCCATACTATAGTGGCAAAGGGAACTATACACAGTTGCCATGGCTCAGGAATGAGCCCTATCTGACTCGTTTTTCAGGACGTAAAAGGAATACATTGACTGTGGATGTTAATATAGGGGCAGGGCTTATCAGGAATACGGTCGCCCCTATGACCCAGGAGGGCATACGCTATACAAGGCGTACAAAGTGGAACCACAAGAACTATGATTTCTTCAGTGTATTCGCATCACAGTACTTCCTCTTTGAAAAAGATGCATCAGGTAATTTCCTGGTCAAAGACAATTGGTTCATCAATGCTGATGTAGGTAGCGTATATGATGGCAACGAAGTAGGCTGGCTCGGTAAAAAGGTTTCATTTGGTGTTGGCTACCTTGTGATGAACAAGGGTGATTATTTCAAAAACAATACATTTAAGTTGTTTACTGACTTGCAGGTTGTACAGCGGTTCACTATCGTGCCGGAGCTTATCTTCACTAATAACTTTAAACAGATATTCCCCGGTATTACGTTGAAGGTGTTTTAATAGGATTAATATAAAGCCATGAAGAAAATAAAGATCGTTGTTGCAGGTATAGGAGGTGTAGGTGGTTACTTTGGCGGTAAGCTGGCAAAGCATTTCCGGCATAGTGATAAGGTGGAAGTGCACTTCATTGTGCGCGGTGAACATCTGAAAGAAATAAAGAACAATGGATTAAGAGTGATAGAACAAAAGGGCGACTTCGTTGCAGTTCCCCGTTCGGCCACCGACAATGCCGCAGAGGTTGGCGTAGCCGATTACATTATAGTTTGCACCAAGAGCTACGACCTGGAAAACATGTTGCTGCAGTTGAAGCCGTGTATCAATAGCGATACGATCATTTTGCCTTTGCTAAACGGAGTAGATAGCCGTGACAGGATTAAAGCAATGTTGCCGCATAACCCTGTGCTGGAAGGATGCGTCTACATAGTTTCCCGTATCGCTCAACCGGGAGTGGTAGAGAATACCGGAAATATCCAGAAGCTTTATTTTGGGGCAGATGATGTAGAAAACAGTCGGCAGGTATTGCTGGAAAAAATGCTCACAGAAGCGGGCATAGAAGCTACCCGCTCCCCCGATATATTACAGGTACTCTGGGAGAAGTATATTTTTATTTCACCGACCGCTACCGCTACTTCATTTTTTAATAGCAGCATTGGCGCATTGGTAGCTAATGACGAGCAACTAAAAACAACAACTGCGCTAATAGAAGAAGTAAAGCTACTGGCGAAAGCAAAGCAGATATTTATTCCCGGGGACATTACTGAAAGGACAATAAACAAGCTCAGGAGCTTGCCTTCTGATGCCACCTCATCAATGCATAGGGATTTCAGGGAGGGTAAGTACGCAAATGAACTGGAATCATTGGCAGGGTTTGTGGTGCGAATGAGTGAAGCGCACAACATTGATACTCCTGTTTATAAACAAATGTACGAACAGCTAAAAACCAGGTAGGCATTATTACTCCATTTACCGACAAATTCAAGCAATTCGTCGGCATTATGCTGCTGCATACCGCTTAATAATTTATTTTATTTCGTTTTTGCCGTACGTTTGACAAAAAATTAAGACCATGCAAAATCATGAAATAGACTATGTAATATACGGCGAAGAGATGCAGTATGTAGAAGTGGAACTGGACCCTATGGAAACAGCCATTGCTGAGCCGGGCAGCTTTATGATGATGGAAGACGGCATACAAATGGAGACTCTCTTCGGTTATGGTGCCGATCCGCAGGGCGGCCTCATGGGCAAGCTGTTCAATGCCGGCAAGCGTTTGCTGGTAGGTGAGAGCCTCTTTATGACAGCATACACTAACATTGGCCAAGGCAAAAAAAGGATATCTTTTGCTGCGCCATTCCCGGGCAAAATAATTCCATTGGACTTGTCTGCCCTCGGAAACAGGGTAATATGCCAGAAGGATGCCTTTTTATGCGCAGCTAAGGGTGTGAATATAGGCATAGAGTTTCAGAAGAAGCTGGGCACCGGTTTATTTGGCGGTGAAGGCTTTATCATGGAGAAGCTGGAAGGCGATGGCATGGCATTTGTGCATGCGGGCGGCCACGTAACACAAAGAAACCTGCAACACAACGAAGTGCTTAAAGTGGACACAGGCTGTATAGTAGCATTCACTAACAGCGTGGACTACGACATACAATATGTAGGCGGTATCAAGAATACATTGTTTGGCGGAGAGGGCGTGTTTTACGCCACGCTCTGTGGTCCCGGCACCGTATGGATACAAACATTGCCTATAAGCCGACTGGCAGGCCGTATACTAGCCTATGCCGGTAGAAGAGGTGGTAAGGAAGAGGGTAGTATCCTTGGTGGCCTCGGCAAACTGATAGATGGCGACAACAGTTTTTAATAAGAGCGAGATAGTTAAACAACAAAGCCCCGCATATATAGCGGGGCTTTGTTGTTATAGTTAAGTCTTTTATTTTATCACGATCATTTCATTCCATTTACCGCTTGCCGTAGCCGCATTAATGAAATAGACACCTGCCGGAACATTGAGGCTTATCAATTCCTCCTTGTTGCACGAAACTGTTGTCTGCAATACGCGTTGCCCCAGTGTGTTTAAGATGGTGACTGTAGCACGTTCATTGGTCGCAGAACTTAGCTTAATTGCGAATGTTCCCGCAGATGGATTCGGAGCTATTTTCAGCCTTGCCCCTGAAGTGTAAACACTATTTACTTCGTTCGGGCAAACAGAAGGACTGTTCACTGTTATCCCCTTAGTAGCAAAAGTGCTGCATCCTGAAACGGTTACAGTATAGGATATAGTTGCAGCTCCTGCAGCTACCCCCGTTACAACTCCGCTGGCAGCATCAACTGAAGCAATAGCCGTATTGCTGCTGCTCCAAAGGCCGCCACTTGCTGTATTTGCCAAAGTCACAGTAAGTGCCGGGCAAACATTATCGGCTCCGGTGATGGTACCTGACGATGGTAACGCATTGACTGTTACAACCGCAGTTGCTGTTGCTGATGTGCCGCATGCTGTAGTTGCTATGTAGCTGATCGTTGTCGTTCCGCTTACACCACTGGTGATCACACCTGAAGTGGAACCTACTGTGGCTACTGCAAGATTAGTGCTGCTCCAGTATCCGTAAGTAGACCCGGAAGTGTTGGCTAAAGATGAGGTTTGCCCACCTGCACATAGTGTTGTTGTGCCGGTTATTGTGCCGGCAACGGGTGTCTCGCACATCATCGTTACTGTTACCGATCCGTCACCTGCGCTATTGTAGTCTTGGGTATGCGTTACTGAAGTAACAACCAAGGGAGCCGTATAAGACGAGCCGCCGCCACCGCCACCCCATGAGCCGCCGCCGCCGCACCAGTAGCCGCCGCCGCCGCCACCACCGCCTGTTGTCGCCCCGCCTGTTCCGCCTACACTGTCAGTACCTGCGGTGCCTGATGGCCATCCTGAATACACGCCACCCGCGCCTCCGGTCGTTGGTGTCGCCCCTTGTCCTGATTTCGCGTCAAGTACTGAGGCATGATACCCTGCTCCGCCTGACAGCCCGCCGCCATATCCTCCTTTGTCTGCATCTGCGGAAGAGTAGTCATGGCCGCCACCGCCGCCGCCGGCTGCTACTACCTGGCGGTTTGCCAGGAAGTAAGGCGTTATCCTGATGTCCGATGCACCGCCGCCGCCGCCGCCGCCATAGGGGTTGTAGGCGTACCCGCCGTCCCCGCCACCATTGATACCACCTATTCCTGCCGCCACGGAAGTGCCATCTGCGCCTACTCCGCCAACATTAATTTGTAAGACCTGTCCTGCTGTTACCGCCAGGTTACATTGCACACGCCCGCCATTACCGCCATGCGAGATGAAGGTAGAACCCCATCCCCCGGTAGCGCCCATCATATCTACTTGCAGGGCGGTTACACCTGTCCCGACCGAATAGGTGTGTACCCCGGGAACTGTGAATGTCGTTTGCGCTATTGCCTGCATACCGCATTGCGCCACCACAAACAACGACAATGACCTTAAGATTAAAGATGCTTTCATAAAATTTAAATTTTGATTATAAATGATGCATCAAAATTGGTCTATATCCGCTCATTGGGAGATGACTATGGTCAGTAGTTACTGCATTATTGTATGTTTCTGGTCAGCTGGTGTACAAGAGATACGGATTGATACTGGACACAAAAAAGCCGGCAGATATCTGCCGGCTCTGTAATAATATAAGTTTGACTAAACTAGCCTACTGCAATACGGTTGAAAGAAACCACGGTAAGGTCCTTAGCAACTGAAGACAGGTATTCGCCTACAGTCTTGCCATTGTCCTTTACGAAAGGCTGAGGCAACAATGTATTGTCTTTAAAGAATTTGTTCAGTTTGCCCATAGCTATCTTATCAGCCATGTCCGCAGGCTTGCCTTCGGCCATGATCTGTTCAACAGCTATTTTCTTTTCGCGCTCTATCATTTCAGGAGCTACGCTGTCAGCGTCAACAGCCAGTGGGTTCATCGCTGCTATCTGCATAGCTACGTCGCGGCCTGCTGCTATTACTGCTTCGTTTGCTGCCTGGTTCATGCCTACCAGTACACCTATACGGTAGCCTGAGTGGATGTAAGGAACAACCGCTGCTGCAGATAACTGCTCGAAACGTGTGATGTCTATTTTCTCACCTATTTTAGCCACCATTTCCAGCAATTTTTCGCCTACTGTAGCGCCGTCCATTGCTGCTGCTTTCAGCTCATCAGCTGAAGCTACCTTTGTAGCAAGTGCGATATCAGTTACCTGGTGTGCGAAAGCGATGAAGCCTTCGTTCTTTGCTACGAAGTCAGTTTCAGCGCCCAGGTTTACCAATACACCATAAGTATTATCGGCATTAGCCTTTGCTATTACTACACCTTCTTTAGCTTCACGGTCGCTGCGGTTAGCTGCTACTTTCTGTCCTTTTTTACGCAGGTAGTCAATAGCACCTTCAAAATCACCATTGCTTTCTGTAAGGGCTTTACGGCAGTCCATCATGCCTGCTCCTGTTTGCTGGCGCAGCTTGTTTACTTCTGCTGCTGATATTGTTACTTCGCTCATTGTATTATTTTTATCCTTTTATGAAATTGAATAAGAGTGCAAAATTCGTATTTTATTATTAAAGCCCCAACAATGGGGCTTTAATAATAAAATGTATGTTGTTAATTTTTGATTAACTGCTCCCCTTTAGGGGCTGGGGGTTTAACGTTTAGTTGGAGCTGGCCTGCTGCCACCGCCACCTGGACGGCTACCGCCACCACCTGGTCCACGGCCTGGTCCGCCCGGACGGCTGCCTGCGCCGCCACCTGCGTTACCACGTCCGCCGCCTGGTCCACGACCCGGAGCTGCCGGAGCGCCTGCTGCTGCACCACGTCCTTTGCCACGGCCACCACGACGACCGCCTTCGCCATCTTCGTCAGTTACCTCAAGGCCACGGCCACGGTTATCTGTATTATCTTCAGTGTTTTCTTCTTCATTTTCCTTCACCTGTGCGCGCTCCTGGAGACCTTCCATGATAGCTGCAGTAAGGTAAGTAGTGATGATAGCTATCGACTTGGTAGCGTCATCATTTGCAGGGATAGCGAAGTCAACCTTTGTAGGGTCGCTGTTCGTATCTACCATTGCAAAAGTGGAGATGCCCAGGCGCTTAGCTTCTGCAAGAGCGATGTGCTCATGGCTGATATCAACCATGAAAAGCGCTGCAGGTGTACGGCCCATCTGGGAGATACCACCCAATACTTTTTCCATCTTTTCTTTGCTGCGGGTAAGGGTCAGGCGCTCTTTCTTTGTAACGCTGTCCATAGTACCATCCTGCAGCATTTTTTCAATGCTCAGCATTTTCTTTACGCTCTTGCGTATAGTGCTGAAGTTAGTGAGCATACCACCCAACCAACGTTCAGTAACGAAAGGCATATTTACTCTTGCAGCTGCTTCAGCTACAATTTCTTTAGCTTGTTTCTTAGTAGCTACGAACATGATCTTCTTGCCGCTCTTAGCGATAGATTTCAATGCTGCTGCTGCTTCATCAAGACCTTCAATAGTTTTGTTCAGGTCTATGATGTGAATGCCGTTCTTTTCAGCAAAGATGTAAGGCAACATCTTTGGGTTCCATTTTTTCTTCAGGTGGCCGAAGTGCACGCCAGCCTCAAGAAGCTGCTGGTGTAATGTTTTATTATCTTCCATTTGAATAATTTCTTGTTGATTAAAAAATAAAATAGTGCAACACAGCTGCGATTAACGTTTAGAGAACTGGAAGCTACGGCGTGCTTTAGCTTTACCGAATTTCTTACGTTCTACGCTACGGCTGTCACGGGTCATCAGGCCTTCTTTCTTCAAAGCAGGACGATTTTCCGGATTCACTTCGCATAATACACGGGCAATACCCATCTTAATGGCTTCAGCCTGTCCTTTCGGACCGCCACCCTGTACATTTACTACAATGTCAAATGAAGTTTGCACATCAATTGTTTTCAACGGCAGTTCTACCTGGTTTTGCAGGTACATGATCGGGAAATACGCTTTGTATTCCTTGCCATTAACCGTGATATTACCGGTGCCTTTGCTCAGGTATACACGAGCTACTGCTTCCTTTCGGCGGCCAACGGCGTTTTTCTGTTTTTCCATTTTATTTATGAATGGTTTTTGTTATTTTAATATTATGAGTCTTTTCCCGGTTAGGGGCTGTAATTACTTGCCGATACCTTTAGTTACCAACGTCTTTGGGTTCTGTGCTTTATGCGGATGCTCAGCGCCTTCGTAAACGAACAGCTTCTTGTACATCGCACGGCCCAGACGATTTTTAGGCAACATGCCTTTTATAGCACGCTCTATCATCAGGTTAGGACGACGGTTGATCATCTCACGTGCCATTTCTATCTTCTGGCCACCTGGGTGCATGGAGTAAGTCTGGTATTCTTTGTCTTCCAGCTTGTTTCCGGTCAGTTTTACCTTATTGCTGTTGATCACAATAACGTAATCGCCACAATCGAAGTGCGGTGTATAGTAAGCTTTGTTCTTACCACGCAGTATAGATGCGATCTGGGAAGTCATACGGCCCAGAGTCTGGTTGGTAGCGTCAACAACGTGCCAATCGCGAGTTACGATCTTTTCGTTTGCGGATTGTGTTTTAAAACTTAAGTGTCTCATTTCCTGTTTAAATGTTTTTATTGCTAAAATACTTTTACCGGACAGCGTTCCTCTGCAACATCCAATAAAATTGGGAGTGCAAAAGTAAACGCAGCTAACGACAACACCAAAAAATTCATTAGAAAATTTTATGCTGTGGTTGCAACTAATTGATAATCAATTAAATTGGAGCAAAAATATTTTTTAGTGTTCCGTCGTCAACCTCATTTCACGTACCGGATACAGCACATTATTATGAAATAATGGCAGGTAAATTGAAGAATGAAAAATAGGTAATAAAAGGGATAATGCACAAACGCTTTTACCCGGACCATTTTAAAAGGTTTTAGGACATTTAACAGGTAAAACACGAGGTTGTTGCAGGGTTAAATAGAAGGATATTAAAGGTAAGTCTTATGAGGTATGAACCGCATATGAGGCGTGCAATGAGGCCAATGTTAAGAAAAGTCAAAAGAAAGCTTTGTTTATTCACAATGTTGTAATAAATTCACCCCCTATTCGGACTGTTGGGCGTAGCTCAATAGGGTGATAGTGTATGAAACAACCGCATTTATAAAGAAAAACATAGAGTATGAAAAGAGTTCTGTTACTATTTGCATTTCTACTTACAGCAGGTGTTACCGCATTTGCGCAAACGACCCACACTGTTACAGGGAAGATACTCGACCAGAACGGTCAGGGCTTTCCCGGTGCAGGCATTACCGTGAAGGGCACGCAGATAGGAACTGTTTCTGATGTGAATGGTGACTTTATGTTGGAAGTACCGGATGGTGAGGGACAATTCATCATACAGGCACTTGGCTTCAACACGCGCCAGGTAAGCGAAGTAGACGGTACTATAAAAGTAAGGCTGCAGCCTATTTCCAAAGAACTGGAAGGCACTGTCGTTACTGCACAGGCTATCCGCAGAGAGAAAAGGGAGCTGGGTTACAATGTAACTACGGTGAACGCTGAAGACCTCACTGCAGGCAACAATACAAGTGCATTGTCAGGCCTTGCCGGTAAGGTGGCAGGTGCAAATGTTTCCAGCTCTACAGGCGGCCCTGGTGGTTCTACGCGTGTGGTGTTAAGGGGTGAGAACTCGATCATCGGCAACAACAATGCGATAATAGTAATTGACGGTGTTATCTCTAATAACTTCGACAGAACACAGAGCAGACTGGGTAGCATGAGCGGTCTCAATAGCTCATTCAACGAATTGTCACAGGTTGACTTTGGTAATAGCGCGAATGATCTTAACCCTGAGGAAATTGAATCTGAAACAGTATTGAACGGTGCAGCTGCATCAGTATTGTATGGTTCTATCGGTGCTAACGGTGCCATCATCATTACCACTAAACATGCTAAGCGCAGGGAGTCAAACAAACCAACAAAACTGGACATCACTTACAAGGCTACTTACACGCAGTCAGACATCCTGAAGTTTGCTGACGTACAGCACGAGTTCGGACAGGGTAACCTGTATGGTGGCATTGCAAATGACCGCCGCGAGAACTTTAGCTGGGGCGCTCCTTTCGATGGTGCACTTCGTCCATGGGGTCAGGTGATCGATGGCAAACAAATGGTAAAGCCTTATTCTGATCTGCCGGGCAATATCAAGAGTTTCTTCAACCATGGTAAAGACCTGAATAACTTCGTGTCTGTTTCCGGTGGTTCCGAGACGTCAACGTTCTTGTTGTCATTGAATGCACTGAATAGTTCTGGTGTTGTACCAAATACATTCTATAATAAATATAGCATCCGCTTCAATGGTACTACGCAGTTAAGCAATCACTTCTATTCTACAATAGACGTTAACTACCTGAACACTTACTCGCGTGCTGAAACAAGCGGACAAGGTTCTGGTGCAGTTATAGATAACTTATATCAGACCGCGCGTGATATTCCGGTATGGGAATTAGCGGACTACAATAACAAGTATTACTCTATGCAGTACATTGATACAGGTGGTGTAGAGCGTTATGGTCAGTATGGTGCTTATGCAAAGAACCCTTACTGGGTAGCTAAGTACTATGATAACCGCAACAAATCTGATAGGGTTCTTGGTGCAGTTAAATTAGGCTATAAGAAAGGTGAGTTCAATGTATATGATCGTGTAGGTACTGATATAGTGTCTGATAGGTCTACATATAATACCCCGATGTTCAATGCTCAGGCTGTTGATCCTTTCTATACTGGTACAAACTTTGTATCTGCAGGAGGCTATACGCAAACAAGCGCTTACAACTCAAGGATATATAATGACCTGATCGTTAACTTCAACCACGCATTAAGCAACAACTTTGGTCTTAATGCTTTGGTTGGCCACAATGCTACCATTGTTCATGACGAAAACCTCGGCGGTTCTATAGATCCAGGTACTAACGGATTACTTATTCCTGGTTTCTACAACTTGCAGAATAATGCAGGTCCTGTAGTTGGTTTCAACTCTGTATCCAATCGCAGGAACTGGGGTATTTACGGAGATTTCGTAATGAACTATCAGAAAGAATTATTCCTGGAACTTACCGGCCGTAATGACTGGTCTTCTACGCTGAATCTGGATCGCAATTCATTCTTCTATCCTGGTAGCAACGCATCATGGGTATTTACTGAGCGCCTCAATGGCACAAGGTTAAAAGACAAGGTGCTGAACTATGGTAAAGTACGTATGGGTGTAGCTGCTGTAGGTCACGACGCCGTGGCTTATGCAAATAACAACCCGGGCTTCTTCCAGAATTCAATTGGTACTGGATTCGGTTCCATCGTACCTCCGTTCAATGGTAACCCGGCGTATTCTGTAAACGGTACGATCGGTGACCAGAACCTGAAACCGGAACAGACACGTGAATTTGAAGCGGGTACAGACCTTGGCTTCTTCAAGAACCGCATCAGCGTATCATTTACATACTACAGCAAAACAACCAACAATCTGATCACAGCAGTGCCGCTGCCTCCGTCAACAGGTTTCGCTTTCAACTACGTAAACGTTGGAACGATCACCAACAAAGGAGAAGAGTTGACAGTGAGAGGTACCCCTATATCTACAAGGTGGGGATTGAAATGGGACCTGTTCGGTACCTACACTCATAATGTAAGCAATGTTGTGAGCCTTACTAACGGAGTTGAGCAGGTTTCGCTTGGTGGCTACAATGGTATGAGCATAGTGGCAGCTGTAGGTCATCCTTACGGTACATTCTATGCTCCTGATATCGAATACTGGCAGAATCCGAAAGACGGATCATGGCACCCGGTAGTAGACCAGGCAACTGGCTTACCCGTAGCTACAAAGAAACCGGTTTACCGCGGATCTTTCCAGCCTAAATTCCAGGCATCATGGGGTACAGAGGTCACTTACAAAGGCCTGAAACTGCACGTATTGTTTACTACTAAGCAAGGTGGCCAGTTCTACAGCCGCAATAAGATGATCATGGACTTTAACGGTACATCGCAGGAAACTGTTGTGAATAACCGCGAGGCTTATGTATGGGCTAACTCAGTTTATAATGTGCCGAATACATCCATCTACCTGCCAAACACTACCAAGTTCTTACCATACACTTACTACACCGCTACTGAGCAGCAGACACTTGCTGCACAGGGACTGGTTAATGCAAGCTATGTAAGGCTGCAGGAAGTAGCATTGTCTTACAAGATACCAGGCAAATACTACAAACGGAGTCCGTTCGGCGGTCTTGAGGTCGGCATCTTTGGCAACAACCTGTTGCTGTGGACAGCAGAAAGTAACAAGTATGACGATCCGGAAGGAACTTCTGCAGGATCTGCCGGCAACGGACAAGGATTTAACTATAGTGCGCGTCCTTCTATGAGGAACTATGGCGCGTTCTTAAAAGTTACTTTCTAAAATTTAATTATTATAAAATATCATTTGTATGTTGATAAATAAAAAATTAATTCTTGCATCTGCGGTGACTGCGCTTACATTGGGAGCATCGTCGTGCAGGAAATTTGCGAATGTAAATACCAATCCAAACGTATCACAAACAGCTACAGTGCAGACATTGCTGCCTGCTGCCCAGCTTTATGTGGGCTCTGCAGTAGGAACTGATCTGCAGATCATTGGTTCTATCTGGTCACAGTATTGGACACAGGCTCCGTCTGGCAGCCAGTATGTTCGTTTCGAGCAGTTTAATGCAGGCCAGGATGAATTTTCATATTCATGGTCTAATATTTATTCAGGTGCAGAGAATTTTGCTCAGCTATATACCCTTGCTGATACACTGCACAAAAAGCAGTACAAGGCTATTGCAATGATCATGCAGGCGTATTGCTTCCAGGTGATAACCGACGGATGGGGTGATGCTCCGTTCAAGCAGGCACTCAAGGGCCAGTATATCAACGGGCATATGATCAACCCGCAATACGACTTACAATCAGTTATTTACACCGGCATACTTGCTTATCTTGATTCAGCTAACAAGTGGATCAATCCTGCCGATCCTGTTAAGCCGGGATCTGATGACCTGATCTACGGTGGCGACATGAACAAATGGAAGAAGTTCTCTAATACGTTAAGGCTGAAAATTTTGTTGAGAGCAGTTAATGTTACAGCTCCGGGCTTTGACGCTAAAGGCAAGATAGCAGCATTGATGAATTCTTCTGCCCAGTTTATTGGTACTGGTGATGATGCTAAAATAGCTTACGGTTACAGTACAACTAATAAAAACCCGCTTTATGCAGAAGAAAGCTCTTCAGCATTGGCTGGTGTTCAGAATCTTGCAGCTAGCAAATCTTGCCTCGATAGCATGAACAGCAATAATGACTATAGAGCTGCGGCATTCTATAGTGGCAGCACTGGTCTTAAACAGGGTTCTTATGCAACTGCATTACCTGGTAGCGGTTATGCTATTCCAACAGCTTATGTAGCAGGAGACGTTAATGACCCGGCTTCTACTAATGCCCCGGTAAACCTGTTGACCAGCTATGAAAGTTATTTCCTGCAGGCTGAGGCTATTGTAAGAAAGCTGGGTGCAGTTGGTGCAGATGATGGAGCAATGTTCTACAATGGTATACAGGCAAGCTTCAATTATTACGGCGCTGCAATTGAAGCAACGACGGGTGCTACTGCAAGCGATGCATATGCTATTTATACCACAGGCGATGTACCTAATGCAATACCTGCAGCTTACTGGTCTCAGTATCCTTCCGGAGGCAGCGACAACGAAAAATTGAAGTTCATCCTTACGCAAAAGTGGTTTGCAATGTGCGGTAACCAGGGCTTTGAAGCATGGTGCGAATTACGCCGTACAGGCTATCCTGATTTCCTTGCTGTACCTGTAAGCAGCGCTATCGGCGGCCAGAGGCCAAGAAGGTTATTATATCCTACATCTGAAAGTACAGCTAATGCTGGCTTCCCTGGTCTGAAGTCTGTTACTGAAAGAGTTTGGTGGGATATGGGTAAATGGTAATAGTTTCTGAGCTTGTTATTAAGTATTTTAAAAAAATTAGAGAATGAGAAAAATATTAATGTTATCAGTTTTTGCAGCAGTTGCGTTTACAGCATGTAAAAAGCAGGAAGATACTGTTTCAAAACTTGTTACGGTTTCATATCCTACAGTTATCATCAAATCACCACAGTATTACAGCTTTCCTGTAGGTGGTGGCCCGTTGCCTTCTGCAAATAACATTGTAGCTACAGCTTACGATTCATTTTACCATGAAAAATTACAGCCCGTAGTTGACGCAAGCAAATTGTCAAGCCTTACTTCAGGCTTGTATGTAGCTACCGTTTCTGCTAAAAACTCTTATGGTTATGTAGGTAATGGTTATGTATATGTGGGTATAACCGATATTCATGATTCTATCAACATATCTGGTGTTTATGTACGTAGGTTATCTCCGTCAGACAGCGCTATTGTTCATATCATGAAGTTGGCTGCAGGTCTGTATATGAGCGATAATCTCGCAGGTGTATCATCTACAAACCCTGGCTTTATCATCCCTGGGGTGTTCGTGATGGACGGTGACGGCAGCACACTTCACATGGATAAACAGCCAAGTACAACACTTGGTACTTTTGAAGGCGCAAATGGCCTTTATGACAATTCAACGACTGACACTACCATATCATACAACGTCATTAATAATGCAAACTTTGGTGGTCAATCAAGGATATTCCACAAGATGCAGTAATTTTTTCCAACTAATTATAAATGATCCCGCGGCTCAACTGCGGGATTTTTTATGAATAAACAGGCGTTTCAGGGAATAGTCACATAATTTATAGCCGTATTTCACTTTTTTAACAAATTTTCCATTGCGCAGCTATTATATTTGCGCACTAATACCAATTTATGCAAAAAATCATTGCCTTACTGGCGCTTTCATTGATCCCGTCTACCACTTTGTTGGCACAGGATGCTGTTGAAAAGATGAATAGCAATGCTACGCCGCCACCTATCGTAAAGCCCGCAAGAGATTTTTTGATGCTGCAGTTTACTTACAACAACTGGCTCAATAAGCCTGATAGCGTAAAGGTAAAATCGTTCAACTATGGTTTTAACGGCTATATATGTTACGATTTCCCGATCAAGAAGACAAAGCTCAGTTTTGCTACGGGTATTGGCCTTAGTTCATCTGTAACATACCTTAATTCGCAGGTGATTGCCAATACAGATACAGGCGCTTTAGGTGCATCAGCACGCTTCATACCTGATACTAAGGGATACAAGCGTTATAAATTCTCTACCACATACTTCCAGGCCCCATTCGAGCTTAGGTATTACAGCAATACACAGAACAGGAATAAAGCCTTTAAAGTAGCCATTGGCTTACAGATAGGTACATTGCTGGGCGCCCACACAAAAGGCCTGTATTCGGTGGAAGGAACCAACGTAAAAGACAAGATAAATACCAAGAGGTACATTACGCCATGGAACTTTGCGGCTACTGCACGTATAGGCTGGGGTAACTTCTCCGTATTTGGTTCTTACAACCTGACACCGGTATTTAAAGATCAGCTGGGCCCTCCAATAACACCGATGGCAGTAGGTATCTGCCTCACAGGACTATAAGAACAAACATCATATATTTCGAAGCCCCGGCCACCTGCCGGGGCTTCTTGTATAAAGCTGAAACACCTCAAAAATTACGCCCCAATAGAGCACCAATAATCAGCCCAAACCCTTACCCATCGGGCAAACTATTTTTTTATGATACTACCGAAAACGCTCTATCATAGATTTTTCTTTTGGCTGCAATTTTCATTTATCAGACCTTTGTGCCACATAGCAAGGAATTGTAGGAAGTCGCCCGGAACAAGGTCCCGATGACTATCGGTAGGTGCTGCCATCCCGACCTTTATGCGCGAAAAGGTGGTTTTCTTCCTCTGTATGCGTAATCAACCGCAGGATTAGCCAACTAAGGTGTAAAATTATTTAGGGACGAAGGAGACAAGATAACCCGCAAAACCGACTGCAGTTTCCCGCAAAAACCCGCAACGATCCCGCAGTTCCCGCAAAATAAAACGTTGATTATCAACACTAGTCAAAAAATTGCGTTTTATTTCCCGCAATCCCGCAAATTGAAGAACCAACCTTGTACTATGCGGAAGTTTAAGCAGAAACAACCGGAAGTAACCGGAAGCAAATCGGAAGTAACTATAGGTTCAGCAGAACTGCAAATTGCCAACTGTAAACTGCAAAACTGATACAAACAGGCACAAAAAAGAGTGTCTCGACAGACACTCTTTGTGGAAATCTAATTATTGGGCATTTCCGGTTCCTTAAACTTCCATCAAACACACACTAGTCAGGAAATGCAAAATATAATGTTCAAAAACTATACCAGAATATATGGTCAGTCATCAAATTAACACTTTATGGAAAACGGTACCTTATGCCAATTGTTTCAGGAAAATACATCGTGCTGAACTTTGAATTTTCGTGGCTGTAGCGCACTTCGTTCGTAGCTACTTTAGCATAACGCACTGCCAGGTCCAGGTTTACGCCTAATCTGTTCGTTATATAGTAGGTATAACCAGCCTGAAGGCCAACTGTATAGCCAATACCGTAGCCGTAATTGTAACGGGAAACATAAGTGAAGTTAGGATCCGGAGCTTGTTTGTACTTGCTGTATGCAATAGAGCCGTCATTAATGGTATTGATCATACCCACAGTGGCGCCGAAATTAATATTAGACCTGTTAACGTTGCCGTATTTTGAATAGAATGGAATTACATAGTTCATGCTGAAGCACTCCGAGATCGCGTAGTCAGCTACAAGGAAAGTTACATCGCGGGACTGAAGCATTCTTCCGTTCAGGTCATACTGCTTCCATTGGCCGTAAGATATCCATTGGCGGGTGCCTATGTCTACATTCAGCATCCAGTGAGGAGTAAAGAAATAAGCTGC
>Ga0209023_10001705_pt1 | contig 28847 bp, 29 predicted proteins | sample LakOneMetagenome_FD_187468 | JGI IMG/M metagenome (GOLD analysis project Ga0209023, IMG submission 187468) | Freshwater and sediment microbial communities from Lake Erie, Canada (SPAdes) (version 2) | ecosystem: Environmental > Aquatic > Freshwater > Lentic | place: Lake Erie, Canada...
CCCGCCCCGATCACGGTGCCGGCACCGATCTCGACCCGCGGGCCGATCACGGCCAGCGGATCGACGATCACGCCGTCTTCCAGATGAGCCGACGGGTCGATGATCGCCGACGGCGCGATGCCGGCGGTGTCGAACCAGGTCTGCGGGCGCAGCGCGTCGGCGTGCCACTCGCGCGCCAGGTTGACGAAGGTGCGGAACGGCTGGGTCGCGCGCAGGACCGCGACATGGGCCGGAACCCTGCCCTCGAAACGCGGACTGACCAGGCAGGCGCCTGCCTTGGTCGCCGAGAGCTCGTCGACGTATTTGAGGTTGTCGAAAAACGCCAGATGCATGGGACCGGCTTCGTCGAGCGATGCCAGTCCCCTGATCTTTCGGTCGCCCTGAGCCGGGTCAACCAATACCGCCTTCGTCAGCGCGGCAATCTCTGCCAGCGTCGACGAAGGGGGTTGTTTGAAGAATATCGGCTGCGCCATTCCACCCGTCGCAGTCCGGCCGGTAATCGGAGTTAGAACGATGTTCCGCCGCCAAACTTGAATTGCTGCACGCGGTCATACTGACCCTTGGTGAGCGGAACCGCGTAGTCGAAGCGCAGCGGACCGAACGGCGAGGCCCAGATCAGACCGACACCTACCGAGGTGCGGACGACGTTGCCGCTGTCGTAGTTCAAGCCCGTGCAGGTTCCGGTCGTGATGTTGGGCCGGATCGTCGGCGGGACGCAGCCCGCCACGTTGACTTCGCCGGTCTGCGCCCACGACGTCGGTCCCTTGTAGTCATACAGGCCGCCGGCATCGGCATAGACCGAGCCCTTGAGTCCGACTTCCTTCGGCAGGAACCAGAACGGCATCTGCAACTCCATCGACGCACCCCAGTACTTGGTGCCGCCGAGCGCGTCGCCGGTGCCGTAGGGGTTGATGTCGCGCGGGCCGATACCGTTCGGGGCAAAGCCGCGGACGAGGTTCGGGCCCATCTGGAAGTGATCGAGCATGCGCAGTTCGCTGTTGCCGAACTGATTGAGCATGCCGCCCTGGAGATGGATCAAGCCGATGACGTCGGCGACCAGCGGGGTGTAGTACTTCACGTCGATCGCCGACTTGATGTACTTCACGTCGCCGCCGAGGCCGGCAAAGTCCTGCTTCCAGTCGATCAACAGACCGTCGGTCGGGTTCTTGTTGTTGTCGAGCGTGTTGTAGTTCAGCGAGTAACCCACCGACGAGGTCAGGGTCTTGCCGCTCTGCAGTTCCTTGCGGACCGGCAGCGAAGCTTCGCCATCGCTGTAACACCACAGGCCGGTGCCCGAAGCGTCCACCGCCCCCAGCGCCGTTGCGGCAGCAACGCCGTTTCCATTGACCCATGCCGGCGACGGATTGAACGCAAGCAGGCCGTTGTTCGGGTTGTTGTTACAGTTCGCGAGGTTGCTCGGAAGTTGGATTTCCTGCGAGTAGATCGAATAGCGCAGCTGCAAGGCGAGATCTTCGCGCAGGCTGAAGCCGAGCCGCGGGCTGAAGCCCAGCGTCTTGGTGCCGTAGGCGATGTAGCTGTTGGCGAGCTGCTGGCGCTGGAACAGGTCGAGACCGAGGGCCACGCGGTAATCGAACAAATACGGGTCGACGAACGACAGCGCATAGCCGCGGGCATACTGGCCGTAAGTCACCGACGCCTTGGCAAACAGGCCGCGGCCGAGGAAGTTGCGTTCGGAAATGCTGACTTCCGCGAGCGCACCATCGGTCGTGGAATAGCCGCCCGATACCGAGAAGTCGCCGGTCGATTTTTCTTCCAGGTCGACGACCAGGATGATGCGATCGGTCGACGAGCCGGGCTCGGTCACGATCTTCACGGACTTGAAGAAGTCGAGGTTCTTCAGCCGGCGTTCGGCGCGATCGACCAGGGCGCGGTTGTAGGCGTCGCCTTCGGAGAGGTCGAACTCGCGGCGGATCACGTAGTCGCGGGTGCGGGTGTTGCCGCGGATATTGATGCGCTCGATGTAGGTGCGCGGGCCTTCGTCGATCGAGAACACGATCGAGACGGTGTGCTGCTCGAAGTTTCGGTCGCCGCGCGGACGAACCACCGCGAACGCATAGCCGCGCCGCGAAGCCTCGATCTGCATCTCCTCGACCGATTTTTCCAGCGCCTCGGCATTGTAGAGCGAGCCGATCGAGACCCGGCTGAAGCCGCGCATCGAGACCGCATCGAGCGTGCCGATGCTGGTGACGAAATCGACGGAAGCGACGCGATATTGCTGGCCTTCCTCGATCTTGAAGGTGACGAGGAAGCCCTTCTTGTCCGGGTCGTATTCGGTCAGCGCGGCCACCACCTGCACGTCGGCGAAGCCATGCTTGAGATAGAAGCGGCGAATCAGGTCGCGGTCAGCCTCGACCCGGTCCGGATCGTAGACGTCGCCACCGCCGAGGAAGCTCAGCAGGTTGGATTCGTGGGTCTTGATGACGTCCTTGAGGCGATAGGACGAATAGGCCTGGTTGCCGATGAACTCGATCGACTTGACGCCGGTCTTGCTGCCTTCGGTGATCGTGAAGACGAGATCGATGCGGTTGTTGGGCTGCTCGATGATTTCGGGCGTGACGCGCACGTCATACCGGCCCGAGCGCCGGTAGATTTCAGCGATACGCTGGGCATCGGACTGAACCATCGGGCGCGAGAACGTGCCGCGCGGCTTGGACTGGATTTCAGCCGAAAGCTGCTCGTCCTTGACCTTCTTGTTGCCTTCGAAAGCGATGCGCCCAATCACGGCGTTTTCGACCACGACCACGACGATGCGACCGCCGGCCTGGTTGATACGCACGTCCTGGAACAGGCCGGTCTCGATCAGTGCCTTGAGGCCATCGTCGATCTGCGCCTGCCCGAGGCGGCCGCCGGGACCCGGCTTGAAATAGGAACGGATGGTTTCGACCTCGACGCGCCGGTTCCCCTCGACGGAGATCGACGCCACGGTCTGGGCCGCAGCCGGCGCAGACACAACGACGCTGCCAAGCGTGGCAGCCGCCGGCACGGCGAACATGGTCAGGATGGCCAACAAGCCGCCCCGCACTCGCATTCCAAACTTCATGCGCAACGCGCCCTTATCATCCCGATGCCGGCCCGCACCCCTACGAACCGGCAGATTCCCATTTGCTGCACTGCTTGTAGCCAATTTAGCCGGAGGGGCAAACCGGGCATCGCCGTGCGATTCCATTTTCATTCCAAGACGTTGCCGATGGGCAACGTCACAAAAAAGCCCCATCACGATGCCGCCAGATGCAGGATGTCGTTATAGGTCGCAAACACCATCAGCATCAGCACCAACCCCAGCCCGATTCGGAAACCCATCTCCTGGGCCCGCTCCGACAGCGGACGGCCCCGGACGGCTTCCACCGCATAGAACAAAAGGTGACCGCCATCCAGCAGCGGCACCGGAAACAGGTTCAGCAGGCCGATCGAGATCGACAGCACCGCCGCGAGATGAATCAGGGCGGTCAGGCCGATGGTGGCGACCTGCCCCGAGATCTGGGCGATCCGCAGCGGACCGCCGACCTGATCGGCGGCTTCGCGGCCGGTGAAGACACCGCCGATATAGGCCAGCGTGCGGTCGACCACGAACCAGGTCTCTTTGACGCCGAGCCAGAGCGCGGTCGCGGGATCGACCCGCTCGGTGACGGAATCGCCGGGGTTGGTCGCGCGCGTAATGCCCAAAACACCGAGACGATGCACGTTGCCGAACGAATCCTTCACTTCGCGAAGTTCGGGAGTCCCCTGCAATTGCAGCGTGGAATCGCCACGCTTGATGGTGAAGTTCAGCTTGTCGCCGGCATGGATGCCGACGACGCGCTGCATGTCGGAGAAGCTTCCGATGACGTTGCCGTCGATCGCGGTCACGACGTCACCGACCTGGAAGCCGGCGCGTTCGGCCGCGCTGCTGGCCTCGACCTTGTCGACGCGCGCGGTGGTCGATGGCTTGCCGAAGAAGGTGAACAGGCAGGTGAAAATCACGATCGCCAGGATGAAATTCGCTATCGGACCGGCGGCGACAATCGCGGCGCGCGGACCAACCTTCTTGTGATGGAACGAGCCCTCCCGCTCCTCCGCGGTCATCTTGGCGAGCGTCTCGGCCGAGGCCGGGGTCGAGGCTTCCGATTCGTCGCCGAAGAACTTCACGTAGCCGCCGAGCGGGATCGCCGAGATCTTCCAGCGGGTGCCGTGGCGGTCATTGAAGCCAGCGAGTTCCGGTCCGAAGCCGAGCGAAAAGGTTAACACCCGCACGCCGGCCCAGCGGGCGACCAGGAAATGACCGAGCTCATGGAAGAAAACGACGATGGTCAGGACGAACAGGAAGGGAATGACGTAACCGATGAGTCCATGACCCAACGTATTGAAACCATGTAGAAAAAACTCAGACATTCGATTCCCCTCGACGAGAGCCGGTAGCTCCGTCCTTAACCCTCTAGGATGCCTTTAAGGCAATTTGAGGCAATAGGGAGGCAGCTTTATTTCTCGCGTTATGGTCAACGGAAATCGCATCGTCCGCCGAGGTCAAAGGCGCCAGATTTCCGGAGCGAACCCAGTCGTTGATGGTGGCCTCGACGAGACGCGCGATCGCTCCGAATTTGATCTGGCCGGCAATGAACGCGGCCACAGCCACCTCGTTGGCGGCGTTGAACACGGTGGTCGCCCCGCCGCCTGCCCGCAGCGCGTCATAGGCCAGCCGCAGCCCGGGGAAACGGACGAAATCCGGCGCCTCGAACGTCAATGACCCGATCTTGGCCAGATCCAGCCGCGCCGAAGGACCGACGATTCGATCCGGCCATCCCAGGCAATGCGCGATCGGGATCCGCATGTCGGGCGCGCCGAGCTGCGCCACCACCGAACGGTCGGAGAATTCGACCATGCCGTGGACGATCGACTGCGGATGCACCAGCACGTCGATCTCGTCGGCGCTGAGGTTGAACAGGTACGAGGCTTCGATGACTTCGAGGCCCTTGTTCATCATCGACGCGGAATCGATGGTGATCTTCTGGCCCATGCTCCAGTTCGGATGCTTCAGCGCCTGCGCCAGCGTCGCTTGCTCGATATCGGCCGCAGCCCAGGTGCGGAACGGCCCGCCGGAGGCGGTGATGATCACCCGCACCAGCTCCTCGCGGTTGCCGGAGGAAAGCGCCTGAAACAGTGCATTATGCTCGGAATCCGCCGGCAGAATGCAGGCCCCTGCTTTCGCCGCACGCTGCATGAAGAAATCGCCGGCACACACCAGGCATTCCTTGTTGGCCAGCGCGACCGATGCGCCGCGATCGACGGCGGCCAGCGCAGGCTTCAATCCGGCGGCGCCGCTCACGGCGGCCATCACCCACTCGGCCGGACGCGCGGCAGCTTCAATGATGGCGCTTTCGCCGGCACCGCAATCGATACCGCTACCGGCCAGCGCGGCCTTCAACTCGCCGAGCTTCGTGGCATCGCCAATCGCCGCGAAGCGTGCACCGAATTCCTTCGCGAGCTTCGCGAGCGCTTCGACATTGGAATTCGCCGTCAGCGCCTCGACCTGGTAGCGGTCGCGTGCGCCCCGCAGCAGATCCATGGTGCTGTCGCCGATCGAACCGGTGGCGCCCAGAACCGTGACCGAGCGTACGGCTGATGCCGCGGCCTTGTTGTTACGCAATGGAACTGCGCTCATTGTTTCACCAAACCATAAGACCGCGGCCGACGCCATCGGCGCCACCGCGCAGGAACCCGAAAATGGCCGCCAGAACGACGGCTGCGACAAACCCATCCAGCCGGTCCATCAACCCGCCATGGCCGGGAATGATGTGACTGGAATCCTTTACGCCGAAACGCCGCTTTACGGCAGACTCGAGGAGATCGCCGAGCTGCGAGGCGACCGAGAGAATGGCGGCCGAAATCAAGAGCGGGACCGTCTTGCCGAGATCGAAGGCCGCAAATCCGCCGGCGACAGCCAGGCTGGCCGCGAAACCGCCGATCGCCCCCGCCCAGGTCTTCTTGGGGCTGACACGCGGCCAGAGTTTGGGGCCGCCAACGCCGCGCCCGGCAAAATAACCACCGCTATCCGTCACCCAGACGATAACCAGCACGAACATCAGCGCGGCAAAGCCCTTGACGGGATCGAGACGCAACAGCACCGAGGCAATCTCGGCCGCTGCGGCGTAGCAAAATCCCGCCGCCGCCCAGCCGCGCCGGTCCGGCGCGGTCCAGACGACCGAGATGAAGCCAAGGCCGAGTACGATCAGCGCCGCATCGATCCGGCCGGCCGCAAAGCAAATCCCGCCCACCGCCAGCGCGACGCCGCCCCGAATCTGCAGCGCCAGCGCATTCGCAAGGCCGACCACGGAGAGCCATTCCAAGAACAGGCCGATCGCGGCCGCCGTTACCAACGCTGCCCAGAGCCAGCCGCCGTAGTAGGCGATCGCCACCGCCAGCGGAATCAGGACGGCAGCAACGACGACACGCATCACGAGATTGCGGGAGGCGGATTCTGGCGCGGCTTGCGCTGCCGCCGGCGCAGCGTCGGGCTCAGTCACGAGCCGGTTTTCTCGGCCAGACCGCCGAAACGGCGTTCCCGCCTGGCGAATTCGGCAATCGCGCTTTCGAGCGCGGCCTTGTCGAAATCCGGCCAGTGAATCGGCACGAACACGAGCTCGCTGTAGGCCGCCTGCCACATCAGGAAGTTCGACAGCCGCTGCTCGCCGCTGGTGCGGATGATCAGATCGGGATCCGGAATATCGGGCGCATCGAGATACTGGCCGAGCGTGTCGGCGTCGATCGATGCCGGGTCGCGCTTGCCCTCGGCCACTTCGCGCGCCAGCCGTTGCGCCGCCTTGGCGATCTCCTGACGCGAACCATAGTTGAACGCCACCACGAGATTGAGCTTGGTGTTGGCCTTGGTCAGTTCTTCGGCCTCGTTGAGCAGCGCGCAGATGTCGGAATCGAGCCCTTCCCGCTCGCCGATCACGCGGACGCGGACGCCGTCGCGGTGCAGCGTTGCGAGATCGTTGCGGATGAACCGGCGCAGCAGGCCGAACAGGTCGCCGATTTCGGTCGCGGGCCGCGACCAGTTTTCCGAGCTGAACGAAAAGATCGTCAGGTAGAGCACACCGAGTTCATGGGAAGCACGGACGACGCGGCGCAACGCCTCGACGCCGCGCCGGTGGCCTTCGGCACGCGGCAGGCCGCGCGCCGCCGCCCAGCGCCCGTTTCCGTCCATGATGATCGCCACATGCAAGGGAACGGTTCGATCCGATCCTTCTGTTGCTGGGGCTACGGCGTTAGACATCATTCAAATTCCAGGGTCAGTCCCAAAGTCTTGAGTCCCTAAGTCTCGCTCGCCTGTCCTCATCAAACCGTGAGGATTTCCTTTTCCTTGGCCGCCAGCAACTGGTCGATTTCGGCGATCATGGCGTCGGTCGCCTTCTGCACCTCGTTGTCGAGACGCTTCTGATCGTCTTCGGAAATCTCGTGATTCTTCTCGAGCTTCTTGACGATATCCATGCCGTCGCGGCGGACGTGGCGGACGGCGACCTTGGCCGCTTCGGCGTATTTATGCGCGACCTTCACCAGTTCCTTGCGGCGCTCTTCGTTGAGTTCGGGAATGCGCAGTCGAAGCACCTGCCCTTCGGTGGCGGGGCTGAGGCCGAGGTTGGAATCGACGATCGCCTTCTCCACCGCCTTGACCATCGACTTGTCCCATACCTGCACCGAGAGCAGCCGCGGCTCCGGCACGCTGACGGTGGCGAGCTGGTTCAACGGCATGTGCGAGCCATAAGCTTCGACCTGCACCGGCTCCAGCATCGACGCCGCCGCGCGACCGGTGCGCAGACCGCCGAGCTCGTGCTTGAGCGCCGCCGTCGCGCCCTGCATGCGGCGCTTCACTTCGTTGATGTCAAAACCTGGCGTGGGCATAACGCTTTCTCCTCAGAAACTTCCGCCGGCCTGACGGGCCTGCGGGTCGAAGCAGCACCGCCGGTTCAGCCGGCGACGACCGTGCCGTGGCCGGTGCCGCGCAGGATCGCGCCGATCGAACCCGGTTCGGCGATCGAGAATACGATGATAGGCAGCGACGTCTCGCGGGCAAGGGCGAATGCAGTTGCATCCATCACCTTGTAGCCGCCTTCGATCGCCTGGGAATGCGTCAGGCGGTCAAAACGCTTGGCGGACGGGTCTTTTTTGGGATCGGCGCTGTAGACGCCATCGACATTGGTGGCTTTGAGCACCGCCTCGGCGCCGATTTCGGCCGCGCGCAGCACCGCCGTGGTGTCGGTGGTGAAGAACGGATTGCCGGTTCCACCGCCGAGCAGCACGATTCGTCCCTCGGAGAGGTATTTGTGCGCCGCACTGCGGGTAAACAGCTCGGAGACCTCGGGCATCACGAACGCCGACAGGGTCCGCGCCGGCTTGCCCTTGCGCTCGATGGCGGCCTCCAGCGCCAGGCAGTTCATCATGGTGGCGAGCATGCCCATGGTGTCGCCGGTCGGCCGCGACACGCCACGGGAGGAGACTTCGACACCGCGGAAGATGTTGCCGCCGCCGATCACGACTGCGACCTCGACGCCGAGCTTCTGGGCCGCGATGACGTCGTCGGCAACGCGGTCGATGGTGGGCTGGTCGATGCCGAAGGACTGGCTGCCGGCGAGGAATTCGCCCGAGAGCTTGATCACGACGCGACGGTAGACCGGCTCAGCCATTGCTGCTCGCTTCCTTGTCCCGCGCAGAAACTCCCGGCGCCGATGACGCCGAGAGCCTATTCCAACAGCGGTTACTTCTTCTGACCGCTGACCGCCGCGACTTCGGCTGCGAAATCGGATTCCTGCTTTTCGATTCCCTCGCCGAGAGCATAGCGCACAAAGCCGGTAATCTTCACAGGTCCGCCGACCTTGCCTTCGGCTTCCTTGACCGCCTGGGCGACCGACTTGCCGGTGTCGTGGATGAAGGCCTGCTCGAGCAGGCAGACTTCCTTGTAGTAGGTCTTCAGGCCGGACTCGACGATCTTCGCGATCACGTTGTCGGGCTTGCCCTGCTGGCGATACTTGTCGGCCAGCACGTCCTTTTCGCGGGCAACGGTGGCGGGATCGAGCCCGGACGGATCGAGCGCCTGCGGATTGGTGGCGGCGACATGCATGGCCAATTGGCGGCCGAGCACGGCGAGTTCATCGGCCTTGCCGGTGGATTCGAGCGCGACCAGCACGCCCATCTTGCCGGCGCCGTCGATGACCGCGCCATGGACGTAGCTCGACACCACGCCCTTGCTGACTTCCAGCGAAGCAGCGCGGCGCAGCGTCATGTTCTCGCCGATGGTGGCGATCGCATCCGAAATCGCGGCCTCGACCGTGGCATCGCCGACCTTGGCGGCCTTGATCGCCTCGACGTCCGCGCCGGTCTTGAGCGCGACCTGGGCGATCATCTTGACCAGGCCCTGGAACTGTTCGTTGCGGGCGACGAAGTCGGTCTCGGAGTTGACTTCGACCAGCACGCCCTTGGTGCCCGAAGTCAAAGCGCCGATCAGGCCTTCCGCAGCAACGCGGCCGGACTTCTTGGCGGCCTTGGAGAGGCCCTTCTTGCGCAGCCAATCCTGCGCCGCCGTCATGTCGCCGGCGGTTTCGGTGAGCGCGGCCTTGCAATCCATCATGCCTGCGCCGGTCGACTCGCGCAGTTCCTTGACCATGCCGGCAGAGATCGTTGTCATCGCTAGATATCCTTCTTGCCTGTTAGCCGCGAGCGCGGCGCATATCGTGCGCCGTGCCACCTTCAGCTACCGGGATGACGTATCGGGAAAATGAACCGGTGGCCGACAGAGCCGGCCACCCGGAAGTCACGTTATTCCGCTTCCGCGGTCAGCGTCTTGGCCTGGGCAACCCAGCCGTCGGCGCGGCTCGGAAGTCCGACTTCTTCGCCGATCTTGTGCGCGGTGTCGTGATCGAGTTCGGCGAGCTGCCAGTAGTGGAAGATGCCGAGGTCGTTGAACTTCTTCTCGATCGCACCCGACACGCCGGTGAGCTTCTTGAGGTTGTCGGCGGTGCCGCGCGGGCCGGCCAGGCCCTGGAAGCCGGTCGGCGCTGCGGCGGGAAGCTCTTCCTGAACCACCGGCTTGGCGAAGGCGCCGGTGTCGATCCCGGACTCGCCCTGGGCGCGCGAAATGCCGTCGATGGCGGCGCGGGCGACCAGGTCGCAATACAGCGAGATGGCGCGGCCGGCGTCGTCATTGCCCGGCACCACATAGGTGATGCCCTTGGGATCGGAATTGGTATCGACGATCGCGGCGACCGGGATGTTCAGGCGCTGCGCTTCCTGGATCGCGATGTCTTCCTTGTTGGTGTCGATCACGAAGATCATGTCGGGAAGACCGCCCATGTCCTTGATGCCGCCGAGCGAACGGTCGAGCTTGTCGCGCTCGCGCTGCAGCGTCAGCCGCTCCTTCTTGGTGTAGGAGTTGGCCTCGCCGCCCGAAAGCACCTCGTCGAGGTGACGCAGGCGCTTGATCGAGCCCGAAATCGTCTTCCAGTTGGTCAGCGTGCCGCCGAGCCAGCGTGAGTTGACAAAGTACTGCGCCGAACGCTTCGCCGCCTCGGCGACGCCGTCCTGTGCCTGGCGCTTGGTGCCGACGAACAGGATACGGCCGCCCTTGGCGACGGTGTCCGAGACCGCCGTCAGCGCCTTGTGCAGCATCGGCACGGTCTGGGCGAGATCGATGATATGGATGTTGTTGCGGGCGCCGAAAATGTACTCAGCCATTTTCGGGTTCCAGCGGTGAGACTGGTGACCAAAGTGAACGCCAGCTTCGAGCAACTGACGCATAGAAAATTCGGGTGCCGACATCGTTTCAATTCTCCGGTTGGTTCCTCCGGAAGCGTGTGAGCAATACGAGCCGAGAGGCCCGGTTGCCACCGGACGGCCTTTGAGAGCCATGCTTCCGTGTGAGATGGCGCGGTATATAGCCGGATTCTGTCGATAAGCAAGGAAATACGGCCGGTTTTCCGGGTGGTCGCCGGGGGCTTTGGCTCGGCGGACCCGGCAACGGCCCCGCCCCAACCAAAATATCGAAAACAACCCCATGCAAAGTAGCCGTCAATTACTATTTGCTTCTCCAGCAAAACATCAGGATGACGCTCCAACCATATGAATCTAAATAACTTACAAGCCTTGGACGGCGCTAAAGAAAGCCGCCCGGCGCCCGGCGCGGCGCTGGATCACCTGACCGTCGCGGCGCTGACGCTGGAACAGGGCGTCGAGCATGTCCGGCGCTGCCTCGGGGTGGTCGTTCCTCCCGGGGGCAAACACCCGCTGATGGGAACCCACAACTGCCTGATGCGGCTTGGCGCGGGGCTATTCCTCGAAATCATCGCTCCGGACCCATCAGCCACCCCGCAGCGGACGCGCTGGTTTGCGCTCGACGATCCCGCCATGCGAGCGCGGCTGGCGGAGACCCCGCAACTGATCGGTTGGGTGGTTCGCGTCCCGGACCTGAAGACGGCGCTGCAAGGGCAGGATCAATCCGCCGGCGAAGCCGTGCCGCTGACGCGCGGATCGTTGTCGTGGCTGATCTCGGTGCCAGCGGACGGCTCGATGGCATTCGGCGGCGCCTTTCCGACGCTGATCGAATGGCCTGATGGACCGCACCCTGCCGAGGGGATGGCCGATCTCGGTTGCCGGTTCGAGCACCTCGCGATTGCCCATCCGGACAGCCGCGGTCTGACGCGGACGCTGGGTCCCCTCTTCCGCGACGATCGTGTCAGTATCAGCGGGGGCGCCAACGTCCGGCTTCGGGCGACTATCAAAATACCGGACGGCATCCGCGAACTCACCTGAACTGCCTTTTCCTATGCTGACACAAAATGGCAGCAGGCCGTGTTAGCCTGTTGCTGCTTCATGTCAGGGCCATCCGATGTCGCGCGCGCAGCGCCTGCTCGATCTCATTCAGTTGTTTCGCGGCTATCGCCGTCCGGTCAGCGGCGCGGTGCTGGCTGACGCACTCGGGATCTCGCTGCGGACGCTCTACCGCGACATCGAGACCTTGAAGGCGCAGGGCGCGCATATCGAGGGCGAACCCGGCATCGGCTACGTGCTGCGTCCGGGCTTCATGCTCCCTCCACTGATGTTCTCCGAGGAAGAGATCGAGGCGATCGTGCTCGGTTCGCGCTGGGTGGCTGACCGAACCGACACCGAACTGAGCTCCGCCGCCCGCAGCGCTTTGGCCAAGATCGCCGCGGTGCTGCCGCCGGACCTCCGCACCAATCTCGATGCATCGAGCCTCTTGATCGGGCCGGGCAAGACGACCGTCGCCGGCGATATTGATCTGCCGCTCATTCGCTCCGCCATCCGCACCGAGCGCAAGCTGCGCTTCGGCTATAGCGACGGTGGCGGCAAGAGTTCGAAGCGCACCGTCTGGCCGTTTGCGCTCGGCTTCTTCGACCAAGTGCGCGTGCTGGTCGCGTGGTGCGAACTGCGCCAGGGCTTTCGGCATTTCCGCGCCGACCGCATCAGCAAGGCCCAGGTGCTGCACAAGCGCTATCCCCGCCGCCGCCAAGCACTGCTGAAGGAGTGGCGCACGACGGAGGGAATTCCGGAACGCTAGGCGCTTGCCAATCAATCGAAGTTCGCGAGCGAAGCCTGACCCACGTCGCTCCGACGCTTTGCGGACCCATATCGGAAACCTCGCGAGGTCCGAGAAGTACCAAGAGGAGACGTAATGCGATGCAGAACAACATCTCTACTGGATTGAAGTTCATCGCTGCGAAATCGATTGGAACATTTCGCTACCATCGTCAGCATCAGGCCCGATGTCTTGAACGGACCTGATGCTGTATATCCGAGGCCCGCGGCCGCTTACTTTTTCATGCTGTCCTTCGGCATCGCGTCGTCTTTCTTCATGCCGTCCTTGGACATTGCATCTTTTTTCATGCCGTCTTTCGACATTGCATCGTCCCTTTTCATGCCATCCTTGGACATCGTGTCCTTGGACATGCCGTCCTTGCCCATTTTGTCCTGTGCGAACGCCGCTGGCGCGGAGGCAAGCCCGAGCGAGAACACGAGGGCTGAAATCAGAAGGGGAGCGCAAAAGTTCTTGGTCATGTTTCTAGTCCTTGAATGTTGTGAGGCGTTATGCGGCGCGGGCTTCGACGACGGGGAAGTCGATGTCGGTCTTGAACACTTCGTTGAAATAGTTGGTCCAGGTGTTCAGGGCGACGTGCAGTACGATCTCAATGACCTGAGCGTCCGTGTAACCGGCGAGCTTGACGGCCGAGAGGTCGGCTTCTGCGACATGTCCGCGGGCGCGCGTCACCTTGGCCGCAAAGCGGACGGCGGCATCGGCCTTTGGGTCGTTCGACGCGCCGTTACGGTTTGCCGTAATCTCGGCGTCGTCGAGGCGAGCGAGGTTTTTGCCGAGATAGGTGTGTGCGGACAGGCAGTAGTTGCAGCCGTTCACTTCCGCGACGGCCAGCGCAATCCGCTCGCGGGTTGCGGCCGGCAGCGCGCCTTTGCCGAGCGTCCCGGAAAGGCCGAGATATCCCTCCAGCGCCTGAGGGCTGGTCGAGATCAGGCGGAACATGTTCGGGACGCTGCCAAGCTGCTTGTTGACGGCATCGAGCAGCGGCTGTGACTTTTCGGGTGCGTCGGCGACCGTGGCGGGTGTGGGGATGCGGGACATCGGGCGTTTCCTTTCGGGCAATGGTCGGGACGACCACAAGAGGGAACTACGCCCTTCCGAATTCCTCAAATAGAGCCTATTGTCGAAATGTATCCTTCCATTTTTTGGTAGCTTGATGGACCGCTTTCAATCGATGTCGATCTTCGTGACGGCAGTCGAAGAGGGCAGTCTCAGCGCCGCGGCGCGCCAACTGCGCATGCCGCTTACGACCGTCAGCCGCAACGTTTCTGAACTTGAGGCGTATCTGAAGACGCGACTGCTGAACCGTTCGAGCCGGAAACTCACCCTGACCGATGCCGGCCGAACCTACGTTACGGCATGCAAGCAAATTCTCGAATACGTCACCGAAGCGGAGCGTGGAGCATCGGGCGAGTACAGTGCTCCAAAGGGGAATTTGAACATTACCGCTCCCATCGTTTTCGGGCGCCTGCACATCGTTCCGATCGTGGCGGAATTCCTGAGGGCCTATCCGGACGTCGACATTCGAATGGTTCTGACCGATGGCGTCGCGAACCTGCTGGAGGAGCGTGTCGATCTCGCAGTCCGGATCGCCCCGTTGCCGGACAGCAGCCATCTTGCAGCCCGGGTAGGTTTAATTCGCCGCGTGGTGTGTGGTAGCCCGGCATACTTTGCGGAACGCGGCATTCCGACGAAGCCGGACGATATCGTCAACCATGATTGCGTTACTCGCGACGGACAATCGTTCGAAAATGCGTGGACGTTCAGCGTTGGCAAATCCAGTGTCGCGATCGCGATCCACGCGCGACTGATCGTCAATACGGCCGAGGCGGCGATCGACGCAGCCATTGCCGGAGTCGGCATTACGCGCGTACTGTCCTATCAGATCGTCGACGCCGTCCGGGCCGGAACCCTTGTCATGGTGCTCGAAGATTTCGAGCCGGTGCCAATGCCGGTCAGTTTAGTCTACGCCGCCCAGGGTCTCCTGCCGCTCAAGCTGCGCGCCTTCATCGATTTTGCCGTGCCACGGCTGAGAGCGAAGTTTCCCAGCCTTGCTCTCTAATGCCGCAAACGGCGTTTATTTGCCATCGGCGTATCACTTGCTTTGCTCAATCCGTCGGGGGCGGTCTCTCGTCGTTCCTGCCAACGACGCCATTGTTGCCCCGCGAACAGCCAACGGCCAGAGATCCAACAATGCGCGGTGCGCTTTTATCCACCTCGATGGCTTTGCTCGCAGTCACCACGACGACCGTGGCTCTCGCCCAATCCTTCGAATCAAAGGTCATCCGCATTGTCGTGCCGGCTGCGTCCACCACGCCGCCCGATATCATCAGCCGCATCATTGCCAATGAACTTTCCCAAAGCGAAGGGTGGCGGGTTATTGTAGAAAACAGGCCTGGTGGCGGCGGCATCGTTGCCGGCAACGATGTGCTGCGGCAACCTGCAGATGGCACGTCCATTCTGGCTGTATTCCTGCCGAACGTTGCGGCGCCCGCGATCATGAATGTGCCCTATAGGCTCGATATAGATTTTGCGCCAGTTATCAAGGTATCGGTGTCATACAACGCGCTGGTCGTGCACCCGTCATTCCCCGCGCGTTCAGTCGCCGAACTCGTTGCGCTTCTGAAGACGCAACCCGACAAATACAATTTCTCTTCCGGCGGCTACGGAACCCCTGCGCATCTGATCGGCGAGTTGTTCAAGCTCCAAGCCGGCGTCCATGCGACCCACGTTCCGTATCAGCAATTTCCGCAGGCGATCAACGATCTGCTGAACGGCACCAATGACTACATGTTCATAACGATGCTGCCCGTGGTCGACCTCATCAACGCCGGCGAGTTGCGAGCGCTAGCGATAACCGGACCAAGGCGCGTACCTGCATTGAAGGATGTCCCGACGATCGTCGAAGCCGGATTTCCGGATCTTGTGGTCGAGGATTGGGTAGGCTTCATCGTCAATAGCACCACGCCGGTTGAGACGGTCGCGCGCCTCAATCAGGCGATCAATCGGGCGCTTGTCTCGCCGGCAGTACTGGAATCGTTTGCGAAAATCGGCGCCGACCCGGCCGGTGGAGCGTCAAAGGAATTCGGCGACCTGCTGAAATCGCAACTGACCCATTGGCAGGAAGTGGTGACAGCGGCGGGCATCAGGATTCAGCCTTAACCGCCCAAGCGGGTTGTCATGCCGCCTGTTGTCGGCGGCTCTCCTGGGTGCGACCATCATATCCCCAGGATTGGGCTTGCACCTCTTCCACGACGACATAGGTTGCCGAACTCAGGTCCGGTCCGAATACTCCCCGAAGTAATTTCATCATCAACTCAATGAAGCGCGCTTTTTCCGCCGCGGAGTTCGTTCCGGCGGTGATGGTCGCACTAACATGAACAGCAACTCGCATCGAATTACGGCCGATTGTCCAGCTCGCGGCTGACGGCTGCTCGACAAGAACGCTTGTCACGTTCGCGACCTTGCCCAGCTCCGATTCCATGAGATTTGTCGTTTCGTTCTGAAGATGAGCGATCCACTCGGGCGCCAGTAGCGTCCCGAAGATCGTAATACGGATAAATGGCATTAGTCCCTCCCGAAGCGATTCACCGATTGCCGGTGTCGACGGACTCAGGATGGGCCGTTTTGATTATTAGGATAATCCAGCAAAGTTGGTAGTTATCCTTCCAGGATATGGAACCAGCACTAGAGTGGGCGCGATGCCTTACTTCATCCCCTGCCAACGCGCCGACCAGTGAACGGCTATCGCCTGATATGGAACGCGGTTGGCGCAGGGAAAGCGAAGCGGCTCTGCAAACGCGGCAAAGGGAAACGATGTCTCAGTTGGGTCAAAAGCAGACCTCGGCTAACGGCTCGACCATGTCCGAAAGTGCCAGAAGCAAACTCTTCAGCTTGAAGTGCTGAACTTCACTACTGACATTTTTTGGCAGCATGGCCGGTTAGGTTGACCCCATGCCGGACACCGCAACGGGTTCGGCAAAGATGTTCAACCAGGAAGCCATCCATGCCGAACTTCAATTTCGTCCTGCTCTATGTCGAAAACCCGCCGGCCAGCGCCGGCTTCTATTCGGACCTGCTCGGCCACCCCGTCATCGAGAGCTCGCCGACCTTTGCGATGCTGCCGCTGCGGGAGGGCGTGATGCTCGGCCTTTGGTCGCGCCAGACGGTTGAGCCCGCCGCCACGTCGCAGGCCGGCGGTAGCGAAGTCGCCTTCACAGTCGAGAGTGCCGCCGCCGTCAAGGCCACGTTCGCGGACTGGAAGCAGCGTGGGCTCACGATCCTTCAGGAGCCGGTCCGAATGGATTTCGGCGATACCTTCGTCGCGACCGATCCCGACGGTCATCGGCTCCGCGTGTTCGCTCCGGAGGCCGCATGACCAGGCATTGGGTTGCGGTCGCTTCGGCCGAGCATGTGCGGCTCGGCCGAAGCCAGGGTTTCATGCAGGTCTGCCACGGCAAGGCGGCGCCGCTGCGGCGGATCGGCAATGGCGACCACGTCGTCTGCTACTCGCCATCAGAGGTTTTTCGCGGCGCAGACAGACTGCAGTCGTTTACGGCCATCGGCCTCGTCAACGACAGCGTCCCGTATCAGACGGATATGGGCGGCGGCTTCTGTCCGTTTCGCCGCGACGTCGACTGGCTCACGGCCGAACAGGCACCAATCAAGCCGCTGCTCGAACGTCTCGAATTCACCAGCGGCAAGCGGAGCTGGGGCTATCCGTTCCGCTTCGGATTGTTCGAAATATCCGGGCACGACATGGCTGTCATCGCAGCGGCGATGGGCACGTCCATCGCTCCGCGGGAGCTCATTTCGGACGCAGCAACTCGCACGGGCTCTCGTTCGCCGGGATTGCAGCGAGCGCTGCCGGCACCGTCTTGACCAGCTTGTAATAGTCCCACGGCGCTTTGGACTCGGCCGGCGCCTTGACCTCGAAGACGTAGAAGTCCCGCAGCACGCGTCCGTCGGCCCGAATGCGGCCGTCCCTGGTCATGAAGTCATTGATCGGCAGTTTCGCCATCGCCGCGCGGACCTCCGATGAATTGGCGTTGCCGGCCGAAGCCACGGCTTTCAGATAATGCATGACGGCGCCGTAGACGCCGGCCTGCAGCATGCTCGGCATTTTCTTGTTGCGATCGAAGAAGCGCTTCGACCAGGCGCGGGTTTCATCGTTGAGGTCCCAGTAGAACGATTCCGTCAGCAGCACGCCCTGTGCGGTCTCAAGGCCGAGCGCGTGCACGTCGATAACCGACAGCAGCATCGCCACCATCTTCTGGCCCCCGGCAACGATTCCGAACTCCCTCGCCTGCTTGAGCGAGTTGACGGCATCGGGACCGGCATTGGCCAGCCCGATGATGTCGGCCTTCGAATTCTGTGCGGTCAGGAGAAACGAGGACAGATCCGGCGCGTTGAAGGGATGCCGCACGGTGCCGACGACATTGCCGCCGCCGGCGACGATCGCCGCCGTCGCATCGCGCTCCATCGCGTGGCCGAATGCGAAATCCACCGTCAGGAAAAACCAGCGCTTGAAGCCGGCCTGCAAGGCGGCCTGCACCGGCGCCGCGCTGATCGCGTAGGAATCGTAGGTCCATGCGATCCCGAACGGCGAACAGGCCTTGCCGGTGAGATCGGACGCGCCGGGACCGGAGAAGATCACGAGCTTCTGGCGGTCGCGAACCAGTTGCTGCACGGCCAGCGCCACCGAGGACGTCGGCACGTCGACAATCACGTCGACGCCTTCGGTATCGAACCAGCGCCGGACGATCGTCACACCGACATCAGGCTTGTTCTGATGGTCGGCCACGACAAGTTCGATCGGCGCGCCCAGCACCGAACCGCCGAAATCCTCGATCGCCATCCGCGCCGCGTCCGCCGAACCGCTGCCGGTGTGGGATGAGTATGGCCCCGCCTGATCGTTCAGCACACCGATCTTGATGGCGGCTGCCGGCGAAGCAACAGCCATGATCGACAGCAGCGCAACGCAAAACCTCAATCCAATGCCCGTCATGTTCCCCCCGAGTTTAAGGTTTCAGAAAACGTAGGTCTTGCCGGCCGCGGCGGGATCGAGAACGCCCTCGCCGAGGCCAGCCGCGAGCGCGACCATCGCGCGCCAGCCCGTGCAGTGCGCGGCCGCGACGACAGGGATGTTGAAGGTCCTGAGCGCCTCGACCGTCTGCGGAATGATGGCCTCGTTGGCTCCCGACAAGTGAAAGCCGCCGATCACGGCGTGAATCGGCGTTTCCGGGAAATTCCTCCGCGCATCGGTCAGCACGTTGATCAGGCCGGCATGGGAGCACGCCGACAACACGACGAGGCCCTTGCCCGCGACGTCGATGGCGAGATAGCGCTCGTCCATGATCAGCGGATCGGGCTCCCACGCGGCATCGTGGCTGGCCCGGGCAAAATGGCCCGGCAGACCGCGCTCGAACGGCGTGGTCCGCGCGATCTCGCCGCTGACATGGAACATGTCGTCGAGCAGCACAGCCGGCTGCGACGTCTCGACGACATCAGCGCCGTGGGCCCGCATCCTTGCCGTGTCGGGGACATCTTCGACCACGACCATCTCGCCGCCGGGCATTTGCTGGGCACGGGTGCAAAACATGCCGGGGTGAACGTAGACCGGCACGTCAGCCGTGCCGTTGTCTTGGCGGATGGCGGCGAGCGCCTCGATCAGCGCGCCGACGTGGTCGAAGTGTCCGTGCGACAGCACGATGGCTTCGACAGTCCCGGGATCGATGCCGAGCCGCGCGACATTGCGGAGCAGGATGTCCGCTTCCGGTCCGGTATCGAACAACACGCTGTGGCGGACCCCGCCCCGCCATGCCGTCACCAGACAGGCAAAGCCGTGCGCCGCGCAGCACAGGCAGCGACCGCCGACCAGCCGCATCCCGCGCCTGAAGAAGCTGGACAGTTCGGATTCCGACGACTCCCCGGTCGACGACAGCATGTCGACCGCGTTGTCGACGAGAATGCGGACTTCCAGGCGATCGACCGCAACCGGCCGCTTGGCGATAGCGCCCATCGCGATCAGGCTGCTTTTTCTTGTTCATCGAAGACGCGCAAGGCCAGCAGCGAATGCGCCAGCGTCCCTCCGGCCCTGACGGCCGCCGCAACGAAAGCTGCTTCCGCGATCTCCTGCTTGCTGGCGCCGTTCGCCCGCGCATTCTTGGTATGGGTATCGATGCAGTAGGCGCACTGCGTGGTGAAGGCGACACCGAGCGCGATCAACTCGCGGTATTTGCGCGGGATGACGCCGTCCTCGCGCTCCATGGAATGGTGGAACGCCATGAACGCGTCCCCTTCCCTGGCCGCAAGGCCCAGCAGTTCGGGAATGATCGTCAGGTCTTCGCGGCGTTGGTATTGGCTCATGGGAGGCCCTCTGTTCAGGTGTGACGCCTGATAGAGGGCCGCAAAGCGGAAATGGATTCGCAGGCTTTCGAAATTATTTTCGAAAGCTTCAGCTCACCATCCGCTGGCGGTTTTCCCAGAACGGCTTGCGCAGTTCGCGCTTGAGGATCTTGCCGGCCCCCGACAGCGGCAGCGGCTCGTCGCGGATTTCAACCGAGCGCGGGCACTTGTAGCCGGCGATCCGTTCCTTGCAGAACGCAATCAGGGTCGCGGGCTCGACCTCGACGCCCGGCTTGCGGACTACGACGGCGTGCACCTCCTCGCCCCACTGCTCGCTCGGAATGCCGAACACCGCGCATTGCGCCACGGCGGCATGTTGCGCCAGCGCGTTTTCGACCTCGGTCGAATAGACGTTCTCGCCGCCGGAAATGATCATGTCCTTGACGCGGTCGACCACGAACACGAAGCCGTGCTCATCGATGTAACCGCCGTCGCCGGTGTGCATCCAGCCGTCGATCACGGCGCGCGCGGTCTCTTCCGGGCGTTCCCAATAGCCCATCATGACGTTGTCGCCGCGGGCGATGATTTCGCCGACCGTCCCTGACGGCACTTCCCTGTTGTCGGCATCGACGATCCGCACCTCGCAGCCGAGCGAGGCCCGGCCCGCCGAGCGGTGGCGGTTTTTGGCGCGGCCGTCGCCGATATGCTCGTTCCAGTGCAGCAGGGTTGCGATCGGCGACAGTTCGGTCATGCCATAGGCCTGGGTGAACTGGACCTTTGGAAAGCCTTTCATCGCGCGGTCGAGCACCGCCTCGCTGATCGGCGACGCGCCGTAGACGATGTTGCGGAGGCTCGACGTGTCGTAGCTGCCGAGCGCGGGATGATCGGCCACGATCTGGATCATGGTCGGCACCAGCAGCACGTCGGTGACGCGTTCGTTCTGGAACGCGGCCAGCACGCCGTCCGGCGTGAAGCCGGAGACGATGACGTTGGAGCCACCCGAGAGCAGGATCGAATACATCGCCGCGCCATTGGCGAGATGAAACATCGGCGCGGCGTGCAGATAGACCGCGCCGCCGCCGAACAGCCCCTCGGCCAGCGCGTTCATCGCATTGGCCATCAGGTTGCCGTGGCTCAACATCACGCCCTTGGAGCGGCCGGTGGTGCCGCCGGTGTAGAAGATGCCGGCAAGATCGGAAGCAGCGGCCATCGCGTCCGGCACCGGATCGTGCCTCGCGACCAGCGTTTCGTAATCCAGCATGCCCTCCGGCAGGTCGCCGTCGTCGGCATAGATCAGCGTCAGGCCCGATATCGCCTTGGTCAGCGCGAGGCCTACCGGCGCAAAGGCCTTGTCGACCAGCAGCACGTTGGCCCGGCAGTCGCGCATCGCGTCTTCGTTCTCGAGCGGGCTCCAGCGGATGTTGAGCGGCACCACCACGGCGCCGGCCCAGCCGGTGGCGAGATAGGTTTCGAGATAGCGGTCCGAATTCATCGAGAGGATCGCGACACGGTCGCCCGGCTTGACGCCGAGACCGTGAAACGCCGCCGCCAGCCGCGCCACGCGATCGCCGATCTCGCGCCAGTTGCGACGCCGTTGGCCGAACACGGTCGCCAGCCCGTCGGGGTTGACCTGCAACGCCCGGCGCAGCCCATGGGTAATGTTCATTTTCGCTTCCCTTTCGCCGGCTTGTTTTTTGCTGTAACCGGGCTTCGCTTTCGCGCCGGCGATGCGGCGAGCCCTTCGGTCAATTGCGCCGCGAACTGGCGGGCGACGGCCTCCCCCGACCACGCCCGGTTGGGCTGATACCAGTGGCCGATCCAGTTCAGCGAACCTGCAATGGCAAACGCCGTGAGCTTGGGATCGCACGGCTTGATCGATCCATCCGTGATGCCGTCGGCGAGGTATTTGCGGAAGGTGCGGTCGATCCGCTTTTTCGCGGCCTGCACTGTCTTGCGGTTTTCGTCGGTGAGGTCGCGCGGGTCGAACCGCACGAGACTCGCGCCGAAATCCGTCGTCATCACCTCGGCATAGGCTTCGATCAGCTTGCGCAGCTTGACCAGTGCCGTGCCGCCGCCCTTGTTGATCCCGACGATGAATTCATCGACCTGCTCCTGCCCCAGCGCCCAGCATTCGAACAGGATCTCGTCCTTGCCGCGAAAATAATTGTACAGCGCCGGCTTGGTGATGTTGAGCCGCTCGGCGACGTCGTTCAGCGTGACGCGGTGATAGCCCTGCTCGAGGAACAGCGCCACCGCCGTGCGCAGCACCGCCTCCCGCTTCTCGTCGCGGGCGCGGCGCCGGCTCTCGAACGGCATCCACGGCGACGGATCGGCGGAAGTTGATGGTGCGTCCATGTCCGATATCGCCTGCCCGTTAACCGCATTGACTTGTCCCAGCCGGCCCATATATTACCCACGGGTAACAAAAAGTCCAACGGGTAATTTACGGAGCGCGCCAGTGACCTCTCGTGTCTATGTTGCCGGCGTCGGCATGATCCCCTTCGTCAAGCCGGGCGCCAATGCGCCCTACCCGGTGATGGGCGCGGAAGCGACCGCGCTGGCGCTGGCGGACGCCGGCATCAGCTACGACATGATCCAGCAGGCCTATGTCGGCTACGTCTACGGCGACAGCACCAGCGGCCAGCGCGCGCTGTACCAGGTCGGCATGAGCGGCATCCCGATCATCAACGTCAACAACAACTGCTCGACCGGTTCGACCGCGCTGTACCTGGCGCGGCAGGCCATTGAATCCGGCGCGGTCGATTGCGTACTGGCGCTCGGCTTCGAGCAGATGAAGCCCGGCGCGCTCGGCGCCGTCTTCACCGACCGGCCCAGCGCATTCGAGGATTTCGATGCCGCCACCGATCAACTGGTCGACGCCCGCAACATTCCACTGGCGTTGCGGTACTTCGGCGGCGCAGGCCTCAGCCACATGAAGAAGTACGGCACGCCGCTGACCTCGTTCGCCAAGGTGCGCGCCAAGGCCAGCCGTCATGCCAGGAACAACCCGCTGGCGCTGTTCCGCAAGGAAGTCACCACCGAGGACGTCATGAACGACCAGGTCATCTGGCCCGGCGTGATGACGCGGCTGATGGCCTGCCCGCCGACCTGCGGCGGCGCCGCTGCGGTGCTGGTCTCGGAGAAGTTCGCGGCCCAACACGGCCTGCGCAAGGACGTGCGGATTGCGGCGCAGGCGATGACGACGGACACGGCCTCGACCTTCAGCGCCGGCGACATGATGCAGGTGGTCGGCTTCGACATGTCGCAGGCGGCGGCAAAGAAGGTCTACGAGGCCGCCGGCGTCGGCCCTGCCGATCTCGACGTCGTCGAGCTGCACGACTGTTTTGCCCATAACGAGCTGATCACCTATGAGGCGCTCGGCCTCTGCCCCGAGGGCGGCGCGGCGCGCTTCATCGATGACGGCGACAACACCTATGGCGGCAAGACCGTGACCAATCCGTCCGGCGGTCTGCTCTCGAAGGGCCACCCGCTCGGCGCCACCGGGCTGGCGCAATGCTACGAGCTGACGCGGCAGTTGCGCGGTACGGCGGATGCGACCCAGGTCGACGGCGCGCGGCTCGCCTTGCAGCACAATCTCGGCCTCGGCGGCGCCTGCGTCGTCACGCTGTACGAACGGGCGTGAGATAGCAACATGGTCGATCGATCAGCCATCGGGCGCAGCTTTACGCCGGTCACCGCGCGCGTCGAGCCCGGACGCCTGCGGTACTTCCTCAACACGCTCGGGGAACAGAACCCGGTCTATCGCGATGAGGCGGCCGCACGCGCCGCGGGCTATTCCGCAACGCCGGTGCCGCCGACCTATCTGTTTTGCCTCGAACTGATGGATGCCGAGCGTCCGTTCGAGTTCCTGACCGAACTGAACATCGACCTTGCCCGCGTCCTGCATGGCGAACAGCGGTTCAGCTATCACGCCCCCGTGGTCGTGGGCGATACCCTCACCTTTCGGTCGCGCGTCACCGACGTCACCGACAAGAAAGGCGGCGCGATGACCATGGTTGTGGTGGAGACCGCTGTTACCAACCAGCATGGCGCGCATGTCGCCGATACCGCGCGCACCATTGTCGTGCGGAATTAGGACGGCGTCATGAGCAAGACAGCAGCACCTGCGGTCGGCGACCGCCTCGTCCACAAGACTTTCCCGCCGATCACGCGCCACACCTTGGCGCTCTATTGCGGCGCATCGGGCGACCACAATCCGATCCATGTCGACATCGATTTCGCCAAGGCTGCCGGCTTCCCGGACGTGTTCTCGCACGGCATGCTGGTCATGGCCTATCTCGGGCAGGCCCTGACCGACGCGATCGCGCCGCAACGCATCCGCTCGTTCTCAACCCGTTTTGCCGCCATCACCCAGCTTGGCGCGCAACTGACCTGCGAAGGTCATGTCACCGAGTTGCTCGAACAGGGCGGCGACCGCTGCGCGAAACTCGCGCTGACCACCAAGGACCAGAACGGCGAAGTGAAGCTCGCCGGCGAAGCCATCATCAAAATCTAGGAAAACATAAATGCCGAAACTCACGGGCAAGGTCGCCCTCATCACCGGCTCCGGCCGCGGCATCGGCCGCGCGATTGCGCTGAAACTCGCCAGCGAAGGCGCCAGGGTCGTGGTCAACGATCTCGACGCCGCGCCGGGCGATGCGGTCGCCGCCGAGATCAGGGCCGCCGGCGGCGAAGCCATCGCGGTCAACGGCAGCGTCACCGAGGCCGGCTTCGCCGACCGCTTCGTCGCGGCCGCGATGGACACGTTCGGCGGGCTCGACATCATCGTCAACAACGCCGGCTATACCTGGGACTCGACGATCCAGAAGATGACCGACGAGCAGTTCCAGGCCATGCTCGACGTGCATCTGGTGGCGCCGTTTCGTGTGCTGCGCGCGGCGGCCGAGCCGATCCGGATCATGGCCAAGAAGGAAGCCGAGGCCGGCCGCGAAGTGTTCCGCAAGGTCGTCAACATTTCCTCGATCGCCGGCCTCTACGGCAATGCCGGGCAGGCCAGCTACTCGTCGGCGAAGGCCGCGCTGGTCGGACTGACGCGGACGATGTGCAAGGAATGGGGACGCTACAAGGTGAACGTCAACTCCGTGGCGTTCGGCCTGATCAATACCCGCCTGACCCAGCCGATCGAGGCGCAGCAGAAGACCATCGACGTCGCCGGCCGCGACATCAAGGTCGGGGTCCAGCCGCAGATGCTGGATGCGATGGCGCGGATGATCCCGCTCGGCCGCGGCGGCACGCCGGAGGAAGCAGCCGACGCGGTTTATCTGTTCTGCAGCCCTGAATCGAACTATATCAGCGGACAAGTGATCGTCGCCGGCGGCGGTCTCATCATCTGAGGCGAGGACACATGGCCTATCGTTCATCATGGATGACGGAAGAACTCGACGTCTTCCGCGACCAGTTCAGGAAATTCCTCGCCAAGGACCTGGCGCCGCATGCCGAGAAGTGGCGCGACCAGAAGATGGTCGACCGCTCGGCCTGGCGCGCGCTCGGCGAAATGGGCGCGCTGCTGCCCAGCGTACCCGAGGCCTATGGCGGCTTAGGGGCCACCTTTGCCTACGACGCCGCGGTGCTGGAGGACCTCGAAAGCGTGGTGCCTGAGGTTACCACCGGCGTGTCAGTGCATAGCTGCATCGTCGCCCACTACATCCTCAACTACGGCAGCGAGGAGCAGAAGAAGCGCTGGCTGCCGAAGATGGCCTCCGGCGAATTCGTCGGCGCCATCGCCATGACCGAGCCCGGCACCGGCTCCGACCTGCAGGCGGTGCGGACGACGGCGAAGAAGCAAGGCAATGGCTACGTCATCAACGGCCAGAAGACTTTTATTACCAACGGCCAAGCCGCCGATCTCGTGATCGTGGTGGCGCGGACCGGCGACGCCGGCGCCAAGGGCATTTCGCTGATCGTGGTCGAAACCGAAGGCAATGAGGGCTACCGCCGCGGCCGCAACCTCGACAAGATCGGCCTGCACGCGTCGGACACATCGGAGCTGTTCTTCGACAACGCGTTCGCGCCGGCCGGCAATCTGCTCGGCGACGAGGAAGGCAAGGGTTTCGTCCAGTTGATGCAGCAATTGCCGCAGGAGCGGCTGTCGCTCGCCGTCGGCGCCGTGGCCTCGATGGAGCGCGCGGTCAGGCTGACGACCGAATATACCAAGGAGCGCAAGGCGTTCGGCAAGCCGCTGCTCGAATTCCAGAACACCGCTTTCAAGCTCGCCGAGCGCAAGACCGAAGCGATGATCGCGCGCGTCTTCGTCGACTGGTGCGTGGAACAACTCGTCGCCGGCGAACTCGACACCGTCACCGCTTCGATGGCAAAGTATTGGTGTTCGCAGAAGCAGGTCGAGACCGCCGACGAATGCCTGCAACTGCACGGCGGCTACGGCTACATGGAGGAATATCCGATCGCGCGGATGTTCGTCGACGCCCGGATCCAGAAGATCTATGGCGGCACCAACGAGATCATGAAGCTATTGATCGCGCGGTCGCTGTAGAGCGCCTGCCAATACACATTGCGTGTCTCTTTGGAACGGCGAATGATGATATCGGCACGACTAATCTCTGCAACGATGTTCGTACTCTTCTCGTGGGGGCTCCCCGCCAGGGCGCAATCGTTCAATCGGCAAGACCTCGATTGTGCCGTTGCCGCCACCATCGAAGCCAAGCGCGCGGGAACGGCAAGAGAGAATAACACCGAATTGACCCATTTCTTCCTTGGTCGTCTTGTTGCACAAGATGACGAAACCAACTGGGCAAGGGTCGTTTATGATCGATCCAACTTGAAGCAAAAATTTGTTTCAGCCGAGCTTCTCGTAAAATGCATGGAGCTTTATCGTCAGTCGCTCCATCGGTAGTTGCCTGTTTTCTGATTTTTCCTTGCCAGCATCATCCCCGGACACCGCCCGCAGGCAGCGTCGGAACGAAACCTATTCACAAGCGTCCGCGTCAATTCAGGTGATGGCTGCACTTCAAACGCGGCCATCCCGGCACTCTACACCGTCTGCACGTCGACCACGCCGGCCACCGCCTTGATCGCGCCGGCAATCTGCGGCGAGACCTTGAAGCGGCCGGGCAATTTCATCTCCACTTCGGTTTCGAGGTCGAGCATGATGACGAGCGAGACGTCGCCGTCGGCGCCGACCACGGGCGCGGGCGCGGCTGCCGGCTTTGCGGCCGGCATCTTCGACGCACCGGCCGGCGGCGCTGGTTCCGGCATGTTCAGCCGGCGTGCGATCGAATCCAGCGGCTTGGTGTCGCGGACGAAAATCCGCAGACCCTTTTGCGTCTTGGCGGCGGCGGCGTCGAGCGGTTCGGCGTGCAGCACCCTCGCCCGCACGTCCTCGCCCTGCAGTTCGGCGCCGAGTTGCAGCAACACCGCAGCACCCGGCTCCAGCACGTCGCGATACTGCGCGAGGCCTTCGGAGAACAGCACCGCTTCGAAATGGCCGGTCGGGTCGGACAGGCCCATGATGCCCATCTTGTTGCCGGTCTTGGTGCGCCGTTCCATCCGCGACACCACGGTGGCGGCGACCTTGCCGGCGGTGGCGCCGGTTTTGACCGCGCGGGAGAATTCCGCCCAGGTCTGCACCCGCAACCGCTTCAGCACGGTGGCGTAGTCGTCGAGCGGATGGCCGGACAGGAAGAAGCCGACGGCGTCGTATTCGCGGCGGAGTTTTTCGGCCGGCAGCCACGGCTCGACGTTCGGCAGCATGATGGTCGGCGCATCGGCCGCGCCGCCGAACATGTCGTTCTGGCCGATGGTGACGGCCTGGTGGCTGCGCTGGCAGGCGGCCAGGATGGCGTCCGCGCCGGCGAACACCCGCGCGCGGTTCGAATCCAGCGTATCGAAGGCGCCGGCGGCGGCGAGGCTTTCGATCACGCGCTTGTTGATGGCGCGCGGGTTCACCCGCGAGGCGAAGTCCGCCAGCGACGTGAACGCGCCGTCTTTGCGCGATTCGACGATCAGGTCGACCGCCTGCGGGCCGACGCCCTTCAACGCCGCGAGCGCGTAATAGATCGTATTGTCGGCGACCTCGAAGGTAGCACCCGAGCGGTTGATGTTCGGCGCCTCGACCTTGATTCCGAGCCGCTGCGCCTCGGCGCGAAATTCCGAAAGCTTGTCGGTGTTGTTGAGTTCGAGCGTCATCGACGCCGCCAGGAACTCGACCGGGTAATGCGCCTTCATGTAGGCGGTGTGATACGACACCAGCGCGTAGGCAGCGGCGTGGCTCTTGTTGAAGCCGTAGTCGGCGAACTTCGCCAGCAGTTCGAAGATGGTATCGGCCTGCCCCTTGGCGACGCCGTTCTTCATCGCACCGGCGACGAATATCTCGCGCTGCTTTTCCATCTCGGCGCGGATCTTCTTGCCCATCGCGCGGCGCAGCAGGTCGGCGTCGCCGAGCGAATAGCCGGCCATCACCTGGGCGATCTGCATCACCTGTTCCTGGTAGATGATGACGCCGAAGGTCTCCTTCAGGATCGGCTCCAGCATCGGATGCAGGTATTCCGGCTCTTCGTCGCCGTGCTTGCGCGCGCAATAGGTCGGGATGTTCGCCATCGGGCCCGGGCGATACAGCGCCACCAGCGCGATGATGTCCTCGAAACGGTCGGGCCGCATGTCGACCAGCGCGCGGCGCATGCCCTGGCTTTCCACCTGGAACACGCCGACCACGTCGCCCTTGGCCAGCATCTGGTAGCTCGCCGCGTCGGTAATCGGCAGCGTCGGCAGATCGACGTGGATGTCGCGCTGCCTGAGCAGCTTCACCGCGACATCGAGTACCGTCAGTGTCTTCAGGCCGAGGAAGTCGAACTTGACCAGACCGGCCGGCTCGACCCATTTCATGTTGAACTGGGTCACCGGCATGTCGGACTTGGGATCGCGATAGAGC
>Ga0209023_10001707_pt1 | contig 28834 bp, 21 predicted proteins | sample LakOneMetagenome_FD_187468 | JGI IMG/M metagenome (GOLD analysis project Ga0209023, IMG submission 187468) | Freshwater and sediment microbial communities from Lake Erie, Canada (SPAdes) (version 2) | ecosystem: Environmental > Aquatic > Freshwater > Lentic | place: Lake Erie, Canada...
TGGTTCCTGGTCTCGAGCCCGGCGCAGTATGAAAAGCTCGGCAAGGACTGGGACAAGTTCGCCAGCCAGCCCTCCGGTACCGGACCGTTCAAGCTGACCAAACTGGTGCCGCGCGAACTGGCGGAACTGACGAAGAATCCGGACTACTGGGACAAGAAGCGGATTCCGAAGGCCGACAAACTGGTCCTGATTCCGATGCCGGAAGCGCTGACCCGCACCAACGCGCTGCTGGCGGGCCAGGTCGACTTGATCGAGACGCCGGCGCCGGATGCAGTGCCGCAGCTCAAATCCGCCGGCATGAAGATCGTCGACAACATCACGCCGCATGTCTGGAATTATCATCTCAGCGTGCTGCCCGGCTCGCCCTGGACCGACGTGCGCCTGCGCAAGGCGCTCAATCTGGCGATCGACCGCGACGGCGTCGTCGGCTTGATGAACGGATTGGCAAAGCCCGCCAAGGGTCAGGTTGACCCGTCGAGCCCGTGGTTCGGCAAGCCTTCCTTCGACATCAAATACGATCTCGCGGAGGCGAAGAAGCTGGTGCAGGAAGCCGGCTATTCGAAGGAGAAGCCGCTGAAAGCCACCTTCATCATCGCCCAGGGCGGCACCGGTCAGATGCTGTCGCTGCCGATGAACGAGTTCCTGCAGCAGAGCTTCAAGGAAATCGGCATCGAGATCGAGTTCAAGGTGGTCGAGCTCGAGACATTATATACGCACTGGCGCAAGGGTGCGGCCGACGAGATGAACGCCGGCATCACCGCCAACAACATCGCCTATGTGACCTCGGATCCGCTCTACGCCATCGTCCGCTTCTTCGCCTCCGACCAGATCGCGCCGGTCGGCGTCAACTGGGGCGGCTACAAGAACCCGAAGGTCGATGCGCTGATCAACGAGGCCAAGGAGACGTTCGATACCGCGAAACAGGACGAACTGATCGCGCAGGCGCATTCGCTGATCGTCGATGACGCGGTGCTGGTCTGGGTGGTGCACGACACCAACCCGCATGCGCTGTCGCCGAAGGTCAAGAAGTTCGTGCAGGCGCAGCACTGGTTCCAGGATCTGACGCAGATCGGGCTGGAGTGACGATGACCGCGTAGGGTGGGTCAGGCGAAGCCGTAACCCACCACGGTATCAAGACCGCGGCACAAAGTTGGTGGGTTCGCTGCGCCAACCCACCCTACGGTCAGAGATCACGCGGTGTGGGTCCCGGCGTTCGCCGGGACGACAGCTACTGTTTTCCCGCAGCTACTTCGTCAACAACGCAAACGCACCGTTCCAGTCTTCCGGCGGCGGAGTTTCGATATAGCCGCGAATCCGGGTTTCGTAGAGATTGTAGAGCAGCTCCAGCGAATGCGCCTCGTCGGTGCGGCGGCCGCGCTCGATCGCGGCGAGCGCGCCTTCCCAGTCGCGGCTGCGGTAGCAACCGAGCATCTCGATGGTGAGGTTGCGCAGGCGCTGAAAGCGGCCGGACTGGGCGGTGTCCTCGCGGCCGGCGATCGCATAGATCACCTCCGGCTCCTTCTTGCCTTTCACCATGATGAAGTCGAGTTCGAGGATCGCGAACTTTTCCTTCGCTGCCATCGCGGTCTTCGAGCCGATGATGATCGGAAAACCGTATTCCTTGGTCTGCCCCTCGAGGCGCGACGCCAGGTTGACGCTGTCGCCGAGCACCGAATAGTTGAACTTGCGGTCGGAGCCCATGTTGCCGACCACGCCGATGCCGGTGTTGAGGCCGACGCCGACATTGAGGGGAATGTAGACATGGCCGCCGTCGGCGGCTTCCTGCTCACGCTGCTTGTTGACCACGTCGATCTGCTCGAGCATCTGGATCGCGGCTTCGCAGGCGTTGATCTCATGCTGGGTGTCGTCGAGCGGCGCATTCCAGAACGCCATGATGGCGTCGCCCATATATTTGTCGATATAGCCCTTCTGCTCGATGATCACGTTGGTCAGCGGCGTCAGAAAGCGATTCATCAGCGCCGTCAGACCCTGTGGGTCGTGCTTGTAGCTCTCCGAAATCGTGGTGAAGCCACGGACGTCGGAGAACATGATCGTCATCTCGCGCTCCTCGCCGCCGAGCACCAGCTTTTCCGGCGAGTTCGCCAGTTGCTCGACCAGCACCGGCGACATGTACTGCGCGAACTGACCGCGGATCTGTTTTCGCTGCTGCTGCTCGCGCACGAAGCTGGCAAAAATGAGCGTGAGATAGATCGCCGTGGTCGACATCAGGGGATAGGTGAAATCGATCAGCAGCCGATGCTGGGCGTAGAAGTACCAGGACACTCCGATCAGGCCGCTCGCGAACACCGCGCCCAGCGCCACCAGCGTGACCGGCCCGAACGACGGCGCAAACGCGATCACCAAAAGGCCGAACAGCAGCGCGGTGCAAAACTCGACAAAGATGCCGTAGATCGGCGCCGAGATCAGCGCGCCGGTCAGGGCGCTCTCCAGTACCTGGGCGTGGATCTCGACCCCGGGCATCGCGCGCGACACCGGCGTAGTCTTGATGTCGTTGAGGCCGACCGCGGAGGTGCCGATCAGCACCAGCTTGCCGGCGATCATGTCCGGTGCGACGGTCTTTTCCAGCACGTTGATCGCGGGAACATAGATCGACGCATCGTTGCGGGCGTAGTGAACCCAGAGCTGGCCGTTATGATCGGTCGGAATCTGCAAGCCGCGGATGCCGATGCTGGTGATCCCGGCCTTCTCGGCCTTGACCAGGATCGTGCCCGAACCGGTCGCGACCCGCAGCATCTCGAAGGTCAGCGACGGCATGGTCTGGCCCTGCGCCTGCATGATCATCGGCACCCGCCGCACAATGCCGTCGCGTTCCGGCCGGATCGTGAACAGCCCGCGCCCGGCGGCGGCATGCTCGAGCACAGACACGTTGCGCAGCAGGCCGGGGAAGTCGAACATGAAGCGCTGCGGCTCCTCGCCCAGCATCGCCAGTCCCGTGACCGGCAACGTCTTGTCCAGCGCCATGATCTCGTCCGGCAGGCCGGATTCACCGAGCACCACGCGTGAGGCCTTGATGGCGTCGGCGAAAACCTGATCGTTGCTCGGCAGCGACCGCAGTTTCTCGCGGGTCGCCTCGTCAAGATTGCGGAACGTATCAGCCGCGAGATTGGGATTGAGGCGATCGGGCTCCGAGAACACGACGTCGAACGCGATCACGACGGCGCCGAGCCGGGTCAGTTCGCTGACGAGATCGGCAATCCGGGTCCGCGGCCACGGCCACTGCCCGAGCTTTTCCATGCTCTTGTCGTCGATATCGACGATGGTGACCGGCCGAACGGTCTTCTTGCGCGGATCGAAACGCTGGAAGGTGTCGAAGGTGCGGACCCTGATCTCCTCGACCGGCGCCGGATCGTAAATCCGCAAGCCCGCGAACAGCACCAGCAATGCCAGACAGATCAGCCGGGCGTAGCCGAAACGCCGCTTGAACCACCGCCGCAATATCCGAAGTCGCTTCATGCTGTTTCGGTACCACGCTCAGCGCGATTGTTCCAATCGATTGCGACACCATGGCCTTGCAGCACCGGCCGCCGGCCATCAAGAAATGACGGCGTCTCGAAGAGCTCGAGCGGCTAAGGATCCGGGTGCCGTGAGGACGCCGATCGGGTGGGTGTCAGGAATGCACGATGAAGTCGCTGGCGTGAAGATTGGCCTTGTTGACGTTCAACAAGAAAATGGAATCCGACGCATCGAACGTAATCATCGTGCTGCCCGTCTGCGCCGTAACGTGGCCCGCGGCCCAGGCCTGGAAGGACACTTCGTCGGTAAACGGTGCAGAGAAATTAAGATCGATCTTGTCCTGGCCGGTAACGAAGTCCCCGATGCCGTCAAAACCCATATTTACGTTGAACCGGAAGGTATCCGCGCCGCCATTGCCCAGGAAATAGTTGCTGGCGCTGTTGCCGATGATGGTGTCGTCGTGGGCCGAGCCGTAGATATCCTGGATATTGACCAGCGTATCGAACATGCCCGGCGCAACAGTCTGCTCGGTCGTCACGTTGAGATCGACCGTAACGCCACTCGCCGCATGCTCATAGCTCGCGATACCCGTGGCTCCGCCGCCGCCGCCGCCATTGAGGGTGTTGTGGCCGAGCCCGCCCTCCAGCACGTTGTTATTGCCGTTGCCGATCAGGGTGTCGTCGTAAGCGCGTCCCGCGCAGGTTTTCGATCGAAATGAAGGTATCGCCAGCCGCCGCCGTGCCGCTGGTGGCGCCGGTCTGGAGGTTGACGCTGACGCCCGACGTCGCATGCGAATAGTCGACGGTGTCGTTGCCGGGATCGAGCGGGCTGAACGGGCCGGCCATCCCGTTGAAGACATCTGCATGATCGCCGCCGAAGAACGTATCGGCGCCATCATGCGGCTTGCTGTGGTTGTCGGCGAAGCCGGCGGTACCGACGATACTGTAGGTCTGCCGGTTGAAGATCGTGTCGAGGGCAGCGGTATCGGACGGATCGTTCTGATAGGCCGAAATGGCGATGAATAGCCCGTTCGACCCTGACGGATCGATGCTCCAGCCGTTGCTGTTGACCAGCACGTGGTCCTGCGTGGTCTGGCTCGGATCGGTGGTGTTGAGAATGTCGATCTCGGTGATGATGCCGTCGGTGAAATGGCCGGAACTGTAGACGAGTCCTGAACCGACCATCTCGAAGGTGATGCCCTTGACGGTGTCGACCAGGAAGATGTGCTGGCTGTCGTGCTGACCCAGATCGCTGTCGGCCAGGTCGTTATAGAGCGCGCCGAAATCGTAGCCGTCGGTCGATTGCACGGTAATGGCGACGGAAGGGCCGCCGCTCGCCGTGGCGAAGATGAAATTGCTGTTGCCGACATCGCCCGAATGTACGCCAGTCAGGGTAATGCTGTTGCCGGCAAAGCTGACGACCATGTCGCCGCCGCCGTTGAAGCTGATGCCGAGATCGCTATAGCCGTGGATCGCCGTGAACGCCCGCAGGTCGATCCGGTCGCCTTGGCCGACATTGAAATCGGTAATCGTGTCGGCTCCGCTGCCGGACTCGAACACGAAGATATCCGCGCCGGTGCCGCCGGTAAGCGTGTCGTTGCCGCCCTTGCCGTCGATGACGTCGTTGCCGCCCTGACCTTCCAGGATATTGCTTGCCGCATTGCCGGTGATGATGTCGTTGAACTCGGAGCCGCGCACCCGCGTGACGCCGCTGATGAAGGTGTCGGTTCCAACCGAATCGTTGCCGACCGAGGTCCCGGAGCCGGAGGTGCCCGGATCGAGTGTCACAACTACGCCGCCGGTGGCATGGCCGTAATACACGCGGGTATCCGACAGGTCGAGATCGGTGAAGGTCACCGTACCGGTCGCGGTATCCGGCGTATTCGAATCGTGAGTGGCCAGGATTTCCTGCCGGGTGGCGGACTGCGTGCCCGACGTGATGACCGGGGTATCGTCGGTGCCGGTAATGGTGACCGCGACCTGCTGGGTGACGACGCCGCCGTGAAGGTCGTCGACCTGGATCGTGTAAGTGAACGTCACCGTCTCGCCGACGGCGAGATAGTCGAAGCTCTTGTCCTGCGCCGAGAACGTCCAGCTCCGGGAGCCGGTATGGCCGTCGGTGGAATCGTTCAGGGCTCCCAGCGACAGCCAGCCCAGTACCGTCGCGCTGGGCGCAAGGCCCGTCGTCACGCCCGATATCGTGACGCCGGTGATGGTGACCGCATGCGAATCGGTCAGATCGGCGTCGGTGAACGTGACCGCGCCGGTGGCGGTGTCAGGGGTCGCCGAATCGTGCGTTGCCAGAAGCTCGGTGATCGCGGCAGCCTGGGTGACGCTGGTAATCACAGGCGTATCGTTGGTGCCGGTGATCGTGATCGTGAAAGTGACTTCCTTGTATTCGTTGTTCGCTGCGAAGTTGTTGTCGACCCGAGCCGTGTAGGTCAGCGTCAACACCTCGCCGACGGCGAGGAAGTCGAAGGCACCATCGGCGACGACGTAGGCCCAGGTCGCCGTACCGACGTTGAGACCGGCGATATCCTGTACCGTGATCAGCGGGGCTTCGACCGCCTTGATCGCCGCCAGTTGCGTCGCCGTCAGCGCCGCGGTGACGTCGGCGAGGCCAGCGTTCTGATAGGCAAAGGAAGTAAACGCGGGTTTGACGGTCGGAACGTCACCGATATTGATATCGCCGTAGTCGACGGTGCCAATCACCGTGTCGAGGGCAGCGCTGCCGGTCGTCAGCGCGCGCTCCGTCATGGCCCCGTTGTGGGTGGTGACCGACGGCGGGCCGGGAATGTGACCACTGCTGCTGGCGCTGGTGCTCTTGTTCGGATCGGCCGCCTTGTCCGAGACGTTGACCGTCTGCACGGTCACGGCGACGTCGGTGCCGTTGACTGTTTTGACGACCACGGTCTGCGGCGTGATCGTGTCGGTGAAGTTGGTGGCCTGCTTGGTATTCGGGTTGTTGAGGTCGGAGAACTTCAGCGCAAAGACGTCGGTGATGATCTTCTGCGCGTCGGCCGAGAGCTGCGCCGACGACAGGAAGTTGACGCCGCCCTGGCCGTTGACGGTCCATGCCGCTCCCGCCTGGTTGACGGTCGCGATCGGCGTCAGCGTCACCTTGTCGAACAGGATGTAGGAGCCGGTGGTGCCGTCGGGCTCGACCAGCACCTGGAACTTGGCCGGCGGCGCGCCGCCGGTGGCGGGCACGGTGAAATCGATCTCGACCAGCACCGCGGTGCCGCGGATGCCCATGGTGGCGACCGGGGTGTCGACCTTCATGTCGCCGTGCTTGGCGGTGGCGCCGGCGACGAATGAAATCGTGCCCTGCACCAGGCTGATCAGCGATTTGTTGTCCGACCCGTTGGGGTCGTAGATCATCTCGTTCAGCACCATCTTGGCGTTCGAGGCGAGGCCGAACACGGTGCCGTCGATGAAGGTGATGCCAAGCGTCGAGTCGGAGCCGGAGGCGACCACGTCGCCTTTGTTGACGTTGTCGCCCTGGTTCAGGATGATCGACACGCCGTTGCGGATCGCGGTCGCGGTTCCCGTCAGCTTGGTGACATGACCGATCACCTGCGCCACGCTCGGGCTGCCGTCGGCCTGCGCAAACTGGGTGTGACCGGTCAGCGCGGTGATGATGTCGCCGGTGAGATGGGCGCCATCGGGCGACGCCAGCGCCGCGCGCTTCTCGCCCTTGAAGTAATCGTGCAGGACGATTTCATGACCATCGCCGGAAACGACGAGGTCGACACCCGCGCGCTTGAAGTCGCCGGTGAACAGCAGATGCGCATCAGGAATTGTAATGGCGTCGGCCGGCGCATGGCCCTTGACGGTTCCGACATGGACATGCGCACCGGAGTGAGCACCCTGGCCGTCAGGCGTCATGTCGTTGATTTTGCCGGCCAAGCTCAAAGTGGCACCGTCGCCGCTATGGTTAAATCTTATACAATATCAACTGTCTAAGCCTGCATATCATTGGGAAGGCTCTTTCGAAACCATCCATTGCTTGTGCAGGCGCTATCGACCGTGTCGTCTATGGTTCAATTTTCTCGAGGCTTCTCAGAAGAGAACAAGTATTAGGCGCCACGGCGACAACAATACATTTCTACTTTCGCGACCGAAGTAACAAGGCTGTGGTATTCGATGTATAAAACGTGAAGTCTATACTTCCCAATTCTTGCGTCGAATACCGCATCGCAATTTGACGATATTTTTGAAGTTGAAACTGTGACTTAGCTAACAAATCACGCGATTCTTAACGAATTAGCCATATTAACTGGAAATCAAGGATACGGCGTAGTTAAGGCAGGCCGCCGGCTTTGAAACGAGCTTGTTCCGGGGAAATCGATAAAATCTTACGGATCCCGGCGAGACCCCTTTTAGGCCGTTTCTCACTTTCCGGCCAGCGCCTTCCGGTTTTAAGCCGACGAAAACCTCCCAAGCCCATCCTGACGCGAGCGAAATGATCCGGTCACGTGCGGGCAGAACAGGCCCGCCGATGCCTGGACAAGGGGCATCAGATGGTAAAATCGGTTCAGTTGCACGCATTGCGTGCATTTATACTTGCCTGTGGCTTGGTATGCTTTGGGCCCGGCGCGCCGGTCAGCGCGGGAACGCTGCTCTCGCCCGGCCCCGCGACCCTGATCCGCAAATCGGCCGAGCCGTTCGGGCTTTCCGCAACCGCCCTCACCGCCGGCGGGCTGTTCGACAAATGGCAGAGCGTGCAGCGCCGCCTCGAGGATGAACTGGTGCAGCTTGCGCTCTGCGAAGGCGATCCCGACCGCTGTGCATCGCCGGCCGCGCTGCAATTTCTGGCCATCGTCGACGCCGGCAGGCTGCGCGACGGCCGCGCCCGGCTCGGCGAGGTCAATCGCGCGATCAACCTGGCGATCCGCCCGGTCAGCGATCTCGCCCAGTACGGCCAAGCCGACGTCTGGAGTTCGCCGCTGGCGACGTTCACCCGCGGCGGCGGCGATTGCGAGGACTACGCAATCGCGAAATACGTCGCCCTGCGCCTTGCCGGCATCGCGGCCGACGACCTGCGCATCGTGGTCATGCACGATACCATCCATGGCGAGGATCATGCGGTCGCCGCCGCGCGGCTCGATGGCCACTGGCTGACGCTGGACAACAATCGCATGCTGATGGTCGAGGACAGCTATATCAGAAATTACCGGCCGACCTTCCTGATCGACCAGCATCAGGTGATGCGCTATGTCGCCGACGCGCCGCTGCTTGCGAACGCACCCGGTCCGCTGCCCGCAGCACCGCTCGCGGTGAGCGCGCTGGCCCAGCCAGCGCAAGAGGTCCCGGCGCAAGCCGCAGAGGCCCCGGCGGAAGCCGATTGACAAAGTTCCGCCCAGCAATTTCATTGCGTTGTCGCTGGGGACGAGAATTCGAATGCGCATCTTCGTGCTGGCTGTCGCGGCAGCCCTGATCGGGACGGCCTGTGCCGCCCACGCCGAGGGCACGCCTGAATCCGACCGTTCGCTGCGCGACACCCTGCCGTTGTTCGAGAGTAATCGCTGCGTCGAGATCAAGGACACCGCCGGACAATTGTTCTGCGGAGATCCCGAACTGCGCAGCGCCGGTGCGCGGCTGAACGTCGCAGTGCAAGAACGCCTCAACCGCATTGCCGATCGCCGGATGGCGATCGCGGAGAATGTCGAGTGGATCCGCAACCGCAACCTCAGTTGCGGAATCTTCGACCGCCAGAGCACCGCAAACCTGCAGGTCGCCCCGGTCAAGGCCTGCCTGCTCAAGCAGACCGAAGGTCGGATCGCCACTCTGAACGATCCGAATTTCGATTGCCTCGCCAACCCAACCACCGCCGGCTTGCTGATCTGCGGCGACCCTGATCTGGCGATCGCAGACAAGGAACTCAGCACCCAGATTCTCGCGCTGATCGGCAAGATGAAAGAGGACGAGGCCAAGGCAGCGTTCAGCGAATATGCCAGGTGGGTTCGGTCGCGCGACCGCAAATGCGATCTCGACGACAAGGACAACGTGCCGCTGGCCGAATTGCTGCCCGCGGAGATATGCCTTTCGGCCCAAATCAACCACAAGATCGCCGAGATGATCGCGGCCAAGGGCGATCCGAAAAAGGTGTTCGGCCGGTCGACGGTCGCAACGGCCCCGGACGAAGACGCGGTCGATCTCTGCGTCGCGCAGATTCATTCGGCCAACACCTGCGGCGATTTCCTGCGGGTCAGCCGCATCATCCAGATCGACACCGAAGTGTCGGCGGAGCAGGCGCTGGTCACCGCCGAAGTCGAAATGAAGGTGCTGTCGCCCTTTGCCGTGTGCAGCCCGGTCGCTTCGAATTGCACCGGCACCTGTTGGGACGTGCGATCGGGCCAAGCTAAGTCGGCGCCGGGAAGCCGTGACAGCCTGCCGATCGCACACCGCCTCCGCATCGAGAAATCGTTCGCGTTTCAGAAGACCGCGAACGGCTGGCGCTGCAATACGCCGGCGCTGCAGCCGATCGAACTCGGCATCGCGCTGCGCGGCCCTTAGAGCGACATCATCTACAACCACGCATGCTGGCTTCGCATGATCTCAATTTGAATCGTCGTGTCGCGCTGCGGCTCAGCCGGAGCAGGCTTGTATGCCACATACGCATCGCATCCCGTTTGGCGAAAACATGACGACACAAATTTTCTCTTTTGCTATTCGTTCGTCACCTGTGATTGACGCCGTCATTCACACCAGCATACCATCTCGACAGATCCGTTAGAGATCGTTGGGAGGGATACGAATGATACGTTTGCCGCGCGTTGATTCCGCTTGCCGTTTTTTCCCCGAAGCCTTGGCCCGTCTGCATCGACCCACGCGGCTTGCGCAGGCCGCGATCGGGATCGGACTCGGCTTTGCGTTATCCACGGGCGCGGCGCTGGCGCAAACCAAGGGCTCCGCCGATCATATCAAGGCCGTCACCTCCGCGGTCGACAGCGCCTCGATCAAGGCCAACACCGCGACCTCGAACGACTGGCCGACCATCGGCCTCGACTATGCCGAGACCCGTTTTTCCAAGCTCAACCAGATCAACACCGACAACGTCAAAAAACTCGGGCTGGTGTGGAGTTACAGCCTCGATTCCTCACGCGGCGTCGAGGCGACGCCGGTGGTGGTCGACGGCATCATGTACCAGACCGCTTCGTGGAGCGTGGTGCACGCCATCGACGCCCGCACTGGCAAGAAGATCTGGAGTTTCGATCCCGGCGTCGATCGCGAGAAGGGCTACAAGGGCTGCTGCGACGTCGTCAACCGCGGCGTCGCCGTCTACAAGGGCAAGGTGTTCGTCGCCGCCTATGACGGAAGGCTGATCGCGCTCGATGCCGCGACCGGCGCGAAGGTGTGGGAAAAGGACACGCTGATCGACCACGATCATTCCTACACCATCACCGGCGCACCGCGCGCCTTCAACGGCAAGGTCATCATCGGCCAGGCCGGCGCCGAATACGGCACGCGCGGCTATGTCACCGCCTACGACACCGAGACCGGCAATCAGGCGTGGCGCTGGTTCACGGTGCCCGGCGATCCCTCCAAGCCGTTCGAGGACGCTTCGATGGAAGCGGCCGCCAAGACCTGGGACCCCGCCGGCAAATACTGGCTCAATGGCGGCGGCGGCACGCCGTGGGACACCATGACCTACGATCCCGATTTGAACCTCGTGTTCATCGGCACCGGCAACGGCTCGCCGTGGAATCGCAAGGTGCGCAGCCCCTCCGGCGGCGACAACCTCTATCTCGCCTCGCTGGTGGCGTTGAATGCCGACACCGGACAATACGTCTGGCACTACCAGGAAACACCCGGCGATCACTGGGACTATACATCGACCCAGCCGATGATCTTGGCCGACATCACCATCGACGGCGCGCCGCGCAAGGTGATCCTGCACGCGCCGAAGAACGGCTTCTTCTTCGTCGTCGACCGCACCAACGGCAAGTTTATCTCGGCGAAGAACTTCGTCGACGTGAACTGGGCCACCGGTTACGACGCCAACGGACGGCCGATCGAGGTGCCGGCGGCACGCGGCGACGACCCCTATGACAGCATTCCCGGCCCGTTCGGCGCCCATAACTGGCACCCGATGTCGTTCAATCCACAGACCGGCCTCGTCTACCTGCCGGCGCAGGGCGTGCCGCTCAATCTCACCCCGGAAAAATCCGTCGTCCAGAATGCGCCGACGCCCGGCAAGTTCGGCGGCACTACCGGCTGGAACGTCGGCTTCATGCTGAACGCGACACCGCCGAAGGCCCCGGCGTTCGGGCGGCTGGTGGCGTGGGATCCGGTCAAGCAGAAGGAAGCCTGGCGCGCCGAATACGTCGCACCGTGGAACGGCGGCACGCTGACCACCGCGGGCAATCTCGTGTTCCAGGGCACCGCCGACGGACGCTTCATCGCCTACAACGCGACCTCAGGCGAAAAGCTCTGGGAGACGCCGACCGGTACCGGCGTGGTCGCGGCGGCCTCGACCTATATGATGGACGGCAAGCAGTATGTCTCGGTCGCAGTCGGCTGGGGCGGCGTGTTCGGCATCTCGCAGCGGGTCACCGAGCTGCAGAGCCCGGGCACCGTCTATACGTTCGCTGTGGACGGCAAGGCGCCGCTGCCGTCGTTCGTGAAATACCAGACCGAAGGCCTGCTCGCCGGCGTCAAGTACGACCCGAAGGACGTGCCGGAGGGCACCGCGATCTATGTCGCCGCCTGCGCCACCTGCCACGGCGTGCCCGGCGTCGACAAGGGCGGCAACGTCCGGAATCTCGGCTATGTCTCGCCGGATACAATCACCAACCTGAAGGACTTCGTCTTCAAAGGCCCGTTCCGCGACAAGGGCATGCCGGACTTCTCCGGCAAGCTGACCGAAGCGGACGTGGTCAAGATCCAGGCCTTCATCCAGGGCACCGCCGACGCGATCCGTCCGAAGTGACGGCCCCGTCGTTCCGGGGCGATGCGAAGCATCGAACCTCCGATGCGCAATTGCGCATCTGGGGTCTGGTCCTTCGGACCATCCCGGAATGACCGAACAAAAAAAGGGCTGCGCGAGATCATCGCGCAGCCCTTTGTCGTTGGAGCCGTCAACCGCTCAGAACATCAGACCTTCCTTCACCAGCACCCAGCGGCCCTTCTGGACCTGTTGAACCTGGGTGATGGTGTTGGCAAGATGATCGGTCTTGGTGAACTTGGTCGGCGGCGACGAGAAGATGTCGAGGAACTTGTCGCCCGACTCCAGCGCGTCGAGCATCTTCTGGCCGGTCAGGTCCTTGCCGGCCTTGTTGGCATAAAACGCAAAGGTCTCGACGGCGTTGTAGCCGATGATCGCCTGGGTATTGGCGTCGGTGTTGAACATCTTCTTGTAGTTGGCAAGCCAGTCCTTCACCTTGCCCTTGGCGGTGTCTTCATACGGAATCTCGAAGCCCGACGCGGCATAGAGACCTTCCACCGCATCCTTGCCGAGCGTCGGCACTTCCAGCACGTTGGTCGGCGTGGCGCCGAGGAAGGTGACGTCCCAGCCGAGTTTCTTGGCTTCGCCCATCGCGCCGATGGTTTCGCGAATCACGGTGCCGAGCACGACCAGGTCGCAGCCGTCGGACTTCATCTTGGCGACCTGCGCGGAGAAGTCGGAGGCGCCGCGCTTGTAGCTCGTCACTGCGACCGCCGGCACCTTCATCGCCGCGAGCTGCTGGTTGAAGCCGTCGAGCACGTTCTTTCCGTACTCGTCGTCCTGGTGCATGATGCAGGGCTTCTTGAAGTTCTTCCACTCCATCATGTATTTGATCGCCGCCCGCGTGCTCTCGACATAGGGCAGCAGGTTGTTGAACTTCAACCGCTCCTGCGGCTTGGCCGGGTCGAACTTGAAGGTGAATTCGGCCGCCGTCAGCGGGAACAACTGCAGCACGCCGGCGTCGAACAGGATGTCCTGCGCGGCGAGCACGGTCGGCGACCCCATCGGGCCGATCATGGCGAATATCTTGTCGCGCTCGACCATCTTCTGCGACGCCAGCACCGCCTTCTTCGGATCGTAGCCGTTGTCCTCGAGGATCATCTTGAGCTTGCGCCCGTTGATGCCGCCGGCGGCGTTGATCTCTTCCACCGCCATCTTCATGCCGTTGGAAACCGGAACGCCCCAGACCTTGATCGGACCGGACAGGTCCTGATGGGTGCCGATGACGATCTCGCTCGCCGAGATGCCTTCATTGGTAACCTTGGTTTGGGCTGCCGCCGGCAGACAGGTCAGCGCCAGGGCGCTCACCGCAAGGCCCGTTATTTTCAAGGATTGCGCCCTCAACGATTTCGACATTGCAAACTCCTCTTCTTTGGCCCGTGTTGAGCGAAGGCTGGGGCCTTACGATCCTTCGCCGTCATCCAGTGGAAGTCTCACGCCACCGCCTTTTCGCGATACATGGCGTCGATCTCTTCGGCATAACGCTTGTTCACGAAGCTGCGCTTGAGCTTCATGGTCGGCGTCAGCTCCTCGTCCTCGGGCGTCAACTGACGCTCGATCAGGAAGAAGCGCTTGATGGTTTCGACCCGCGCGAAATTGACATTGACCGCCTCGATCTCGCGCTGGATCAAATCCTGGATCTCGGCCGCGCGGCACAGGCTGGCGTAGTTGGTGAAGGGAATGTCATTATCCTGCGCGAACTTCTCGACATTCTCCTGGTCGATCATGACCAGGCAGGTCAGATACGGCCGCTTGTCGCCAATCACGACGGCGTCGGAAACGTAGGGCGAGAATTTGAGCTGGTTCTCGATTTCCGACGGCGTGATGTTCTTGCCGCCCGAGGTGATGATGATGTCCTTCATCCGGTCGGTGATCTTGATGAAGCCCTCATTGTCGATCGAGCCGACGTCGCCGGTATGCAGCCATCCCTTGGCGTCGATGGTCTCGGCGGTCTTCTCGGGCTGGTTCAGGTAGCCCATGAACAGGTAGTCGCCCTTGATCAGGATTTCGCCTTGCGGGGAAATCGCGACCTCGCCCCAGGGTGCTGCCTTGCCGACCGAACCGAGCTTGATACGATCGTAGGGCATCACGGTGGCCACGCCGCAATTCTCGGTCTGGCCGTAGACCTCGCGCATGTCGAGGCCGAGTGCGAGATACCAGCGGATCAGATCCGGCGCGATCGGTGCGGCGCCAGTGAAGGCCAGTCGGCAGCGATCCAGCCCGAGCATGCGGCGGATGTTACGGAACACCAGCCAGTAGGCGGCGTGATTGGCGAGCCGCAACGACAGCGGCGGCGTATCGCCTTCGAGCCGATACGTGGTCATGCGATGGCCAATGGCCAACGCACGACCATACATCCAGTTCTGGAACGCGGTCGCATCCTTCAAGGCGATCGTGGTGCCCGAATAGAACTTTTCCCAAATTCTCGGCACCGCGAGGAAAGCGGTCGGCTGCACCTCGCGCAGATTGTCCGGTACGGTTTCAGGGCTCTCGGCGAAATTCATCACCGAGCCCAGCGCCAGCGACAGGTAGTAGCCGCCGACCCGCTCGGCGACGTGGCACAGCGGCAGGAATACCAGCCGCTCCTCGGCATCGGTCGACGGAAACAGATCGTTGGCGTGGCGCATCTGGTGCGTTACGCTGCGATTGGAGTGCATCGCGCCCTTGGGCGGGCCCGTCGTGCCCGAGGTGTAGACCAGAATGGCGAGATCGTCGGCGCCGCGGCTTCCGACCATCGCGTCCCACAGCGCTTCGTTACCCTGCGCGTGGTTACGCCCGAGCGCCACGAACTCGGCCAGCGACAGCACCATCGGATCGTTGAAGCCGGCGAGGCCTTCCATGTCGAACACGACGATCTTCTGCAGGGTCGGGCAACGGGCGCGGCACGACAAGATCTTGTCGAGCTGCTCCTCGTCCTCGGCGAAGATTACCTTGGTCGAAGAATCGTTGACGAGATATTCGACCTGGACCGACGAGTCGGTCGGATAGATCCCTGACGAAACGCCGCCGGCGCAGAGGATGCCCATGTCGGCATAGACCCACTCCGGAACCGCGTTGGCGACGATCGAGGCGACGTCGCCCGGCTTGAAGCCCGTGGCATGCAGGGCATAGGCGATGTCTTTGGAAATCTGCAGCCATTGCCGCCAGCTCGTCGGCTGCCAGATGCCGAACTTCTTTTCGCGGATCGCGGGCTTGTCGCCGCGCGTCTCCACGCCGAGCAGAAAACTCCTTGCGATCGTGTCGGCGACCGTCAGCACTGCCGGTTTGGCCATGCTCGCTTCTCCCTCTCTCGCCTGCCCGAATGCCGGTTGACCGGTCTTTTTCGAAGCAGGACCCGAATTTAGCCCCAACCCATTCAGAACGCCATGCGGTTGACTGTCATCCTTACGGCCAAGTCCGGGATCGCCGGGCCAACACCGTCAGACCACCTATCGCCACGTCTTTTTCTTCTTCCAGCGCCGCTCGCCGCGGGCGCCCTCTTCCTTGGCGCCGAGGTAGAATTCCTGGATGTCCTTGGAATTCATCAAGCGCTCGCAGGTGTCGTTCATCACCACACGGCCGATTTCCAGCACATAGCCATAATGCGCCGTCTCCAGCGCGATCTTGGCATTCTGCTCCACCAAGAGGATCGACATGCCCTGCTCCTCGTTGACCCGCTTGATGATGGTGAAGATCTCCTTCACCAGGATCGGCGACAGGCCGAGCGACGGCTCGTCGAGCAAGAGCAAAGTCGGACGGTTCATCAGCGCCCGCCCGATCGCCAGCATCTGCTGTTCGCCGCCGGAAAGCTGCCCGGCCGGCTGGTTGATGCGCTCGCGCAGCCGCGGGAAATAGCCGAACACGCGTTCGAGATCCTCGGCCACGCCGTCGCGGTCCTTGCGCGGATAGGCGCCCATCATCAGGTTTTCGTGCACCGAGAGGAACGGAAACACTTCGCGCCCCTCCGGCACGTGGCTGAGGCCGAGCCGCACGATCTTGTCGGCTTCCATGCGCTGGATCGGCTTGCCCAGAAACTCAATCGACCCCTTTTGCGGATCAAGAATGCCGGAAATGGTCTTCAGCACCGTGGTCTTGCCGGCGCCGTTGGCGCCCAGCAACGTGACGATCTGCCCGCGCGGCACTTCAAGGCTGATGCCTCGGATGGCCATGATCGGTCCGTAATAGCTCTCGATATTGCTGAGCTTGAGGATGATGTCTGACGTGCTCATGACCTGATCCTCACGCGCCGAGATAGGCGGCGACGACGTCGGGATGGCGCTGCACCTCCGAAGGCGAGCCCATTGCCAGCACGCGGCCGTAGTTCAGCGCGATCACCCGGTCGGAGACGCGATTGACCAGCGTCATGTCATGCTCGACCATCAGCACGGTGATGCCGAGCTCGGTCTTCATGTCGCGGATCCAGAACGACATGTCGTCGGTCTCCTCGACGTTGAGGCCGGAGGAAGGTTCGTCCAGCAGGATCAGTTTCGGTTCCGAGCACAGCGCCCGCGCCAGCTCGATCACCTTGCGGACGCCGTAGGGCAGTCCCGAGATCAGCTTGTCGCGATAGGCCTCGAGATCGAGAAACTCGATCACCTGTTCGACCTTGCGGCGGTGCGCTTTCTCGTTGGCGCGCACGCTAGGCAGGAACAGCAACTCCTGCCAGAGCTGCGTGGTGGAATGGCGGTGACGGCCGACCAGGAGATTACTCAGCATGGTCGCATTCTCGAACAGCTCGATGTTCTGAAAGGTGCGGGCAATGCCGAGGCCGGCGATCTCGTAGGACGGTTGCGCCGTGATGTCCTGATCCTCGAAATAGATCTTGCCGGAGGTGGGCGGATAGATCCGCGAAATCAGATTGAAGATCGAGCTCTTGCCGGCACCGTTCGGACCGATGATCGAGAGAATCTCGCCCTTCTCGACGGCGAAGCTGACGGAATCGACCGCCTTGAGACCGCCGAAGTGCAGCGAGAGGTTTTCCGCGCGGAAGTAGCTCATCGGTTCCGCTCCGATTTCACGTAGATCTTCTGCCGCTTGAAGGTGGCGCGCTTGTAGAGCGGGAAGAGCTGGAAGAAGAGCTTGATTTTCAGCCAGCGCCCGTAAAGTCCGAGCGGTTCGAACAGCACGAACAGCACGATGATGATGCCGTAGATCGCGCCCTTGAGGCCGTTGGCGGACGCAAACGCCGCAACGTTGCTCTGGATGCCGTCCGCGGCGGACTTGCCGGCGCCGAATGTTGCGGCGAGGCCTGCGATCACGCCGGGCATGTCGTCCTTCAGATAGGTCAGGAACGGATCGATCATGACCAGGAAGATCGCGCCGAGCACCGCGCCGTGCAGGCTGAAGGTGCCACCGATCAATATGACGATAATGAACTCGATCGAGAGCTGCAGCGTGAACATTTCCGGGCTGATGAACGACAGCTTGTGCGCGAACAGCACGCCGGCAAAGCCGGTGATCGCCGCGCTGATGGCAAACGACTTCACCTTGTAGAGCGATACGTTGACGCCCATGCTACGCGCCGCGGTCTCGCTGTCGCGGATCGCAACGAAGGCGCGCCCGGTCGGCGAACGCAGCAGATTGAGCGTGCCGACGATGGTCAGGATCAGCACCGCCAGACACAGGAAGTAGAAGGTCGGTCCGTCGCGCGACACCGCGCTGCCGAACAGGCTGATGGTCTTGACGCGCATGCCCTCATTGCCATTGGTCACGCTTTCCCAGCGCGCCAGGATTTCCTCGACGATGAAGGCAAAGGAGATGGTGGCGATGACGAGATAGATGCCCGTCAGCCGCAGCGCCGGGAAGCCGACCAGCGCGCCGACCACGCCGGTGAGCAGGCCGGCGGCCAGGAAGTACACCGGAAACGGCACGTTGAACTGCTGCAGATAGGCGGCCGTATAGGCGCCGATGGCAAGGAACGCCGCGTGACCGAGCGACGCCTGACCGGTGAAGCCGGTCAGGATCATCAGCCCGACGCCGACGGTGGCGTAGATGCAGACGAACACCAGTTGGCTGACGATGTAGCTCGACAGCACGAAGGGCGCGATCACCAGCAACGCCAGCAGCACACCGTATGAAACGATGTAGCCGCTATGCGGAAACAGCCTGATGTCGTCCTCGTAGTCGGTCTTGAAAAGGAACCGCATCAGACCTTCTTCCGCGTATGAACCCCGAACAGGCCTTCGGGCTTGAGCAGCAGCACCACCAGCAGCACGATGTAGGGCGCGACGTCCTTCCAGCCCTGCGGTAGATAGAAGCCGGCCATGCTCTCGATCACGCCGATCATCACCCCGCCGACTACCGCGCCCGGAATCGAGCCGAAGCCGCCGAGCACTGCAGCCGGAAAGGCCTTCAACCCCAGCACCAGGCCGACATTGGAATGAATGAAGGTGATCGGCGCCAGCAGCACGCCGGCGCAGGTCGCGACCGCGGCCGAGATCGCCCAGACGATCGACACCACGCGCTTGACCGGGATGCCCATGTAATAGGCGGCCAGCATGTTCTCCGAACTGGCGCGCATCGCGGTGCCGAGCGTGGTGCGGTTGAAGAACAGATAGAGCAACGTGCACAGGATCACGGTCGCGGCGATCACCGAGAGCTTGTCATAGGCCAGCACCAGCGAACCGATCCGCAGCACGCCCTGGCTGAACGGCGTCTCGATCTTGAAATCGTCGGTCCCCCAGATCATGCCGACCACGGAGCGCAGGAAATAGCCGAGCCCGATGGTGGCCATGATGATGGAGAATTGCGGATAGCCGAGGATTGGACGCACCACCACGCGCTCGGCCAACATGCCGAACAGCGCCATCGCGATCACCGCGCCGGCGAATCCGATCCAGTAATTGAGGCCGAGCATGCCGATGAAAGTGAAGGCGAAGAAGCCGCCCAGCATCATCAGATCGCCCTGGGCAAAATTGACGACCTCGGTGGCCTTGTAGACCAGCACGAAGCCGAGCGCGATCAGGCCGTAAACGCAGCCGAGCGCAATGCCGCTGACGAGCTGCTGAACGAAGTCCAGCATTGTTTTCCCTCCCCCGGGTGCTCGGCGATTCTAGCGATCGCCTGTTGCACCCTGCTCATGCGCCCTCGTGTCGGAAGCGCTAAAAGCCATATGTCCTGCTCACAGTTGACCCTAAAGCGCGGACACCTGTCAACAAACCGCTGATGGCCGTCCCGGCTTCAAATTGCGGAGAATTGCCGCAGTCCGGAAAGTTGTGCGTTTAGACGCTATTTGGCACCGCCGATTCACCGCACCTAAATTTCTTGGGTCCATGGTGCCCGGCGAAAACACGCTGCCCCGCGAACCGGACCGTTCCGCAATCATGACCAATGTATCGGCACTGGAAGTACGAGGGTTAACGAAGCGTTTTGACCGTCCTGCGGTCGATGCCCTCGACCTGACGATTCGCGCCGGCGAGTTCTATGCGCTGCTCGGCCCCAACGGCGCCGGCAAGACCACGACGCTCCGCATGGTGGCCGGCCTGCTGCGGCCCGACGCCGGCTCTGTCTCTATATCCGGCATCGACGCGCTGGCCGACCCGGTCGCCGCCAAGCAGGTGATGGCCTGGGTGTCCGACGAGCCGATGATTTATGACAAGCTGACGCCGCTGGAATATCTGGAATTCGTCGCCGGCCTCTGGGGCATCGATCCCGCGATATCGCAGCCTGCCGCGCATCAGTTGCTGGTCTCGCTCGGCCTCGAGGCGCACCTGCACGAACGCTGCGAAGGATTTTCCAAGGGCATGCGCCAGAAGGTCGCGCTGGCGGGCGCGCTGGTCCACGACCCCAGGCTGATTATTCTGGACGAACCCCTGACCGGCCTCGATGCGCTGTCAGCCCGTCACGTCAAAGGACTGCTCGGCGACCGCGTCCGTGCCGGCTGTACCGTGATCATGACGACGCATATTCTGGAGGTCGCCGAACGAATGGCCGACCGCATCGGCGTCATCGCCGCCGGCCGCCTGGTCGCCGAGGGGACGCTGACCGAACTACGCGCGCAGAACGGCCGCACCGATACCAGCCTCGAAGACATGTTCATCGCGCTGGTCGATACCGAGGCCGCCGCCGCATGAACGCAACGGCGGCGCTGAGCTGGTTTGCCCGGCACGAGATCCGGCTGGCATGGCGCGAATGGCTCGCCATGATGACCGGCGGCCGAGGCAAGCGTAAGCGCGCGGTCATCGGCTTGATCGTCTTTGCCGCCATCATGCACCTGCCGGCCTGGGCGGTGATCGGCCGCTTTGCCGACCTCGAGCCGCCGCTCGACAAACCCACCCTCATCGTCATCACGGCGACCATCTTCCTGGCCTGGGCGCTGATGCTGTCGCAGGCGATCGAGTCGGTGACGCGGGTATTCTACGCCCGCGCCGATCTCGACCTGATCATGTCGTCGCCGGCGCGGCTCACCAACGTATTCTCGGTCCGGATCGCCGCGATCGCATTGTCCGTCACCGGGATGGCGCTTTTGCTGTCGACGCCGTTCGTCGACGTGCTCGTCATCGGCGGCGGCGCGAGATGGTTTTCCGCGTTCGGCGTCGTCGTCGCCATTGGACTGTCGGCCGCAGCCGTTGCGATTGCGATCACGGTGATGCTGTTCCGCCTGATCGGGCCGAGCCGCACGCGGCTGGTGGCGCAGATCCTGGCCGCCATCATCGGCGCCGGCTTTGTCATCGCATTGCAAGTCGCCGCCATCCTGTCTTACGGCACGCTGTCGCGCTTTACGGTGCTGACATCGGATGCGGCCGCCGACTATGCGCCCGACCCCGACAGCCCGCTGTGGTGGCCGGCGCGCGCCGCGATCGGCGATGGCGAAGTGCTGGCGCTGCTGGTGGCATTCAGCCTCGTACTGCTCGGCAGCGTGATGGCGATCTTCTCGCCGAAATTCGCCGATACCGTCGCGCACGTCTCGGCAACATCCATGACACCTCGCCGGGCGCCGCGCGCCAGCGCGTTCCGCGGCGGCTCACGGCAGCAGGCGCTCCGCGCCAAGGAATTTCTGCTGCTGCGCCGCGACCCGTGGCTGGTGTCGCAGAGCCTGATGCAACTGCTCTATCTGGTGCCGCCGGCGCTGATGCTGTGGCGCAGCTTCTCGAACAGTTCTGCCGCGATCGTGCTGATCACGCCCGTGATCGTAATGGCGGCGGGCCAGCTTGCAGGCGGTCTCGCCTGGCTGACGATCTCGGGTGAAGACGCCGCCGACCTGGTCGCGACCGCGCCGCTGCCGCCGCAAAGGGTCATTCGCGCCAAGATCGAGGTCGTGCTGATGGTGATCGGCATCATCTTCGCGCCGCTGATTGCAGCGCTTGCCTTTGCCTCGCTCACGCAAGCGGCGATCACCGCGCTCGGCGTTGTCATCGCCACCACGACCGCCGCCGCGATCCAGCTCTGGTTCCGCGTGCAGGCCAAGCGCAGCCAGTTCCGCCGCCGCCAGACCTCGTCGCGGCTGGCGACGTTTGCGGAGGCTTTCTGCTCGATCGGCTGGGCCGCCACCGCAGCTCTCGCACTCACCATCCCGCTCGCCGCCGTTATCAGCGGCGCGATCACGGCCGCGATCCTCGCCGCGACCTGGAAGATCAGCCCGCGGCAACCTTGGATGTAAGGCTCTTTTGCCTTACATTTGAGCTTTAGATCCTGAGGCCCACCATGAGCAACCTTACGGTCACCGCTAAAGGCCAAGTTACGCTCCGGAAAGACGTGCTTGAACATCTCGGCGTGCACCCGGGTGAGAAATCACCGTGAGCAAGCTTCCGGACGGTCGGGTCGAGGTCAAGGCGGCAAAGCCGACAGGGAAGATTTCGGATTTTTTCGGCTGCTTGAAGCAGAAAAATGGGCCTTCCCTCTCGATCGAAGAGATAAATGAGATTGCCGCCCGAGGCTGGGCCGGCAAGATATCCGGCAAGAGATGAAGATTACAGCGGACACCTACCTGCTTGTTCGCGCCGCTACGGGAGACAACGAGCAGCAAAGTAAGGCTGCCCAAACGGCTATGGGGAAAGCCGAGCTGGTTGCGATTTCAATAGCCGCACTCTGCGAGTTGGCTTGGGTGCTTACGCAGGGTTACAAAGTGCCGTCTGGGCGCGTCGCTGATGCAATTCGTCTTTTGATTAACGGCGAGAACATCTCCGTAAATCGTCCTGCCGCAGAAGCCGGACTGGCCCTGCTCGACGCAGGCGGCGACTTCGCTGACGGCGTCATCGCGTACGAAGGCAACTGGCTCGGCGCGGATACTTTTGTCTCTTTCGACAAGAAGGCCGTCAAGTTGATGCAGGCAAACGGTCAGTCCGCCAAACTGCTGGCCTAACGTCGACACCCTCTCTACTGCTTCTCCAGTTTCGCCCGCGCGATGACATCGCCCCAGCGGACCATTTCCGCTTCGATGAACGGGATCATCTCCGCCTTCTGCTGCATCATCGGACGGGTGCCGAATTTCTCGAAGTGGGTGCGTACGCGCTCCGAGGTCATCGCCGCATGCACCGCTGCGGCGAGCCGGTCGACCACGGCTGCGGGCGTGCCCACCGGCACCATGATGCCGGACCAGCTTTGCGTCGTCATGTCCTTCAGGCCGAGCTCAGCCATGGTCGGCACGTCGGGCAAATTCCGCAACCGTTCCGGCGCGGTCGTTGCCAGCACCTTCAGCTTGCCGGCCTCGACATGCGGACCGACCGAGACCGGATAATCGAACATGACATCGACCCGTCCGGCGATCAGGTCGTTCAGCGCCGGCGCGCTGCCCTTGTAAGGCACGTGCAGCATCTCGACGCCGGCGGTGGTCTTGAACAGTTCGGCGACCAGATGTGTCGCGGTGCCGACGCCGGACGAAGCGAAGTTCACCTTGCCGGGATTGGCCTTGGCATAGGCGATGAACTCGACCACCGTCTTGTAGGGCGCGCCGTCATAGGCGACGAACAGGTTCGGCGATTCGCCGACCAGATGGACCGGCAGGAAACTCTTGAGCGGATCGTAGGGCAGATTCTTTCGCAGCGAGACGTAGGCTGCCATCGTGCCCTGCGTGCCATAGATGATGGTGTAACCATCAGGAGCGGCGCGCGCCACCTGTTCGGTGCCGACCGTGCCGCCGCCACCGGCACGGTTATCGATCAATACCGATTGGCCCAGCGCCTTCGTCATTTCTTCCGCGACGACGCGCGACGTAATGTCGGTGATGCCGCCGGGCGCGAACGGCACCACCCAGGTGATCGGGCGGCTCGGAAATTCTTCGGCAAAGCCCGGTGTGACGAACGCGATGGCCGCAAGCAGGATCGCCGGCAAGACGTGGCGCTTGGTCATGGAATTCCGCCCTGTGAAACTTTTTGTCTCTACGCCCGCGAACGATGAAGGTTTTAGCGGGAGGTGACCATGCGGCAAAGTCACCTACGCGCGGACCAGCTCCAACACCGCCGCCGCAAACGCTTCCGGCGCTTCCTGCGGCACGTTGTGGCCGACGCCCTTCACCACGCGGTGGATGCGGCGGCCGGTGAATTTCGACGCGCTGGCGCGTCCGTCGCTTGCGGGCAGCACGCCGTCGGCGTCGCCATCCAGCGTGACCGACGGCACCGTGATCGGCGGTAGCGGCGCGAGCCGGCGTTGTAGCTCCGCATAGGCGGGATCGCCGGCGGCCTGACCGAAGCGGTGCCGGTAGCTGTGGACCACGACGTCGACGTAGTCAGGATTGCCATGCGCCGCCGCCGTGCGATCGAACGTTGCGTCGTCAAAGTCCCAGTCCGGCGACCAGTCTTCCCAGAGGATTCTGGCGATCTCACGCCGGTTGGCGGCGAGCCCGGCACGGCCGCGCTCGATCTGGAAATAGTATTCGTACCAGAGCTCCACCTCGTAGCGCGGATCGATCGGCACCATGGCAAGGGAAAGATCCTGGATCAGGTAGCTGTTGACCGTCACCATGCCGCTGCAGCGGTCCGGCCACAGCGCGGCGGCGATGCATGCGGCACGACCGCCCCAATTATGCCCGCCGAATATCGCGCGCTGGATGCCCAGCGCATCCATCAGCGCGATCACGTCGGCACCAAGCGCCGCCTGTTCGCCCGAACGGCGCGTGTTGTCCTCACGAAAGCGCGTCGCACCGAAGCCACGCAGGTAGGGCACGATGACACGACAACCCTGCGCGGCGAGCAACATCGCAACGTCGACATAGGAGTGAATGTCATAGGGAAAACCGTGCAGCAGGATCGCCACCGCGCCATCCGACGGTCCCGCTTCGTAGTAAGCGACGTTAAGCGGACCGGCGTCGACATAACGCAACGGCTCCATCCGCTGCGAGGATGACGCCCGCGCCGGGACATCGGCCTGGGCAAACGCCCGGCCTGCAACCCCCGATAAGGCCGCACCGATGATCAGGCGGCGGCGATCGATGAAGTCGGACATCGCTCAGCCTCTGATCAGCTCCAACACCGCCGCGGCAAAGGCCTCCGGCTCCTCCTGCGGCAAATTATGTCCGGCGCGCGGCACCACGCGATGAACGCGGCTGCCGGTGAATCGCTGCGCAGTGGAGCGACCGTCGGTGGCAGGGCTCACGCCATCACCGTCGCCATCCAGCGTGATCGCCGGCACCGTAATCGGCGGCAGTGCGGCCAACCACTGTTGAATATCGGCATAGCGCGGATCGCTCTCGGCAAGGCCGTAGCGGTGGCGGTAGCTATGGATCACCACGTCGACATAGTCAGGATTGTCGTGCGCGATCGAAGTGCGATCCAGGCACGGCTCGTCGAATAGCCAGTTCGGAGACCACTGCTCCCACAGGATTTTCGTGATGCCGCGCCGGTTGGCGGCAAGCCCGGCCCTGCCGCGCTCGATCTGAAAGTAATACTGGTACCAATATGGCACTTCGCGCTCCGGCCGCGCCGGCACCATGGCCTTGGCAATGTCCTGGATCAGGTAGCTGTTGACGCAGACAAGCCCGATACAGCGCTCCGGCCACAGCGCCGCGCCGATGCAGGCCGCCCGGCCGCCCCAATCGTAGCCGGCGAACACGGCGCGCTGAATCTTCAGCGCATCCATCAGCGCCATCAGGTCGGCGCCCATCGCCGCCTGCTCGCCCGAACGCGGCGTCGTCTTGTCGAGAAATCGGGTTGGGCCGTAGCCGCGCAGATAGGGAACGATGACGTGGCAGCCTTGCGCCGCCAGTTGCGGCGCGACGTCGACATAGGAATGGATATCGTAGGGAAAGCCGTGCAGCAGCATCACCGCCGGACCGTCCGCCGGCCCCGCCTCGTAATAGGCAACGTTGAGCACGCCGGCATCGACGGCTTTCAGCGGTTCCAGTCTTTTCGAGGAAGGCGCGCGCGGTAAGGGGGCAGTTTCGGTCACGGCGAACTCCGATACCAATTCCGAGGTATTCCACATTACGGCATTGGCCGTCGCCGATGAAGCAAATCCGCCGCATGGCCGTGCGCGTTTGTGGTCATGACGGCTTTCGAATTCGGCGATACAGTAGCTGCCAACTGCCGCCGCCGACAGGTCTTGCCATGCTGCGATCCGTTGTTGCCGCTACCGCCTTTCTGGGCCTGCTGATGGCGCCGGCCGCCGCCGCGGAGCCGCTGCGCAGCGAGTGCCTTGCCATGGCCAGCGCGCCGCCACGGGCGATGCCGGTGAACTTCCGCGTTGCGGCAAAACCGGAAGAGGTCGCAATTACCTATGTCGGCCATTCCACCTATTACATCGACACGCCCGGCGGCGTCAGGATCGCGACCGATTTCAACGGCTATTATCGCACCGGTCGCCTGCCCGACGTCGTCACCATGAACCGGGCGCACTCGACGCACTACACATTATTCCCGGATCCCAAGATCGAGCATGTGCTGCACGGCTGGGCCGACGACGGCCAGCCGGCGCATATCGGCCTGCGCGTCGGCGATGTCTATATCCGCAACGTGACGACCGATACCCGCCGCTACTGGGGCGAAGGTTCCGGCGGCGAGATGATCAAGGACGGCAACTCGATCTTCATCTTCGAGGTTGCCGGCCTCTGCATCGGCCATCTCGGGCATCTGCACCACAAGCTCGACGAAACGCATTTTGCTGCGATCGGCCGGCTCGATATCGTCATGGTGCCGATCGACGGCACCTATACGATGTCGCTCGACGGCGTTTCCGAAATCACCAAACGCCTGCGTGCCTCCGTGGTGCTGCCGATGCACCGCTTCGCCACCCCGCTCGACGAATTCATGCGCCTGATCGGCCGGCAATTCGAGATCGACCAGCGCAGCGAACGGACCCTGAAGATTTCAAGGGAGACGCTGCCGGCAACGCCGACAGTGATCATTCTCGACGGGGTTTAAAGGACGCCGACAATAAGAAACGATCACAGGGAGTGAAATAATGGCTGCCACTGCACCCGTCACCAGTAGCGGGCTCTATGCCGATCCACGCGAAGACTGGCTTGCGCTGCATACCGAGGAGATCATCGACCCCGCGCGCCCGATCGTCGATCCGCATCACCATCTCTGGCACCGCGGCGGCCTGCACTACATGATCGAAGAGATGGCGGCGGATGCCGCCTCCGGCCACAACGTCGTCGCGTCAGTCTATGTCGACTGCCGCTCGATGTACCGCGCCACAGGTCCGGAAGCCTTTCGTCCGGTCGGCGAAGTCGAGTTTGCCAACGGCGTCGCCGCCATGGCCGCCAGCGGCGGCTACGGCAAGGCCGCGCTCTGCGCCGGCATCGTCAGCCATGCCAACCTGCTGCTCGGTGAGGCTGCCCGGCCGGTGCTTGAAGCCGAAATCGTCGCCGGCAACGGCCGCTTTCGCGGCATCCGGCATTCCTCGGCCTGGGACGCCGAACCCGAAGTCGCCGGCATGTATGCGACGCGGCCGCAGGGCCTTTTGCTCGATCCAACCTTCCGCAAGGGCTTTGCCTGCCTCGCGCCGCTCGGCCTGAGCTTCGATGCCTGGCTGTTTCATCCGCAGATCGGCGAACTCGCAGATCTCGCCCGCGCCTTCCCCGAGACCAAGATCGTGCTGGACCATTGCGGCGGCCCGGTCGGCCGCGGCCGCTTCGCCGGCAAACGCGAGGAGACTTTTCCGGTGTGGAAGGCGTCGATCCAGGACATCGCAAAATGCCCGAACGTCGTCGTCAAGCTCGGCGGCCTCGCCATGTGCCTGCTCGGTTACGACTTCCACCTGCGGCCAAAACCACCGTCCTCGGAAGAAGCGGCGGCGGCCTGGCGTCCCTATATCGAGACTTGCATCGAGGCCTTTGGGCCAAACCGCTGCATGTTCGAGAGCAATTTCCCGCCGGACAAGGGCCAGTGCAGCTACCCGGTGATCTTCAACGCCTTCAAGCGCATCAGCGCGCAATACAGCGAAGCCGAAAAGACCGCGCTGTTCTCGAAGACAGCAACGGACTTCTACAAGTTGAAATACGATTGATCGCGAGGGGAATGAGTGGGTGTGTTACGCCCACTCGCCCTTGCGGAACACCGGGACCACGCGGCCGTCGGCATGGATGCCGTCGATGTCGGTCTCGGCCGAGCCGATCATCCAGTCGATGTGGATCAGGCTCTTGTTGCCGCCTTGGGCTGCGATCTGTTCCGGCGTCAGGCTGGTGCCGTTGACGAAGCATTTCGAGTAGCACTGGCCGAGCGCGATGTGCGAGGCCGCGTTCTCGTCGAACAGGGTGTTGAAGAACAACAGCCCGCTTTTCGAGATCGGCGACGAATGCGGCACCAGAGCCACTTCGCCGAGACGCGCCGCGCCTTCGTCGGTGTCGAGAACTTTCTTCAGTACCTCCTCGCCGCGCGAAGCCCTGGCCTCGACGATGCGGCCTTCCTCGAACCGCACCGCGATTTTGTCGATCAGGGTGCCCTGATAGGACAGCGGCTTGGACGAGACCACGTGTCCGCTGACACGGCGGCAATGCGGCGTCGTGAACACTTCCTCGGTCGGAATGTTGGCATTGCAGGTGATGCCGTTCTTCGCCGTCGACGCGCCGCCTTCCCATTCGTGGCCGTCAGCCAGTCCAATAGTGAGATCGGTGCCGGGGCCGGAATATTTCAGCGCGTGGAAGCGCTGCCCGTTGAGCCAGTCGGTGCGTTCGCGCAGCACCGCGTTGTGCCGTTCCCAGTTCGCCACCGCACCATCCTGATCGACGCGCGAGGCCGCGAAGATCGCATCGGCCAGTTTTGCTACCGCGACATCTTCCGACACGTCCGGGAAAACCTGCTTGGCCCAGGCCGGGCTTGGGTAAGCGATGATGTTCCAGTTGGTTTCGAAATTGACGATTTTTTCCAGCGCCGGCTGATAGGCGATCGAATTGGCCTTGCTGGCGCGCGCGACTTTCGCGGGATCTTGGCCCGAGAGCAGCATCGGATTGTCGCCGACGATGGCGAGCCGCGCGGTGTTGGCGCCGAACGCCTTCGCCATGCCCTCGTAGAGCCAGCCGGCCGCGCGATCGAAGCTGCTATCGTGAGCGTAGCGATAG
>Ga0209023_10001708_pt1 | contig 28828 bp, 30 predicted proteins | sample LakOneMetagenome_FD_187468 | JGI IMG/M metagenome (GOLD analysis project Ga0209023, IMG submission 187468) | Freshwater and sediment microbial communities from Lake Erie, Canada (SPAdes) (version 2) | ecosystem: Environmental > Aquatic > Freshwater > Lentic | place: Lake Erie, Canada...
CTCACCGTCGCTCGACTGCCGGCTGAGGGTTCGGAGGTGGTGGGTCCACGCCACCCGTTGGACCTCCAGCCCGAAGACCGCGCCGGCCAGCGGCACGCCGAAGATGGCGCCGAACCCTCCGCCCAGGGCCGCGGTCAACAAGATGCGGCGGTCCTCCGGGCGCAGGCCCAGGACCCGAGCCAGCCAGTCCGAGAGCGAGCCCGACATCTGCAGGGCGGTGCCCTCCCGGCCGACGGACGCGCCGAACAGCTGGGAGACCACCGTGCCCACCGCCACCAGGGGCGCCATCCGCCTCGGAACCCAGGCCGTCGGCTCGTGGATCTCGTCGAGCAGCAGGGCGTTGCCCTCGCCGGCCCGACCGCCGATCAGGTGGTACGCGAGCCCGACGCCGAGCCCGGCCAGGGGAAGGAGCCAGACCAACCAGCCGTGATCGAGCCGGGCGTCGGTGGCCCGATCGAGCACCTCGAGGAACGCCCAGCACGCCAGGCCGGCCAGCACGCCCGACGCCGCGCCGAGACCGATCCAGCGCGCCAGATCGATGGCGAACCGGGCGGTTCGACGGAGGGGATCCTGGGTTGGGGACATGGCGCTACCTCGGTCTCGGTGTGAGTTCGACCTGGTAGGGACCGTCAGCCCGGGTGCGGGCGGTTCCGGCGAGCCCCATCGCCGTGGGTCGAAGGATACCGCGGCCCGTCGGCGAGCTGGCCCGACCGCCGGTTGGGTTATACCCCCCAGGGGTATAGGATGTCCCTGCTGAACGATCGATCGGGAGCTTGCCGTGACCACCACCACCGCCACCTACGTCGTCGCCGGCATGACCTGCCAGCACTGCGTCGATGCCGTCACCGCCGAGGTCGGCCGGATCAGCGGGGTGGAGCAGGTCCAGGTCGACTTGGCCGCGGGCAACGTCCTGGTCACCAGCGCCGCGCCCCTGGCGCTCGATGATGTCCGTGACGCGGTCGACGAGGCCGGCTTCGACCTGGCACCGGAATCCGCCGAGCCATGACCGAGGTGGGTGTGGCGCCGGAAGGCGAGCTGTCCACCACCGACCTCCAGATCGGCGGGATGACCTGCGCGTCATGTGCCAACCGCATCGAGCGGAAGCTCAACAAGCTCGACGGGGTGGAGGCGTCGGTCAACTACGCCACCGAAGCTGCTCGGGTCGTGGCCCCGGCCGCCGTCGACCGCAAGACCCTGGTGGCCACCGTCGAGTCCCTCGGCTATTCCGTGATCGAGCCGGTCCCACCCGCACCCTCGGTCACGCCCGTCGACGGCGGGTCCGACCTGGGGTCCGAGCACGGGTCACGCCCGGTGCAGGCGCCCGCCCACCACGCCGAGCTGGCCGACGCCGAGCTGCGCCAGCGGGTGCTGGTGTGCGCGGCCCTGTCGCTGCCGGTGCTCCTGTTGTCGATGATCCCTTTCCTCCAGTTCGATCACTGGCAGTGGATCTCGCTCGTGCTGGCCACACCCGTGGTCATCTGGGGCGGGTTGCCGTTCCATCGGGCGGCCTGGACCAACCTGCGCCACGGCACCGCCACCATGGACACCCTGATCTCGGTGGGCACCCTGTCGGCCTACTCCTGGTCGCTCTACGCCCTGCTGTTCACCATGGCAGGCGACGATCACATGAAGATGGGCTTCGACCTGGTTCCGGCCAAGGGGTCGGGCGGCGACGACATCTACCTCGAGGTGGCCTCTGTTGTGGTCACCCTGATCCTGGCCGGACGTTGGTTCGAGGTCCGGGCCAAGCGGCAGTCGGGTGCCGCGCTGACCGCCCTCATGGCGCTGGGGGCCAAGGACGTTGCGGTGCTCCGCGACGGTCACGAGGTGCGGATCGCCATCGATGCCCTGGTGGTGGGCGACCGGTTCGTGGTCCGGCCCGGCGAGAAGGTGGCCACCGACGGTTCGGTGGTCGAGGGCACGTCGGCGGTGGATGCGTCGCTGCTCACCGGCGAGTCGGTGCCCATCGAGGTGGGGCCGGGCGATCACGTGGTGGGCGCCACCGTCAACGTCGGAGGCCGGCTCGTGGTGGAGGCCACCCGGGTCGGGGCCGACACCGCGCTGGCTCGCATCGCTCGCCTGGTCACCGACGCCCAGACCGGCAAGGCCCCGGTGCAGCGTCTGGCCGATCGGGTGTCGGCCGTCTTCGTGCCCGTCGTGATCCTCATCGCCGTCGGCACCCTGCTCGGCTGGCTCGCCACCGGGGCATCGGCCCAGGAGGCGTTCAGCGCCGCGGTGGCCGTGCTCATCGTGGCCTGCCCCTGCGCCCTGGGCCTCGCCACCCCCACCGCTCTGCTCGTCGGCACCGGCCGGGGCGCCCAGCTCGGTCTGCTCATCAAGGGCCCCGAGGTGCTGGAGTCCACCCGGTCGGTGGACACCATCGTTCTGGACAAGACCGGCACGGTGACCTCCGGTCGCATGCGGTTGGTGTCTGCCACGCCGGCGCCCGATGTCGACGTCGATCGGCTGTTGCACCTGGCCGGGTCGCTGGAGCACGCATCGGAGCACCCCATCGCCGCCGCCATCGCGGCGGGCGCGCTGGAGCGCATCGGGGAGCTGGCCTCGGTGGAGCGATTCGCCAACCACCAGGGCCTCGGGGTCACCGGCTCGGTCGATGGCACCCTCGTGGTGGCCGGACGCGAGGGGTTCGTCTCGGAGCAGATGGGCGTAGATGCTGACCTGGACCCGGCGCTGGAGGCGGCCCGGCTCGATGCCGCGGCCCGCGGCGCCACCATCGTCTACGCCGGGTGGGACGGTGCGGTGCGCGGTTCCTTCGTGGTGGCCGACACCGTGAAGCCCACCTCTGCCCTGGCGGTTCGTGAGCTCCGCGGCCTCGGCCTGCGCCCGGTCCTGCTCACCGGCGACAACCGGAGCGCGGCCACCTCGGTGGCGGCCGAGGTGGGCATCGATGAGGCCGATGTGTTCGCCGATGTCCTCCCGGAGGACAAGGTGGAGGTGATCCGTCGCCTCCAGGACGAGGGTCGGGTGGTGGCCATGGTGGGCGACGGGGTCAACGATGCCGCCGCCCTCGCTCGAGCCGATCTGGGCCTGGCCATGGGCACCGGCACCGACGTGGCCATCGAGGCGTCCGACCTCACCCTCGTGCGAGGTGACCTGCGGGCCGCGGTCGACGCCATCCGGCTCTCGCGTCGGACCCTCGCCACCATCAAGGGCAACCTGTTCTGGGCCTTCGCCTACAACGTTGCGGCCATCCCGTTGGCGGTGGCCGGCCTGCTCAACCCGATGATCGCCGGAGCGGCCATGGCCTTCTCCAGCGTGTTCGTGGTGAGCAACAGCCTGCGGCTCCGCCGCTTCGCATCCGTCATCGACGCATCGTCCGACACCAACACGACCGAGGGGAACTGACCGTGCGCGGCTACACCATGGAGAAGGACGACTACCTCAAGCGCCTCCGGCGCATCGAGGGCCAGGTGCGGGGCATCCAGCGCATGGTGGACGACGACACCTACTGCATCGACATTCTCACCCAGCTCTCGGCGGTCACCAAGGCGCTGCAGAGCGTCGGCATCGGTCTGCTCGAGGAGCACGTCAACCACTGCGTGCTCCACGCCGCCCAAGAAGGCGACGAGGCTGCCGCCCGGGAGAAGGTGGCCGAAGCCACCCGCGCCATCGAACGCCTGGTCCGCTCCTAGCCGTTCAGGAAGCGCACGACGTCGGCGGCTTCGGCGTCCAGCTCGGCCTGGTGGGCCTTGACCGCTCGGCGGAACGCGGCCGACGGGAACGGGTCGATCTCGATGGAGAGGCGTGGGCCGGAGCCGACGAAGCGCCAGCTGGCCACGGCCCGGCCGTCCACCAGGGCGAAGGGTCGGAAGACGCCGTTGCTGGTGACGATCGACTGGTTGTCGCCCAGCACCGGCGCCCGTGATGTCCATCCCATCAGCAGGGCATCGAACGGGCCGAGAAGCCGGGTCGGCGATGGGGTGTCAGGGCCAGGGACCGGGGCTCGGTCGGCCAGGTCGACCAACCCGCCGTCCAGCTCCTCGAGCTCCGAGCCGATCCGGAGCAGCCCTCGTCGACTGTCGCCGACGGTGAGGCCCGCCCACTTGGCGAGGTCCCGGTCGGTGGCCGGACCGTGTCCGACCAGGTAGCGCCGGGCCAGCTCGCCCAGTGCCTCACCGCGGTCGATCGCCGCCACCGACCCCGGTACCTCGGGGCCGAGCCAGTCGCGCACCAGCACGAACGCCTGCTCCTTGCCCACCATCGGGCCTCGCACGATCAGCCCGCGGAGGGTGGCCAGCAAGAGGATGTGGATGAGGGCCTGGCCCTCGGTCCGCACGCCGATCCCGTCGACCACCTCCTTGAGCTGGCCTCGGGTGAGCTGTCCCTCGTCGGCCAGGGCTCCCTCGACGGCCTCCACCGCCCGGTCGGCGTGGTCGGGTGGGACGCCTTCTTGTAGGAGTCGCCGAGCGTTGCCGGTGGCGAGCTGCGGCGTGGTGAGGGCCTGGAGCAGGGAATAGTCCTGGGCCCGGATCAGGTGCAGGGTCCCACGGTTCACCCAGGTCACGATGAGCGTCCGGTCGGCCAGGGCCTGGTCGACATCGGCAACGGTCAGCGCCTCGGTGCGGGCTCGCACCGCGAGCTTCCCGCCCCGCAGATCCTGGCTCTGCACCGCAAGCAGGTGGTCCGTCACCTCGAGCGGGGAGCCGGTTCCCGGAGGGTCGAGCAGCTGGGCGTGGAGCCGTCGGCGGGTCACCTCAACGCTCACGTCGGCCGTCGTCATCGGTGCTGAATCTAGGGACGATCGGTGTCCGGTTCGCGTGGTCGGCATCGAAGAGATGTGGGCGAATGTTTGACAGACCACTGCCGCGTGCCGTTCTGTACTGCGCGTGCCGAAGCCATTGGTGATCGTCGAGTCCCCTGCCAAAGCCCGCACCATCGCGGGCTTCCTCGGCGACGACTTCCATGTGGAGTCCTCCGTCGGGCACATCCGCGACCTGCCCTCCAAGGGCCTCAGCATCGACGTCGATCACCACTTCACGCCGACCTACGAGGTGCACGCGTCGAAGAAGGATGTGATCCGCCGGTTGAAGACCTTGCTGGCCGATGCCGACGAGCTCTATCTCGCAACCGATGAGGATCGCGAAGGGGAGGCCATCTCCTGGCACCTCCTGCAGGTGCTCAAGCCCAAGGTTCCGGTGAAGCGGATGGTGTTCCACGAGATCACCCGCTCGGCCATCGAGCACGCGGTGGACAACTGGCGCCAGATCGACGAGGGCCTGGTGGACGCCCAGGAGACCCGGCGCATCGTGGACCGCCTCTACGGCTACCCGGTCTCCGAGGTGCTGTGGCGCAAGGTCAACGCCGGTCTCTCGGCCGGTCGGGTGCAGAGCCCGGCGGTTCGCCTCGTGGTGGAACGTGAGCGCGAGCGCATCGCGTTCAACGCCGCCGACTACTGGGACCTCGACGCCGCCTTCCCCACCGACCCCGCCTTCAGCGCCACATTGGTGGGCGTCGACGGCAAGCGGGTGGCCTCCGGTCGTGACTTCGACGACTCCGGGGCGCTGATCCGCGACGTGGTGGTGCTCGACGAGCACACGGCGCGCGGCCTGGCCTCGGCGCTCGACGGTGCGGCCTGGGCGGTGCGCACGGTGGAGGAGAAGCCGTTCAGCTCCAAGCCCAAGCCGCCGTTCATGACCTCGACCCTCCAGCAGGAGGGCGGTCGCAAGCTGCGCATGACCTCGGCCCAGGTCATGCGGGTGGCTCAGGACCTGTACCAGAACGGCTACATCACCTACATGCGTACCGACAGCACCACGCTGTCGGAGACCGCCCTCAACGCCGCCCGGTCCCAGGCCCGGGAGCTCTACGGCGCGGACTACGTGCCGGCCCAGCCCCGTACGTATGACCGCAAGGTGAAGAACGCCCAGGAGGCCCACGAGGCCATCCGTCCGGCGGGCGAGTCCTTCCGCACCCCCGAGTCGCTTTCGGGTGAGCTACGGGCAGATCAGCTCCGCCTCTACGAGCTGATCTGGAAGCGCACCGTCGCCTCCCAGATGGTCGATGCCCGCGGCCAGTCGGTCTCGGTGCGCATCGGGGCCACGGCGTCGGACGGTCGAGACGCCGAGCTGGCCGCCTCCGGCCGGTCGATCACGTTCCCCGGCTACCTCCGGGCCTACGTAGAGGGCACCGACGATCCCGATGCCGCCCTCGACGACCGCGAGACGCTCCTTCCCGTGCTGACGGTGGGCCAGTCGCTCCCGTCGCCCGAGCTCGAGCCCAAGGGCCACACCACCTCGCCCCCGGCCCGCTTCACCGAAGCGTCGCTGGTCAAGCGGCTGGAGGAATTGGGCATCGGCCGCCCGTCGACCTACGCGTCGATCATGCAGACCATCCAGGACCGCGGCTACGTGTGGAAGAAGGGCACCGCCCTGGTGCCGACGTGGACCGCGTTCGCGGTGATCAACCTGCTCGAGCAGCACTTCGGCGACCTGGTGGACTACGCCTTCACCGCTCGCATGGAAGACGAGCTCGACGGCATCGCCAGCGGCACCATCAGCCGCGAGCCCTGGCTGAACCGGTTCTGGTTCGGCGACCCTGCCGGCGAGCAGACCGCCGAGCTGGCCGATGTGAACCCCGGTTCTCCCGGCCTCAAGCTCCTGGTGGAGCAGGGCAAGGAAGACATCGACCCGGCCGAGATCAACGTCGTCGGCCGCTTCGTGACGCCCGACGGCGAAGAGATCCTGGTGAAGCCGGGCAAGTTCGGCCCGTACATCAAGAAGGGTGACGAGTCGGCGTCGATCCCCGACGACCTGGCGCCCGACGAGCTCGACGTGTTCAAGGCCATCGAGCTGCTGTCGGCCGGCAACGGCGACCGCGTGCTGGGCACCGATCCCGAGAGCGGCCTCGACGTGGTGGCCAAGGCCGGCCGGTTCGGGCCCTACGTGCAGGTGGGCGAGATGCCCGAGGGCAAGGGCAAGGTCAAGCCCGAGGACAAGCCCAAGACCGCCTCGCTGTTCAAGACCATGACCGTGGAGCGCATCACGCTCGACGACGCCCTCCAACTCCTGTCGCTGCCTCGCGTGGTGGGCCAGGACCCGGCCGACGGCAACGACATCCTCGCCATGAACGGTCGCTACGGGCCGTACCTCAAGAAGGACTTCGTCGACGAGAACGGCGCGGCGAAGTCCGAGACCCGATCGCTGGAGAACGAGGAGCAGATCTTCACCGTCGAGCTGCCCCGAGCGCTCGAGATCCTGGCCACGCCCAAGCAGCGTCGGGGTCAGACCACGGCGGCCCCGCTGCGCGAGCTCGGCGTCGACCCGGTGTCGGAGAAGCCCATGGTCCTCAAGGACGGCCGCTTCGGCCCGTACGTGACCGACGGCGAGACCAACGCCTCGCTGCGCAAGGGCGACGAGGTGGAGACCATCACCGACGAGCGGGCCTCCGAGCTGCTCCAGATCCGTCGCGACGCCGGCCCGTCGAAGAAGAAGAAGGCGGCCAAGAAGAAGGCCCCAGCCAAGAAGAAGACCGCGGCGAAGAAGGCTCCGGCCAAGAAGAAGGCGGCGGCGAAGAAGGCCCCGGCCAAGCGGGCGGCGGCCAAGAAGGTCGCCCCGCCGATTCCCGCCAGCGAGCAGCCCAGCCCCGAGGACGAAGCTCCCTTCTGAGGTCCTGGGTGTTCACCGGCGAATGCTCGGGCGCTCAGAACCATCCGTCGACCGGCTGGGTTCCGTTCTGAGGTCCTGAGTGTTCATGGGTGAACGCTGGGGCACTCAGAACCGAACCGCCGCTCGTGCCGGCCGACGGTCCGGGCCCGGGTGGGTATCGTCGGCGGGTGGGCCGATTCGTGGTGTTCGAGGGGGGCGAGGGTTCGGGGAAGTCCACCCAGGCCCGGTTGCTGGCCGAGCGATGGGGCGCCGAGCTCACCTTCGAGCCGGGTGACACACCGCTCGGGGTCCAGCTGCGCGCCATCCTCCTGGACCCGTCCACCGACGATCTCGATCCCCGGGCCGAGGCGCTGCTGATGGCGGCCGACCGGGCTCACCACGTCGCCACCCGCATCCTCCCCGCCCTGCATCGCGGGCGAGACGTGGTGTGCGATCGCTACGTGGGCTCGTCCATCGCGTACCAGGGCTACGGACGCGACCTGGGCGCCCAAGAGGTGGCGGCACTGTCCACCTTCGCCACCGACGGCCTCCAGCCCGACCTGGTGGTCCTGCTCCAGGTGCCCGCAGAACTGGCGGCCCGACGACTGGCCCAAGGCACGTTGGACCGCATGGAGGCGGCGGGAGACGAGTTCCACCGCCGGGTCGACGAGGGATACGCCGCACTCGCCGCCGAGGACCCCAAGCGCTGGGTCGTGGTCGACGGCGCCGGCACGGTCGACGAGGTGCGCGGTCGGGTCGACCAGGTCGTCGACGCTCGACTGCCCGACGCTGCCGTCCGATGAGCGACGTGACCCAGACCGATCCCTGGGCCGACGTGGTGGGGCAGGACGACGCCGTGGCCCTCCTGCGAGGTGCGTCTGGCCCGGCCGCAGTGCATGCCTGGCTGTTCCTCGGACCCCGCGGCTCAGGCAAGCGGGCCGCGGCCCGCGCCTTCGCCGGAGACCTGCTGGCCGACGACCTCGACGCTGCCGGCGACACCGAGGGTGCGGCCCGAGCACGAGCCCTGGCCCGGGCCGAACAGCACCCCGACCTCGTGGTCGTGGAACGCGCCGGGGCATCGATCTCCGCCGAGCAGGCCGACGAGATCACCCGTCGAGCGAGCCGGTCGGCCACCGAGGGACGACGCAAGGTCCTGGTGCTCGACGAGTTCCACCTGATCGCGCCCAACGTCGGCCCCAAGCTGCTCAAGACCATCGAAGAACCGCCCGAGGGAACGTTCTTCATCGTGCTGGCCGACGAGCTGCCGCCCGAGCTGGTGACCGTGGCGTCTCGCTGCATCCGGGTCGACTTCCATCCCCTGACCACCGAGGTCATCACCGCCCGACTCGTCGAGGACGGGATCGATCCCGACCGTGCGGCCGAGGCGGCGTCGTTCGCCGGAGGTGACCTCTTGCGGGCCCGGTTGCTGGCCACCGACGAGCGCCTTGCCCTCCGTCTGGCGGCTTGGCGCGGCCTGCCCCGTCGACTCGATGGTTCGGGTGCCACCGCAGCCGCTGCAGTCGACGACCTTCGAGCGACCATCGACGACGCCGAGGCGCCGCTCACCGCCCGACACGAGGCCGAGGTGGTGGAGCTCGCAGCCCGGGTCGAGCGCTACGGCCAGCGGGGGAGCGGCGCGGCCGACCTGGACAAGCGCCAGAAGCGCGAGAGCCGCCGGTTCCGCACCGACGAGCTGCGCATGGGCCTCGGTTCGCTGGCCGGCACCTACCGGGATGAGCTCCTGCTGGCGTCGGACCCGACCCCTTCGCTTGAAGCCCTCGAGGCCATCCAGGCCGCAGCCGAAGCCCTCCTGCGCAATCCGAACGAGGAGCTCCTCTTGTTGGCCCTGGCCCTGCGGTTGCCAACGCTGAACTGAGGACTTTCGGTTCCTCCGGCACAGGGGCCGTCGGGTACGGTTTCCCCTCACGCCCGGGTAGCTCAGACGGCAGAGCAGCTCACTCGTAATGAGAAGGTCGACGGTTCGATTCCGTCCTTGGGCTCTCAGCCACCAACCCGGGGAACAGCTCCTCCGGGTCCTCGAAGAACCGGGACACCGGCACCTCGAAGATCACGGACATCGCCTCGAGGTCCTCGATGCTCCAGCGGCGCCGCCCGTTGAGGGCGTGACTGAGGCTGGCTTCATGCATCCCGAGATGCTCTGCGAGCTGGCGACCGGTCATGCCACGGTCGGTCATCAGGTGCTTCACGATCGAGGTGATGCCAGCCTGGCGAGGCGTGAGGACGGTAGGAGCAGCCATAAGGCGATTGTACAGGTCCGCCCGGATTCGTACAGGGTTCTACCATCACGCCAAGAGTTAGCGATGATGTATAACCTCTCGGCATGGCGATCTCCTTCGTGTTTGATTCTGAGCGGGTGCCGTTGACGGAGCTTGAGGGGGCTTCGGTGGTGCGGTGCCCGCAGTGTGACGGTGCGGTGATGTCGAACTCGGTCATCAACTTCGGGTTGGTCGAGGTCAACGGAGAGGTGCGGGCCGTGCCGATGCTGGTGCAGCCGTCGTGGCACTTCGAGTGTGAGTACGGCCACGTCACGATCCGGTCGGATCACTGGCGGGCCGCTGTCGAGACAGCGGCCGACGGGCTCTCGTCCCGCTGGTCACGTGAGGCCGACCCTGACGTAGCGGGCCTCACGAACCTGCGTCTGCTGCCTGAGCATCCCGACGGGGCCGGTCTGCCGGACGACGCGGCCTGACGGTCGGCCGGGAGCGCAAGGGCGTCGATGAGCGCCGTCGGGGTCTACGACCCCGTGACGAAGATGGTCACCGGAGGCAGAGGCGGGAACCGCCTCGCCCCGGGCCACCCGGCGCGCGCCCGCCGCCCGTACTCGACAGTCCGGGAGCTGCCGCCTGATCCGCTGGTCCGTGATCGCATGACCCGTGAGCACGCTCGTCGGGCGGTGATCGCAGCGGTCGAGGACGGGGTGCTGTGCGTTCAGGAGGCGGTGGTGCTGTACGCGCTGATGGCCTTCTCCGATGAGACGCTGTGCCCAGTCTTCCCGTCGACGGCGGCGGTCGGCCGTCGGTGCGGGATGGCGGGCCGGACAGTGCGAAGGTGGTTCCGCCAGCTCGAAGCGAAGGGCTGGACGGTGCGGGCCCACCGGTACATCCACTTCCGTGACCGCGACACCGGCGAGGCCAAGATGCGCGGCACGTCGTCGGTGCGGCGGGTCGATGTCCCGGAACGGTGGTGGACGCCGCTGCGTGAGGCAGCGGACCGTGCCCGGTCCAAGAGCAAGGGCAAGGCGACGCCGAAGGCACCGCAGAACCGGCCCGCCGCCGGCGGCGGTGGCGGTGGCGGCAAGCGTTGGAAGTCGAAGGCGGACCTGGCCGAGGAGCAGGCCGAGATCCGTGCTGCCGCGCTCCGGGCGGAGGCCCGCACCGCCGAGATGGCGGCGGAGGCGCAGGCGACGCCCCGCTCGGCGGGGATGCCCGACCACGTGCGCGAAGCACTGAAGCGTCCCAAGGACGAGACAGGCCCTGGCCCCTGACGGGGAGCGGCCACTGAGAGCGCGACGCTCCACCCGACTGCTTGGCCAAGCACACAACCCACGAAGGACCGCCGCCCGAACAGGGCGGCTTCGACGCGTCCCACATCGACCAGCGGCCCGTGCTCGGCTCCCCGTCTCGGGTCCGGGTGGCCGTGGAACTGACGAGGCCAGAAGTGGCCGTGTTCATGTTCTGCGGCCAGCAATGGCCGTGGACCCGTCTCCCTTCGGGAGACACTGAACCGTCCGGGGGGTTCGCTAGTCGGCCGGAAGCTCGAGCAGCCCGGCGTTGCGCAGCTCGATGTAGAGGTGCGCAGAATCCGTGTTGTAGCCGGGGTCGAACGCCCGGTCATCCAAGTCGAAGTCCCCGAGCCCCCACAGGTGCACTGCGAGTTGGCCGGCTTCTTCGCTCAACCGCCCAGCGTCCACCGATTCGGCCACCGACGCCGCGAACTCCGCCAGGTCGTCTTCGTCCACCTGGCCCCCGCCTGCCACCGGCTGGTGGTGCTCCCGCCACGAAGGAGTCCGCTGCTTGCGCCGACGGTTCGACATCGGCGGGGACGCTACCGCTCCACCCAAGCCCGCCAGACCGAGGCCGGTCCGGCGTTGCGGCGTGCCGTAGGTACGGCAGGGCGTCACGACCATCCGTCGCTGCCGGCCGCCGTCGATGTGTCGTGCGCGGATCTCGAACAGGCGTCGTGCAGGACCTGGCCCGATGCGTCACACGCCCGACTGTCATCGGCTCTGGCGATGATGGCCCGATGGTCACGTGGATCGGGTACGGCATCGACGGCGGGTGCATCGGGTTCGACGCACGTCACCGGTTCGTCGCCCAGATCGTCTGGTACGACGCCCCTGAGCCGGGCTGGGTGGCCTTCGTGCGGCACCGGCGTCTCGACGGGCGCTGGGAGGCCGGTGAGGACGCCGTGGGGGCCTCAGAGGCCGTGCTGGCCAGCGGGGGGGCCTAGAGCTACCAGTCGGGTTCGAGACACCGCTTGAGGGCGTCATCGATGGCGTCGAAGTGCGTGAACGCCGGGGTGCCGTTCCCCTTGAAGGACAGCACGGTGAACCCGGCCGAGTCCTTGCGGGGGCCGTCGGCGTCGACGAGCCCCGGCGAAACGAACCGCACGTACACGCGTGGCGTGTCGTCGCTGGCCGCTCGTAGCTGCACCAGCTTGCGCATCGCGTCGGCGTGGAGGAACGCGCCCTTGGTGTCGATCGCGAACACGTCGTTGCCTGACCAGACGAGGAAGTCGGCGTAGAAATTCTCGGTCTTGCCAGGTTGGATAAGCGGGATCGGGTACCCGGTACGGGGAGGGTTGCGGCACCATGTCAGCTTGGACCGGTCGAGGGCCTGGGCGAAGACCCGTTCGTCTGGGTTGAGACCGTCGTAGCCAGCGTGGAGTGCATGGTCGAACAGCTCGACCGAAGCTTCATGCTGCATCAGGGGTCCAACCTTGTAGGGGTTGGGCTTGCGGAGCTTCAAGAAGACGTTGTCGACGAACGCGTCAGCGACCTCACGGGCCACGGTGGCGATGTGAGTGGCCGCGTTGCTGCCGAGGCCGATGCGGGCATCGAACTTCGTGGGCTTGCCGTCGCCGCTCGAGGTGAGGGCGATGCCGAGAGCGTTGGGGTAGATGCGCCGCACCTCGCGGGTAAACAGCCAACGGGCGAGAACCATGGCCGAGTGGCCGGTCTCCTCCCAGACGAATGCCTCGTTGCCTGGGTCACCGACGACCTTCTGGACCCTGGTGGTGCGGCCGATCCCCAACGTGTTGGTGCCGTCGTCGTTGCGGTAGTCGTTCATCGACTCGATGCACCGGTGGATGGGACCCTCAGCTGCATCGGTCACGATGGCAGCCACCGGCACCGTGCGCGCCTCGGTTGGGAAGTACTCGATGCGCGGCTTGGACCCCGGTGGCGACTTGATGACCTTGATGGTCGGGTTCTCGCTCTTGATCTTCTCCTGTACGGCCGAAACGACCTCATCGAAGACCCCGGTCGACTCGACCCGCACATAGACCTGGGCGGTGTTGAGCCGCTCGGCTGCGTAGTGCTTCCGCCCGGGCTGGCGCAGGAGCCGGCCGACGATCTGTTCGGCTTGGACCCGTGAGCCCATGCTCTTGTCGATGTACGCGAAGTACACGAGGGGGTCGTCCCAGCCCTCTTGAAGGCTCTGGTTGAAGATGATGTGCCGGTAGCCGCCGTTGACGAACTGCTCGTAGTCCTTGTCGCCTCCGCTGAACAACACGAAGTCTGGGGGCAGCGGGAAGCTCGCCTTGTCGACCCGGAGGTCGGAGTACACAGCGATCTCGGCGGCGTCGACCCCGAGAGTTTCGGTGAGGTGACGCCAGATGAGGATCGGAGGGGCCTGCCGCTGGGCGAAGGGCTGCTTGTGGTTGTCCCGTTCGTCGGAACCCTCGATGACGTTCGTCTTGCAGACGTAGACCGCTTTCGGTCGACCCTGGAGCTGGCAGGCGACACCGTCGGCCTCGGCGGCGGCGAGCTCGGCCAGCATGTCGCTGATCACGTCCTCCATCGGAGCCTGCTTGCCCACGAGCTCCACGATGGGCTTGATCAAACCGGAGCCGGCGACGCGAGTCGCTGGCACCTGCGTGACGAGGTCCCCGTCGGACTTGTCCCCGAGCTTCTCCAGCACGTCGATGATCTCGTCTTGGAACCGGCGAGGTACGCGCTGGGTGGCGGTAGACAGCAGGAACGCGTCGGGGTCGAGTTCGAGCAGCAGGTCGGTTTGCTGGTCGCTGAGGTTGTGCGCCTCGTCGTAGACGACGACGAGCGGCCGGCGCGTGTCGGAGCCGTCGGCCCGGATCTTCAGTGCCTCCCACGTCGACTGGTGGGCGTCGTCGATGGCACTCTTGAAGACCTTGCGGCTGCCTCCCTCCTTGTCCTTCTGGTTGAAGGTCCCAACCGTGGCGAAGAACAGGAAGGCGCTGTCGGTGTCGGCAACCTCGGCGGGGTCGTAGTCCGCGAGCGGCCGGACTGTGAAGTCATCGATCAGGTCGTGAAGTCCGCCTCCGGCATCGAGGCTAGCGTAGGTCTGTTCGACCACCACGGTCGCTTTCGAGAGCCACAGGACTACCGGCTTCACCGGGAGCATCTTGGCCAGCGAGGAAACAGCGTCAGCCAGCACGATCGTCTTGCCGGAGGCAGTGATCGACGACAGGAGCTGGATGAACGGAATGCGCCGGGTGACACCGCCTCGGCGGATCTCGATCGGGTCGGCCGCGTACTCGGCTACCCGCTCGGCCATCTGATCTGCCGCGGTCGCTTGGAACTCGTAGAGGTTGATCACGCGTCGTCGTCGTCCTCGCTCGTGAACGGCTCGTTGCGTATGTCGAGACCGAAGTCCGCCAGGATTCGGTCGGGGATTTGGTAGAAGCGGACACCCTCGGTCTGGTACCGGTAGAGCCGGGCGTACACGTGGTACGGCATCGGCTTGACGCCTTCGCGGGCAGCCTCCTCAGCGATCGCCTCGTAGACGGCCTCGGTCAGATCCGTGTTCTGGTCGGGGCCTTCCCACACCAAGAAGAAACCTTCGTCATCGGAGTTCCGTGCCACCAGGTAGCGGTAGGCAGGTTCACCCTCGATGCGAACCAGTTGGTCTCCCCGTCGTCGGTTCGCGTCGAAGTGCGACCCGATCACGGTGTCAACCATCTCGTCGCGTTCCATCCGCAGGAGCGCCGTGGCGTCGACCTTCTTGCCCAACCGGGTGTAGGTGAAGCCTCCGCCGAGCGGCGTGCCGGTGCCGCCCGCCCAGTCGCCGGTGCAGGCCCGGACGAGCCGGTCAGCGGTGAGGGTCTGGGCGTAGGAGTCGCCGCGGTCTGGTCGTCCCTGCTCGATGAGGGTGAAACGCCGGTTTGCGTCGGAGAGCTTGTTGAGGGCGAGCACGGCGTGTCCGGTGGTCCCTGATCCGGCGAAGGGATCGAGGACCAGGCCCTCCGGTGGGCACCAGAGCTGGATGATCTTCTGGAAGAGCTTGAGGGGCTTGACGGTCTCGAAGCCGTGGCCCTTGCCGACGATCGCGTCCAGTTCGTTGATGCCGGACTGGGAGTGTCCGGACTCTTGGTGCTTCCATGAGGCCGAGCCGAGCTCCTCCGGGAGCAGGTAGTCCTCGTTGGCCCAGAAGGTCATCGGGACAACGCCCTTCTTCACCTTCTCCAGGTACCGCTTCTTGTTCGGGCGACCGACGCCCTGCTTCCCGAACCACAGTTCGGGCCACACCTCGTTGTCGCGGACCTTCGAGGCCCTCCGGCGGGCCGTCACGATCTTGCGATGATCGCTCGGCGTGCCCCACCCGTCCTCAGTTGGATCGACCGGGGCACCCTTCAGGACCAGTGCTGCCGAGGGGCATCCGTCATCGAGACGACGGTCCTCGTACGGGCCGCCCCACTCCTCGAGCCACTCCTTCATCTTCGGCCGCTCGCTCCGCCAGCACTTGCCGTCAGGCGGATACTGGATCTCGCCCGTGAACGGGTTCTGGATGCCGTACACCATGCCGGGGTGGGTGCTTCCCTCCCCCGCGCACGCGTTGTCGGGTCGCCACAGGCCCTGGGGGTCGTTGTCCGGGTTCGTGTACTTGGAGTCCATCGACTCCGTGCGTTCCAGGAGCCCGGTCTTCGCCTTCTGGAGGTCCTTGGCGTACACCAGCACGTACTCGGTGGAGGTGGAGACGTGCTTGTTGTCGTTCCGTGGTGCGTACGACTTCTGCCAGTTGATGATGGCGACGCGGTTCGCTTCGCCAAACAGTTCATCGAGCATCTGCCCGAGACGGAACAGCTCCCGGTGGTCGATGCAGATGGCCAGGACTCCACCGGGTCGGAGCATCGACTTCATGGTGCGTAGGCGAGGCCACATGAAGCGCATCCACTTGGTGCGGCGAGCGCCGTCGTCCTCGCTGACGAATTCGCCCATCCCTGGGTCGTTCGGGTCCTCGTCCCAGCGGTCGTTGTAGCGGAAGTCGTTGCCCGTGTTGTACGGAGGGTCGGTCAAGATCAGGTCCACGCGTCCGCGGTCGCGGTAGCGCGTCACCATGCTCTGAAGGTTGTCGCCCTCGATGAGCAGGTTGCGGGATCGCTCGTCAGCGGTCCCGTGGCCGAGCCTGGGGACGTTCCTGGTGACCCTCGGCTGGACGAGGCGGGCGAGCCGTCGAGCGCCAGACTTCCCCGCGAAGTTGATCTTGATGCCGCCCTCGCTGTTTACCTCGAGGATTTCGAGCAGCTGGTCGCGGGTGAGGTCGCCAACGTTCATGCTGGCGAGATGTGCGGGCAGGTCAAGGTCCGAGGGGCCCATGTTCAGGTTCGCCATCCAGGCAGCGTAGGCGCTGTTTTCAGTGCCGTATCTCCGCAGGTACGGCGTTACGGCACCACGTGGCCTGGTCGGACGTCCCGGGCGCCGCTTGGGCTGTGGCGCTCTCGGGCGTGGGGTTGTCATGGAGCCGACCGGACCGAGCGAGGGGGCACGGGGAGCGGTTGGTCGGTGTCGAAGTCCTGGCGTTGGAACCGGGTGGCGACGACGTGGATGGCGCAGGCGTAAGCGGCTGTGAGAGCGGTGGTGTACATGCGGCTGCCGTCGATCTGGGGGTCTTGGCTGGTGCAGGAGTAGCCCCACCCGTCGGGGTCGGTGCGTCGTCGTGCCACTGCTCCGATGATGTTGGTGGAGGGGTCGTGCCCGGCCGCCCTTGACGCGTCGTTGATGGCGTCGCGTGTGTAGGGATCGGCGCCGTTCACGGCGGTCGCGCTGAGGGTGACCTTGTTGTCTTCGTTGAGGCTGACGTGAGTTCGGATCCATTCGTGACTCGGCCTGATCGAGCCGGCGTCGACACGGGCTTGGTCGTCGTCGGAACCCAACGAGTGGAGCGAGGCGGGAGCGGGGTTGTCGGTCATGGCTTGTCCTTTCGGGTTGTGGCGTGCCGTGCTTGCGGCGTTACGGCACGCCGTAAGGGCTAGGCGTGGGTTCGGAAGGCGCGTTGCTCGATGCGGGCCTGGCGTGCCCACCCTCGTCGGAGGCGTCGGGCTTGGCGGCGCTCTTCGAGCTTGCGGCCGGTCCAGATGAAGACGAGGGCCGCTACGGCGAGGGGCCAGGCTTTCCAGCCGAGGAGGAGGAAGCCGAAGGCGGCGGTGGTGGCGTAGCCCCAGCCGATGAGGCGGAGGGCGATGGTGATGAGGATCATTCGCTGTCCTTGGGGGTGCGGTTGCGGGTCTGGGCCAGGCGGGCGATGCGGTCGGGGTGGTAGGTGCGGATGGCGCCGTTGCGGGGGTGGACGACTTCGATCTCGATGCCGGTGGGGGTGTCGTAGATGGCGTGGATGCGGCTCTTGTAGCCGTCGCGCCTTCCTGGCTGGGTGGGCAGGACGCGGGCGATGTCGCCGGGGCGCAGGTAGTTGCGACCGGAGCGCCACTGGTCGAGGCGGGTGCGGGTCATCGGTCGGCCCCGGCGTTCAGGAGGACTTGGGCGCGCAGCTCGGCGTTGTCGGCGGTGAGGTCGATGAGGGCTCGGATGATGGTGGAGGCGGGGACGGAGGCGTCGAGAGCGAGGAGCTTGAGCGTCCGGTGCCGTTCGGGGTCGAGGTGGACGGTGAACTTGAGGGTCCCGTCACTGGTGCGGGGTGCCGTAGGTCCGGCGTGCCGTACCGCCGTAGGTGGGGTGGTTGCGGGGGTGGTTGCGGCGGCGGCGAGCTTGTCGGCGGTGGAGCGCGGCGGGCGTGGTGCGGTCATGGTTCGGTCCTGTCGGTGGCGATGGAGTCGAGATGGGTGGCGAGCCAGGTGAGCCGCTTGGCAGCGGTGGCGGTCTCGGTGGCGGCGATGTGGGGGACGGGCCGGTGCTCGGCGTAGCGCCACTGCTGTTCGCTGAGGACATCTGCGATGAGCTGGTGGAGGCCGGCGAGCCCGTCGATGTCAGCGGCGTTGGTGTTCGTTTCGGGGTCGAGCCATCCGGCGTGCATCTGGAGGGTGGTGGCGTGCAGTGCGATCGCGGCTTGGATGAGCTCGGTGGCCATCTGTGCCCGGTGCCGGTTGGTGCAGGTCGGGATGTCGAGGCGGCGGAGGCAGTCGAGTACGTCGGCCATCTGGCCGAACATCCGGCGGGCGGGGAGGTCTCCGGTCCGGCCGGCGAGCCCGGCGATGCGGGTCAGGTCGTCGTGGGCGTGGTCGAGCAGCGTCGTCTCGAACGGGGAGGTGTCGGGTGTTGCCATCAGGTCTTCTCCTGTTGCGGGGTTACGGCACGCCGTAGGTGCGGCGGTGGGTCATTCGTTGTCATCGGGGACGGCGTGCATGGCCATCTGGTCTGCCCACCTGGTGAAGGTCGCGGCGGCGCGTGTCATCGCGTCTGCTTCTGATCTGTAGAGCTGGGCGCCGGTGGCTGTGGCCCAGGCACCGGTGCGGATGGAGCGGCGGACGGCCTCGAGGATCTCGAAGGTGTCGGTGATGGCCTTCTCGGTCGGGTGGGTCCGGTCGTCGTCGTCCTCGGGCCATCCGGCGAGCCCGATGAGGGCGACCTTCTGCACGCGTTCCACAGCGGAGGCGAGGGCACCGGACTTCTCGGCGCGGTAGTGGGTGCTGGTGGTCGGCAGCGCCAGGCGTCGCAGGTAGTCGGCTACGTCGATCAGTTCGTAGAGGAACCAGCGCTCGCGCCAGTCGCCAGCTTCGTCAGCCTCGCGGTAGCGGCGCTCCAGCTCCTGTTGGGCCGCGAGCAGGATCGGCTCCTCGGTCATGAGGGCACCTCGGTGTTGAGCAGCTCTGCGAGCACGGCGCTGTAGTCGTCGGTGCAGGCGGGTCGGCGTTCGCCCCAGGAGGTGGCGATGGCTTCGCGCAGCGGGATCTCGGCGTCGAGCACTGGGTGGTCGGCGGCGAGGATCGGCCGGGCCTCGCGGGCGCTGGTGGTGCCTCGTCGGACGCGGGTGAGCAGGACGGCGTAGGCGAGCGGGTGGATGTCGGCCACTGCGGCGATGAAGTCGACGGTCGGTCGGAGCCGGTCCACGTCAGCGATGGTCGGCCCGGTCGGGACGATCACGGTGTCCACGGCCAGGAGCGCGGAGCGGACGATGGCGTCGTTGCCGGTGCCGGGTGGGGTGTCGATCACGACGTGGGCATAGGCGTCGCCCACGAGGTCGGGGAGCTGGCGGTGCAGCGCCGTGGTGGGCAGCGCGATCGGGACCACGCCGTCGATGCCGTCGGCGGCGGTGATCCAGCGGAGCGCGGACTGGTCCGGGTCGGCGTCGACGAGGAGCGTCCGGCCCTGCTGGCCGAGCAGAGCGGCGAGGTACACGGCGGTCGTTGTCTTTCCGACTCCGCCCTTGCGGTTGACGGTCGCGAGGTGCATTCGGGGGCCTTCCTGATGGGTTGCGTGCGCCGTAGGTACGGCGTTGCGTAGCACCGTAACGCCGTAAATCGTGCGAGACAAGTCTAAAAAGGGTTAGAACGTGTTAGACAGCGATACCAGTGGTCCGTGACGGAAACGGATCACCCGGCGAGAGGAAGGCCCGATGGGCATGGAAGGAAACGGAAGAAACGGTCTGCGAGCAGGACAAACACCACGCCAGTGGGCTGCCGTGACGGTCGCAGTGGTCGTGTTGTTCACGACGCTCGGGTGCGAGTCGCCCCGAGGCCCACAGCGGGCGACGGTCAGCGGGCTCGGGGCCGGGCTGTCGTGGTGGAAGATCCCGTCGGCCACCCAGGCGGGCCGCTGGGTCTACTTCGGGTCGGTCGACGCGGCAGCGCACAACGCCGGGCCGAGGGTCCTGATCGTCCCCGGTGGCGGCGGGCAGGTTTCGGTGGATGTCGAGGCCCAGGCGCGGGCCTACGCGGCGGCGGGGCTGCGCCCGGTGATCGCGTGCATCGCGACCATCACCGGGATGTGGAAGCCGTCGCCTGCGACGGCCTGCCCCGGTGCGCCCGCTGCGAGGGCCGGTCATGTTGCCGCCGGCCGCGAGGTGGCGAACGTGGTCGATGCGCTCCGGGCGAAGTACCCGTCGCTCCGGTCGAACCCGACGGAGCTGGTGATCGTCGGGGACTCCTACGGCGGTGCCGCCGCGATCCACTCAGCCGAACTGACGCGCTACGAGCACCCGGTCGTCACCGTGAACGGGACCAACACCTGGCGTGGGGCGACCAGGCCGGTCGTCCCGGCAGGGGACGTCGATCCCGCCGCATCCCAGATGCTCGCCCGTATCGAGGCGCCGATCGCTCAGGTCGTCGGGGCCGAAGACGAGATGGTCCCGCCCGGTGTCGCCACCAACTTCGCCCGGTTCGCCGCTGAGGCCGGTCTGCCGGTGCCGGTGCTGTCGATCCGAGGTGCCGACCACATCGACCCGATCAACGCCGATCCGGGGTCGTGCGCCGTGCGCCAGGTCGTGACGGTCATTACCGCACTCGCCTCGGCGCAGACCCCTGCGTCGCGCTCGGCCTGCTGACAGATCCCACGTGTACCCGACCATGAACAAGGAGCACCACCAGATGAACAAGCCCATCCACACACGCGAAGGGAGGGGTCGACCAGCACGGGCCGTGCGGAGCGTCTTGGCGCTGTCGATGCTCGCCTTGACCCTGGCGACGTCGCTCGGTGCGACCTCATCGCCGGTTGCTGCCGGGGTGAACCCGCCCGCAGCCGGGAACCACGACTTCGGCCAGCCGGTCTTCTCGGCCGATGCCCGCGGCGACATCACCACCATCGGGAACCTGGCCACGCGCTGCGACCCGGCCCGCGCCGACTGGCGGACCCCCGGCCAAGGGACCGGCCACGCGAAGGCGTGCCTGGAGTCGATCACCGGTGCCGACGTGATCGCCGGTCCCGGCCCGACGTATGAGACGAACCCTCCGCCGCGCAACAACGACTTCGACATGATCGCCGTCGACTTCGACGGCGACGCGTCGACGTTCACCAGCTCCCGTGCCCGGCTGGAGATGCCCGCTGGTTCCACGGTGCTGTACGCGGGCCTCCACTGGAACGCCGCGTACGGCATCGAGGGCTTCGGCAACACCGTGTCTGCCGCCGAGTACGCCCAGCGCAACACGATGAAGCTGAAGACCCCAGGAGGCGCCTACCAGTCGATCGGTGCTGATGACACCTGGGAGATCCCGACCGGCACCAAGACCTACGCCGGCTACGCCGATGTCACCGACCTGGTCAAGGCCGCAGGAGCGGGCGACTACTGGGGTGCGGACATCATCGCCTGCCGAGGCTTCGGCGGCTGCTTCGGATCGTGGACGATGACCGTCGCGTTCGCCAACGCCAACGAGCCCGCCCGCAACCTCAACGTGTGGCACGGCTGGCAGAACACCCCGGTCGGCGGCGAGCAGACCAACACCGTCACCGGCATCACCCCGCCGCCGTCGGGTCCGGTGACCGCCCGCATCGGCGTCGTCAACGCGGATGGCGACCGCGGCTACGGCGACTCCTTCGAGATCAGCTCGCCCAGCTCCGGTGGCTGGAACGTGTTCGGCACCGCGGACCGTCCCTTCGCTGCTCAGGACGGCCAGGACTGGTTCAACTCGACCACGAACTACTTCGGAGCCCGCCGCACCGACGCGCAGGCCACCCCGAACGTCGTGTTGAACATGAACCAGGACATCGCCCTGGTCGAGGACGACACGACGATCAGCAACACCGACTCCGGGTTCTCGTTCCGGACCCGCTCGCTGCCCAACTCCGGCGAGCAGATCTACAACCAGGTCGTCCACTCAGCGGTGGACATCTACGAGCCCGAGATCGCCATCGAGAAGACGGCGACGCCGGCTACGCCGTCGGTGGGTGGTGAGGTGACGTGGACCCTCAAGGTCGACAACGCCGGGATCGACCCGATCAACAAGTCCGTCGTCACGGACCCGATCCCGGCCGGGGTCGACTACGTGCCCGGCTCGGTCACCTACACCGCGGGCGGTCCTTCGGCCATCCTCGGAGCGAAGACCGACACGGCTGGTGACGACCAGGTGGATTGGGACTCCGCTGCGAAGACGTTGACCTTCCGGGTTGGCGCTGGCGCTGATGGCACCGACGGCGGCGTGATGGGCATCGCCCCCGCCGCCGACGGGTCGGACACGGTGACGATCACGTTCAAGACCACCGCCCCCGCGGCCGGTGAGGCCGTGGTGAACAAGGCCACCGCCTTCGGCGAGGGCCGCACCCTCGAGGACCCCTACGGGCCAATCACCACGACCGATGACGACGACGCGACGGTGACCACCGCTGCGCTCCCGCCCGTTGCGGACCTCGGCATCACCAAGACCGACGCCGACGCCGTCGTCCGAAAGGTCGGTGACCGATTCACCTACACCCTCGAAGGCCGCAACGCCGGACCCGACCCAGCAACTGGCGTCACCATGACCGACGACCTGGACCCGAAGATCAAGTTCATCGAGTCCGCTGACGGCTGCACCGCCATCGGCCAAGCGGTGACCTGCCCCGTCGGGAACCTCGCTTCCGGTGCGACCGCCACGAGGGCGTTCACCGTCGAGGTCGTCACCCTGCCTGGTGCCGGGAAGGTCATCCCGAACCTCGCTGCCATCACCGGCAACGAGGAGAACCCAGACTGCGACGACGCCCACCCCGACGCCCTGTGCAACACCGACGACGAGGAGACCCCGCAACCCGAGGTCGACCTGGGAATCGTGAAGTCCGACAACGACGTGCGGGCCACGAAGGTGGGCCAGCAGTTCCCGTACACGCTTGAGGTCACCAACGCCGGTCCCGACGGCGCCACCGGCGTCACGATCACGGACCCACTGGAGCCCCAGATCAAGTTCGTGAAGGGCGATGGCTGCACCGCCGAGGGCCAGAACGTGACCTGCCTCGTGGGCGACCTGGCCGCGGGCGAGACCAAGACCGTCACCCTGACTGTCGAGGTCGTGAAGCTCCCCGCCGCTGGGAAGGTCATCGAGAACGTGGCCACCGTGAGCGGTAACGAGCCCCAGCCCGACTGCGACGACGAGCACCCTGACGCCCTCTGCGACAGCGATGACGAGGAGACGCCCGGTCCCGAATCCGACCTCGGCGTCATCAAGGACGACAAGGGCCACGTCATCGGGGCCGTGGGGGAGGAGTTCGACTACACGATCACCGCCACCAACAAGGGCCCCGACGACGAGCCCAACGCCGTGGTGCACGACGACCTGCCCGACGAGCTCCGGTTCATCGAGCCGCACCGCAACTGCACCGCCGAGGGGCAGAAGGTCACGTGCAAGCTCGGTGAGCTGAAGGCCGGCCAGACGGTCACGGGCACCCTCCGGGTGAAGGTCGTGAAGCTGCCGGCCAACGGGAAGATCCACAACGTCGCCACCATCACCGGCGACAACCCGAACCCCGACTGCAAGGCGCCGACCCCGAAGGCGCTCTGCAACGAGGACCCCGAGGACACGCCGTACACCCCGCCGGGCACGCCCGGCGTGAAGGTGCCGTTCACCGGCACCACGCTGCCCCGAACGGGCGCATCGGTCCTTGGCCTCACCGCCCTCGGTGCGCTGCTCGTGGGTTCCGGAGCGCTCCTCATGCGGGGCCGTCGCCGCGCTGGCCTCGCGCTGGCTCAGGAGACCTCCCACCCGCAGGGCTTCGACGCACAGCCGTAGCCCCATGAACGTGACACCGGCCCGGGGCCTCCGCCGCCCTCGAGGTACCCGGCCGGTGTCACGACCCTCCGCTCCTGGCACAGCAGCACCGGACTCCACACCGGTGTGATCCCCGGAGCTGACCGAGCGGCCTGGCTGCTTGCGGTGGGCCTCCACCCCCGCCGCCGCAGCCAGGCCCTCGCTCCGGGTGTCTCGGTCACGGCTCAGTTCTCCACCTCCCCCCGGAAGGCCTGAGCCGTGACCAAGACAACCGGCCACGTACCGAACCGACGAAAGGACAGCTGATGACCACCACTCTCCCGATCGACCGAGGCCACCCCTCCGTAGAGCGCACCGCCCGGTGGCTCCGCCTCGCCGCCGCCGCCCTGGTGGCCCTCATGACGGTGGCCCTCCTTGCCGGCTGCACCGCCCCGCCGCCCACGGTGGAGACGCACTCGACGGCCTCCACCGTCCGCAAGCTCGGCTACCCAGCGGTGACCAGCTCGCAGGTGAAGTGCTGGCAACGCAAGCCCGCAACGGCGGCAGGCCAGTCGACCACCCGCTACAGCACCTGCGAGGTGGCGAACCAGACCGCGATGAACATCGAGGTCGATGTCACGGTCCAGGCCGGCACCGCTACGGCGGTGGTGACGGTGGCGCGATCGACGCTGGTCGCCGGTCAGTGGGCCGAGCGCACTGACCGGGCGCGCTGCCAGTGGACCATGTCGGGTAGCGCCTGGTCGATGGAGAGCTGCACCTCACCACAGATGGTGGCGTCCTAGGCCGTCGCAAGTGTCTGGGCTGGTCATGCTTCCGTCGCTGACCGGTCCAGCCGGGGTCCCGGGGACGCCACCTCCCTCCTTCCGAGGTGGCGGCTGGGACCCCTCCTCAGCTCGGGCCACGCACTGGTTCCGCCGACCGGTGCGTGGCCTGAGCCTTTGTCGTTCTCGCCGCTGCGCTAGCAGCGGCGCAAGACCGGCTCCTCGAGGTCGCTGCCCCGGTTCCCCCTTCCGGGCAGCACCCGACGGGCCTACGGCGGCACCTGGGTCGCGTTCCGGACCATCGCCCCCGGTTCGTGGCCCAGGTGACCCCCGCCCGATTCCCCCTCGTCCATCAGGAAAGGCGCTCTACATGTCTGACACTGCTCCGGTTCGAGCGGCGCGACGCCCGCCGATCGAACGTGCCGTCGCGGGCCGTGTCGGCGGTGCGGTCATCGTCGTGATCGCTGCTGTTGCGATCTGCGTTGCGGTCCTGGCTGGGTGGTCGCCGTCGACGGGCGAGGTCGCGTCTCAGTCGGCGGCGGCGAGCGGCCGCAAGGTCGGGATCGAGAGCGCGTCGAGCCGGTCCCTGTCGTGCGTCGAAGACTCGTCGTCAACAGCGGGGACAGCGCGGGTCGTGCGGGCCAAGTGCTCGAACCGGCTCGTCGCGTGCTGTGTGATCGCGGTGACGGTGACCTACCGCGGCTCGACGGCGACGGCGGTGTCGTCGTTCGACGCTTCGTTGCTGCCGGACCGCTGGCACCGCAGAGCACCCGGACGCTGGTTGGTGGCGTGCTCGTGGAAGCGGGCGGGCGGCGATTGGTCGATGACCGGCTGCTCGGCGCCGGTTCTGTCTGGCTGACTCGACGGCGCGCGCTCGACCGTGGCCGAGACCGCGTGCGAGCTGGGTGGTTCAGGCTCGGGTTGGGAACAGGCGTGGTTGCCGGACGTGGCCGGGCCGTGGCGGTTCTGCCAGGTCGGTCGTGAGGCTGCGGCGGAGCTGCTCGTTGCGGGCGATGGCTTGCGCGGCGAGCCCGTACTTGTTGGCACCGGTCCAGCCGCCCCATCCGCGCACCAGGTCGACGAGTGTGGCCCGGCGCAGGGTGGCGGCGACACGGTGGGGGTCGGTGCCCAGTTCGGCGGTTCGGAGGGCGAGGCTGGCGCGGGCGGTGATCCGCCCGGCAACGTCGGTCTTGGGGCCGGTGCGGGGCACGCCGAGCGCCTGGGCGAGCTGGGCCAGCCCTGGCCGGTCGAGGCGTTGGGCGAGCGTGTCGGGATCGAGGTGGGCGAGCTGGTTGAGGACGTGTTGGGTGTGCATGGGGCTGCTCCCGGTGCGCTACAGGAGGGTCATCTGGATGTTGGTGGTGGCGGTGGTGTCGAGGATGCGGTAGGTCCATCCGAGGCAGGCTTTGGTGGGGGCGAGTTCGTGGCCGTTGAGGAGCTGGTCGATCTCGGCGGCGGTGGCGTAGTCGCGGATCAGCTCTTTGCGGGTGACGACGTAGGTGACGACGCAGGCGGCGTGGTCGGGGTCGTTGTGGTGGTACCGGCCGCGGACGATGTAGCGGTCTTGGCCGTCTTGAGCAGCCAGGTTGTGCATCCGGTCGTGGTGGAGCGGGTGGAGGTGGTCGAGGTCGGGGCACCAGGTGACGGTGTGGCTGTCGGGGTCGTGGCGGACCTCCACGCTGTCGCCTTCGAGGAACCGGGTCCGGTGGTCGGGGTCGATGCGCTCGAGGGCCATGTCGAGGGACATGTAGATGGTCCAGGTGGCGTTCTGGGTGGGGTCGGTGTGGTGGTAGCGCTTGTGGCGGATGGTGTGATCGGTCATGCTCCTTCGATCGTGAAGCTGGTGCGGGTGCCGGTGAGCTGGCCGTCGCTGTTGATGGTGGCGGTGGTCGGGTTGGCGGGTGCGGCGGGGAGGGTGGCGAGCTCGGCGGCGGCGTCGCGCTTGAGCCGGTAGTACCGGGTGGTGTCGAACCGGCGCCCGTCAGCGAGGACGTAGGTGATGTCGAGTCGCCAGGGGCCTTGGTGGTACCAGCCGGGGTTGGGGTCCTTGACGACCGGGCCTCGGGGTTCGATCAGGGCGATGGCGGTTTCGGTGTCGGTCATGGGTGATCCTTCCGGGTTGGTCCCCTCATCGGGGGCAAGCTCCTGCTTGCCTCCCTGGCAGACCCGACAAGCGCGGCACCGTGGGGGAACACAAGCGGCGGAGCCGGACTGGCAGGCACCGGCCGTAGGTCGGCTCGCCCTAACGGAGCGCAGCGGAGTGGGTGCCGAAGTTCGGTGGAGCCGCTTGTGTTGGCATCGCCCGCCGTAGGCGTCCCCACGGGGCTGTGCTCCCGCTACCCGCTCGGGTCCCCTCCACCACCTTTGGCCGGGCTTGTCGTGGCAGCAGACGGCATGGAGAGCGCACCCCCGGTCGGATGGCCCGCGTTGCCTGTTCGTCCTACGAGGCCGGGCCTTGGGCGTCAGCCCGGCCCGGTCCTCGGTCGCGCTGCGGTGGTGGTCAGTGGGTGCAGCCGGTGGTGATGGCGAAGCTGATCGGCGTGTTGGTGGCGATGGCTTCGAGGATCGGTTGGGGGCAGGAGGTGGTGCCGTTGATCTTCACGGCGAGGTGGAGGTGGGGGCCGGTGCTGTTGCCGGTGTTGCCGGAGTTCATGATGTGGTCGCCCGCGGCGACGGGGCTTCCTGCGGTGACTTGGATGCCGCCGTCGATGCCGTGGCAGTAGGTCCAGGTGGTGCCGTCGTCGCCACGGATGATGACCCCGTTCCCGCACCGGCCGCCGCTGGCGGTGACCGACAGGACGGTGCCGGTGGTGACGGCGTAGACGGGGGTGCCTTCGGGGACGGGGATGTCGGCGGCGGGGTAGTCGTGGTGGGTCTTGGTGAACCAGGTGGGGTTGGTGTCCCACCACTTGTGGTCGACGGGGAACGCGTAGCCATCGGGGTTGACGGTGCCGCTGCCGGTGCCGAGGGGGCCGCAGGAGCTGATGTCGGCTCCGGCGATCGGTGCGCCTCCGGCGAGGTCGAGCGCGGACTGGTAGAGCGTCGAGATGGAGGTCCAGTAGCCGGGGTCGGTGGCCCACGTGCCGGCGAGCTGCCGCCAGGTGGTGGCTCGGGCTCCGGCGTTGGGGCCGATGGGCGGGTTGGCGAGCGGTACGTCGTTGCCGAGCGCGAACCGCTTCAGGAGCTGGATCTGTGCGCGGATGCCTTCTTGGGCCGACGCGTAAGCGAACCCGCTGGCGGCGTTGTCGTAGTGGCCGATGCCGGCGAAGTTGTAGATGGCCGAGTCCGAGTTGGTGAACCCGCCGGTCTCGAGGACCGTCTGCACGAACGCGAGGTCGCCTCGGATGGTTTCAGCGTCGGCCTCTGCGATGTAAAGGTTGGCGAGCTGGTCGATGGTGTAGCCGACCGTGGGTTGGGGGTCGGGGCGGTTGCTGTGCCGGTACCAGGCGGCGAGCTGCTCGCCGGTGAGGCTGGAGGGGCCGATGATCGTCGGTGACCCGTCATCGGCGGTGGGTGCCCCGATGGGGCAGGGCTGGTTGCCGGGGCCGGTGAACAGGATGAGACCGAACAGGGCGACGACGGGGATCACGGTGGTGGCGAGGGCGGCGGCGATCCACAGCGCTCCCTTTGAGGTGAGGGCGCTTGTGGCGGCTTTACGTGCTGCGGCCCACCGTGCAGCGCGGCCGGTGGCGCTCACAGTTCGACGGCGAGCCCGGCGACGCGCCACTCGCGATCGGCGGGGGCGACGGTGACGGCGGCGACTCGGGTGTCGGGCTTGGTGTCGTCGGGGCCGGCCCAGGTGGTGAGCGTGACGACCCAGATGTTGCGGCCGGTGTTGATCGCGGGGTCTGCGGCGACCCTCAAGGGCCGGCGCGTGTCGTCGTCGGCACCGGTGAACAGCGCACGGGCGTAGTCGTCGGTGGCGAGCTGGACGAGCCGGTCGATCGGGACGCCGGCGAAGTACTCGGCGGCGTAACGGCGGGCGAGCTGCGCGGGGTCGGTTCGGATCTCGGCTCGGCGCTTGGTGAGCGGGTCGGGCACCGGTGCGTTCGCTTCGGTTGCGTCAGCGCCGGTGGTCGTCATGGTCGCCGCTGCACGAGTGGTGGTGGCCTGCGGCTTGGCGGCGCTGCCGGGGCTGGTGCAGCCGCTGACGGCTACGAGCCCGGCGATGGCGAGAGCGGCAATCGAACGATGGTGAAGGGTCATAGTCGCTCATTCTGACATGAGTTGACCTGTTCTGATGTAGGCTGATCGGGTTGTAGTCGGTCTGATGAGGAGTGGTTCGAATGACGGTGTTGAAGCGTGTTGTGGCTGGGTCCGGTGCGTTTGCACTGGCGGTGTTCGGGGCGGCGGGGAGCGCGTGGGCACAGGTCCCGGACCCGGCTCCGGCGGCTCCGCCCGGTGCAG
>Ga0209023_10001709_pt1 | contig 28809 bp, 30 predicted proteins | sample LakOneMetagenome_FD_187468 | JGI IMG/M metagenome (GOLD analysis project Ga0209023, IMG submission 187468) | Freshwater and sediment microbial communities from Lake Erie, Canada (SPAdes) (version 2) | ecosystem: Environmental > Aquatic > Freshwater > Lentic | place: Lake Erie, Canada...
GCGCCATTGTCGGCGGCGCCGAGGCGAGCCTCTCGATCGGCACCCAGATGACCTGGGAAATGCTGCGCGTCCTGACCCCCGACAAATGCCGCCCCTTCTCCAAGGGCCGCAACGGCATGAGCATCGGCGACGGCGCTGCGATCTTCATCCTCGAGACCGAGGAAGCGGCCATCGCTCGCGGCGCGCCGATCCTTTGCCGCCTCAGCGGTTACGGCACATCGGCCGACGCCCGCGACCCGATCCGCCCGGACGCGGACGGCGCCTCGCTCGCCATGCGCCGCGCCCTCAACGACGCCGGCGTCTCCCCGGACGAAATCCAGTACGTCAACGCCCACGGCACCGCGACCGCGCTCAATGATCCGAGCGAAGCCGAGGCGATGGGCAAGATTTTCGGCGAGCGGCTGGCGCAGGTGCCGGTCTCCTCCACCAAGCCGGTGCACGGCCACGGCCTCGGCGCGGCGGGCGCGCTCGAACTGGTCTGCACCATCATGGCGGTCCGCGACGGCGTGATCCCGCCGACCATCAACTTCCTCGAGCCGGACCCCAAATGCCCGGTCGACTGCGTGCCCAACGAAGCGCGCAAGGCGTCGATCCGGACGGCCATGTCCAACTCCTTCGCCTTCGGCGGCGTGAACGCCTCGCTCGTCGTCCAGGCGGCGGACTGAGGTCGCCATGCGCGCCGAGCGGTCTCACAGGCCTGAGGAGATGGTCCTCGGCCCCTTCGAGGTCGCCACCGACCCGGCCGCGGTAGCGGCTTTCGCCGCCGCCATCGGCGCGCCTGCTGGGCAAATCCCAGTCACCTTCCCGATCGTCTGGCTGTCTGCGCCCGATCTGAAGGCAGCCCTGCGCGAGGCCGTCGGGCCTGATTATCTTCCAGTCCACGAATCCCAGTCCTTCGCTTATTTGCGCGCTCTTGCGCCGGCGAGCGCCTATCGGCTGACAGCAATCGCCCGGCGTGAAAGCGGCCCGGAGCGCCTTGTCGTGGAGGCGGATGTCTCGGATATGGCCGGGGCGCCGGTCCTGACCTTGCGCGCCGTCCTGCGGCTCGTGGCGCTCGCGGGAGGGCAGGGCGCATGACCAGCCCGCTCGCCCGCGGCGACAAGATGCCGGAAACCGCCATCGGCCCGTTCGACACGGCGGCGGTCGCCGCCTATGCGGCAGCCTCCGGCGACGACAATCCGCTCCACCTCGATCCCGCGCTTGCCGCCCGCGCCGGCTTTGCCGCCCCGCCCGTCCATGGCATGCGGCTGATGGCCGAGATCGCCCCGGTGCTGGCCGCCTGGCGGCCGGACATGGCCGTGACGCGGCTGTCTGGAACCTTTGTCGAGCCGCTGCTGATTGGCGAGGCCGCGACCCTGTCGGGCCGCGTCATGCGCGCCGACGGCGAAATTCTGGTGCGGGTGACGATCCAGGGCCCGCGCCGCGGCCCGAGCCTGCTCGCCGAAGCCGCCCTCGTCCCGCGGGAGCCCGCATGAGCTTTGCGCCGCGCTCCATCCTGATCACCGGCGCCTCCAGCGGCATCGGCCGCGCGCTCGCCCGCGAATATGCGGCGCCCGGCGTCCGCCTCGTCCTCGTCGGGCGCGACGCCGCGCGCCTCGAGGCCGTCGCCGCGGATTGTCGCGCCAAGGGCGCCGAGGTCGAACTCGGCATGGTCGACGTGCGCGACCGGCAGGGGATGCACGATTTCCTGCGCGCGACGGACGCTAAATCCCCGCTCGATCTCGTCGTCGCCAATGCCGGCATCAACACCGGCCTGCCGGCGGGCGCGCTCGCTGAAGACCCCGAGGCCGTGCGCGGCATTTTCGCCATCAACCTGCTCGGCGTCTTCAATACGGTCGAACCCGTCATCGAGCCGATGGCGGCGCGTGGAAAAGGCGTGATCGCCATGACCGGCTCGATCGCCGCCATCCGGGGACTGCCCTATTCGCCGTCTTACTGCTCGACCAAGGCGGCGGTGCATCTCTACGCGGAATCCCTGCGCGGCACGCTCGCGCGCAAGGGCGTGGCCGTCAGCCTGATCGTGCCGGGCTTCGTGCACACCGCGCTCAACGAGAAGCTGATCGCGCCCAAGCCGCTGGCCATGACCGACGATCGCGCCGCGCGCATCATCCGCCGCGGTCTCGACCGCCGGAAGGCCAACATCGTCTTCCCGCGCCTGCTCTATTGGGGCGCGCGCCTCACGACCGTTCTGCCGGCGCGCCTCGTCGACTTCTTTATGGTGCGTACCAGGGTTGATGTTCCAGTGACGCGCGAGAGGATGACGCCGTGAGCGCCGCCCTCGACATCGCGCGCTGGGTCGCGGCCATATTCTGCGGAACGGCGCTGTTCGGCGTGCTGCTGACGGTGACGCTCGGCCTGATCGCCCCGATCTTCCATGCGCGCCGCGCCCGCCGCACCGATCTGCCGCCGATCAGCTTCGTCCTGCCGATCAAGGACTGGGCGCCGGGATTCAGGCCATCGCAAGCCTCTGTCTTCGAGCTCGACTACCCCGAATTCGATGTGACCGCGACGGCGGCGGAAACGGAATCGCGCGCCGTCAGCGCCATGTGCTCGGTCATCGAGGCCTATCCCGACCACGCGGGCAAGATCGTCCACTCGACTGCCGCATTCGCCGTGAGCCCGAAGGTCAACAACATCTATCAGGCGATCGAGGATGCGAAATACGACCTGATCGCCACCAAGGACAGCAACATCGAACTGCCGCCCCAGACGGCGCGCGCCGCCGTCGCGGCCATGACCGAAGGGGTCGGCCTCGTCACCGCCATCACCGAGGCCAATGGCGCCAAGAACCTCGCAGCGAAGATCGAAGCCTCGCTGATGAACCAGTCGCATGCCCGCATCCTGCATGCCGCCGCCGCGATCGGCCTTGGCTTCGGCCTCGGCAAGCTGATGATCTTCAAGCGTTCCGACCTGCACCGCGCCGGCGGCTTCGACGCCATCGCCCATACGGTGGGCGAGGATTCCGCCACGGCCCATGCGCTGGCCTCCATCGGGCTGCGGACCGTCATCATCGGCGCGCCGATTTACCAGATGCTCGGCGTCCGCCGGTTTTCCGATGTCTACAACCGGCAGATGCGCTGGGCGGTCATCCGCCGCCAGAACGAATTGGCGGGCTTCCTGCTGGAGCCGCTGGGACTGTCCATCTGCGTGGGGCTGGCGGCCGCTTTTGCCGCGCCCCTGTTCGGCTGGTCGCCGATTGTGGCCGCAGGCGCGACGCTCCTCTTCTGGTTCGCCTGCGAAACCGCGCTTGCCATCGCGCGGGGCTGGGATGTATCGGTGAGCGCCCCCGCAGTCATGGTCGCGCGCGATGCGATGATGGCGTCTGTCTGGCTGCGCGCCTGGTTCACCAAGCGCGTCGTGTGGGCGGCCGAAGTCTATGACGCGCAGCAGGCGCGCGATGCGGCGCCTGCGCCCGCGACGCCCGCCGAGAAAAGGAACGATGCGTGACGGCGCAAGGACTGCTGGTCGGACTGATCGACATTGCGCTGACGCTCTGCGTAATTGGCATGGTCGCGATTGGCGCGAGCTTCCTGCTGCTCGTCGCGCGCTTCCTCTATGACGAGATTCGCGGCGTTGGAAACGCGGGCAGCGCAGCGCCGCCGCTGGCCGACGCCGATCTGCCGCATGTCGTCCTGCAGATTCCCGTCTTCAATGAACCCAGTGTCGTCGAGGGCGCGCTGCGCGCGGCCTGCGCGCTGGACTGGCCGAAGGACCGGCTGCACATCCAGCTGCTCGACGATTCCACCGACGAGACGACCGAGCGCGCCGCCGAGATCATCGCCGAACTGCGCGCCGCCGGCTCCGACGTGACGCATGTGCGCCGCGAGGACCGCTCCGGCTTCAAGGCCGGCGCCTGCGCGGCGGGCCTCGCGCTCGACAATTCCCCCTTCGTCGCCATGCTCGACGTCGACTTCCGCCCGCCCGCCGACTGGCTGCGCCGGGCGATCCCCGTCATCGTCGCCGATCCACAAGCCGGCTTCGTGCAGGCGCGCTGCGAATTCGCCAATTACCGCAAGAACTGGCTGACCCGTGTGCAGGGCCTGATCCTGGATGCGCATTTCATGATCGAGCAGCGCACCCGCGCCAATCTCGGCTGGCTGTTCCAGTTCAACGGCACCGGCGGCATCTGGCGGCGTGCGGCGATCGACTCGGTCGGCGGCTGGCAGGATTATTCGTTGACCGAGGACCTCGACCTCACCATCCGCACAGCGCTCGCAGGCTGGCACGGCCGCTTCATCTCGCAGCCCGCCATTCCCGGCCAGATGCCCGAGGGCATGCGCGACTGGCGTCGCCAGCAGCGCCGCTGGTCGAACGGCTTCATCCAGGTCGCCCAGCGCACGATTCGTCCGCTGTGGAACGCGCCCTGGAGCCTCGCCAACCGCATTTCCTCGATCAGCCTCGTGCTGCATCAGGTTTTCTTCCCGCTCTGCGCGGGCGCGATCATCTTCATCATTCTCGGCATAATCGCGCGCGGCTTTTCGGCTTCCGCCTATGTGCCGCTGTTCGCACTGATCTTCGTGATGGCGACGTCGGTCGTGATTGGGATGACGCTGCCGCCCTATCTAGCCCTGAAGCGCGGCTCGGTCTGGCGTTATCTCGCCACCATGGCGATGCTGCCGCCGCTCTTCATCTATCTCGCCGTCGCCAATGCGCCGAAAATCATCCAGACCGCACGCGGCCGGCAGGAGCACTTCAAGCGCACGCCGAAGAAAGAACACTGACGCCGCGCTTCCGCGCGTCTTGAAGTTCCTGCGCTCCACCGGCTAAGTTCATGCCATAGGCCGATTTTTCAGGCCGGGAGCTGGGGAGTTCTCGTTCATGTCCGTGATTATGTTGCGCGCCGCCGTCCTGTCGCTGGCGTTGGGCTCTGCGCTCGCCATCGCCTCATCGGCTTCGGCCCAGAATGTCGCCGGATCGCGCTACGGCTGCGCCTGTCTGAACAACGAAGCCGGCGTGAACATCAATTTCCGCTACGCCTTTGGCTCCAACCCGATGAAGAAGGCGTCCATGGGCGCCAATACCCGCCAGTGGATCTGCTACGACTACGGCAATGGCCCGCGTTCCTCGCCGCCTCTGAAATTCGAGCTCGACGTCGACATGTCGAGGGGCAACGCCTGGACGACCTACGCGCTCACGCGCGTTCAGTCCAACGCGCAAAGCTGCAATGCCGTCGGCGCCCTCGGCCAATATGGCGTGCGCTATCGCGCCAACACGAACCGCCAATTCATCGAGGTCTACAAGAAGTGAGCAGGGGCGTGAAACCGGAAGGCGGGCTGAAGCGTATCTGATTCATCTCGCGTTCAGTTCCGCGTCCTTAAATCTGCGTCCGTCTCGCCTCGAATCCACGAGTTGCAGCGATGGCCACGATTCTCGCATTCCGGCTCCGTCAGCCCCGCTCCGCCGTGCGCCCCGCGCGCGCCGGAGCAGCCACGCATTTCCCCGATCTGATGAAACAGCTGACCGCCCGCCTCGACTGGAGCGAGGCGACCGCGGAAGACGAATACGACGCCGCGCTCGCCGCCTTCGACATCGTCTGCGGCAGACCAGCGTCCCGCCGTTCGCGGGCCGCCTGACCTCGACGGCGAACTTCGCGGCTTGCTAGTCTTCCCGCAAACGGGAGGACTGCATGGACGAGAAGATTGCCTTCGCTTCGGCGCGCACGCTGGCTTCGATGGTGCGCGAGAAGAAGATCTGCGCCGTCGAACTTCTCGATTTCTTTCTCGCCCGCGCCGATCGGCTTAACCCGCGCATCAACGCCATCATTCGTCGCCGCGTCGAGGAAGCCCGCAAGGAAGCCGCCGCCTGCGACGCGATGACGGCGAAGGGGGAGTCGAAGGGCCCGCTGCACGGCGTGCCGATGACCGTGAAGGAATCCTTCGACGTCGCGGGCACGCCGAGCACCTGGGGGCTCGTTGCGCAGCGCGACAATGTCGCCAAACAGGACGCGCTCGCTGTCGAACGGTTGAAGGCGGCCGGCGCGGTCGTTTTCGGCAAGACCAACGTGCCCGTCTGGCTCGCCGACTGGCAGTCCTTCAATCCCATCTACGGCACGACCAACAATCCCTGGAATGTCGAACGCACGCCGGGCGGTTCCTCGGGCGGCAGCGCGGCGGCGCTGGCGGCGGGCCTGACAGGCCTCGAACTCGGCAGCGACATCGGCGCGTCCATCCGCAACCCCGCGCATTATTGCGGCGTCTACGGCCACAAGCCGACCTTCGACGTCTGTTCGCGCGACGGCCATCTGCTGCCGGGCGCCTATGCTCATGGCGACCTTTCGGTCATCGGCCCGCTCGCGCGCTCGGCTTACGATCTGGAAACCGCGCTCGACATCATCGCCGGCCCCAATGCGCTCGATGCGACCGGCCTGCGGCTCGCCCTGCCGCGCTCGGACAAGACGAAACTCTCGGAGTTCCGCGTCGCCGTCATGTCGGACGCAGACACCGCTCCGGTTGACGCGGCGGTGCGCAACCAGATCGACGCGCTCGCGGACTGGCTGGAAAAGCAGGGCGCGCAAGTCGACCGCAAGGCGCGGCCCGTCGATCCCGCCGAGGCGCACGAAACCTACGTCATGCTGTTGCGGTCGCAGACGAGCGCTGCGCCGGACGATGCCGCCTTTGCGAAGCTGATGGCGGCGCGCGACAGCGTGAAGGACCGCGACGATTATTTCGCCTGGCATGTGCGCGCCAATACGATGAGCCATCGCGAATGGCTCGGCTGGAACAATCGTCGCGCGCGCATGATGCAGGACTGGGCGCGTTTCTTCACGGGTTTCGATCTGCTGCTCTGCCCGACGGCGGCGACAACCGCCTTCCCGCATATGCAAACCGGCGAACGTTGGGAGCGGATGATCAAGGTCGATGGCAAGGACCAGCCGACGACGACGCAGCTGTTCTGGGCGGGCCTTTCCAACATGGTGCTGCTGCCCTCCACGATCGCGCCGCTGGGGCTTGCGCCGGACGGCTTGCCGGTCGGCGTGCAGATCGTGGCGCCCGCCTATCGCGACCACAGCGCGATCAGGTTCGCGCAATTGCTGGAAGATCAGTACCGCGCGTTCACGCCGCCGCCGGGGTTTGCCTGAGCCGCGCTGCGCGACTCCTCATCCTGAGGAGCGATGCAGGGCATCGCGTCTCGAAGGATGGCAAAGCCCGCAACCACTGATCCGGCCACCCTTCGAGACGCGCCTGTGGCGCTCCTCAGGGTGAGGTTTCTTGAATGACGATCAGTCGATAAGCGCGGACTAAACCGGCTTCTCGCCAGGCTTGTCGTCCTTCGAATATCCCGTGCCGAAAGCCGAATCCCAATAGGGGCAGCTTACGCCATAGCCACGGTCGGGATCGCGGAAGTGATGCAGCAGATGCGCGCGGCGCAGCATCTGCTCGACTTTCGTGCGCGGCGCGCGGTGGTGAATGTGGAAGTGGATCTCGTCGTAGAGGACATAGCCGACCAGAAAGCCGGCCGCGATCGTGTACGCGATCGGCGTCGGAAACAGCGCCATGATCACGACATAGGCCAGCGCCATCAGCGGCAGGCTCATCAGCGGCGGCATGACGAGCCGCAGCGGATCGCTGGGGTGCACATGATGCACGCCATGCAGCAGGAAGTGGATGCGCTCGCCGATCTGGCCTGGAAATTCCGTGTGGAACAGCCAGCGATGGAAGACATATTCGCACAGCGTCCAGGCGGCGTAGCCGAACAGCAGCGACGCGATGGTGGCGAGAGCCGGCTGCGCGCTCGCGCCCTTCCAGCCGAGCCAGCCGGCGACCGGCAGATAGAACAGCGGAAACCACCACGGCACGCGCGACAGTTTGTCGAGGATCGGATTGTCGAAGATGCGCGGCGAGGCCGCGAGCAGCTCCGCTTTGCTCATGCCCGCCGTCGACATATGCGCGTAAGGGTCGCGACCCTGCGTTGCGTCGCTCATGCGTTCACTCCGCCGGCGCCATCGGCGCTTTCGCCTCGAAATTTTCCGTGCGCGAATGCAGCGAGAATTTCGGGTTGAAGATGAAGTCGAGGAAGAGCTTCGTCCACGACTTGTGCGCATGCAGGTTGTCGTAGAATTCCGGCGCCATCTCTTTCAGCTTCGGCAGCAGCGTCCAGGGAATTTCCTGAAAGTCGTGATGCTCGTTGTGGTAGCCGATGTTCAGCGCGAAAAAGTTGAGCGGGCCGTAATAGTCGAACGTGCCCTGTCCCGGCCACGCCGCGTAATGCTCCTGAATCCAGCGCGCGCCCAGCGGGTGCAGGCCGACCGAGAACCAGAACGAGGCGAGGAAATAGAACAGCGCATTGCCGCCGAGGAAATACCAGACCGCGACGTCGAAAACGGCGATGACGGCGAAATTGATGTAGGTCCACTGGCCCCAGATCGGCACGGTACCCTTGAGGCGATAGACGCGGGTTACTTGCATCACCGGGAAGAAGAACAGCCACAGCGCCTTGCGCCACCAGATGTTGCCGACCATCTTGGCTTCCCAGTCGCTCGGCACGTCGGCGTCGTAATCGTAGCTCGACAGATGCGAATGGTGCTTCACGTGATAGCAGCGGAAACCCATCGCGGTCGGGAAGGCGTTCGGCAGGTCGGCCAGGATCGCATTCCACTTGTTCAGCGTCGGGCTTTCGAACACGGCGTTGTGGATGGAGTCGTGAATGATCACGAACATCGCGTGATTGGCGAAGGCGCCGACGCAATAGGCGATCAGGAGCGTCGCCCACCAATAGTCCATGCCGAGATGGCCCATCCAGGCGGCGATGGCCAATTGCAGCGCGAATATGCCCGCTGTCACGTAGAAGGTGCGGATGTCGCGCACCATCAGCGAGGCCACTTCCGGGTGGGCGGCCAGGATCGCCTTGCGGCGGTCTACGTGAGATTTGTCGACGCCCAGAGACGTGACGGGAACGGTCATGTTCATGTCTGTCTTTCCGGCCTCAGGCGGCTTCCGTGGTTGCGGGCGCGCTGTCGAGGCGTTTCTCGTAGATACGATGAATCTTGTCGATTTTGGCGCCGCTCATCTCGATCGGCTTGCGCATGCCCGCGTTATCTTCCAGAACCCAGCCGAATTCTACATGATCTAGCGCAACTTTCCGGCTGCGCAGGCGCAGCTCCTCGATCATGGTGAGGATCACGATCCCGCCGCGCGCACTTTTATGTAACGCATGGCTCATGCCGAACAATGCGAGACGGCCCGATTTGTAGGCGCGCTTGCGGATGCGGCCGATGACTTTCGGCAGACCCAGCGGAAACAGGCGGCCATCCAAGTCTGCCGTCACTTCGTGCAGGTTCGGAACCACGATGCCGAAGGCGACAGGCTCGCCGTCGATTTCCGTCACGAAGCCCCAGTCCTCTGTCATCAGGAACTTGAGGCTGTCGGCCATGGACTTGAATTCGTCGCGCGAGATCGGCACGAAGCCCCAATTGCCGGACCAGGCGTCGTTGAACAGCCGGGTCATGAGATCGACCTCCGAGGCGAGGTCGTTCATCCTGAGCGGGCGGAACTTGATCCGCGCCTTCCATTCCGGGCGGTTGAGCAGCAACGGCTCGGCTTCCCGGTCCTGGGTACTGATGTCGTAGCCGTAGGAGATGAGGTCGCGGGCCTTGGCATAGCCCAGCGCCTCGACATGGCGGCTGAGATAGGCCGGATGCCAGGGCATGAAGACCATCGGAATGGCCTCGAACCCCTGGATCAGCATCCCGCATTCGGCATTGATCGAGGGCGAGAACGGGCCGTTGATCACTTGCGCGCCTTGCGCCTTCAGCCAGTCCTCGGCGGCTTTCAGCAGCGCGGCGATCACGCCGCGGTCGTCGATCGCGTCCAGCGCGCCGAACTGGTAGGGCGAGGCCTGGTTCGGCCGGGCCTCTTTGTAGACCTGCGCCTCGATCCGCCCGACCGTGTCGCCGTCGCGCTTGGCGAGAAAAGCCTGCGAGCGCACCAGCTTGTAGTGCGGATTGAGCATGTGCGCGTACATGGTCCAGCGCTCGGCGTCGAGCGAGGGCGAAAAGCCCGGCTGACCCCGGTAGAGCCGGCGTGGGACGCGGCAGAATTCCAGAAAGGAGCGAAGGCCGGAGACCGGGACGATCTCGACGGCGTTCTGACTGGCTGAAGCCTCGGACATGGCGTCGCCCATAGCATGTGGCCGCGCGGAGGCCAAACGCGCGCTTGAAATCTGGAGACGTTCCAGAGGCGTTAGAGCGCGACGGCCGGCTGTTCGCCGGGCAGCGAGAGCCCGCGCGGCGGCGCCACGATCGGGCGATCGACGATCAACTGCACCACCTGGCGGATCTCGTCCTCGGTATGGTTGGCCGAGATGAAGAAGCGCAGGCGCGGCTTGTCCTTGGGGACGCCCACCTGCACGACGGGCGGAACGTAGATGCCGTGATCGAGCAGATGCTGCGAGACCGCCATGGTTTCCCAGACCGAATTGAACAGGATCGGGATCACGGCCCGGCCGATCGCGGGGCCCGTGTCGAGGCCGGCGGCCTGCGCCGTATCGCGCAGGAATTCGGCGTTATGAGACACCTTGGCGATGCGCCAGCTTTCCTTCTGCATCAGGTCCAGCGCCTTGGCGGCGGCGGCCGTGATGACGGGAGAGAGGCCCACCGAATAGACGAAACCCGGCAGCGTGAATTTCAGCCAGTCGATCAGCACCCGGCTGCCGCCGATGAAGCCGCCGCAGGAGGCGAAGCTCTTCGACAGCGTGCCGATGATGAGATCGACCCGCTTGGGGTCGACGCCGCAATATTCGCAAAGGCCCGTGCCGCGGTCCCCGAGAACGCCGATCGAATGCGCTTCATCCACCAGCAGCCAGGCGCCGTGCTTTTCCTTGATGTCGCAGATGCGGCCGAGATCGACTGTGTCGCCGTCCATCGAATAGAGGCTTTCGACCACGACCAGCGCATTGCTGTATTTCTCGCGGTGCTCGGTCAGCAACTGGTCCAGATGGTCCAGGTCGTTGTGGCGGAAGACGATTTTCACGGCGTCGGAAGTCCGGGCGCCGGTCGCCACGCTGTTGTGGGACAATTCGTCCAGAAAGATCGCATCGCGCTTGGACATCAGATGCGTGATGATCGTCAGGTTGGTCAGATAGCCTGACACCAGCGAAAGCGTCGCCTCGGTTCCGAGGAACTTCGCGAGGTCGTTCTCGAATCTCTGATGGGTCGAGCGTTCGCCGCCGACCAGACGGGACGCCAGCGCGCCCACGCCAAGCGTGTCGATCGCCTCGTGGGCGGCCGCCTTCACCTCGGGATGCTCGGCCAGGCCGAGGTAGTCGTAATTGGCGAAAGAAACGAAATGGCCGTTGCCCTGCGCCTGGATTTCCGCCTTGAGCGTGTCCGTGGGCGCGAAAAACGGGTTGCCGTGCTCTTCGAGAATGGCGCTGCCAGCCAGGCGATAGCGCCTGTAAGCATACTCGGTCAGGCTTTTGTGCTTTTTCGCCACGCAGAGACGTTCCGGTTGCGGGACGAACCGCCCCTGATTGCGGCAGCGCCTCGAAAAAGGCGCCGGGCCGACGCAGACCCTTAGCATCAACACCCATGCCGACGCCAGTAGCGGCCGAGCGCACGTATGGATTGCAGCTAAACCATCGCTGCGGCTCCCGTCAAATTCCGGGCCCGCGCGGTGGGGCGGCGGGTCTTGAACGGTCCGGCAGGCTCGCCCATATTTCGGGAGCGCGGCGCGCCATAACGGGCGCTGCGGGTCGAGGCGCCTGAGGGGCTTCCAGAATGTCGCGTACGCCCACCCTGAATTCGCCGTTCCTGCTGGGGTTCGAAACCATCGAGCGTGCGCTCGATCGCGTCACCCGCGCCGCTGGCGACGGCTACCCGCCCTACAATATCGAGCGTCTTTCCAAGACGGAGGACGAGCCGGATCGCCTGCGCATCACGCTGGCGGTGGCGGGGTTCACCCGCGACCAGCTCGAGATCACGCTGGAGGAAAACCAGCTGGTGATCCGCGGGCGTCAGCAGGACGACCGGGAGCGGACCTATCTGCATCGCGGCATCGCCGCCCGGCAGTTCCAGCGCGCCTTCCTTCTGGCCGAGGGCATGCACGTCCTCAGCGCCGACCTGTCCAACGGACTTCTTTCGGTCGATCTCGTCCGGCCCGAGCCGGAACGGATCATCCGCAAGATCGATATCTCCTCACGCGATTGATGCATCGGTCCCAAAAGTGGTTTCCGGTTTTGGGACAAACCGATGCGCGAAAATGTCGGTGTGGAGAACAGCGGGCCCATCCGGGCCGCAAGGAGAGTAGAATGACCCATACGCCCTTTACCCCCGAACAATTCGCCAAGCTTGGCGCGGGCCAGGTCGCCTACGTCCGCGAAATGACCTCCGACGACGTCAAGCGGCTGTTCCCGCAGGCGCCCGAGGTGGACGACGGCCTCAAGCTGTTCGCCCTGCTGTCGGCGGAAGGCGCGCCGATCGTGCTGGCCGATTCCCGCGACACGGCCATCGCCAGCGCGTGGGAAAACCAGCTTCAGACGGTGAGCGTGCACTAGGCGCGCGCGCTACCCGCCGAACAGTTTCTCGAGGAAATTCTTCTCGCGCGGCTCACGCGCCGCAGACTGCTCGCCGACATCTTCGGGCGGCAGCAGATCGTCATTCGGCCGCGGCCTCTGGTTGCGGCCGAGTTGTACGGGTTGCGCCACCGGGCGCGCAGCAGGCGAGGCTGATGGCGTAGCAGACGGTCCCGCAGGATCGGGGCCGCGTGCGACCGGAATGGTCGCGGTCGGCGTCGGCAGGTTGGCCGGCCGCCATGCGCCGCCGGGCAGGGCGGCCACCGGCTGGTTCTTCAGCGCGGCGCGCATGAACTTGCTCCACACCTCGACCGGCAGGTTGCCGCCCGAGGCGTGCTTGGTGGCCGATGAATCGTCGTTGCCGAGCCAGACGCCGGTCACCAGCGCGCTCGTGTAGCCAACGAACCAGGCGTCGCGGAAATCCTGGCTGGTGCCGGTCTTGCCCGCCGCGTGCCATCCGGGCAGTGCGGCTTTCTTCGCGGTGCCCGTCAGCAGCGTCTCTTCCATCATGGCGTTCATCATTGCCACATATTGCGGCTCGATCAGGCGGCCATTCGACGAACCGCGCCTCTGGTAGAGCAGCTTGCCGTCGGCGGTGCGCACGCGCGTGATGATATGCGGCTGGACGCCGATGCCGCCATTGGCGAAGGGCGCATAGGCGCTCACCAGCTCAAGCGGCGTCACCTCGCTCGTGCCGAGCGCGATCGAGGCGTTGGGCTGGAGTTCCGACTGGATGCCGAGCCGCCGCGCTGTGGTGACGACCGCCTTCGGCCCGACCTCGAGGCCGAGCTTCACGGCCACTGTGTTCAACGACAGCGCGAGCGCATTGGTCAGCGTCACCGGCCCGAAATATTCGCGGCTGTAATTTTCCGGCCGCCAGCCCTTCACGTTGATCGGCCCGTCCTCGCGCACGGTTTCCGGCGTCAGCCCGCGTTCGAGCGCGGCGAGATAGACGAAGGGCTTGAAGGCCGACCCCGGCTGCCGCTTGGCGGCGACGGCGCGGTTGAACTGGCTTTCGGCATAGTTGCGGCCGCCGACCAGCGCGCGAATGGCGCCGTTCGGATCCATGGCGATCACGGCGCCCTGCGAGACGCCGAATTTCACGCCCTTCTTGTCGAGTTCCTCGGTCAGCGACTGCTCGGCGGCCTTCTGCATCTCGCCCGAGAGCGTCGTGGTGACGACAAGGTCCTCGTCGATCGCCCCGACCGTGTCGTTGAGCGCGTCCATCACATAATCGGCGGCGTAATTGATCGAGGCGCCGGCAGTGTCACGCTGCGCCGTCGCTGGCCGCGCGAGCGCCACTTTCGCCATCGCCTCGGTGATATGGCCTTCCTGCGCCATGGCCGTGATGACCTGCGCTGCACGGTCTGCGGCGCCTTCCGGGTTACGGTTGGGCGCGAGTTTCGTCGGCGCCTTCATCAGGCCCGCGAGGATCGCGGATTCGCCCAGCGTCGCCTGCCGCGCGCCATGGCCGAAATATTTCTGGCTGGCCGCCTCCACGCCATAGGCGCCGGAGCCGAAATAGACGCGGTTGAGATAGAGTTCGAGGATTTGGTCCTTCGAGTAGCGGCGCTCCAGCCACAGTGCGAGGATCGCCTCCTGGATCTTGCGGCTGAACGTGCGTTCCTGCGTCAGGAACAGGTTCTTGGCGAGCTGCTGCGTCAGCGTCGAGCCGCCCTGCATGCCGCCGCCGCGCCGGGTCACGTTCGAGACAACCGCACGGCCGATGCCCATCGGGTCGATGCCCCAATGTGCATAGAAGCGCCGGTCCTCGATCGCGATGAAAGCCTTGGGCAGATAGGGCGGCAGTTCGGCGAGCCGGATGGCGGGGCCGCCCGTGTCGCCGCGATTGGCGAGCACGTCGCCGTCTATGCCGAGAATGGCGATGTTCGGCGGCCGTTTCGGCACGGCGAGCTGGTCGATCGGCGGCAGTTGCGCGGCGTAATAGGCGAAGACGCCGGCGGTCGCGATGCCGCCCCACACGCCGAGCACGAGCGCCCAGTAGAACAGCTGACCGATGACGGAGCGCGAACGGCGCCGGCGCCGCGTCCTGCCGCGGCTTCCCGTATCCTCGTCGCTTTTCTTGCGGCCCACAGATGTCTCCCGGGGATCGGCGCGCAGATCGCCGTCCGTGCTCAGGCGCGGCTCGCGGCGGCCATCGGCTGGCCGTTTGCGCTTGGCGCCGCCCGCGATCCGGTCTTCGGGGTCGACGCGCAGGCCCGCTGATCGCGCGTCGTCGAAGCCCGGCTCGCGACGCGCGCCGCGGTCAGGTTTCTTCGTGCCCCCGCCAATGCCCCACATGTCCGTCCTGCGCCCTCTCGAGACGGCGTAGATGAGCAGTAACGAAGGCGGATTAAGGGCCGGTTAAGTGTTTGGGACAGGGGCCCCGCGCGGCTATTCGTCGCCGAGCGTCAGATCGACCATGATTTCGCCGGCGAGCCGCTCCAGCGTGCGCTTGAGCTCCCCGAGCGACAGCGCGTCCGGCAGGCCGACGCGGATGTTGGCGCGGAACATTTCGACGCCGGTGAACGCGCCGCTCTCCAGTCCGCTCGAAAATTCCTCGATGTTGACGTCGAGGCTTTTGAGCGCCTGCGTAAGGTCGCGCACGATGCCCGGGCGCTCGTTGCCGACGATCTCGATCTCGATATGGCGCTGATGGGCGGAAGGCGCCGCCTGCGCCGCGCCGCGCTCGATGGAGACCTTGAGACCGGCGCTCTGCAGCGCATTCAGCGCGTCGATCAGCTCGCCTGTCCGCTCGTCGGGCGCAGCGATCAGCACGATGCCCGCGAATTTCCCCGCCAGCCGCGCCAGCCGGCTCTCGAGCCAGGTGCCGCCATGCTCCGCCACGGCTTCAGACGCCGCATTGACGAGGCCGGGCTTGTCGTCGCCAATCAGCGTCAGGACCAGGGGCGTCATGCGGGCGTCTCCATTTTCGTTGGCGCGATCCTGCCTAGCGCAATGGCGATTGGCAACGCGGCGCCTGACCGCATTCGGCCGGGTCTGGACTCCGGTATTTAATGTAGTAACATAAATTCACGCCGATCGATTGCGATCCCGCAAAACGCGCCGCTACACTCGAGGACCGCGGGCTCGATATGGCGCGGGCCGGCGAGGTCTTCGACGGCCCGACGCTGACCGTCGCGGATGACCGGCGGGACTACGGCGAGGCGCGCAGCATCTCGATCGGCTTTCTCGATGGCCGGATGGTCGTGCTGGTCTGGACGCAACGCGGCGCCAGGCGCCGCGTCATTTCGATGAGGAAGGCAAATGAGCGCGAGCAAGCGATCTATCGACCCCGCCTCCGAGGATGAGGCGCCCGACCTGTCGTCGCCCGAATGGCGCGCGAAATTCGAAGCGGTCCCGGTCAAGAGAGGCCGCCCGCCCTCCGAACGTCCGAAGGTTTCGACGACCATCAGGCTCGATCCCGACGTGCTGGACGCGTTCAAGGGGACGGGACCGGGCTGGCAGAGTCGCATCAACGAGACCCTTCGCCGGGCGGCGACCCGTCTGAAGGCCAGGTGAGGCGTCAGGCCGCTGCGATTTGATCTCGCCAAAAACGCGGTTTGGTATAGTTTACGCCTAAACAACATGGGAGGCGGGCGTGGAGGAGTTCGATTTCGTCGTGCTCGGCGGCGGTTCCGGCGGTTGCGCCGTGGCGGGCCGGCTGAGCGAGGATCCGCAGACGAGCGTCGCCCTGTTCGAGGCCGGCGACGACGGCAAGCACTGGATGGTGTGGACCCCGCTCGCCGGCGCCATCATGGTGCCCGGCAAGATCCGCAACTGGGCCTACGACACCGTTCCCCAAAAGGGCCTCGGCGGCCGCATCGGCTATCAGCCGCGCGGCAAGACGCTCGGCGGCTCCTCCGGCATCAACGCCATGGTCTATATCCGCGGCCACCGCTGGGACTACGACCATTGGGCCTCGCTCGGAAATCCCGGCTGGTCCTATGACGACGTTCTGCCCTATTTCCGCAGGTCAGAAAACAACGAGACTCACGCCGACGAATTCCACGGCAAGGGCGGACCGCTCAACGTCGCGGAACTGCGTACCGGCAACCCGTTGCAGGAGACCTTCCTCGACGCGGCGCGCGAAGCGCAGATGCCGATGACGACGGACTTCAACGGCGCGAAGCAGGAGGGATGCGGGGTCTATCAGGCGACGCAGATCAACGGCGAGCGTTGCAGTGCGGCCCGCGGCTACATCCACCCCCATATCGGCAAGCGCCCGAACCTGTTCGTGCAGACCGGCGCGCAGGTCGTGCGCATCCTGTTCGACGGCAAGCGTGCGGTCGGCGCCGAATTCCAGGTCGGCGACCAGAAAAAGACCGTGCGCGCGCGGCGCGAGGTCATAGTGGCCGGCGGCGCCTTCGGCACGCCGCAGCTGCTGATGCTGTCCGGCGTCGGCGATTCCGCCGCGCTGCAGAAAGTGGGCGTCACGCCGGTTCATCATCTGCCGGGCGTCGGCCTCAACCTGCAGGACCATCCCGACTTCGCCTTCGGCTACAAGACGGATTCGCTGGACGCGCTCGGCTATTCCTTCAAGGGCATCGCCAAGCTGCTCGGCGAGATCAAGCGCTACCGCGCCGAGCGGACCGGCATGGTGTCGACCAATTTCGCGGAGGCCGGCGGGTTCCTGAAGACCCGGCCCGATCTCGAAATCCCCGACATCCAGCTGCATTTCATCGTCGGCCTCGTCGACGATCACGCGCGCAAGCGACACCTGGGCCACGGCTTCTCTTGCCATGTTTGCCTGCTGAGGCCCAAAGCGCGTGGCAGCGTAAAGCTCGCCAGCACTGATCCCTTCGCAGCGCCGCTGATCGATCCGAATTTCCTCGGCGAGATCGAGGATCTCGAGACGATGGTCGCTGCCTTCAAGCTCACGCGGCGCATCATGGACGCGCCATCGCTGAAGGCGCTGCGCAAGAGCGATTTCTTCACCGAGGGCGTGGAGACCGACGATCAGATCCGCGATTTCCTGCGGCGGCGCGTCGACACGGTCTATCACCCCGTCGGCACCTGCATGATGGGCCCCGATCCCGCCACGGCAGTCGTGGATGCGCAATTGCGCGTGCACGGGATGGAAGGCCTGCGCATCGTCGACGCCTCGATCATGCCGACGCTGATCGGCGGCAACACCAATGCGCCGTCCATCATGATCGGCGAGAAGGCCGCCGACATGATCCGCGCGGCCTAGCTTGCCAGACTTGCGGGGCTGTCATCGCTCCGTCATGAATACGTCACGGACATGCAGAGGGCGGCCGGTAGAAGCCGCCCCGTGAGACATTAGGGAGTTCGACATGAAACGCTTTGCCTTGGCTGCAATCCTTCTTGGCGGCGCAAGCCTGCCTGCGCTGGCCGCGACCGAAATCCAGTGGTGGCATGCCATGACTGGCGCGAACAACGACCTGATCGTGAAGCTCGCCAACGATTTCAACGCGACGCAGGCCGACTTCAAGGTCTCGCCGGTCTACAAGGGCGGCTACGCCGATACGATGAACGCCGGCATCGCCGCGTTCCGTGCGGGCCAGGCGCCGCACATCATGCAGGTGTTCGAGGTCGGCACGGCGACCATGATGGCCGCCAAGGGAGCGGTGAAACCGGTCTACCAGCTGATGGCCGAGACCGGAGAGAAATTCGATCCCAAGGCCTACCTGCCCACGATCACCGGCTATTACTCGACGGTGAAGGGCGAGATGCTCTCCTTTCCCTTCAATTCGTCATCCATGGTCATGTGGCTGAACAAGGACGCGCTCGAGAAGGCCGGCGTCGATCCCGCGAAGCTGAAGACCTGGCCCGAGGTGTTCGACGCCGCCAAGAAGCTGCATGCGACCTCGCCAACCTGCGGCGTCTCGAATGCCTGGGCGCCCTGGGCGATCATCGAGCAGTTCTCCGCCTGGCACAATGTCCCGATCGGCACCAAGGCCAACGGCCTCGACGGTTTCGACACGCAGCTGAAGTTCAACTCGTCGCTGCATGTGAAGCACCTCGATACGCTCGCCAACCTGCAGAAGGACAAGACCTACGATTATTCCGGCCGCGCCAACAGCGGCGAGGGGCGCTTCACTTCGGGCGAATGCCCGATCTTCCTGACGTCGTCGGGCTTCTACGGCAACGTGAAGGCCAATGCGAAATTCGCCTATGCGGCAGCGCCCATGCCCTATTATCCCGACGTCGCCGGCGCGCCGCAGAATTCGATCATCGGCGGCGCCTCGCTGTGGGTGATGGGCGGCAAGAGCGCCGAGGAATACAAGGGCGTCGCGAAGTTCCTGAGCTTCCTCTCGGAAACGGATCGCCAGATCGAATTGCACAAGAAGTCCGGCTACCTGCCGATCACCAAGGCGGCCTACGCCAAGGTGAAGGAGGAGGGCTTCTACAAGGACAACCCGATCCTCGAGACGCCGCTGCTCGAACTCACCAACAAGGAGCCGACGGAAAATTCGCGCGGCCTGCGCTTCGGCAACATGGTGCAGCTGCGCGACGTCTGGTCGGAGGAAATCGAGCAGGCGCTCTCTGGCAAGAAGACCGCCAAGCAGGCGCTCGACGACGCCGTCTCGCGCGGCGACACGATGTTGCGCCAGTTCGAGCGCACGGCGGGGAAATGATCCGTGTTTCCTTCTCCCGCTTGCGGGAGAAGGTGTCATGCACAGCATGACGGATGAGGGCCGCGCCGATTTCAGCACGTTCGTCGTAGTCGCAGCGCCCTCATCCGACTCCTGCTCGGCAGGCGCCACCCTCTCCCGTTTCACGGGAGAGGGTTAAAAGCGGACCCCCATGGAAAAACGCGCAACCTTCTCCAACAAGCTGCTGCCCTATCTGCTGGTCGCCCCGCAGCTTGTGATCACGCTCGTCTTTTTCTACTGGCCAGCCTCGCAAGCGGTGAAGGAAAGCTTCTTCATCTCGGACGCTTTCGGCACGACATCGACATTCGTCGGCCTCGAGAATTTCAGGAACCTCTTCACCGAGCCCTATTACTTCCACGCCGTCGGCGTCACCGCGCTCTTCGCGTTTCTGGTGACCACCGCCTCGCTGTCGATCGCGCTGCTGCTCGCGGTGCAGGCGGACCGCGGGATCCGCGGCAAGACCGCCTATCAGACGCTGCTCGTATGGCCCTATGCCGTTGCGCCGGCGGTAGCGGGCGTCATCTGGATCTTTCTCTTCCAGCCTTCGCTCGGTTATCTCGCGCATATCGTCAAGGCGATGGGCGTCGACTGGAACCCGACGCTCGACGGCGGCCAGGCGATGATGCTGGTGGTGATCGCCGCCGTGTGGAAGCAGATCAGCTACAATTTCCTGTTCTTTCTCGCAGGCCTGCAGGCGATCCCGAAATCGTTGATCGAAGCCGCAGCCATCGACGGCGCGCGGCCCGCGCGCCGCTTCTGGACCATCATCTTCCCGCTGCTGTCGCCGACGACCTTCTTCCTCGTCGTCGTCAACATCGTCTACGTCTTCTTCGATACGCTCGGCATCATCGATGCGGTGACCGGAGGCGGGCCGGCCAAGGCGACCGAGACGCTCGTCTACAAAGTGTTCTCCGATGGCCGCCTTGGCGGCGATCTCGGCGGCTCGAATGCGCAATCGGTGATCCTGATGATCATCGTCATCGCGCTGACCTCGATCCAGTTCCGCTATGTCGAACGCAAGGTGACGTACTGATGCCTGGCTTGGCAGTTGCGGCCTGTCCCCCTCCCCAACCCTCCCCCGCTTTGCGGGAGAGGGAGCAGCGCGCGCGAATGATCGACGAATCTGTATGCCGCCACGTATCCGTCCCCTCTCCCGCGGAGCGGGGGAGGGTTAGGGAGGGGGCCTGCAAATGGTAGAGAACCGCCCATTCGGCAACGCGCTGGCGCATTTCATCCTGATCGCAGGTGTGCTCGTCATCGTCTTCCCGGTCTACATGGCCTTCGTCGCCTCCACCTGGGACGCAAGCACCATAGCCAACGGCAAGCTCGGCCTGCTGCCTGGCCCGTATCTCATCGAGAATTACAGCCGCGTGCTGTTCGAAGGCACCGGCAACACGACGCGCGCGCATGTCGCGACCATGCTGCTCAATTCCTTCGTCTCGGCGATGGTCATCGCGATCGGCAAGATCGCGATCTCGCTGATCTCGGCCTACGCCATCGTCTACTTCCGCTTTCCCTTCCGCATGGCGGCCTTCTGGCTGATCTTCCTCACGCTGATGTTCCCGGTCGAGGTGCGTATCTATCCGACCTACAAGATCGTCGCCGATCTCGGCATGCTCGACACCTACACGGGTCTCTCGCTGCCGCTGATCGCGTCGGCCACCGCGACGCTGCTGTTTCGCCAGTTCTTCATGACCGTGCCGGACGAATTGCTGGAAGCGGCCAAGATCGACGCCGCCGGGCCGCTGCGCTTCTTCAAGGACATCCTGCTGCCGCTCTCGCGCACGAACATTGCGGCGCTGTTCGTCATCCTCTTCATCTATGGCTGGAACCAGTATCTCTGGCCGCTGCTCATCACCACGCGCGACGACATGCAGACCATCGTCATCGGCATCAAGAAGATCGTGGCGGTGCAGGACGCGCTGACCGAGTGGCAGCTTGCGATGGCCACAGCCGTGCTCGCCATGCTGCCGCCGGTGCTGGTCGTCGTGCTGATGCAGAAATTGTTCGTGAAGGGTCTCGTCGAGACGGAGAAATAGGAATGGCGAGCGTCTTTCTCGACCGGGTCATCAAGACCTATCCGGGCGGTTTCACGGCGGTGAAGGGCGTGTCCTTCGCCGTGCCGGACGGCGGCTTCTGCGTGCTCGTCGGCCCGTCGGGCTGCGGCAAGTCCACGCTGCTGCGCATGATCGCGGGGCTGGAGACGATTTCTGACGGCGCCATCTCGATCGGCGATCGCGTCGTCAACACTATCGAGCCCATGGACCGCGATATCGCCATGGTGTTCCAGAACTACGCGCTCTATCCGCACATGAGCGTCTACGCCAACATGGCCTACGGCCTGCGCAACCTGAAGACGCCCGAGCCCGAGATTCTCACGCGCGTCAACGAGGCCGCGAAAATTCTCGAGCTGAACGACGAGATGCTGAAGCGCAAGCCGCGTGCGCTTTCCGGCGGCCAGCGCCAGCGCGTCGCCATGGGCCGCGCCATCGTGCGCAAGCCGGCCGTCTTCCTGTTCGACGAGCCGCTCTCGAACCTCGACGCCAAGCTGCGCGTGCAGATGCGCATCGAGATCCGCAAGCTGCAGCGCCGCCTGAAGACGACGTCGGTCTATGTCACGCACGACCAGCTGGAAGCGATGACGCTGGCCGACATGCTCGTGGTGATGAACGCGGGCCGCGTCGAACAGGTCGGCGCCCCGCTCGAACTCTACGAACGGCCGGCAAGCGTTTTCGTCGCGGGCTTTCTCGGCTCGCCGCCGATGAATTTTCTCGACGGCGTGGTGGAGAAGCCGGGCCTCGTACGCCTGACTGGCGGCGGCGAACTCCCCTACGACCCCGCCCATTTCGGGCCGTCGGTCGGCGCCGAGGTGAGGGCGGGCGTACGCCCGGAGCGCGTGACCTTCTCAAAGGATGGAACGGGCCTGCCCTTCACGCTGGAACTGGTGGAAGAGCTCGGCCTCGGTCAGCTCGTGCATGGCCGCGTTGCGGGCGGCGATTTCACCGTCGCCCTGCCGGCCTCGCACAATGCGCCGACGGGCGAGGCGCACAATCTCGCCATTGCCGCCGACGCCGTGCACCTCTTCGACAGAAAGACGGGCGCGCGCCTGTGATCGGCCGCCTTGCGCTCGGCGCGCTGGTCGCAGCGCTCGGCGCAGGCGCATGGTTCCGCATCGACAAGGCGATACGCGTCGAGCCCAATTTCGTCGCGCAGACGCTCTGCATCGAAACATTCGTCGCGAACCGCGACCCCGCGCGCGCCTTTGCGGAAATTCCGGTCAAGACGCCGGGCATGAAGCATCTGTCGCGCATCACGACATGGAGCGTCGACCGCCAGAAGCGCGAAGCGCGCGCCACGCTCGCGGGCGTGCTCGACGCGCGCGCCGTCTACGTCGATGGCTACGGCTGCATCGTCGATCACGGCGCGCCCATGCCCTTGGCCATCGCATTGCCCGCACAGCAAGCGCGCGACGAACGCCCCGTTGTCGCGCCGCCGGAAGGCTCGGCGCTGGCGCGCGCGCTCGATCATGTCTTCGCGCCCTTCGACGATGGTCGTCCGCGTGGCACGCAGGCTGTCGTGATCATGAAGAACGGCGCCATTGTCGCCGAGCGCTACGCGGATGACGCCACGCCGCAGACGCTGTTGTCGGGCCTCTCGCTCACCAAATCTCTGACCGCGGCTCTCGCCGGCGCGCTTGTGCAGCAAGGCGCGCTCGACATGAGGGCTCCCGGCCAGATTGCGGCGTGGAACAAGCCGGACGACCCGCGCCGCGCGATCACGATCGAAAATCTGCTGCGCATGGAAAGCGGCCTCGATTTCGACGAGACCAACACCGGTTTCGACGCCAATACGCACATGCTTTATCTCGAAGACGACATGGTCGCGCATGCGCAGGCCGCCAGCCGCATTGCCGCGCCCCGCCAGCGCTGGTTCTATTCGAGTTCGGGAATCATGGTCGTGGACGGCCTGTTGCGCGAAAAGATCGGCGGCCTCGCCGAACTCGTCCGCTTCGGCCAAGAAAAACTGTTCGGGCCGGCCGGCATCGACAGCATGACGCTGGGCTTTGACGCGAGGGGCGCCTTCGTCGGCTCGACCTATTCCGCGGCGACCGCGCGCGACTGGGCGCGCTTCGGCGAACTCATGCGCAACGACGGCGTCGCGGGCGGCAAGCGCCTTTTGCCCCCAGGCTTCGCCGATTTCGTCGCCGCGCCCACGCCGACGGCCAGCTATGGCTATGGCGCGGGCTTCTGGACCAATCGCGGCGACAGTTTTGGCGCAAAAACGCGCGTCGGCTTCGGCTTCCCGCCGGATTCCTATTTCGCCTCCGGCAGCATGGGCCAGCGCGTGGTGATCGCGCCTTCGCAAGGGCTGGTCATCGCGCGTCTCGGCCGCACGGCGGACTGGCCGGATTTCGACATCCGCGGCACGGGCCGCCTCGTCCGCGAAGCGGTCGCGGCCCTGTCGGGCGCCCCCGGATCGCCCGCCGCAGCGGAACGATAATTTCCCGAAGCGGTTGCCATAAGTCCGGCGCCGCATAGCTAGACAGTAGGATTATGCTCGTCTGCTCGATGGAGACAGAAGAATGTCGTTTGTTCTCGACAGGCAGGACGCCGCCGACCAAAGTCTGGACCGCCTCCGCCAGCGCGTGACCGCAACCCGCCGCCGCTCCACCGATCTCGCGGCGCCGCTGACGCCGGAAGACCAGTGCGCGCAGGCGATGGACGACGCCAGCCCGACCAAATGGCATCTGGCGCACACGACATGGTTCTTCGAAACCTTCGTGCTCGAACCGTTCCTGCCGGGCTACGAATCCTTCGATCCGCGTTTCAAATATTGCTTCAACTCCTATTACGAGAGCGAGGGGCCGCGTCATCCCCGCCCGCATCGCGGATTGCTTACGCGCCCCACGAGCGACGAGGTCGCCGCCTATCGCGAGCATGTCGATGCCAATCTCGATACGCTCTTTGCCAGTGGCCTGCAGCGCGACAGCGAAGTCGCCGCGCCGCTCGAACTCGGCGCCCATCACGAGGAGCAGCATCAGGAATTGCTGCTGACCGACATTCTCGCGCTCTTCGCCGCAAGCCCGCTCAAGCCGGCCTATCGCCCGCAGGCCCCGCGCGCCAGCGCACCGGCGGCGCCGGTGAGCTGGATTGATCACCCCGGCGGCCTCGTCGAGATCGGCGCGATGGGCGGCGACTTTGCTTTCGATAACGAAAGCCCGCGCCACAAGGTCTGGCTCGAGCCATTCGCGCTCGCGGACCGTCTCGTCACCGCAAGCGAATGGCTCGAATTCATGGCCGACGGCGGCTACACCACGCCGACGCTCTGGCTCGCGGACGGTTGGGCCACGGTCAAGCAAAACGGCTGGAACGCGCCGCTCTATTGGGAGCAGCTCGACGGCCAGTGGCTGCGCATGACGCTCGAAGGCCTGCGCGCGGTCGATCCGCACGAGCCGGTCATGCATGTTTCCTTCTACGAGGCCGAAGCTTTCGCGCAATGGTCGGGCAAGCGCCTGCCGACCGAGTTCGAATGGGAGGCTGCTGCACACGCCCCGCACGCGCCAGCCGATCTGTTCGGCGCGGTCTGGCAGCACACGCGCAGCGCCTATGCGCCCTATCCGGGCTTCAAGGCCGCGACCGGCGCACTCGGCGAATACAACGGCAAGTTCATGTGCTCGCAACAGGTCCTGCGCGGTTCGTCCTTGGCCACGCCGCCGGAACATTCGCGCGCCACCTACCGCAACTTTTTCTATCCCCATCAGCGTTGGCAATTCACCGGCCTGCGCCTCGCCCGCTGATCAACTTTTTCGCCCGGAGCCCGCGACATGGTTCGATTTCCCGATCTCGCCTTCGACGAGAAGCTGAGCGAATTTGCCGAAGACGTCATCGCCGGCCTGTCCGCGCAGCCACGCACGCTGCCGTGCAAATATTTCTACGACGCGCGCGGCTCCGACCTGTTCGAGCAGATTACCGACCTTCCCGAATATTATCCGACGCGCACGGAGATCGGCATCCTGCGCGCGTATGCGCGCGACATCTGCGCCGCGCTCGCGCCGGATTCCGTGCTGATCGAATATGGCTCGGGCTCCAGCATCAAGACCGAGATATTGCTCGCCGCCGGCGATTTCGCCGCCTATGCGCCGATCGACATTTCGCCCTCGGCGCTGGAAGGCGCCGCGAAGCGTCTGCGCGCGCGTTTTCCGTCGCTGCGGATCGAACCGATCGTTGCGGATTTCGTCGGAGAGGTTGTTCTGCCTGACGCGCTCGACGGCCTGCCGCGCACGGGCTTTTTTCCGGGCTCGACCATCGGCAATTTCAGCCCGCCGGAGGCGCGCGCGCTGCTGCGCCGCATGGCGCGCCAGCTGGGCCCCGGCGCGCGTCTCGTCATCGGCGTCGATCTGCGCAAATCGCCCGACATTCTCGTTCCCGCCTACGACGATGCGCAGGGCGTGACCGCCGCCTTCAATCTCAATCTGCTGGCGCGTCTGCAGAACGAACTCGACGCGGACGTCGATATCGACGGTTTCGCGCATCGCGCCGTCTGGAACGCGCGCGACAGCCGGATCGAGATGCATCTTGTCGCGAAACATCCGCAATCCATCGTCGTGGCCGGACACGAATTCCACTTCGCGGCGGACGAGACGATCCACACCGAGAATTCCTGCAAATACGGGCGCGAGGATTTTGACGATCTTGCACGCAGCGCAGGCTGGCGGCCGCTCGACCTCTATGCCGACGCCAGCAATCTGTTCACGGTCCGGTTGCTGGAAGCGCTGTAACCGCAGGCCGCTTGCGCAAGCGGCGCCGCGCCCCCATCTTTCGCGCGACTCGGAGCCGGAACGACGCGCATGTGGATGCAGATTTTCAGAGCCGCCTATGATGCGCTGAACCAGATGTTCACCCCGCCCTTCCGCGCGACGCTCTGGAAGGTGCTGGCGCTGACGCTGGCGCTGCTTGTGCTGATGTGGGTCGGGCTCGACAAGTTCCTCGTCGGCTATCTCCTCGATCCCGCCTGGTTCCCCTATCCCTGGATCACGACGGCCATTTCTGTGGCGCTCGGCGTCGGGCTGGTCGTCGGCCTCGCCTTCCTCGTCGCGCCTGTCTCGATGCTGATCGCGGGTCTCTTTCTGGACGATCTCGCGGAACTCGCCGAGCGCGAGACCTATCCCGAAGACGCGCGCGGCCGCGCGCTGCAGGCGGGGCAGGCCGTATTCCTGTCGAGCAAGTTCGCCGCGGTCTCGCTTGCAGTGAACCTGTTCGCGCTGATCCTGTTCCTGCTGCCGGGCGTCAACGCGATCGTCTTCTTCGTCGCCAACGCCTATCTGTTCGGCCGGGAATATTTCGAGCTGGCGGCGCTGCGTTTCCACGGTCTGGACGAAGTGCGCGAATTGCGCCGCCGTCACGCGGTGACACTGTTTCTCGCGGGCCTGTTCATCGCGGCCTTCGTCGCCGTGCCGATCGTCAACCTGCTGACGCCGCTGTTCGGCGTCGCCTTCATGGTGCGCGTGCACAAGATTCTCGCGCCGCAGGCGGTCACGCCGCTGGCGAACCCCGTACCGCCGCCGTCGCTGCGCGCCTGATCAGGCGAGCTTGCGCGAATCGTACTGGCCGGTCGCGCGATAGCGCCAGAGGTAGGTCGGCGCGATGGCGCGGAACGATTCCGGCGCAATGCCGAACGCGTCCAGCGTGCGGCCCTCGGCCTTGGCCGCGTCCGACACGACATTGTCCGTGCGCAGCATCTCGACCTGATCGCGCGTCGTCGTCAGCATGGCCGGGAACAGGCCAAGCGAGGCCTTGGAGGCGATTTCGGTGGCGAGCGCCATGGCGCGACCCGCGCGGAAGGGCAGGGGCGCCAGCAGGCGCTTGCGGCCCGTGAGATCGCAAATATAGGCGACGAGATCGCGGAAGGTCGCGACTTCCGGCCCGCCGAGTTCGTAGGTCGCGCCGGCCTTCGCCTTGCCGTCGAGCGCATCGGCTATCGCTGTCGCCACGTCGCCGACGAAAACCGGCTGGAATTTCGTATCCGCGCCGATCAGCGGCAGCACCGGCATGATCCGCGCCATGGCGGCGAAACGGTTGAAGAAGCCGTCCTCCGGCCCGAACACGATCGAGGGGCGGAAGATGATCGTATCCGGCGCCGCCTCGCGGATCGCGGCCTCGCCGCGCGCCTTGCTGCGGGCGTAACCGGCGTTCGATTCAGCATCGGCGCCGATGGCCGAGACATGGACGACGCTGCGGATGCCGGCGGCGGTTGCGGCCTTGCCGATCACGCCCGCGCCAAAACCGTGCACGGCCTCGAAGCTCTGGCGTCCGCCCTCGGCCAGGATGCCGGTGAGATTGATGACGGCGTCCGCGCCCTGCACGGCGGCGACGACCGAATCGGCGACGCGCACATTGGCCTGGATGGCGGCCACCTGGCCAACGCGGCCGAGCGGCTGCAGGAAGAAGGCGAGATCCGGCCGCCGGCAGGCGACGCGCACGCGCCAGCCGCGATTGGCCAGTTCGCGCACCACATGGCGGCCGACGAATCCCGAGCCGCCGAATACCGTGACCAGCCGATCCTTGATCGCCAAACCGTCCGTCATGGGAAGCCCCTTCGAGCCCGAACCTTAAATCAGCCCCGGCCTATACAGCCTGCGCGCGCCGAAAACCATACGCACGTTCGTCGCGGGTCGAATATGCGCCAACCCCGCGTTGACAGGCGCCCGACCGCCCCGTATGAGACGCGCCGGGCCCAGGTGGCGGAATTGGTAGACGCGCTGGCTTCAGGTGCCAGTGGCAGCAATGTCGTGGAGGTTCGAGTCCTCTCCTGGGCACCATCGCTTTGAAAGTGATGGCGCTCCGCCCGAACTCTCCACAGAGAATTTTTTCGGAAACTTGCCTCAGACCGCCGTCCGCTGCCGCAGCGCCGCGGCCAGCGTGCCCTCGTCGAGATAATCCAGCTCGCCGCCGACCGGCACGCCATGCGCCAGCCGCGTGACCTTCACGTCCAGGCCCGCAAGCAGATCGACGATGTAATGCGCGGTCGTCTGGCCATCGACGGTGGCGTTGACGGCCAGGATCACCTCGCGCACCCCGTCCTCGCGCACGCGCTCGGTCAGGCGGGCGAGGTTGAGGTCTTTCGGCCCCACGCCGTCCAGCGGCGACAGGACGCCGCCGAGCACATGATATTTGCCGCGTGTCGCGCCGGCGCGCTCCAGCGCCCAAAGGTCGGCGACGGTTTCCACCACGACCAGCGTCGATGCGTCGCGCCGCGCGTCGCGGCACAGCGTGCAGGGATCGCTCGTATCGACATTGCCGCAGGACGTGCAGGTCACGATTTTTTCGCGCGCGACATGCATGGCGTCGGCGAGCGGGCCGAGCAGTTCTTCGCGCTTGCGGATCAGATGCAGCGCCGCGCGCCGCGCCGAGCGCGGGCCGAGGCCCGGCAGTCGCGCGAGCAGCTGGATCAGGCGTTCGATCTCGGGTCCTGCGACGCGTTCGGCCATCTTCGTTTATCGTCTCGAGCTTCGCTTCGTCGGGCGCGTCTCCCCTCCCCCTTGCGGGGAGGGGCGGGGGAGGGGGTCGAGGAATCTTGCGAAAGTGGTGGGAACGCGAATGTCGAAGGCGCGCGCGACCCCCCACCCTAACCCTCCCCCACAAGGGGGGAGGGAATTCCACTACCCCCGGCCGCTAGAACGGCA
>Ga0209023_10001710_pt1 | contig 28808 bp, 23 predicted proteins | sample LakOneMetagenome_FD_187468 | JGI IMG/M metagenome (GOLD analysis project Ga0209023, IMG submission 187468) | Freshwater and sediment microbial communities from Lake Erie, Canada (SPAdes) (version 2) | ecosystem: Environmental > Aquatic > Freshwater > Lentic | place: Lake Erie, Canada...
CGCGAGGTCGTGCTGGGAACGGTATTCATGCTCATTGGCGAAAACAGCCGTGCAGTGTCCCAGGCGGTGGCTACCAAGATGGTCGATGTCAATCGCTCGCTACCGAAAGGTGTTAAGGCCGTCCCGGTCTACGACCGTACAGTACTCGTCGACAAGGCGATCAATACGGTAAAGAAAAATCTTCTCGAAGGCGCAATCCTTGTAATCGTCATTCTATTTCTGTTCCTGGGGAATATCCGGGCTGCAATCATTACTGCAATGGTTATCCCGTTGGCGATGCTTTTCACCTTTACGGGCATGGTGACCTATAAAGTCAGCGCCAATTTGATGAGCCTGGGTGCGCTCGACTTTGGCATCATCATCGACGGGGCCGTTGTCATCGTTGAAAACTGCGTCCGGCGACTAGCGCACGCTCAGGAACACCATAAGCGGGATCTCACTCTGACTGAGCGCTTCCATGAAGTGTTCGCGGCTGCCAAGGAAGCACGGCGTCCCCTGCTCTTTGGTCAGCTCATCATCATGGTTGTCTACCTGCCGATCTTCGCGCTCTCTGGCGTTGAAGGCAAAATGTTCCATCCGATGGCGTTCGCCGTTGTTGCGGCACTGGTCGGAGCGATGATCCTGTCGATCACCTTCATTCCGGCTGCAGTTGCCCTGTTCATCGGCAAACGCGTTACGGAGAAGGAAAACAGGATCATGGGCCTGGCCAAACGCGCCTATGCACCGATGCTCGAGAAGGTGATGCGAAATGCCGCACTGGTCATCACTAGCGCAACCGTCCTGGTCCTCCTGTCGGGACTCCTGGTGACGCGCCTTGGTAGTGAATTCATCCCGAGCCTGAACGAAGGCGACCTCGCGATTCAGGCCCTGCGAATTCCAGGAACCAGCTTGAGCCAATCCGTAGAAATGCAGAAGAAGATCGAAGCCGGGCTGAAGGCAAAGTTCCCCGAGATCGACCGGGTGTTCGCCAGGACCGGTACTGCGGAGATCGCGTCGGATCCAATGCCGCCAAATATCTCTGATGGCTACATCATGCTCAAGCCCGAATCGGACTGGCCAACGCCAAAGAAGAGTCGGGCGGAGCTGGTCACAGCGATCCAGGAAGAGTCCGAAAAATACGCAGGCAACGCCTACGAATTTTCGCAGCCCATCCAGTTACGTTTTAATGAACTAATTTCTGGCGTGCGCAGCGACGTTGCCGTCAAGGTCTTCGGCGACGATATGGAGGTGCTTGCTTCGACAGGCCAGGAAATTGCCGAGGTACTTCAGCGCATCCCCGGCGCAGCGGAGGTGAAGGTCGAGCAGACGGGCGGCCTGCCGATGCTGACCGTAAACATCGACCGCGAGAAAACGGCGCGCTATGGCCTGAACATCGGCGCCGTTCAGGAAGCACTCGCCATTGCAACCGGGGGGCGCGAGGCCGGTACCATGTTCGAAGGCGACCGCCGCTTCGATATCGTGGTCCGCCTGCCTGAAACGTTGAGGGCCGATCTGGACGCGCTCAGGCAGCTTCCTGTCCCACTGCCTGTCAAGGAGGGGAGCCCGACGTCCTACATTCCTTTGGGCGAAGTGGCGACGCTTGAATTTGCACCGGGACCAAATCAGATCAGTCGGGAAAACGGCAAGCGGCGCATTGTTGTGAGCGCCAACGTACGCGGGCGTGATATTGGCACCTTCGTGCCCGAAGCCGCAGCTGCGATCGCCAAGGAAGTCCAGGTGCCGCCAGGATACTGGACGAGTTGGGGAGGCACCTTCCAGCAGCTAGAGTCGGCAACCGCGCGCCTGCAGGTGGTAGTACCACTCGCGCTGTTCATCGTGTTCACGCTGCTCTTCATGATGTTCAACAACGTCAAAGACGGCTTGCTCGTGTTCACGGGGATTCCGTTCGCCCTGACTGGCGGTGTCATCGCCCTCGCGCTGCGCGGCATTCCGATGTCAATATCGGCCGCGGTCGGTTTCATCGCACTCTCAGGCGTGGCGGTCCTGAATGGGCTGGTGATGATTTCCTATATTCGCACCCTGCGTGAGGAAGGCATGGGACTGGACCGGGCAATCACGCACGGGGCGTTGACACGGCTCCGGCCAGTTCTTATGACCGCCTTGGTGGCATCGCTGGGCTTTGTACCGATGGCCATCGCAACCGGCACCGGCGCCGAGGTACAGCGTCCGCTGGCAACCGTTGTCATCGGGGGTATCCTTTCCTCGACGGCGCTAACGCTGCTTGTGCTTCCCCTTCTCTATCGGCTTGCTCATCGCAAAGACAGCGACGAAGTGCCGGTGCCGCAGGAGAAGGCGCTCGTCCATTAAGTATACTGGGCTACGAGAACTTCTTGCGGCCCAGCCATGGAGACAACATGCGTCTGGACAATCGAACGAGGCTCGCTCGCAGCATCGTTCGACTTGTCAGGCTTGATCTTGTCGCGCATGGGATTCCCTTTGTAACTTTCGTGACCCGGGGAATCGTACTTGAACGCGTCGCCCTGATTGCCTTAAGTGTAAATCGTGTTGTCACTATTGAATTTAGCCGAATGATCAAAGTGGAGCCTGACGATCAGCACAGATTCAGATCTACTGACGCGATGTCCTCGGTGACGCAACTTTTCCTCAGATCAGTTGCGTGGCAGTGTCCATCTAAGTTACTGCCATAGGAACACACGGCCTTTTTCATCCCGAACTGCTAAACGGTGCGTAGATCGACGGCTTTGTAGCACCTGAGGCAGTTGCTGCGACGACCACAGGCTTTCCGGCGTGCCGGTCCGCTTACGCTAGCAGAGCTGATGCGCGGTTCTCGGCAGCGCCGACGGCAGTGCGCGCTGTATCGCCCGTGTTGCACCACAAAGTGGTACGTCAAAGCTGCACCCACTCGCTGGACGCGTTCTAGCGCTGTTGCCTTGCGTGCGTACCGTGCTTTGTCTGAGAACGCTGCTGGACTGATTGGGTGACACAAGTACGTTACTGATCGATATTCGATGGAGGAGATAAATGAATGTTGAGCAACAGACTGCCGACACGGCCCACGTCCACCTCATCACAATGTTTGGAATTGGAACTCTGGTCCTGTTCGCAGTGATCATGCTGTTCTTAAGTTGGCTGAAATATAAGGATCGAAACAATCCTGCCAAGACGAAAACCCACAAAAGCATTAAAACCAGGAGAAAGCGAAAATAGTCCTCGGTGTTCTAGTGCAAAGCGACAAAACGAAGCAGCTGTGGTTGATCAGGCCGAGCTACCAGTCGTCATGGAAGCACAATCTTAAATACTATACAAAAGGAGAGATGATGGGTTCAGGACATTCTCATGCAGCACAACAGGGTCAAAACGAACGGCCTCTCTGGATCGCGCTTGTCCTTACCACAACATTTCTGGTTGCAGAAATCATCGGCGGCATTCTCACCAACAGTCTCGCCCTGATCTCGGACGCTGCCCACATGTTCACCGATAGCGCGGCACTGGCCGTATCACTGGCCGCAATCCGCATCGGCAAGCGGCCCGCTGATAGTCAGCGCACCTTTGGCTACTACCGTTTCGAAATTCTGGCCGCAGCCTTCAATGCCATTCTGCTATTCCTGGTGGCGATCTACATTCTGTACGAAGCTTATCAACGCTTGAACAACCCGCCCGAAATCCAGTCTGGAACAATGCTTTTGGTTGCTGCCTTCGGCCTCGTCGTTAACCTCATCAGCATGCGGCTGCTTTCGAGTGGCAAGGATGCCAGCCTCAACGTCAAAGGCGCCTACCTAGAGGTATGGAGTGACATGCTCGGCTCTATCGGCGTCATCATTGGAGCCCTTGTGATCCGTTACACCGGATGGAGCTGGGTAGATTCGGCAATCGCTGTCGGCATCGGGTTGTGGGTGCTGCCTCGCACTTGGACACTGCTTACGGCCAGCATGAACGTGCTGCTCGAAGGTGTTCCCGAGGGGCTCGGCCTTGACGAGGTAAAAGAAGCGCTGTCACGGATCCCGGGCGTGGCCAGTGTGCACGACCTGCATGTTTGGTCAATCACGAGCGGCAAATCCAGCTTGACGGCACACATTGTACAAGATGGAGAAGTTGCCGATTCGCAGGCGCTTCTATTGACTATCCGCGAGCTCGTCGCAAACAAATACGACATTCACCACAGCACGATTCAGATCGAGTCGGTACCGTGCGAACAATCGTTCGAGGAACACTCTTTCGGTCCTGCGACCACGCCTGGGGGCCACAGCCACGAAGGAGAACGTCAATGATTGATCATATCAAGGCGAACCTGGTCCAAGCCCGGGATGCACTCGACAGCTTAATCAGCAACGACCTGCAGCTGGGACATATTGAAGCAGCAGCTGGCTGTCTGATCCACGCATTGCAGAACGGTCATCGCATCATTTCTTGCGGGAACGGAGGCTCGATGTGCGACGCTATGCACTTGGCGGAAGAGCTGTCGGGGCGTTTCAGGGACGACCGCCCTGCCATGGCTGCAGTCGCCATCAGCGACCCTAGTTATATCAGCTGCGTCGCCAACGATTATGGTTACGACCAGGTATTCGCGCGGTTCGTACAAGGAAACGGCTCGGCCGGCGATGTGCTGTTTGCGATCAGCACGAGCGGCAGCAGCCGCTCGGTTATAGCAGCAAGCGAGGCCGCACATGCCAAAGGTATAAAAGTGATTGGCATGACTGGCCGGGCAGGCTCCGAACTCGAGCGGCATGCGGACATTTGCATCTGCACTGAAGGCGGGCGTTATGCCGACCGTGTCCAGGAACTTCACATCAAAGTCATCCATATTCTTATCGAGCTGGTCGAGCGGGCACTCCAGCCTTCGAATTATGGACAGCCAGGCTAAGTTAGTTCATTCAACCTCCTTCAAATTACATTCGGATCCTTCTGCTCGGGATCCCCTTGTCCAAACTGATAGCATCATGAATAAATCCAATACCCATCCTCGCGTGTTGCTTCACGCAGCCGCTGTGAGACTGGCACATCTGACCTCTTGGGCCGGGCCATATGTCACTATCCTGCAAATGTCACTGTTCGGCATGTTCTTGCTCTCGTTTTCCCGCCTTTCGATGATGGTGTGGCAATGGGACCGTGTACGACAAACCGGCATTCCGAGCGAGATCCTGCTTCAGGGAGCTCGGGCCGACCTGATTTTGCTGGGCTATTTCATTGCAATTCCGCTGTTGTTGGCGCCGGTGCTCGCGCATCCTTCACGCGCATCAATCTGGAAATGGTTCACAAGTAGCTGGGCGACGTTCGCACTGATGTTCATCGTATTCATGGAAATGTCGTCCCCGCAATTCATCATGCAGTACGACGTGAGGCCGAATCGCCTCTTCGTCGAATATCTATCCTATCCACGCGAAGTCTTTGCCACCCTGTGGAATGGATTTCGCACAGCTGTGATACTCGGCATTGGCGCCACGGTCGTCTTGACCGTCCTGTTCTTCTATATCTTCAGGCGTGCGGCCTCGGGAATGCAGTTCTGGCGGGCCCGTACCTTGCTGCTGACTTGGCCGCTAATCTGCCTGCTGGTATTTGCGCAGGTTCGCTCGACCACTGGTCATCGTCCTGCCAACCCTGCCCTGTTCGCCTTGACCGGCGATTCGATGGTCAATTCCCTGATCATCAACTCGGGATGGTCCGTTCTCGACGCCATTAACTCATTGCGCAAGGAGGCGAACTCGTCTGAAATTTACGGCAGTATCCCGCCGAGCCAGGTACTGGCCGAAGTGAAAGCCGCGCCGTGGCTACGCGACCATGTCTTCCCAAACAAGGATATTCCTACGCTCCACCGGCAAGACGCCGCAATCAAACGCGACCGTCCCCTGAACCTTGTCATTGTTTTACAAGAGAGTCTTGGCGCCACGTTTGTCGAGTCGCTGGGCGGCTTGCCTGTAACGCCTGAGCTTGAGAAACTCAAAGGTGAAGGATGGTGGTTCGAACAGCTTTACGCGACAGGAACACGCTCAGTTCGCGGGATCGAAGCGGTTATCGCAGGCTATCCCCCGACCCCCGCGCGCAGCGTTGTCAAGTTGTCGCTTGCGCAGCAAAATTTTTATACTTTGGCGGCCGGTCTGGGCCAACAAGGCTATCACACCGAGTTTGTTTATGGGGGCGAGGCACATTTCGATAACATGCGCAGCTTCTTTACTGGCAACGGCTTCCAGAAAATCGTTGACTTGCCACAGATGTCTCCGCGGTTTGTCGGGAGCTGGGGCGCTTCGGACGAAGACCTCTTCGACAAATCCCTCGAGCGCCTTAAATCATTGCATGCGCAGGACAAGCCCTTTTTCAGCCTGATCTTCACATCGTCGAATCACGAACCCTTTGAGTTCCCGGACAATAAAATCGAGCTGTACGAGAAGCCCAAGCAAACCGTCAACAATGCAGTGAAATACGCGGATTTCGCGCTCGGAAAATTCATCCGGGAAGCCAAGAAGCAGGCCTACTGGAAGGATACGGTCTTCCTGATCGTAGCTGATCATGACAACCGGGTATATGGCAACGCACTGGTACCGATTAAGAAATTCCATATTCCCGGGCTGATCCTTGGTGCAGATGTACAACCCAAGCGCATCCGAACGATCGCGAGCCAGGTCGATCTGGGTCCTACTTTGCTTTCCTTACTCGGGGTTTCGAGTAACCACCCGATGATTGGCCGGGATCTTGTCAGGGATGACAAAACGCCAGGACGTGCGCTCATCCAGTTCAACAACTACTTTGCATGGCTCGACGATAGTTCCGCCACCATCTTGCGCCCTGGGCAAGCACCCTTGATGGGGCGGTATGACGGCGGAACTGGAGTGCTGGAGGTGAGCACCGACGCGCCGCTGCAAGAGCAAGTAACCAAGGCGATGGCACATGTGATGCTGCCTTCATTACTCTACCGTGAGCAGCGTTACCGATTGGTCAAGTAATGCACGCGTGATGTGCGCGATAAGAATATGCGCCGGTATCCACACCAGCTGTCTTGACGATGACAATGACAATGACAATGGGTACATGCGTGCAATCACCAGCATTGTCGAGTGTAGTGCAGGCTTCCCGCGTTCGGTTCGCAATCAATGCCAGCGGTAGCAGCGTAATTGTCTGTACTGCCCGCCCTGCAGGTGCCGACGGGATATGCGTCCTCGCAGCAATGCAGTTCGGGATCACCATTGTATCGAACAGCCGACACTTGTCTTAACGCCGGAGCCCGACAACGTGCATATCGCGTACTGGACATAATGGATTAATTTATTTTTCAATCGATCGAGTTGAGCAATTCTTATCGCCGCTTAATGATTGGAAATTTCCAGACGCAATCTCATACATACTTGATACATCATCCATCTGAGAGTAGCACCAGCTTCCTAGACTGCTGCTGTCTCTTGGGATCAGAAATCAATTCAGGTTTAAAAACGGAATGAAAACGAACCTACCACGGCGAAACGCTGGGATCATCCAAAGATTCTTGCACTTTTTTGAACCCATCTTGGCGCGTGTACAAGACATTTCGGGGCGCAACCCTGACCTGACGTTTGCTCTCGTTGCAGGCTCGGGCTTTGTAACGATATACAACTGGCGCTTCTGGGACAGCTTTTTGGAAGTAATGCCGGTTGAAAGTGCGGCGGATGCCGGTTTTGCCATCGCAATTCTGATGTTGCTTATCTGGCTCCATGCGGCAGTTTTGCTTATCGTCCCAAGTCGTACGATAATGCGTGCCACCACCTGCGCATTAATTATTGCAGGAGCGATATGTGCTTTTTTCGCGGATACCTATAAAATCCAGATAGATCGCGACATGGTACGCAACGTCGCGCAAACTGATCTCACCGAAGCAATGGGGTTGTTAAGTCCGAGATTCATTATATATTTACTGCTCTTAGGTGCGGCACCGGTTTGGCTGTTAACACGAGTTCGTTTAGCTGAAGTCTCGACAAAACGCTTTCTCGCACAAAGATTTGCCGGAATATTTCTGGGCGCAATCATCGTAGCAGTCGGAATCATGCCGTATTCAGGGCAATTCGCTACATTCTTGCGTACCCACAAACCGCTTCGTTATCTGATTAATCCCGGCAATGCGTTCCACGCCACATGGCGTTATATACACCATGAAACAAGTTTGTCGAAAAAGCCGCTCATAGATGTTGACGGAGTAATCACTCGCTCCAGTTCTGTAGCTGAGAATAAGCCTTTATTGGTTGTACTCGTCGTTGGTGAAACTGCGCGAGCAACGAACTTCCAGTTTTTAGGGCATAAAGACGCTACGACGCCGCTCCTTGGGAAACGAGAAGAATTATACAGGTTCAGTAATGTGAGCAGCTGTGGTACATCTACGGCGATATCCTTGCCGTGCATTTTCTCGGGGCTCGGACGCAAAGATTTCGACGTTGGGGCCTCCGTTGAACGTACCAACCTTCTTGACACATTGAACAAAGCAGGTGTTATGGTGGAGTGGCGAGACAATAACACTGGATGCAAGGGAATTTGCGAACGAGTACCGAACGTCCAATTCAAGCCCGAAACAGACTCAGCATTATGCGAGCAAGATTATTGTTACGACGAGATTCTTTTAAGCAATCTGCGTGAATCTATTTCAGCGAATAAAAAGGATCAGCTAAGGGTTTTGCATCAAATTGGCAGCCATGGGCCAGCATACTGGCGGCGCTACCCTTCACAGTTCGAGCGATTTGCGCCAACTTGCCGTACGAATGACCTCAGCAAGTGCACAAAAGAGGAGATTCACAACACCTATGACAATACGATTGTCTATACGGACTATGTCCTCGATCGGACAATTAGCATGCTGGAAAATCTATCGGAGCAGTATGACACCGCACTGCTCTATATATCCGATCACGGCGAATCGCTCGGCGAAAGAGGTATATACCTGCACGGTGCTCCCTATCGGTTCGCACCTAAGGATCAGAAGCACGTGCCGATGATATTATGGCTTTCATCAGGATTTCAACAACGATCGCTGCTATCTTCTGCATGCATGCGCGGCATGCAGAACCAACCGCTCAGTCACGATAACATTTATCATACAATTCTAGGAATGATGAAAGTGAGGAATCTCGTTTATTCACGAAGCCAAGATATGCTACTTCGCTGCCGTCAATAGCGGCGTGCAGGATTTCTCGAGCCGAGATGGCGATTCCAAAGGGGAAATTCCCTCATCCTTATAGCACGCTAAAAGCAGAGCTTAAGCTGCGAGCGCCAATTTCTATTTGAAAAGATTCCGCCGAGCGCCCCTAGTGAGCAGTCGTGATGTTACCTGAAGCGCATAGCCCACTGACCTGTAGTAGTCGGAATGAAAATGGAAGTAATCGAATCGGCTGGCGCCCGCGCCCCGCCATTGCTGTGCTCGAGTCACGCAGATTGATGTGATGATAGTCAAGGCAAGGCAAGTCTCCCTTGACTCTGCAAAACGACACTGTTATGTACTGAAAAATTATCTTAGGAAAGTTATAAAATAGAACGAGTCTTTGGCCATATGATCGCGAGCATATTGTCTCTAAAAGCATGTTTGTATAAAAGCCTTCATACTCACAGTTCCAAGTTCCGACTTGTTGACCATCGTGTTTAGGTGTCGGCGTGAAATAGTTCACATGATTAGGCCACTAGGAGCCGCACTACTTCGCACGCAGTACCAGCAGCTAAGACATGCGTGATTTGGAAACTTCTAACTCAACCCCGCCAGTAAACTCAATTAAAAAATGCAGGGCACACGAGCGTGTCTAAAGTGCTGACATTAAAACGACAACATCGCATTGATGCCGCTATGACGGCTTCGAGCTGATGTGCATTGCATCTGTTTACAAAGAAGGACCTTTGATGGAACTCCATATCAGGTAGAGGTCCGCTCGAGCTGTTGGAATCATCGTTGTCGTACAAAGAATAACGCAGGAGTTTTGGCGGCGTCGAAGATAGTGACCTCATGCACTACCCTTCACAACCAAGCCCGTAGTGATAATTTGGCACGCGATGCCATTCTATAGGCAGAGGAAAAGTTTGAATATCGTCGTTACATTTGCACCAATTCCCATCGGAATCGATATTGACACAGTCCCGGATACCAAACAGCACCAACCAAGGTGGGTTCCGTAGCCAAAAGCCTTGATTAACTGGCTAACGTCTATCTCATGAAAACTGGCAGCACAATAACGGCCCATGTAACTATTGCAAGTATCACAGTCAAAAATACTGCTGCACTTCCGAAGTCTTTCGCGTTTTTTGACAGCGGATGCCGTTCGAAAGAGATTCGATCGACCGCTGCTTCGACGGCTGAGTTGAGGAGTTCGACAATCAGCACCAGCGCGACGACCATTATCAACACTAGCCTTTCCAAGCGGGAGATCGGAAGTAGTACAGCTACGAGAATAGCTGGTATTGATACCAATAATTCTTGTCGAAATGCATGCTCTGTTTTCCATGCGAGCTGGAGCCCTTGGATAGAATAACGTGATGCCGCAAAAATGCGATTCAGTCCACTTGTACTCTTGAATTCACTTATCTGATGCTCGTTCTGAAGCATACTTGACTTCCTTGTAGAAAAGTTGACTATTTAGTGATAGCCGAACCAATTTTATAAGCTGGGTTCGGAAGTTTCTGTCATATGTTTCAGCATTTTCATCGCCAAGACGGCATAAAACCGCTTGCTGACCATGCGCTTTCCGATGCCAGGCGACAGTAAAGCAACTTGCGATTGCGCATTCGATCTAGGTCAGCCGCAGCGTCTAGCTCAAGAAGTGAGCGCTCCATAACTATATAAGAGAGGCGATAACCGTACCGAAGGGACACCGATGAAGCATTTTATCAGAGCGCGTGAGATTAAGCTGGCCAATATTTCGCGAACACAAGATTCACACTTAGCTCAAACTCAGCATTCAGTAGTGAAACACTGCACAGTTGGGACTGGTAAGTGCGATCTAGCTCGCTTGCGAGATGTAATGCAAGTCCGATTAAACCCAGCCGGCAAAGCCTGGCTCGCCGTTATCACCGAAATCGCAACGACTATGGCATTAAAATCGTCGCGAAGCCGCTCTAAAAAGATGGTGGAGCCATCGTTCTGACTGGCAGTGGCACAGTAGGCTGCGACAGAGCTGTCAGCCGCAGTCAGGCTGGCGCGGAGCGTTGGCATCAGTCAAACGTTCTAACGACAATGCTGAGTTAGCCGCGGGACGCCTTCATTGCTGACTAGCTGGTACCTCTAATGAGTAAGCAGTGCAACTTTTGGCTTTCGACCTTTTTTCCTGTACGGACCCACGTAAAGAGCTCCAATAAATCCCAAGCTTATCGATAGAATCTACTGCATGCTCGAGCTGAACTCTGAGGATTAACCTGCGCCATCGGCTCGTGCGTGAACCCGCGGCTGCTAGTCCTGATCAAAATCAGTGAGAGCTGTCGTGAACTTCATGCGCCGTGTGCGCTGCGCGGCGTCCGCACAGAGTTAATCTAGCCCGACCCGGCCGCACCGGACTGCCTACGTCGAGCGTTACACTGAGACAGTCCTTATCACGGCCTCGCTGACCGCCTGTTTGAGATAGTAGGGCAAATTCAGGAATTTGCTAACAGCCCATTTTGGAGCATATGACGACAGCTCAATCCGACCCTGAGCTGTCCTAAAAAAGGCAGAGCTTAGATGCCGTAAGTCAACATATACTGTAGCGTGCGCATTAGAACAGAAAATTTCCCGGACCGTTGTCTACGCAACTATTTCTACACAGCATCATCGTTCTGTTCACCTGTGCGGATGCGGAATATTGTTTCGACGTTGCATACAGCAATGACGCCGTCCGACGGGTTACCAGTATAAGCAGCTTTTTTGATCGTTTCGACAATCTCATCTGCTTGAGTATCATTGCAATATATTATTAAAAGGTTGCAATCGCGGGCAGGGGCCCATTCTGTCGGGGCATACGCATGATGAATACCGCTGCCGCGTCCGTTTCCTTTTCCGTTCAACAACGTGAACCCTGGGAAATGGTCAATTGCATGAAGGGCCTGCTCTACAGCTTCCAAGCGAAACGGTTTAATGATGCCGACAATTTGTTTCATCATTTCCCCCTAGGATTTGCTTATTCAGCTAAGTAACTCGGTGAGTTTTAGCCCTGCGCCTAACTCGTAGCATTTCATCAATGAAACGCGAGACTTAGAGTGTGTCAGTTCATGCGTCCCGCGCCAGGCGACGGCCGTATTATGATTTTTCAGCTAGGATTTTACAGCACACGGTCACTATACACGCAATCTTATGCGATCATGTGCCTCATGTAGCGAGGTACGGAAGAGTCGCTATCCCATGATTTGAAGTAGTGATCTTCTTGATGGCTTTTTGTGGGCTTTCTATCGCGTCCATCGTCCCGATGATTCTTTATTCTGCTTATATTGAAGGCTAGATTCGCACTTCCGGTAAGAATTTCAATATCCTCACTGCATCCAATTTGCTTTGATTCCACGGCGTGCACTTACGGCAAGCTCCAAGCACTTGAAGTATTGTATTGCGCTCGTGTTGCAAGGTGGGGGCGCGATGGGAGCATATCAGGCGGGTGTGTAAAAGGCACTCGATGAAAACGGATTTTGTCCCGACTGGATTGTCGGTACGTCCATCGGCGCCATCAAGGGCGCCCTCATCGCTGGCAATGCGCCGTCACGGCGGCTGGAACGACTTAGGCAGTTCTGGCGCCCCTTGTCACAGGCGGAGGGCGTGGAGATGGTACGCATGAGTGATGCCGCTCGCCAACTTCATGCTCGCATGTCCACTGTTGGCATCACGATGCAGGGCGTTTCGGGCTTTTTTTCTCCGCGGCTTTTGAGCCCCTTTCGCGCAGGTTTCCCTGTAGCGTCTGAGCAAGCGAGTTTCTATGAGACCTCCGCCCTGGCTGCCACGCTCGAGCGTTTCGTCGATTTCGATCACCTGAATCAGGCCAACGCCACGCGCGATACGTGTCGATCATATCCTTGCCAGCGGCGCCTTGCCGCCGACATTTCCGCCAATTCGCATCAATGGCCAGCTTTACTGGGACGGCGGGCTCTACTCGAACACGCCGCTCGAAAGCATCCTGAATGACCAGCCTCCTGTCGATACCTTATGTTTCATGGTTGACCTCTGGCGCGCTCAAGGAGCGGAGCCGAACACACTTGATGAAGTCAACACACGGAAAAAAACATCATGTTCTCTTACCGGTCCACGCGCCATATAAACGCGTATCGGCGCACACATGATCTGAAGTGCATGCTACAGCGGGTCTACCAAATGCTGCCTCCTTCATCGCAGCGCGACATCAGCGCTGCGGTGTTGCCGTTGCTTGTACCGTAAACCACCATGCACATGGTGCGCCTAATTTATCCCGGCAAGGACTGGCAGATGGCGGCCAAAGACATCAATTTCTCCATCGGCTCAATCGACTGGCGCTGGGACCAAGGATACAGCGACGCGATCCATGCCATTCAGCACGCGAAATGGATGGACGAGGTCAAGGGCCATCAAAGCCTCATGGTGCATGAACTAGACCGCACGAATGAATGAGCGCACGGCCTGGGGACCAGCTCGTATCAGCAAGTTCACATGTATCAGGGATCTTTAGCTGAGCGACAACGCAGTCCCTTTACAGCGAGCTACCATGCGTCTGGCGGACTTCGTAGCGGAACAGGGCAGAACTTTTACCTTGGTATGAGGCCTGATCCACGGATACGATGTCAGTTGCATTAGCATCGGCCCCACAACCTTCTCGCCGCTCTGTTGCCCAGATGTTGCGTCGAACCATCAGGTCAAAGAGTGTTCGACCAAGTCGCGCGCCTTCGGTTTGAATGCGGGAGTGCGCGGTAAAGAGATATGGATCACTATCTGTAACATTGCGCGGCAAAAGTGCCTCTTTTTAATGCTTTACATTCTTAAGACACCTGTATTCTTGGGAGCATCGACACATTGCGAGTGGGCTATGGAAATACGCAGAGCAAACGGGCGGGACAATGACCTCTTCTGGGAGAAGTCACTGAGCATTTACGGAAGAAAGCTGGAACTTATTGCGTCTAATATAGCCAATGCCGACACGCCAAATTACAAAGCACGCGACCTCGACTTCAAGTCTGCCTTGAGCCAGGCGATGGCGCCGTCTGAAGCAGAACTGCAGAGCAGTCAAAGGTCTCGCACGCTACATTCAAATGATCCGCTCCCGTTCCCGATCCTATATCGTGTCCCGTCCCAGGGAAGCGTGGACAATAATACGGTGGACATGGACGTAGAACGGGCTGCCTTTGCGGACACTGCAGTTCGATATGAGCTTGCCATTCAGAAACTGTCTCACGAATACAAAGAGATGGAAGAACTCCTTAGGACGACGCCTTACTAGTTGATTCAAATATCGTTTCCATATACGCCATCGTCCCTATGCCAAACCTGAGCATGATAAGCGCAACGGTGCTTGCATGCACCACCACATGCGATCGAAATTCTGGGCTTAACATGCTATTGAAACATCGGGACCAAGACCCAGGTTGTCGCACGTCTCAGCAGCAGAGTCAGGTTATAGAAAGGAGAACTGAATGTGGGCATTCTGGATCGACTCTTGAGCGACCGTTTTGGCAGGGCATCATAGCGATAAACATCATGGCGGTGGTTGTGCCGTGTCGCCAGGCAAAGGTTATGGCAATTCTCCGCTTTCCGCGATCAGCAATGCGATCGAATGTCACGCTTACAGCACTCTGAAAGCGCAAGGAGCGAAATCTTGCCAGTGAACCGCCCAGGCTTCCGTGGAGGCCGGTTAGTGTGAGTCAGGCCGTGATGGCTTGACTGCTCAGTTGCTCTTAATGGTTTGCCTCAGCTTCGGCTGGAGGTATATAGCCGAGCGGTTGCAGCAGGCGGTGGTGGTTAAACCAGGACACCCACTCCAGCGTGGCCAGTTCGACGGCTTCACGCGTTTCCATGGAGCGCGGCGGTGGATCAGCTCGGCCTTGTAGAGCCCATTGATCGTCTCAGCCAGGGCATTATCGTAACTGTCGCCCTTGCTACCCAAGACGATTCGATGCCGGCTCCTGCCAGGCGCTCGCTGTACTTAATTGACACATATTTGAGACCCACGGTCGCTATGGTGGACGAGCTCGTTGCGCTCGGGCTGACGTGCATACAACGCCTGTTCCAGCGCATTGAGCACGGAGTCGGTCCGCATCGAGCTGCTAACGCGCCAGCCGACGATGCGTCGGGCGAAGACGCCGATCACGAAGGCCACGTACATGAAACCCTGCCATGTCGAGACGTACGTGAAATCGCTGACCCACAACTGGCTCGGCTGCTGCGCCTTGAATTGGCGGTTGACTTGGTCGAGCGGGCATGGCGCCTTCGCATCGGCTACCGTCGTGCGCACCACTTTGCCGCGCATGACACTTCGCAGGCCGGCCTTACGCATCAGGCGCTCCACCGTGCAGCGGGCAACGTCGGTTCCCTCACGACGCAGTTGGCGCCACACCTTGTCGGCCCCATAAACCTGCAAGTTCGCCTGCCAAACGCGCTCGATGTCGACGCTCAGCACATCGTCGCGCTGGACACGGGCACAACGCAATGCCGGGTTGCGCTGCTGCGCAACGTGGCGCCAGTAGCCCGACGGCGCGACCTGCATCAACTTGCAGATCGGCTCGGCGCCAGCCTCCCGATCGTACAGATGGGCTGTCGCGGCGGCGCCGAGCATATTGTTGTTCAGACTTCCAGGCGCTGCAGAGCGCCGCAGGCATTGAAGCGCATGGCGACCAGCATCGCGTGCGGCAATAAGGACTGCAACGGGCCACCGAAACAACTGCGTCACAGGTCGCACCTGCACGGCGGCCTCGATCACGGGCAGCAAGTATTCCTGCTCCGCGCCGCTGAGGACGAGCAACTGGTCCTTCGCTGTCGCCCCTACCATTTACGCTTCTGCTATCTCGCGCTCGACCGTCGCCTGCGCCTGGCAAGCGACGAAGCGGTAGCCGCTGCCGTGCACGGTTTCGATGTGCTCCTTGCAACAGCTCGGCTGCAAGGCGCGCAAGCGCTCCACTTGGCAATCGACGGTGCTTTCGTCGAGGTGGCTTACGCCGCAGCTAAGAGGCGCGCGATGGCGCGGCCATTGCGGCGCGTCAAATAGACCATGAAGACCAGGCCGATCAGCATCAGCGCCCAGTCCGCTGGTTCAGGTACGGCGACAGCGTTTACCTGGGTCAGGCTCAGCAGCGACGAGTTCGAAGTAACGACGACGCCCGTCTTCGATAGCGAAAAGTTCAGCGCACCGTTTGGATCGCCGATGAGGTTGGAGTTCGAGTCGTACAGCGCTATCGAGAAGAAGCTGTTGCTGTCAAAATTGCTGGCGAAACCGAGGAAGTCTTCCGAGAAATTCAGGTAGAACGCAAACGGACCGCCCACTGCAAGGAATAGATCGTTATAGGAACCGGCATTGCCAATGGTAAAACCGTCCGTCGTCCCGCTGACCGCGCCAGTCCGATCGAGCTCGAACAGCGGCTCGCCGACAAAGTGAGACAGTGACGCCGTCACGGGGGCGGCGCCGTCGATGCTGCTGAATAGCAGGTCAATGGAGGCGATGTCCGAGGTGGCGGTATCGGCGATGCCGATTTGGTAAGTCGGCAGCACGGCGGCGCCGGCCGTCAGGTTCGCCGCAACCAAGCCCAGGGCCAGCACGACATGACGCAGGTGTTTTTGAACGTTGAACATGTAATTTCCTTAGAGAGTGCCGCTGTAGATGACAGCGTTGTAGCCGATTGGGCTCTTGCTTGGATTGGAGAAGATCACCGTGACTGTTGCGCTCTGATTCGGAGCGAATGCGCCACTGCCGAACGTGACGTACGGAGCGCCGTTGTGCTTGCCTGAGGCATTGTCGATCGAGATGCCCGACGTCAGGTTACTGAACACAACGTTGACCGGGCCGCTGATGGCTTGCGCCGTTTTGTTGGTCAAGGTATAGGTCACGCTGTACTTCTGAGTCGCACGGTTGTACACAGGACCCACGCTGGTCACTCCGAAGCTGGCGGTAACATTGGTGAAGCAGCTATGGAGCGACGTCGACGTGTTGCGCGGCGCCACCGCCATGACCGTGAAATCAGCGCGGTTGTTGTTGGTATCGACGCATGCATCGGTGCGGAAGGCTGCCGTCGTCGGCGACAGCGTTGCGGTCGGCGCACCACCCTCGGCAGGCGTTGAACCGCTGCCGAACGCCACCCAATCGATCACGTTCGAGCTTGTTGGATTCGCTGCGGCGGGCAGTGCAGTCGTACCGTTGACCAGGGCCACTTTGCCGGCGGTCCCGGACATATTGATCGTGCCCGTCGCATCCGCAGCAGGGAGTGCAGACCCGTTGGCGCCGCCCGAAAATTCGGACACCAGGAAATATTGCCCAGGTTGTAGCGTCTTCGCTGGCAGCGCCGTGGTGTTGGTCCACGAAGTGCCCGCCGACGAGGCATATTGCACGCTCAGGCCGCTCAGAGATACCGGCGCCGAGGTCGGGTTGAAAATTTCGATGTAATCGCTCCTGAGCGCTGCGCCGGAATTACCGCCAGCACCATAAATTTGACTGATCACCAGGTGAGGCGCAAGGGGCGCAGATGTTCCCGCCGTATTGTCGATCGTGAACGCAACCGCACTGGAGCTGCCAATGTTGTTGGCCGCGTCGTAGGCCTTGGTCACAAGACTGTGGCTGCCCTTAGTCAGAAGTGTGGAATCGTATCCCAGCGTGTACGGCGCCGCCATGCTGGAACCGACCAGGCTGCCATCGACATAGTACTCGACCTTGGTCACGCCGACGTTGTCGCTGGCCGTGGCGTTGAGGGTGATGCGGCCCGCGCTACCCGTTACGCTGGCGGAAACGACCGGTGCGGTCAGGTCGATGATCGTATTGCTGGTCATGAAGGTGACTGGGGCCGACTTGCCGATATTATTGGACGCGTCGTAAGCCCAGGCGACCAGGCTGTGGTTGCCGTTCGGCAGTTTGGTCGAATCGAGCGTGGCCGTATAGGGGGTCACGTCGGTGCCCGAAATCGGGTTGCCGTCGACATAGAACACAACCATGGTCACGCCTTTGTCGTCGCTGGCGTTGGCCGACAGCATGATGTTGCCACTGCTGCCGCTGACACTGGCGCTGACAGTCGGGACAATCAAATCGTCGCCGCTGGCCACCTGGGTCACCCAGATCGGTGCGGACCACAGGACATTGCCGTCGTTCTGGGTCACTTTGGCGTAGTAGAAATGGTCGCCAAGGGTCGGGGTAATGGTCTGCGATGCGCCCGTTCCCAGCACAGTGACGGTGCCATTGCGGCCTGGCACGCCTTCGTAGAAAGTCACCGTAGAGGCCGACTTACCAGTGCTGTTCGAATAGTTCGCGGTCAAGGAAAGCGAGCCGTAATTGGTGATGCGCTCGCCCATCATATGGGTCTCGCCCACCGTCGCACCGTTGCCCTTGCTGGTGAGGATCAGTTGCGAAGCCTTGTCCATGGTCGCAAACAGGCGGCGCGCCTTGACGGCCTCGATAAAGCTGGCGTTGGTGAACGCGGTGCCGGTCGGGATCAGGATACCGGTGCGGTTGGTGTAGGATGCGCCCCAATTGGCGCAGTGGTTATCCTGGTTGGTCGTGAACGCCACGTGGAAGCCCGCCTCGAGCGCCTTCTGGCAGGCACCCTCGTAGCTGCTGCGGCCCGTTTCCGTTTCCGTCGTGTTGACCGAGAAGGCCGAGGTGTTGAGCACTTCGCACAAGGCCATCGCGGTGTCGCCGTCGGCCGTATAGCCGAGCGCCTTGCCGTTGACCAGGAACTGGCCATTGCTGGAAGGGTGATTGAACTGGCCGAGCCAGCCGCGCTGGGCCATCAGCGTGTACAGACCGGCGTAGTCGCCCTTGGCCGTGAACGTGTCGCCGATCAGCTCTCCGCTGCTGTTGTATTCCCACTCCAGCAATTGCGGCGTGTTGAAGATGTTCATGTGACCGCCGTTATTGATCACGCCCCATTCCAGGCCGTAGATGCCAAGGAAGTTCGGGTTGGCCGCATTGAAATCGACGGCTGCATTCAGGCCCGACTTGAACAGCGCGCGCGCCTTGACGGCATCGGCGCCGGTGTTGGTGCCGTCGGAGCCGTCGTACATGTGGTTATGCTCGGAGGCCATCAGGAAGTCCAGGCCCCTGTTCATCGCATAGGTGTAGGCCTGGGTTGGGCCGCCGGCCGTGCCGGACTGGGGATTTTGTGCGCCCGAACAGGTGGCCAGGTTGCCGCCGCCGTCGCTGTGGTTGGTCTGGCTGTGCAGGTTGCCGAAGTAAACCGTGTAGGCCGGCTGCGTGGCGGCCACCGCCATGGTCGTGGCGGCGCCCATGCGCATCGACTTGGTCGACGTGGTCGATGTGGTCTGCTTGGGCAGGGGCGCGGCGACCGTCGCGGCGCTTGGCATGGCAGCCACTGACGGCTCGCCGACGACGATATCCCATTTCTGTTCTTCGACGTCACTGGCCGCCGCGAGGACGGCGTCGACACCCTCGGCGCTCGTGTCGGAGCCCTCTTCGGTCGTCGGCTTGGCCACGGCGACCATGCGCAGCGTGTAGATGCCGTCGGCGAGGCTTGGATCGGCACTGCGCGCGGCCCAGTCGATATTGACCTTGCGCGACGCGTCGGTCAGGCGTTCGATACCCTGCCAGCGCTGCACGGTATTCCCTCGCGCGTCGAGCAGTTCGAGGCGCCAAGTGATTTCCTGGGCGTTTTCAACGAAGGGATAGGAAAAATTGAGAATGAAACTCCGGCCGCCCTGGGTATCGCCCGAGTACGGTGCGTACAGCGTGGCTTCGAATTCGCGATGATCTTCCTTGAGATCTTGCGCGGAGACGCCGAAATTGAGTGCCGCCAATGCCATCGCGATCAGTGCGCGACGGGGCACACCTTGCTTGCCAAACTGATTTTTGCGGTTCATAAACCTGAGCCTCTTCGTTGGTATTTGTGGAAACTGGTGCGGCCGTTGTGCAATATGCATTAATACATGTAGTAAGGCAAATACAAATTTTTTGCCAGTATTGGAGACATCGCGACAGAACGGACCTTTTGCCCTTTAAAAAAGCCCTTTAGATGAAATTAATGTGGATAAATAATCATAAATACTCCAAAATTTTCACACTGGGAGGTGGCGCGCCCAAGCTTCGGTGCCGATACGACGTGCATGATTGCCACCAAACAGTCTTATGATCGACACTCCGGTGCGGCCATCCAGGTCATGCGTTTTCGCCATCGAAGTCGTCATGTCATCTACGGATGACAATGGCCGATCGATTTATTACTGCAGCCTGGCAGCCGCGGGGCATAGCGTTAGCGCATGTGTCAAGTCTTGTTCTGGCCGAAGTACGTATCCCGTAGGTAATAAATGTCTCCTTTTAGCCCAGTCCGTGCCGCTGCGAGCTCGGCGTGCACTTGTCCTTGAGTGGGCAACCCTTGCAGTTCAAGTGCCAGAACCGATGATTCGTGACGTCTTTCTCGGCGCTCGCGAAATGCTATATCAGGACCACGTCCGCCGGGCAGCGAAACTCGCTATCTAGCGCGTCGTAAATTAGTGGGCTTGTCAAACCGGCCATTGGCTTCGGAGGTTTTTGTGGATGGCGCCGAAGTGCAAATGCCTGCTTCATGGGACCGGGATTTCTCCTCCCTTGAAGTAGCCGCGGTCGGCAATCGCTGTCAGTACCGTTGTGCCGTTTGCAGCACGAGATTTCTTGGCCGAACCGGACAGCTGGTCGCGGTCGCTGCCGATGTTCATTACCGCGTGCTCAATGACCAAATGATGCTTGGCGTCGACTGCGGTCTGCACGTTGTAGACGACTATGCCTGAGCAACGCGTCATCACTGAGCGTGAGTCTGGATCAGCTAGCGAGATTTGCGTTTCACCAGTCTCTATCAGCTTCGCTTCTATTTCCATGAGCATTGCGACTTGCGACTTGCGATTTCATCGCAGCGATCTTGTTATTAAGAGGAATGCCTTTCGCTTTGCATTTTCTGCTTTCTGACGGTCAGCCGTACCTGAGGTGTACTGTCAATAGCGGACACTCTTGTTTCAAGCTGCCTGCTGTTGCCTGCTGAATTGTTCAGCAAATACAGCCCGGCGGAAATATAGCCAAGGCGTGAGTGACGTCGTAGGCGGTTGTAGCATCTCTCGATGTATTGCTGGATGGCCGCTTGAGCATCGGCCCGCGTGGCGTAACGCTGGTGATGTACCAGCTCGTTTTAAGGCTTCCCCAGAAGCTCTCCATGGGAGCGTTGTCGTAGCAGTTCCCCCTGCGTGACATGGATGCCTGCATGCCGAATTGTTTAACCAGTCCTTGGTAATCATGCGCGCAATACTTGGGCGGATTCAACCGGTCGTCGCAACACCTTAACTTGAGGAGGTGTTTATGGGACGGCCAGCGGGGTGGATGCAGAAGTTGACAGGGAGAGGAGCGATGCGCTCACCGGGTGCGCCCTCGCATCGCCGGGAAACCGAGCGACAATTCTGGGAGCAGATAGCAACAGGCATTACAAGTGAGAAGGCTGCTGAGGCGGTTGGCGTGTCGCAGGCGGTTGGGACTCGCTGGTTTCGTCATAATGGTAGCATGCCACTTTCTATATTGAGCCCAATATCGGGGAGGTACTTGTCGTTCACGGAGCGAGAAGAGATTGGACTTCTTTCGTGCCAGGGCGTCGGAGTACGAGAGATTGCTCGCCGTATCGGGTGCAGCGCTTCAACGGTTTCCCGGGAGCTGACACGTAACGCTGCAACTCGCTCCGGCCGACTTGAGTATCGAGCTTCGGTTGCGCAGCGGAAGACGGAACTGGTTGCTAGAACAGCCAAGCCTTCGAAACTAATGACCAATCCACGGTTGCGCAGCTACGTGCAAGACCGCTTGGAAGGCAAGGTTCGCGATGCTGAAGGTCATGACATTTCTGGGCCCCTGCCAGCGCCGTTCATAGGCAGAAACAAGCCGCATCGCGGTGACCGCAAATGGGTCATCGGTTGGTCGCCCGAACAGATATCTAATCGACTGCAAACCGATTTTCCGGATGACGAATCCATGCGCATCTCGCACGAAGCCATTTATCAGGCGCTCTATATCCAAGGTCGAGGAGCTCTTAAGCGCGAGCTGGTTAGCTGTCTGCGCACCGGGAGGGCGTTGCGCGTACCGAGGGCCAGAGCGCAAGCCAAAGCCTGGGCACACGTTAGCGAGGATGTGATGATCTCCGAACGTCCTGCAGAAGCCGAAGATCGTGCTTTGCCAGGGCATTGGGAGGGTGACCTGATCATCGGCTTGAACCGGTCCGCGATCGGAACGTTGGTCGAGCGATCAAGCCGATTTACCATGCTTGTTCACCTGCCTCGCAAGGAAGGCTACGGATTAATACCCAGGACGAAAAATGGCCCTGCGCTGGCTGGCTATGGAGCTGTTACGATGGCGAATGCGCTCAAGAATACCGTGACTGACATGCCGGCCTTTCTGTGGCAGTCATTGACATGGGATCGGGGCAAAGAATTATCTGATCGTGCCCGCTTCACGGTCGAGTCAGGTGTGAAGGTCTTCTTCGCCGACCCGCACAGTCCATGGCAGCGCGGTACAAACGAAAACACGAACGGCCTCCTGCGACAGTACTTCCCAAAGGGTACCGACTTGTCTCGCTGGAGCGCTCGAGAGATCCAGGCTGTTGCGAATACATTGAATTCGAGGCCTCGGAAAACGCTCGGATGGAAGACACCTGCCGAAGCACTGGACGCGTACCTAAAATCTGTACAACAATTTAGTGTTGCAACGACCGGTTGAATCCGCCTTGGCTGCCACGGTCAGAGTGGTGAATTAGCCCTGGTGCGGGACGCTTGTTGCGTACAGCGCGCCAGAGTGCCTTCGTGGTCAGTCCCTGCGTCATCCGCTCACCGATCGCACAGCCAACCAGCTCACAGGTAAAAACATCGTTGATGCCAGCGAGGTAGAGCCATCCTTCGCCAGTGGCGATGTACGTGATGTCGGTCACCCAGGCTTCGTTTGGTCGGGTCGGCGCGAAGGTCTTATTGAGCAGATTTTCCGCGACTGGCAAGTCGTGGTTCGAGTTCGTTGTTGCCTTGAATTTCCGCTTCTGCTTGCAGCGCAGGCCAAGCTCACGCCGCAGGCGTGTGATGTGGTCGCGACCCGCCTCAAAACCCCGGGAGGCCAGCTCCGGCTTCATGCGCAATAGCCCATAGGTTTCCCGCGCTTGTACATGCACTGCCTGGATGGCGACCTTGAGACGCTCGTCCTCGTGCACGCATGCCGACGGCGAGCTCTTTCCCATCCATAGAATCCGCTACGCGAGACGTCAAACACGGCACGACGTCGTGAGCGGAAAATCGAATCGTATTGTGTTTATGACCGCGTACCTGGCAGCGACTCCTGCGCAAAGTACGCTGCCGCTCTTTTTTTAAATATCTCGCTCCACACGGGCTTCTGCCAGCTCTTTACGGAGCTTCGTCACTCCCGCCTCCAGCTCCGGCACGGAACGGCTACCAGGTGCCGCTTTGGGCGATGTGCCACGCTTTGCGGCGGCTACCAATTGGCCAGCGTTCCCTTGGATATCGTCAGGCGATGGGAAGCATCGTCCAGCGTCCGCCCCTGCGTCAGAAGCAGCTTAACCGCTTCCCCACGAAGCTCCGGCGTGTATGTTTTCTTGGTGTTTCATAAATTCTCCCGTTGATGACGTTTACCAAACAGGAATGTCCGAAAAAGTCAGGGTACCTCAGCTCTAAAAATATGGGGATTACCCGACACTAAGCGTGTCGGCAGGGCCGTAGTTAAAAACCTAATGGTTCCGAGTGGAACTACTGCACAAAAACAAGTAAGACGCCGGACGGGTCAATTACATGGAGAACAAGTGATGTCTCAACTATTTCGATGGGTTTGACGCTCATACCAGGGAATGCATTGGATGCTTCCATTTCAGAGGTCCTTGCATACCAGCCATGCGCTTCATCAACACCAATGACGACCATGAAATTCTCTGCCCATTGTTTGACGTAGTAGTCTTGCAACCGGAAGGAATACCCGTTCAGCTCGAAGTCAACAGTGCCACCCCAACCCTCCGCCTTATTGAATCCCAGCGCGCAGTAAAAACGCTGCGAAATTTCGAAATCTTTGGCAGGCATATAGGGCTTAAATTCATTGATCGATAGTGGCATGGTTCCCTCCATCGCTCTCGTAAGTAAAATTCGGCTGGACACCAAAGTTGTCCTTGCAAAGCGGTGAAACCGTTCGCCGTAGATGCAAAACATCGCTTACTGCTCCAGGGTGCACCCGATCTGGCACCAATGGGCAGGCTTGAGCCATTTTCTGTAATATGCGGCAAAGCCGTCGCATAGTTGTGCCAATATGGCAGGATTCAAAACCGCCCGCTTGCGCGCCACGCCTTAGGCAGCACCCACCATAGTGCCAGAATAAGCGCAGCAACGAATCCGGCGACCAGGTTCGCCAGCGTGTGGCCGAGTACGCTCGAAAGCACTAGTTGCGAGGCGAGCACGAGTGCCAGAGACAAAGCGCCGGCTCCTGCGAGGATTTGTCGCGTCGCAATGTGTTTGAACCGCGTCCGGTTAGATAGCGGACGAATAAGTCGGTGTTGCACGGCCGGAGCGCTGAAGAGCACCAGCGCGGCGACAGAAAGCACAAAGGTGGCCAGAAACACGTGCTTTTCGACCGCCACCACAGCAGCAAACCCGGGCGCAAAAGGTACCGTGATAAGAAAGGCAGACAGCAACTGAGCGCTGGGCAGCAGCACGCGGAGTTCACCCAACATGTCGCTGAGGTCGCCATCGTCTTGGTCGGTCGTTGCCACCATGCCGCCAAACTTGGCGCACCACTTGTAGAACGTGGCATTGCTGATGTCATGCTCACGACACAGCTCGGGTATGGGAGTGCCGCCCTCAGCTTGCTTGAGAATGGCGATGATCTGGCTGTTGGTAAAGCAAGTCGTCTCCATGTAGAGCTTTCTCTGTCTAAGTAGAAACTTCTACTTCTGAACTCACTCTTCGTGGGAGGCGATTACCCGACCCACTGTCGCCGCGTTGGCGATCAGCGACCCGAGCAATAGTAGTTGTATCGTTACCCATTATGGGCGAGATCAATTATTTGCCCCGGTTCACCGAAGAGAACGGCGCCGCCGGCGACGTTCCCTTCGCAATCAGCACGAGAGACAGCAGCCCATCGGTTGTACTTGCCGCGGGCGGCCAAGCAAAGGCAATGAAGGTCACTGAATTACTGGACGGCGCGGTCCGTAGCCGAGCTATCTGCTACGGCAGCATGATCTTAGATATCACGCTCACGGGCATGTTTGTCGCACGCAGCTGCACAGGCGTCGCATGCCGCTTTACATGCGGCGCAATGTGCATGCTTGTCAGCATGCGCTGCACACGCCGCCGCACATGCCCTGCAAATATGTGCACAGAGCGTACAGAAATCACCGTGATGCTCCGATCCGCGAGCCAGCGCATTCATGGTTGCGCTACAAATATCGGCGCAATCGAGATTGATCAAGGCGCAATTGGCTGCGCCACCTTCGCGAATGTCAGCCGCAGCACACGCCTGGGCTGCATGGATAGCTTCTTCACATGCCTCGATACAGGCCTTCAGGTTGTTTTCGTGCATTTTGGTAGTTTGCATATGGTCTCCATAGCGGGTTAAAAAAGAGAATGATTCTCATGCATTCGCAATGTTAGACCTAAGCGCAATAATTACGCGCGGAATTGGAAATTGCCTCGCCGTCTGCAGACAGAAAAACCGTGCGAACCTGCCGATCAAGCCGGTCCCCGCTCGACATCACCTGCATCTGTCTCGCCCCCGCTTTCGACATCGCGCCTGTTTGCCGACCTCCCGGAATCTTCGACGCTGTCGATCACGGGAGATGCATCGCTATCTACACGCTCGACATCGACGGCGACGTCCATTCCAGGCGCCGTCTCAACATCGGTTTCGCTCTCGGGACACCCGGGACCGTCTTGAGACGGTGCGGGGCTTGCGCACATTTTTTTTGTTGCCATCAAAATTCTCCAAAATACGAATCAGTATTACCTCTGGTTGCCAGCCGTTCCGATTCACAACCAACTCTCGGGATGAAAATACTGCTTTCGATTTACGCGATTTCGATTGGTCGTAACGACTTTACAAGGTCGTCCATTTCCTTCAGTTGCGAAAGAAATGCATCGAGGACGTTGAGGGGCAAGGCGCTAGGGCCATCGCATTTCGCGGAATCCGGATCTGGGTGGGCTTCCAGGAAGATTCCACCCAGGCCCACGGCGACGCCGGCGCGGGCCAACTCCACGATTTGCCCACGCCTTCCTCCAGACGTCGGACTCATCGGGTCACGCTGTTGCAGTGCATGGGTTACGTCGAAAACAAGTGGTATGCCGGGGCAGGCCTTCTTCATCACGCCGAAACCCAGCATGTCGACGACGAGGTTGTCGTATCCGAAGCAGGTGCCGCGATCGCACAACATGACCTGATCGTTGCCCGCCTCTTTGAATTTTTCGACGATAAGGGAAGTCTGCGCTGGACTGAGGAACTGAGGCTTCTTGATATTGATAACCCGTCCCGTTTTCGCAAGCGCAACAACAAGGTCGGTCTGCCTGGCCAGGAACGCAGGCAACTGCAGCACGTCGACGGTTTCAGCGACCACGGCGGCCTGCGCGGGTTCGTGAATATCGGTGAGAACCGGGACCCCAAAGGTCGTTTTGACTTTCTCCAGCATCCGCATGCCGGACTCGAGTCCAGGGCCGCGAAACGAACGTATCGATGATCGGTTCGCTTTGTCGAAGCTCGCCTTGAACACGTAGGGAATGCCCAACCTTTCCGTCACCCGGACGAATTCTTCGCAGGTACGGAGCGCCAATTCAAGTGATTCGAGCACATTGATTCCGCCGAACACAACCAACGGCGCGTCGTTTCCTATCTTCACACTCTCAGCAATTTTGATCATCGTAATTTTCCTCTGTGCGACCGCACTTCGCAGATCCGTAAGCGATTGAAGGCACACACCGTGCGGCCGGGTGATTGATTTTTTTGCCGCAGCCTTACCTCATATCAGCATATCGATCATGAAGAGCAGGATGAACCCGAGGAAGAACATCGCCGCCTGGACGGGTGTTTCCTTGCCTTCGTGCGCTTCCACCAGTAACTCCTCAGTCACCAGATAAAGCAAGGCGGCCACGCCAAACGCCAGCAAGGCGTCGATGAACACCGGGGTTACGCTGTTCAGTATGACTGCGCCCGCGCCCGCCCCTGCCAGCACCCCGATACCGAGGATTGCGGCGGTAATGCCGATCCTGAGCGATGTCTGGCCGGCGGTACGCAATGACGTCGCGCAGGAGGCGCCAAGAAAGAACGTTTCCAGTACAAGGCCGATCGTGAGCAGCAGGCCCTGCTTCTCACCCGCCGCGAACGAGAGCCCGATCAATGCGCCGTCGAGGACGACGTCGACGCCCAGCGCGGTGATCAGCGCGCGCGGATCGCGGCTTCCCTCCGCGTTCCCGCCTCTCTCGCTCCACCATTTCAAGCCAAGCATGAAGGCAACGCCGAGCGAGAATCCGATGAATGTGGGCCAAGGCATGCGCCGATGCATCAGGTCCGGCAGCAACTCGACAGCCAGGACGCTGAACACCGTACCCGCGGCAAAATGTTGAACCGCGCTGCGCAAGCCGGCGCTCGGTTGCTTGAGGAGCGCGAGCAGCGCGCCAGCCAGGGTGGCGGCGGCAGGGAGCGCCGCATAGAGCATCACTTTCGACAAGGTGGCTGTCACGACGATGCCCCCTTCGAGCCGATGTCGCGAAGATCCGACGATTGAGGAGGTCTCTCGTCCAGATCCGCCGCCACGGCTGTGTCGACAGATCGGCTCGCCACGTCCGGGTATGCGAGCAGGCGCAAGGCATTGATCACCACCAGCACGGTAGAGCCTTCATGGAACAGGACCGCGGTCCCGATATTCAGGCCGAAGATGGTCGCTGGAATCAGGACGGCGACCACACCCAGGCTTACCCACAAGTTTTGCTTGATCACCCACTTGGTACGGCGCGACAGGCCGACCGCGAACGGAAGCTGACTGAGATCGTCGCTCATCAAGGCAACGTCGGCGGTCTCGAGTGCGACGTCCGAGCCGGCCGCGCCCATCGCAATGCCGACGGTCGCGTTCGCCATCGCGGGCGCATCGTTGACGCCGTCGCCGACCATGGCGACCTTGCCGTGGCGTTCGCGCAAAGTCTTGATTGCCTCGACTTTCTGTTCCGGCATCAGGTCGCCCCTGGCTTCGGTCAGGCCCACGGTGCGCGCGACAGCATCGGCCACCTGCTGGTTGTCACCAGAGATCATCACCAGCCGTTCGATGCCAAGCTCCCGCAACTGCGCCATCACGCCAGGCGCCGCCGCGCGTGGCGTGTCCATGACGCCGATCACCCCCAGGAAGCGCGAGCCCTTCCTGACGATCATCGTGGTGCGGCCGGACTGCACCAGCTGCTCGTCGGCAGCGGCTAATTCGGGTGGCAATCGCATGCCGTCCAGCTCACTGAACAGTACCGGCTTGGCAATGTAGACAGTCTCGCCATCGACCGAGGCCTGGACACCGCGGCCGATGAGGCCACGCACATCGTCGGCACGGACCGCAGCAGTGCCTGGTTTGAGCCGGTCGCGCCCGCCCTTGACGAGCGCCGATGCCAGCGGGTGGTCGCTATGCGACTCGACCGCCACGACCACGGCCAGCAATTCGTCCTCGTTGGTGCCGCTCGCCGGGATCACATCCGTCAGTTTTGGCCGCCCTTCGGTCAGGGTGCCGGTCTTGTCGAAGGCAATCGAATTGAGGCTGCCGAGGTTTTCCAGCGGGCC
>Ga0209023_10001711_pt1 | contig 28807 bp, 18 predicted proteins | sample LakOneMetagenome_FD_187468 | JGI IMG/M metagenome (GOLD analysis project Ga0209023, IMG submission 187468) | Freshwater and sediment microbial communities from Lake Erie, Canada (SPAdes) (version 2) | ecosystem: Environmental > Aquatic > Freshwater > Lentic | place: Lake Erie, Canada...
CTTGGTTTAATGAGGGGTTAGCGGAGTATTATTCGACCTTTGCGATTGCTGAGGACCAGAAAGTTAAGCTCGGCCTGCCCATTTCCGGCCATATTATGCGGCTGCGTGACACTAAACTGATGCCGCTTACTCAGCTTTTTGGCATTTCTAACAGTCAACTACTGCAAACCGGCGACCATTCGCGGAGCATCGTCTATTCCGAATCGTGGGCGCTGATCCATTACCTTATTCAGGGCGGTAAAACGGCCGCACTCGACAGTTTTCTCAACATGATGGTCAAGGATGTGCCCGTTGAAAAGGCCGTCCCCGACGCGTTCGGTATGTCTGTTCCCGACCTCGAGGCAGCTCTGCGAAAATACGTCGGGCTGAACTCGTTCAAGTACGTCGAGCTAACGTTTAAACAGAAACTGCTGTTCGATCAGGACATGATCGTATCGCCGCTGAAGGAAGACGAGAGCAATGCCTATCTCGGCGACCTGCTGTTTCACATTCACCGCGTCGACGACGCCGAGCCGTACCTCGCGGCCGCCATTAAACTAAACCCCGACTCGGGCCCTGCGAACACTTCGCTCGGTATGGTCAAGATCAGGCAAAGAAAATGGAACGACGCCCGCGTTTTTCTCGAGAAAGCCATCGCAAGCGATTCCAAAAACCACTCCGCTCTCTTCCAATACGCCTATCTCCTGAGCCGTGAGGGCATGGATGAGTTCGGATATGTGCAGAAGTTCAACGAGATCACCGCCGCCAAGATGCGTGACGCCCTCAGCAAGGCCATCGCTCTAAAACCTTCGTTCACGGAAAGCTATGAGCTGTTGGCGTTTGTAAATCTCGTCAACAACGAGCACCTCGAAGATTCCGCAAACCTCATGCGTCAGGCCCTAAAGTACCAGCCCGGAAGCCAACGTTACCTTATTCGCCTGGCCGAACTGCTTTTCCGCCTCGACAAGCTCGACGAAGCGACCGCAATGGCCGAAAAGCTAGCCCGTACCGCCGAAAACGGAGATATAAAAGGCCGTGGCGAGTCGTTGATCGAAAAGATCGGACAGAAAAAGGACTACGACAAGATGGTCGCCGAACGTGTCAAGCAGAACGGCGTCCCGCCCCGGAACCCCAACGTCACAAGCACGGGCGAAACCATTGCCATCGAAGACCCCGACGCCAATCTTCGCTCCATCAATCAGGCAATGCGAAAGGCGCTGCCCGGCGAACAACGCGTGATCGGCAGTGTTCAAAAGATAGATTGCCGTGCCGTGCCCATTCTCTACACCATCAAGGCCGGCACCGAAACTTTTCTGCTGAAAACTCAGGATTTTCAGTCGCTAACGCTCAATGATTTTGCCGTGGACCTGGTTGACGGGCAGGTCGGCTGCGATTCTAACCTCAGTAAATACAACGCCGTCATCACATTCGCCCCGAAACCGTCCACAAAGCCCGTCGCAAAGGGCGAACTGGTCGCGATCGAGTTCGTGCCGCAGGATTTTCGATTCATCGAAGGCGATTTCGTCCCGCCAAAACTCATAAAACGGCCAAGTATTCAACAAAATGGCACCGGTTCCAACGAATCTGAATCCATTCCTGTGAAACCTGACGACGTCGAAGCCATGCGCCGGGCCGCGATGATGAAACACATCTCCGACAACCTCAAAAAACCAATCGCTGGCCAAAAACGCGAGATCGGTTTCCTCGATAAGGTCGAGTGCAAGAACAATGTCGCCGTCTTTATCCTAAGAACGCCAACCGCAACCCTTCGCCTCGCGAACACAAACCCGGGCAGCATGTCCATTACGCTGTTCGTCCAGGACCTGAACGGCGTGCAGTTCGGCTGTTCGCTAACGCCGGTAGAGTTTCCGGTAGTTTTTGTCTACACCGACGCCCCCGACCAAAAGAAAAAGACCGCGGGAGAGATCATTTCCATGGATTTTGTGCCCAAAAGTTTCGTCCTTGAGCCGTAAGTTTGCATAACTTAGGCCTCGCAGGATCGGCGTTCGTATGCTAATCTGTCTCGCGTAGCTCCAAATCAAGTCCGCGTACAAATTAATACTATGATCGCAGCCATTTTTCTGCCCGTTCTGTTGCTTTTTCAGGTCACTACGTCCGCTCAGCCCGTTTCGCCAAAGCCCGCCGACACTCCTGCGGCCCGGCCTTTGCCGACCGCAGAGGTAAAGGAAGAACCGCCGTCCGTCACGAAGCATTCTGTAAGGATCGGTGCAAGGCAATTGAATTACACTGTCACCACCGGATTCATGCCGCTAAAAAATGCGGTCTCGGGCGACGTCGAGGCGAAGATCTTTTACATGGCGTACACGCTCGACAACGCTCCGGCCGGCAGGCCGCTTATGTTTTCGTTCAACGGCGGCCCGGGTTCGGCCTCGGTCTGGCTTCATCTCGGCGCTCTCGGCCCGCGTCGAATAAAAATGCTCGATGACGGAAAGCTGCCTCCGCCACCTTACGAGATGGAGGACAATCAGGCGACGTGGCTCGCCGATACCGACCTCGTCTTTATCGATCCGGTCGGCACGGGCTATTCGCGTGCGGCCAAGCCCGAACTCGCTGCGAAATTTTTCGGAGTTAACGGGGACATCGAGTCCGTTGGCGAATTCATCCGGCTCTACATGGGACGCAACGACCGCTGGATGTCGCCGCTCTTTCTCGTCGGCGAATCGTACGGCACAACGCGTGCGTCGGGTTTGTCCAACTGGCTCTTCGACCACGGCATCGCTCTAAACGGTATCGCTCTCATCTCGACCGTGATGAACTTTCAGACGATCCGTTTCGCCGATAACAACGACCTGCCGCTCGTCCTCATCTTCCCCAGCTACGCGACGACCGCCTGGTACCACAAAAAACTGGGAGCGGCTCTTCAGTCAAAGTCCGTCGCGACCGTCGCGAAGGAAGCGGAGGATTTCGCGATGAACGAATACATGCCCGCGATGCTGCGGATCGATCATCTGACGACGGCGGAGCGTGCTCAATTGCTCGAAAAATTCAGTGCATTCACCGGGCTAAGCAAAGATTTCGTCGAACGCAACAATTTTCGCGTCGATCTCGGCGAATTTAACAAAGAATTGCTCCGCAGCGAACGCCGCACCACCGGAAGGCTCGACAGCCGTTTCCTCGGCATCGACCGCGACGCCGCCAGCGACAATCCCGACGGCGACCCTTCGATCAACGCCATTCGTCCGCCGTACACCGCTGCGTTTAATGACTATGTCCGCCGCGATCTCGGTTACCGCACCGACACCGAATATTACATCCTCGGCGGCGGCGTAACGGCACCGTGGAATTACAACGTGACAAACGCCTACGCTGACACCAGCCTTCCAATGAAGGACGCGATGGCGAAAAATCCGTATATGAAGATCATGATCGCACAGGGCTATTACGACATGGCGACGCCGTTTTTCGCCGCCGAATACACCGTTTCGGCGATGAACCTCGATCCGACGCTGCGTAAAAACATAAGTTTCGAATACTACGAGGCCGGACATATGATGTATATAGATGTTAAGCAGCTAAAGAAACTGCACGACGACGCGGCCGCGTTCATATCAGGTTCGCTGCGAAGGTAGGAAACAATCAACTGGAGAAAATCACAAATGAGATCACTTTTGCACTTTGCCGTTCTTGGTACACTTCTTTTTTCCGTCGGCCTGACAACGGTCTTCGCCCAAAAATATAAACCCGTCGCACCCTATTCGATCACAGGTATTTCGGTTCAGCCTTTCAACGAATCAACGGGCGAGTTTGAGACCGTCCTCGCGGACGACGATCTTGGTTCCTTTTTCAATGACCTTAGCGCCTCGCTTCTCGTCAAGATCGAGATCACCGGCCCCGCAGGCGAGTTCGCCGCGAAACGAAACGTGGCGATCACCGTGACCGAGGGAAAGAAGGTAAAGCTTACGAAGATCGCATACCCCGGAGTGATCAACGAGAACGGAAAATTCTACATCCCGGTCTGGCTTTACGGTTCGATGTGCGACAAGATCACTATCAAAGCCAACATCACCGGCCAAACGAAAAAATCATCCAAGTCGCGTGTCGTTCAGTTCATGTGCGGTGAGTAGTAGTTACGCCCACGAAACACACAAAAGGCACAAAAGAAGAAGTTGCAAATTGATTCTTATTTCGTGCGTTTAGTGTTTTTCGTGGGCAGTTTTGGTTCCGCAGATCAGATCGATCGCATGTTTTAGCACCGGACGTATCACTTCAAAACACTCCTCAACGCCGCTTGGCGATCCCGGCAGATTAACGATCAGCGTGTTCCCGCGAATACCGCAAACCCCGCGCGAAAGCATCGCCATCGGGTGCTTCGCCGCCGATTCCCGCCGCATCGCTTCCGCCATTCCCGGAGCCTCGCGCTCGATCACACCTAGTGTTGCTTCCGGCGTATTATCGCGCGGTGAGAATCCCGTTCCGCCGGTCGTGATGATTAGGTTGATGTCTTCGCGTTCGGTCAGTGAATAAAGCGTGTTGCGAAGATTCTCCAGATCATCGGTAAGGATCATCCGCTCAACGATCTCAGCACCCGTCAAGGCGAGTAATTCCGCAAGTTTATCCCCCGACAGATCGTCGCCTGCCGTCCGCGAATCACTGACCGTTATTACTGCCGCTTTGATCGTCTTGGTCATATTTTCGGAATCAATTTAACGCAAAGACGCCAAGTCACAAGGCCGCAAAGAGTAACATATATTGAATGAAATGATATTTATTTCTTTGCATCTTTTCGACTTTGCGTTAAAAACTCTTCATGCCGCCGTCGCCTCGATCTCTTCAATTTTACTCTTCCGTCGCCCGTACATAACGCTCAGAACAACGCCCAGGACCACAAGAAGCATTCCCACGATCGCGAGCGGGCCTTGGGTTTCGCCGAATACGATCCAGCCGATCGAGACGGCGTAGATGAGGCCGGTGTAATTGACAATAGCAACGCCGGCGACCTTTTCTCTTTGAAGAGCGTCGGTCAGAAATATCTGTCCGAGCTGCGAAAAGATGCCGACGCACAACAGCCAAGCCCAATCCCATCCCGACGGCATCGTCCACTGGACAAACAAACTAAAAAACCCCACCACCGCACCAACGAGCTGAAAATGAAGCACGACCGTCAGCGGATGTTCTTTGCCGCGAAGCGAACGCACCAGATTATACGCCATTCCCGAGCAAAATGCCGACAGGATCCCAAGCCCGAGATAGAACGGCGAGATGCGTTCGTCCACGCGTTCGATCAGCAGCACGCCGCCAAAAGCTATCGCATAAAACAGCCACTGTGCCGGCATTACGCTCTCTTTGAGCACAAATATCGCGATCGTCGCGGTAAAGATCGGCGACAGATATTGTATGGTCTGTGCCGACGCGAGCGGCATGTTTTGCAGCGTCAGAAAGAAACAAAACAACGCCGTCGTCCCAAACATCCCGCGAAGCAGTAGCATCAAATGATTCGACCCGATAATGCTTGCCTTCGCACGCATCAGTCCGTAAACACACAACGTCGTCGCCACAATACAGCGAAAGAAAACAGTTTCCATCGCCGGTATATGTGCGACCTGTTTGACGCAGACGTTCGCAAGGAAAAACGCCATCGTCGATAGCAGCATCGACCGCACACCGGGCGTCAGAAATTTTGCGTTTGATTCCAAACTAAGAGGGTAATTTTTTTGAAGCGTCACCGCAACCGCAATCATTGCCGCAGCCGGGTTTTGTGGAGAACGAACGGCGTTTGCGGATCAGCGTTGCTGCCGCATAAGCGACAGCCGCAAGGATAATAGCAATTACGATGATGTATTGAACGGACATATCACTCAAACCCCAACGCCTTACCGACTTGAAATGTTATCAGTGCCGCCACGTACGCAAATCCGGTCATATACGCGAGCATAAATGCCGGCCATGACCACGAGTTTGTCTCGCGGCGGACAACCGCGAGCGTAGACATACACTGCATCGCGAGCACGAAAAACACCATGAGCGTAAGCGCAGTCAGCGGTGTCCATGCAGGTTTTCCGTCGTCCGTTTTAGCGTCGCGAACCGCAGAGATCAGGGTTTCCGATTCTTCATTCTCGTCCTTGCCGACGTTGTAAATAATGCTCAGCGTCGAAACCAAAACTTCGCGAGCCGCAAAGCTCGCGATCAGAGCGACACCGATCTTCCAGTCAAAACCAAGCGGCTTGATCACCGGTTCGATCACATGCCCGAGTTTTCCGGCGTAGCTGTTTTTGAGCTGTTCAGATTCGGGCAGCGGTACGGACTCGGAGTTTCCAGTTTCGGGTTGTTCCGAACTGGCAACCGGCAGCTCAGAACCCGGAACTGTCGCCGAACGCGGGAAGTACATCAATGCCCACAATATGATCGAGATCGCGAGAATTACGGTTCCGGCTCGTTTCAAAAACAACCACGCACGCGTGATCATGTTTTGGAATACGGTTCGAAGATTCGGCCAGCGATACGGCGGCAGTTCCATGAGGAACGGCGGCGGCGGCGCTTTTAGGACGGTGCGTTTTAGGACGAACGCGGTCACAACCGCTGCAATAATACCGATCGCGTACATTATCAGCATCAGCAAAGCCCCGATCGAGATAAACCCGAAAACATATTGCCCGCCAAAAAACGCGCCGATCATCAACGTGTATACCGGCAGACGCGCCGAGCACGACATGAACGGAGCGATCATAATCGTCGCAAAACGGTCGCGTCGGCTCTCGATGGTCCGCGTCGCCATAATGCCGGGAATCGCACAAGCGAAACTGCTGATAAGCGGCAAAAACGCTTTGCCGTGAAGACCGACCCGCGACATTAGCTTATCCAGCAAAAACGCCGCCCGCGACATATAACCGCTGTCTTCGAGCAGTGAAATAAAAAGGAAAAGCAGTAAGATCTGCGGCAGAAAAACAACGACGCCGCCGACGCCCGCGATGATGCCGTCCGCGATCAGATCGGTCAGAACTCCCGGCGGCATTTCCGCTTTCACAAAGTCGCCAAACGCACCAAAGCCTTTCTCCAACAGATCCATCGGCAAACTCGCCCACGAAAATATCGTCTGAAAAACAACGAGCAATATCAGAACTAAAATGATCAGCCCGAAGAATTTATGTGTCAGAACACGGTCGATCTTGTCGGAGATGCGGTGCTTTTTCTGATCGCTGTGCCACGTCGATTCTTGAACCGCGTTTGAGATGAAATTGTACCGGGCAAAGATCTTGCCGTGCGGGCCGTCCTCGTTCGCCGCTTCGTCAAACACGTAGCCGACCTCTGGCGTAGTTCCGATTACCTCAGCGACCTTTGCCGCGAGTTCCTCTTTGCCTCGGCCGGATTTCGCGTTGATCGCGATAACAGGCGTTTTCAGCAATGCCGCGAGCATCGCCACGTCGATCTCATGTTCCTGTTTCTCAAACACGTCGATCATCGTCAGGGCAATGACGACCGGAATGCCAAATTCGAATATTTGCGTTACTAAATAAAGATTGCGTTCGAGATTGGTCGCGTCAACGACCGCAACGATCACATCGGGCTTTGGCACACCAACCTGTTCACCGGTGATAATGTCGCGGGCGATCTGTTCGTCGAGCGAGGTCGCGTCGAGGCTGTACAACCCGGGCAGATCGATCAGCGTCGCACTCTTGTCGGCGACGTGCCAAACGCCTTCCTTGCGTTCGACAGTTACGCCGGGGTAATTTGCGACCTTTTGCTTGAGGCCGGTGAGCGAATTAAAGAGTGTGGTTTTACCGGCGTTCGGGTTGCCGGCGAGAGCGATGGTTAGGTGCGAGCCCTTTTCTTTTCCGTCCATTCGAGCGACTTCCGCACGCGTCTAGAGGCTGACCTCGATCGCGTCGGCCTCCGTCTTTCGCATCGCCAGGCTATAACCGCGAACGCGTATTTCGATGGGGTCGCCAAACGGAGCGGCCTTGACGACGCTGACCGTCACGCCGGGAATTACGCCCATTTCCATTATACGACGGGCTATGCCGTTGGTCGCGTTGACCGAAACCACGCGGGCTTCGCTGCCGACCGGTAGATTTGAAAGTGTGCTGTTGCTCGACATAATATCATGGCATCTTTGCTGCCAACCTAAAGCATAACCTAATTGAAAATAGATTTCAATTGCAATAGTGAGAAGTGTAGCTCTGTATTCTCCGCGTCTTATCTCAGCGGTCTCTGCGTGGATAAATTTTCCACGCTGAGACCGCAAAGATTTCGCAGAGATCGGAGAGACTAGTTGTCGTAAATATTCGTCGTCGAGATCAGATCGGCCTGGTATATTCCGGCCGAAAAACGCAGCGGTACGCGGCTGTCGTCGATGGAGAGCCAGACCTTTATGGCGAGAGCGTCGAGCTGCGGGTTCCCTGTTTTGACGGCGATCATCTGTGCCTGCACTTTTTCGCCGTTCAGCGTGATCGTCTCGAAATCGTTGGGACGGAGAACGAAGATATAGGTTTTATCGTTCCAATATACGGCGACGCGCGTGTCATTGACCGGGCTATTGAGATTTTTGCTCAGCTTTAGGTTAAACGAACGCATCGCATAGATGAGCGACAAGAGGCTGTGCGTCCCGACCGGTGAATCTATCTTCGTTGCGCCCACAGTAACTGCTCCGGTTTTGGGATCGAACGTCAGATTCTGGTTAAGTGACGCGAGCGAGCCCGCGAATTTGGCTTCGAACGATCGCGGAGCGAGTGTGTCCGGATTAACGCGTGCGGTCATCGAATCGCCGAGAATAAACGGCCTCGCGTTTGACGTGATCGCCGACGAAGTCGCCGTCAGAAGAAGCGTATCGATACCTTGGATCTGCTTTCGTTCCCTTGCCTGCAGGGTGACCTTACCGGTTTCCTGGCCTGCCGAAGTAACTTTATATTCAAGCGTTTCGCCAAGCTCAAACGCTAGTTCGTGAAGAAGCGGTTGATTGTCAACGTACGGCTCGGGCGTCGCTTTCGGCTTTGGAGTAGCAGCCGGAAACGGCGTCGGCACCGGAGTCGCTGTCGGGCCGACAGGTTTTACCTCTTCGACAGTCAGTCCCGTCAGTTTACAGATAAACTGTCCCCGGAGCGTTTTGAACCGGATCATGACCGGAACCTTGAATTCGTCCGAGCTGAAATTGATACGCAGGTCCTTAATGCCGCGAGCGTCGAAATAGGGGCTCTGGACCGTAGAAAGGGTGGTCTCAAATTCGCCCGCGTCCGTCTTTACCTTTTCGCCGGCACCTCCGGCAAAGGTCGCAACGAATGTCTCGCCGCTTTCCTCGAAATTAAAAGATCCGTTTCCGCCCGATTCACGCACCTTGTAGATCAATGTCAGGAGGTCGAGATTTGACGTCGGCGTGGTCAGATAATTGCTCTTGGTCTCTTTCGGGATCGCCTCAGAATTGATCGTCCTCGTTATGTAAAGCGGCAGGCCGGAATCGGGAGCTGCGTAAACTGTACGGTTCTCGTCGATCGTCGAATAAGCGGCACTGACGATGTCAAAGGTCTTCATTCGTCCGCGTAATTCGACCACATCGCGTCCGCCAAATTTGCCGCGCGATACGATTGCAGTCTCAAAAAACGCGACGTTGTTATAATTCTGAAAGGAAACGCTGTACGATAGCTTTTCGCCGATGCGGAAAAATGTAGGCGAATCCGTTTTGACCTGAGCAAAGGCGGCAGCGGCCATGCAGAAAAGCACGGCCATAACGAAAACAAAGCTTTGTGTGAGACGTCGGACTTTCATCAATTTTAGTTTGCGGCCTCGGCCACGATCGCCGCAACGGCGGCACGCATATCCGCTGCTTGCGTGATCGGGCGTCCGATGACCGCATAGTCGGTTCCGCTGGCGATAGCACGGCCAAATGTCATAACACGCTTTTGATCGTCATTTGTTGCATCTATTGGCCTTATGCCCGGCGTCACGATCAGAAAATTCGAGTCGCTAATCGCCGATCTGATCGCCGCAACCTCATTTGCAGAAGCAACAACCCCGTCGAGACCATTTCTGTGTGCGAGCTTAGCCAGGCGTACGACCTGATCTCCGACCGGCGTTTCGATGCCGGTCTCGGCGAGTGCGTTGCCGTCAGAGCTGGTCAGAACGGTGACGGCGATGATCTTCGGCGCCTCCAGGCCTTCGCGTTCGCACGCTTCTTTTACTTCTGCGACAGTCCGCAGCATCATCTCGCTGCCGCCTGAGGCGTGAACATTAAACATCCAGACGCCCAAACGTGCCGCTTCGACGGCTGCCTTGGCTACGGTGTTTGGAATATCGTGAAACTTGAGATCGAGAAAGATCTTCGCACCGGAATCCACAAGTTCACGCACAAACTCCGGTCCCGCCGCCGTAAAAAGCTGCAAACCGACCTTGAACGCCCCGACACTTTCGCCAAGTTCGCTGACGATCGCACGGGCCGCCGTAGCGTCCGCTACGTCAAGTGCAACAATGATCCTGTCTTTTGGTTTTAGCGTGGTGTCGATAGCTCTCGAGGCTTGTGTCATAAAAAACTACGGCCGTTTTCAGGCCGCGTTAATCCATATCGAGCGGATTGCGAAACGGCACTCCCGATGTCTTGTCGGCCTTTTTCAACGCCTCCTGAAACTTCTCTTCGAGCAGGCGTTCGCGGTCTTTCATCGAGGACATTTCCTGTGAAAACAGCTGATCGCGCATCTCTTTTTGCTTGCTGAGTTCGCCTTTCAGGTCTTCGAACGAACCGGTTATTTTCTTTTTCTCCTGATGAGCGATGATCGCACCGGTCTGAGCGTCGATCGTCAGATTTGTCTCGCAGCAAGGGCAAATTACGTTGAATTTATCCATAACAAACCTCGATTATACTACACGAACCGCCTATTTCGCTCCCGTATCGGCCGGGGCCGCCGTCTTAATTCCGGCGAGAGCAAGCAACGCCGGGATCGGAGCCACCGCGAGGTTTGGGATCGAATCGCCTGGGGCCGTAACCTCTTTGCCATTTTTGAGCGTAATGACCAGGGTCGATTTGCCCGGGGCGAGCCACGTTCGTTTTACTTTTACGAGCATCGGATCTTTCTTAAAATATCGGGTCTCGACAAAATTCCCTGCTTTGTCCATCGTCGTCGACATTTCCGAATTCTCAGACGCAGGAACCCTCGGGCCTTCGGGGATCGGGCCATTTGGATTAGCGTCAACATTGATTTTTCGCTTGAATTCAATTCCATTCGCCGCCGGTGCGGTTACCTCGGGAGCCGCGGGAACCTCAGCCACCGTTCCCGGTTGGCTGTCTGAGTTTGCGGGATTCGCGGACATCGGGGAATTCGCAGCCGGTGCCGAATTCGTTCCCGCAACATCCGCGTTCGACGTGGTAGATGCTCCCGAAGAGCAGCTTGTAACAAATATCGCGATCAATACAATTCCAAACAACAAAATTCTGTTCATCGTGACTTTAACCTTAACTCCAGATTTTCTTTGACCGTTGGCCATTCCGTATCAATGATACTGAAATAAACCGAATCGCGAAACCGCCCCGTGTCGCAGATGACGTGTTGACGAAAGATACCCTCTTGTTCGGCACCTAGCCTGAGAATGGCGTTTCGCGACTGCTCATTCAAAACATCGGTCTTTAGTTCGACGCGAATGCATTTCCACGTTTCAAATGCATGCGTCAGCATCAACAGTTTTGCCTCGGTATTTACCGCCGTCCGCTGAAACTCGGGTGTTATCCAAGTCCAACCGATCTCGCACCGCAGATTTGCCTTATCGATATTTCCAAACCGGGTCGAACCGATCACCTTGCCCGTCGATCGTTCGACCGTCACAAACGGCAAAGCCACCCCGCGATCACGATCCGCCAAAGCCGTCTCGACATACCTCCGCATATCGTCAACCGAACGAATGGTCGTCGGTATCAGCCGCCAAAGCCCCTCATCATTCCCCGCCGCCCACAACCCATCCAAATGATCCAACGTCATCGGCTCAAGCCGCACAACATCGCCCTCTAGTGTGATCGGTTCGATATTCATAGGAATAGTTTAATCGCGAGAACGAAAACAAGGGGAAAGGTTCTAACCTTTCCCGTGGTGCGAATAAGATGAAAGTTAAAGCCTCATGGAAAAGACCACTTGATGTCGAAATCCACTTCCGAGTTTATGGGGTCTAAGTTTCGATCTATTCCTGATCGAATTCCAAACCGAGTTGCTTTGCCGCTTCTTTGGCACTCTTATATTGCGGTTTGGAATCAGTTAGTGGGCTGCTCTCTGTAGATTTAATTTTAAATCTCACCTCGATCTCTATCTTGTTTCCGTTCATCGCGAACGGGGTAATAAAATAGTTAAAAAGTTCCGAATATCTTTCGAGAGGAACCTTTCCTCCGATCGATATTGATTTCAGCGTGCGAACTTCGGTTGCGTTTGGATCAACTGCCGTAGATTCAATACCATCGGAAGTATTCGTGTTAGGTGTTTCCGGCGGAGCGACGATTGTCACCGGGACCTCGTCCTTAGGCCCGGGCTTAAGGGTAGGGTCAATCAACCAGTAACTCGATTCCGAAACATCCAGCGATGGAACATTCTCTTTCAAATAGTAGTTCGTGAAGGTCACGCCATCTCCAAACGCAATACAAAATGCTCCTTCCGAACAATACCGCTGAAGGCTGTTTCGCACCGCATCTGAATTTCGAATCATCGGTTTATCGTCAAATCGTATAAACGCCTCATAAATATCTTTTGCTTTAATATTCCGCTTCATCGTCGGCAAAAGATTATTGTTCCGCAACGTTCCCAGCCCGACAGATTCAAGTAGCCACTCGGCATCTTTCAAGGTCGCATAAACGTTAGTATTTATCTGGGTGTCAAGGCTTTCTTTAAATTGGTTGACAACAAGCGGCTCGACGCCTTTGCTCGATGAATACTTCAAAATAGTTGAATATGCATTTACCAAAGAGGTTTCTACTTGACGGCTAGCCTCGTCGAGTTTTTTCTTTAGTTCTTCTCGTTGATCGCTTTCAAGCTGTGACCTGTACTCCTCCGAAACTTTTTTACAAGCAAGATAGTCGCGGACAGCAACGGAAAATAAATTCGTCTGGCCGATGTCTGAAACTGCGAGAAATAACATCGTATTCCGATAGATGCGTTCGCTGTTCCCTTTTTTCGTAGCTATATTTTGAACAAAGGTCCTCGTGATTTCGCTTACCTCATTTGGGTCCGCTTTATATTGGGGCCCAAGAATAATCAATGTCAGTCGTTGTTGCTCTGGTATATCTCCCGTCGGATTAACTAATGGGTTAAAGGCCGTTATATTCTTAGCTTTTTCATTCAGACGTCTCAATATTTCGGCCTGTGACTCCTCAGATTTAATATCGCTCTTAACCTGATTGATGAGAATGTTTATATTTGGCTTAGTGTGGTACCAATATCGCTTTCCGGCTCCGCCCGCCTGAGCAAAATAAAGATGAAACGATGTAGCTTCAAGCTCGTCTAAAGCTCCATTGATACTGTTATGGTTAAATTCTTCCGGTTCCAGCAAGTTTAGCTTCAAGTCTGCGATTGAAACGCCACGGTTCGCTCCGTCGGTTCCAAACGAGTTTAGAAGAACAACCGACGCGATTGATTCTGCTAAATTCCATCGACCAAATTGAGGCTTTATTTGGTCGATCTTAAAAGCATTCGAGGCTGATCCTGAAACATCGGCCGTAATTACCGCGTCATATCCACTTCCGTACAGTCGTTTCAATTGTCCAGAGAGAGCATCAATATTTGCAAAGCTAACATCACCCGCGTCAATCAGCAGATTTCCACCCGGAAGTGAGTTCTTTCGTTTCCAAAGATCACTAACAATTGCCGCAAGTAACCGCAACACGCCTCTTGTTCGTTGAAAATCATGGCTGCTTGCCCATCGAATGCGAAAGACGTCGATCAATTCGGGATGAAACGGGTATGACTTCTCAATCCTTTTCTTATATTCGCTAGATTTGGCATGATCCGGCAGTTCCATCCAGTTTTCCTGATAAAGGTGTACCATTCGCGAAGCGGTTGCCTCGATCTGTGTGGCGTCGCCAATGTCCTCGAAGAGCCGACGACGAATAACTTCGTAAATTTCTTCGTCTGCAACTGGTTTTGTATCTGCACCGACACGTCGAACCCGACTCTCAAGCGATGATAGCACTTGATGTGCTTGAGCCGTATTTCCTACCTCTTGAGGACTTGCGGGCAACGTAATTATCGCGACGCAATTGTTTGATTCAGCAATCGCTTCGGTGAGTTCCTGCATAAAGCTGATGGTCTGATCAGCCAGATTGCTATTGCCGACGGTGACGGCAGACGCTTTGATACAGTAGTCAGCTAGTTCGTCTATTAGGATAAGTGCAGGCACACACTGTGCGAGAACACCTTTGAACAGTCCGGCGGGCGAGACCATCTGTTGGTCGTTATCTTTAATCAATTCATATGCCGCGTTGCCACCGAGCTGATATGCAAGCTCTCCCCACAGAGTTCGTATCGTCAGATCGTCGTTTACTTTTCTTCCCTGAATAGGATCGTTTGTTGTGTTTGTAAATACGGCGATGTTTGCGGCGTCGAAATCGGGAACGCCTGTGTATTCGATCAGATCTTTCACCGTTTCCGATTCGGCGGCTTGTCGTCCCCATTTGCAGATATGATAGAGCGAAATCAAAGAATGGGTTTTTCCGCCGCCAAAACCAGTTTGTAAGGATATGACGCGATTCTCTGCATCTTCCTTCCCATTTAGTCCCTTGACGACAGTTCGCGCAATCGATTTCAGACCCGCTGTGAAGAATGTCTTAGAAAAAAATAGGACTGGGTTCGCGTATATCTCGCGACCACCACCAAGAGCGACCTCAGCGAGGTTTGCCGCGAAAACACTTTCATCTAATCGCCCTTCTCGAATATCGAGATGTGGCGTAACAACTCGAAACCACGGGGCCGTCGATCCGACGGCCACCGGCGATGCCTGATTTTCTTCTTTCTTTGCCGCCGCTGCGGTTTTGTTTTCCTGAAGCCGAATCAGCTCTGCTTCAAGTTCCGGCGTTTTGATTACTTTTGCTATCGTCTTCAAATGAATCCACGCCTTAGTGGCATCGTCCTCATCGACCTCATCGAAGTGAGCAATCTTATTTCGGACCTCGGCTATCTCAACAAACCAAGTTGGGAGTTTCTCTACCCTTTTACCAAAATCTGTTCTCAGGATTTCCTTGTTTGAAATTGCAAAGGATTTAAAGTGCAAGTAATCGATCGCGGCTTCTGATGACGAGCCATTTTTGATGTTAAGCAGGAGATTGTTTGACTGTGCTGAGGGCAAAGTATTTGCAAAACCTGTTGCCCAGTCCTCGCCAAACTCATTTTTTAACAGCTCGACGGCGTATGGACGAAACCCTTCGAGAAAGATCCCGAGAGCCTTGTACAAATTGTCTTTCTGTGTCTGATCTATATTGCTCATACTTCACCAAAACCCAGCACCGGTTGTTCGTTCTCCATCGCTCCTTTCGCCTTGGCTGCTCGAAGCAAGTTATCCTTATTTTCTATCAAGCCGGCCACTTGCTTTTGATCTACAATTCCTTTCGGAAGCAATTCATCGAGCGAAGTTAATACACGCCAAAACGGTGACTCGGCGAAGGCTCCCATACGGCTCAGGAATTCAAGTAATAGCGGACGATTTCCCGCCTTGTAGAGCCACATGGCCTTGTGTACTTTGTCTATCAGCGTGCTATCTAGTTTTTCACCGAGGCTTTTGACCCTGCTATTTCTATAAATAAAGTCGGCCAACGACTGCTTATTCCCATTTTTAACAAAAATCTCGTGTGTAAATAGATCATTAACATTGAAAGGCATACTCACTCGTGTAAACTGCGCGGCGTCATCAAAGTCGGTCTCCGCAAATCCGTTGAGTTCTAGCCATCCTATGTAAAATTTAGTGTAATCATCGCCCTGAAAGCCTTTTAGTAATGCGTTGAAGGCACTCTCACGCGTCATTTTAAGAAGTTCCGCAACAGTTACCTCACTCCCATCGGCCTTCTCAACCTTTTCATAATTACCAAACTCACCGACCGCTTTTCCGAAACAAGCTGTCAACAAGTCCGCCCCTCGAAAGCCTAGTGCGTACAACTCAGCAACCTCGTTCTCGACCTTTTCGTTAATCGCAAGTCTGATATTTCTATAATCTCCAAACCCATTTCGAATTGCCGGTTTACATGACACTGTCACGGAAGAGGCGAGCACTGATCCGGCCAAGCCTAAGACCCTATTTGTTAGCTCAGTGTCCATTGCCCAGCTCCCTGTTATATTCATCCGAGCGCCAATAATCGCTTTGCAAAGGGTCGTCCATGCCTCAGTGCTCTGATGAGCAAACATAATACAGACCGTTCCAGATGTCTGATGTTCAATCGCGTCGAAAATCTGCCGCAATTTGTCTTCAAAATGTTGCTTCGCCCTTGATGCATCGTTGGCATGATGATGCTTTAGTGCGGTGCACTCTTCGGATTTTGGTGTTTGAGGCGTTGCGAAATTTGCGGGAAAAATGTCGCCCAACGTTCGCTTTAGCCAAACATAAAAGAAATCAGATAGATCGGCATACGCCATCGCATCATAATATGGCGGGTCCGTGACAACCGCATCTAAGAACTTTTCTAAAAACTGTTCTTTGTCACCACTGGAGGCATTAATGAGGGTAACGGCGATTGCAGAATGGCTTTCAGATTCAATGTATCTTGTTATCCAATCCGTAGCATTTACAGCCCCGCCAGAACTAGTGGAAAATGGATAGCCCTCGACGTAATCGAAAATCATTGGAATCGCTTGCTTTCCGAACAAATTGCTGATGGTTTCGCGGGACGTGTCCCACGTAATAAATGTATTTTGCTTAATTACAATTCTATCGATCAGTATTCCCAGGTAAGTAACAATCGCTTTTCCGAATTCATCCTCGACACCGATTTCCTGAGTTATTTCCTTTAACTTGGCTACTAGAGTTTGCATTGCCAATAGTTGCCGGTTAGAAAACACTTGTCCCCATTCGGTGAATCCCCAAGTAAAAGTGTCGCCACCCGCTGAATTTCGTTGCATTTTTTCGGTGGGTGGATCAATGTTCGGAATCTTCTTTAGAATTTCAATTTCGCTCCTAGTCGGCAATCGATATTCTTTGCCGTCTTGTCCATCAATAACAACCGCCAACATTCTTGCACCTAACTCACCGTTTATGCTTTGTTGCTTCATTTGCCTAACATCCGTTGTGTTACCGCAACACGGACATCGTAAATTTCCGCGATGATTCCAACCTTCGTCTTCAATTGCTCCCCGGACAATACTAAAGTTAATTGTGTTGCCATCTATGATCGGTTTAAGATGAAATTGTTTTGTGCTGGTGTTGGACAAGTAAAACCCTTTAAGAACAGGCACTTCGGCCTTGCAACTTGGATTACTGCACGTCCCAACACGAGCCCAGAGATATGCGAGTGGCTTCTTAACGTTGTCATCAGAAGGGTAGAAGTAACTAATTTCTGCTTCGGCTCGACTAAGCAATTCTTTTGCGAAAAACTCGACATCGAATGACAAACGGTTTTCAATTTGTATCCCCAAGCTTTCGCCCCCGTACATTATTCGATTTCGGTTTGGTATCGTGCGAAAAGTCTCCTCACCGTATCGCGCAACAAATTCGTCGTTGGAAAATACTATCGGTTTGCCGTATTTCTGCGGAAATTCAAGACTACCTTTTTGAATGATGTGAGCAACCGGATTGATGTCGTTGCCAAATGTCCTACATCCAAGTCGCGACGCCTCAAGCGGGATCGCCCCGCCACCAGCAAATGGGTCAAAGACCTTTGGCATACGATCAAGAAATGCTTCGATCGCCTCATGAAGCGCAGATTCCTTTCGCCTCACATCGTCGGATTCAAGATGACGATCCGGCGTGATGTAGAGTTTATCTTCGGCCTCCTTGATCGCCTGATAATGCTTATCAAAATCCAGCAACAGATCCGCAGCATTTGATCGACTGTCAGCGTTATGAGACACCCATATAAGTTTTCTGGCCTTTCCTAGTATTTCCTCGTTATTCTTATTATCCCACTTGATCAGACTGGCCTCGCTGAGCATGTCCTTTGCCGCCGTCTTCTTTCCCGCTTTAACATCTCGAATGTACGTATCCGAAAACTTACCGATAAACATCAGCAATCGATTTCGAAGATTATCCTCAACAGGGTCAAGGATCGTTGTATAAGGAATGTCGTCGTACGGCTTATAGGCATCCATCCCTTTGTGTTCACGAAGGAGAATCTTTACGGCCTGCCGAAATGCTTCCGGACAATTTTCGTCCAATGGATCAGGTACAAGCGACGCAAAGACGACGGCTCGACAAACCGGCAGAGGACGACGAGCCCACCAAAGATGAAGAGTAGAGATATGACCGTGACGGATAGATTTGTCCCGCACGCTCTCGGCAGAAATCTCCTTGATCGGCATTGCGACTTCGATCAATTTCTTTGGCTTGTCCATATTTTGTACTTTAATTCAACGATTTATTTCGCCACTCGTCCATCGGCAAGAAATATTGGAAGCCTTTCGACTTTTCTTCGAATATCAGATTCTTTGCTGGATTTTGAATGCGATAAAGTTCGGGATTAGATTTACAGTTTACTACAATGTACAGCCACGCCGCATCACCCAATTGTGCGAGTCGGTTCATTTCGTTTTCGGAGAGCATTACGCCCCCAGTAGCAGACCGACCTTTAACCTCGATATATCGCTTTAACTCATCAGGACTGATGCTTCGAATGTCGTAACCTTCGTTATTTGACGAAACGTCCTCCGGCGTCCATCCGACGCTGAGTTCGAAATCAATGGCGGTTTTCATTGCAATTGCTTCCGCTTCGTCATCACGGCTCATTCCGTAATGGCCTTGATATTCGACTTGCGTCAATGGAACAACAAAGGCACAACCCAAAACCTCTGGCACCTTGGGTGAAACCTGCGTCATAAGGTCTAGTTCTTCGAGGCGTCGGGCTTTGCGATGAATAAGCTCGGTTATCCTCAATTGGTTCTTTATGATCTTCTCCTGCACATTGGTATCGCCCAGCAATACCTTAGATTGAAACTCTTGCGTTTTCGATTGGAGGTCGGTTATCACATGAGTAAAGCCAGTCTCAAGGTATTCTTTGCGCTTATCAATGTCTTTTACAACCCGGTCGCGAGTTTGTTCGAGTTGTTCGAGTGTAATGTTTTCGAAGCTCCATCGAACAACCTCCTCATTATTAACAACCTCCGGCGGGGCAAGCAGTTTAGCAAAATCTGTGGGCGGATGTAGGTCGATCAGCTTTGCGGGCGAGGTCAAGTTAAACGCACCTGCTTTGTCTTGATTGACCAACAAAAGACGCTCGTCTGCGACGCTTTCACTCTGTATTCCGGATCTATTGTCATTGATCTGACATTTAACAAAAAAGGCCAGATACTCTTCGGGGTCATCGGGCGATATCAGTATCGTTCCCTTCAACATGTCTTCACGGCAAGTATTACGAATCACCTTTACAATACAGTCAAAAAGGGGGTTGCCGGGATTAATATAATGAACGACACCAAGATCGGGAGCGTTTTGATAGTTCAGGAACACCTGCTTATCAAAACAGAATTGAATATTTCGTATCGCATCTACATAAACGTTGTGGTCCTTGCGGAGGACATTTGCAATAGTCTCCGGCAAATTATCGATCTTATAGATTGAATCGCGAATCTCCGTAAACGCTCCGCCCAGATGCTTAAATGCTCGCTCGAAAAATAATCTGACGTAAATCGGCTGAAGTCGTTTTTCATCCGATCTTTCCTTCATATTTCGGGCATCCCTATAATCTACCGTACTATGCGATAGCTTATCCCGTTGTGCCTGAATCTTTTCTGAGAACTTCTTACGAAGTTCATCATTATCTTGATCAAAAAAAGCATCCAATGAGTTTTCTTTGCCATTGAATACCGAATCAAAAATATCGTCAAGGCTGACATCTTCCAACACGTCCTGAATTACGTCGTATACACGATCATCACCTAGGCTCTCTCGAATGATGTCGAGTTTGGAAAGCAACCTCTCGAGAACCTGACCTTCTTTCGTGTTGCTTGCGACCATGTTAAAAACAAGAACATCTTGCTTTTGGCCATATCGGTGAATTCGCCCCATTCTCTGTTCGAGACGATTAGGATTCCACGGGATATCCCAATTGATCATCAAGCGACAAAACTGAAGATTGATACCTTCGCCAGCAGCATCGGTCGCGATCAGAATTTGCGTGTCAGGTTTTGCAAAGTCCCATTGCGCTTGTCGTCTCTCGTCAACAGATTTACCACCATGGATCGTAGCGATTGAATATCCATTGTTTTTCAATCGTCCTTCTAAATAAAGAAGCGTGTCCTTATGCTCAGTAAACAAAACCAACTTTTCACCGTTAATAACATTTTGCGATGTCAGAAGTTCGTTTAGCTTGATAAACTTCTGTTCCTCCTGCTGTCTCGTGTAGAGACCTTCGGCCATCAGAAAAAGACGTTTTACCTCATTCGCTTCAAACTTGATCTCTTCGACGCTTTTTGCGGTTGTGAACAGCTTGAATTTTTTCGGGTCGGATAGGATGCCATCCAAGGCATCCCGTTCACTATCCTCTAGCTCGTCGTAATCATCAAAACTATTTATGTCGAAGCCTTCGAGTCTCTGCTTTTGATTCCAGAGGCTCGGGTTTTTCGCAAGCTCGTCGACAATACCTTGCAATGCATTGAATCGCCTTTCGAGCGTATTTCGTATGGCGAAAATCGAACTCACAAGGCGGCGTTGCATCACGGATAATGCAAGGGAGACATGTATATTTTTTGATTGGGACGCTTCCGCCTTTTTCTTGGATAGGTAGTCCGTTACTGAATCATAAAGCTCCTTCTCCTCGGGCGTAAGTTCGTAAGACGTGGTCTTTGTGAACCGATCCTTGAACAAGGGATTGCCGTTCCAGTCTTTCATATCCTCTTTTAGTCGGCGGATAAAAAACTTGTTGATCCCGTCATGCTCCAACTCTTTTATTCGTGCGTTTGCAATATCTTCGGTGGCGAAAATGTCTTCGTCCAAAAGTTGCAACAGCATCTTAAACGTATCCATACGTCCACGATGCGGCGTTGCGGTAAGCAATAGTAAATGTTCACATTGTTGGGCAAGTTTATGAGCGGTTTGATATCTCAGCGAGCGATAAACCTTGGAACCATACTCGTAGGCCGATAATTTGTGCGATTCGTCAATCACAATTAGATCCCAATGCGAGTTTCCAGCGACGTTCAATACATCTTCTCTGCTTATGAAATCGATTGAGGTCACTATTCTGGGTGCAGTATGGAAGATGTTGGGATCAGATGAGAAAAGAGCACGATTGACCAAAGTGAAGGGTAGATTAAACTTAACCCCAAGTTCATCTTCTTGCCACTGCTTTGTTAAACCACCCGGGGTCACGATCAAAACACGTTCTATCAATCCGCGCATGATTAACTCTTTAAGCAACAACCCCGTCATGATCGTCTTGCCCGCTCCGGTATCGTCGGCAAGAAGAAATCGAATTTTCGGTAACGGCAACAAGAACTTATAAACTGCTTCGATCTGGTGTGGAAGAGGATCGACGATGCTGCAATTGACGGCAAAAAGTGGATCGAATTGGTAAGCCGAAGCAATACGCTCCGCTTCGGCAAATAACCCAAATTTGTGAGGATCCCCCGTAAAATTAAATTGTCCCTGCGACGTTAGTACTTCCAGCTTTTCGAAAGCCTCCAGCGATATCACCTTATTGCTCGAAAGCTTCGAATTGACACCAGTGAAACTGATCGAAATCATCGACCCAAGGTTTTGAATTTGGCCGATCGTGACAGGCTCAGAAGGAATAAGATTCTTGATTATTTGACCGGGAGCTATCTGCATATTTTGAGGAACGAAAATGAAATGTTTTGGTAGCCAATTGTAAAAGATAACCAAATAACACTCAAGGGCTCATTCTTTCTGAAGTAAACCATGTTAGCCCGGAAGAGGTATTTTCGCTATCTCATTCTTTTATTCGCGGAATCAAATATGGCCATTACTTTGATAAATTCTAAATTCGTCGTACAAAGCTTCTTTTTCGTGCGATTTTTTGGCCGAGCGTACGATCCTTATGGGGCGGTGGGATATAGGGGCTGCGTTCGGGAACGGTGGCTGCGTGAATCTTCATGGACGGGGAATTTCTCGGGACAAAGATCGAATTTATGAGCATTTATTTAAGAGAAATGCGAACAAATAAGGGCTTTATTTGTGACTTTTTTAAAAAATGACCCATTTATTCGGAATCTCTGCTCATCTTTTTAAGATTTTTGCGCATTTATTCGGTAATACGACTCATCTTTTTGAGGTTTATCGTGAATAAAAGGTGAGAAGCCGGGAATGGAAAATCAGAAATGAGAATTGAGGGCGGAAAAGGAGAGTTAAGAGGTGAGAAATGAGAATTTGAAAATGAGAGATCGGAGGCGGAGGGACCTTTTTTGAATATTTTATCCATGAAACAGCATTTTTCTCTTGACACGTCAAAAATAATCATGCTAATGTTGTAATTGTCACAACGTCGATTGTGATTAAATTAAAAAAACACAGGAGAAAGAATATGGATTTCAGAAATTTAGGAGATGCGGACCTGGTGGATTTTAGCAAAAATGTTGCTTCAAATCTGACGGCCGGGACGGTGACGGGGCTGGATGCACATCTGGCGGCCGATCTGGCGGCGGCGCTTGATCCGGTGAATACCACGTTTGAGACAACGGTCGAGATGGGTGTTCAGCGGACAGCGGCAAAGCAATCGGTCATCGCCGATAAACAGATAATGCGTGACGACCTGATCGTACGGCTCGCCAAGGTGCGTAATTATCTGGTTGCTGCCGAATGCCCGCGAACGGCGTACGAGATCTGCGGGTTTTCATTCCCCCGGGCCAAATCGCCGGTCGTGGCGGCTGCACCGTCGCGGCTTGCGGCAACGGGAACGTCGAACGGTGTCAATACCGTCCGTTTTTCGGGTAACAACCGCAACGGGACCGTCACGTACGAGATCTGGCGTCGGCAGGGTGACGAGGGGCCATGGGGCATCATCACCACGACCCGCCGCCAATCGGCTATAGATACACCGGTCACACCGGGCCAGTACTACGAGTACAAGGTACGGGCCGTCGCCGCAACGAGCGTTTCAGAATTTTCGAACTCGGCCGTCGTTTACGGAGCGCCGTAGGAGGATTCAGAATTCAGAATTTAGAATTCAGAATTCAAAACCGAAAGGCGGCAGATAGCAGTCAGTAGGTAAAGGAAAAGCCGGTGGTTCTGCCACCGGCTTTTGTTATTTCGACCGGCTCACTGCTTCCTGCTCACTGCTGCCGGCTGCCATTTTACATTTCCTCCCTTCATCTCTTTAGCGGTAGTTTTAGCAGGTGGCCGCGGTAGGTGAAATATACGGCGTTGCCGGGCTCGTCGACCCACATGGACATGCTGTTGAATCTGATCTTTGGCACGGTGAGCATGGGGCGGAACGATAGCGTTTTAATGTCGTAGATACCGACTGTGGTCTGGTCTTTGCCGCTGTCGGGCATTGCCGCCCAAAATGTGCCGGCGGCTGCGGCCTTTTGCAAGGGGCGAAAAGTCTGCTGAGCAAGCGGGCGAACCTCGCCGGTTACGTCCGAAACCTTTCCGGTGAGAGCGTCGATGAATTGGAGTTCGTCCTGGTCGGAATCGGTACTAACCTCGTTCCAATCCGAATCGGGTGATGTCATACCGCGGCGTCCATTGAAAGTGTTGCTGACAAGAAATTTATTGATCGACGGAATAAAGGCCGACGGGTTGGTATACGAATCCGTTTCCTGTCCGACCGCTATCTTGGCCTTGCTCGTCAGATCGATGCGGTACAATGCCGATTCGTTTTCTCCGGCGCTAAGTAATGCGAGGGCCCATTTGCCGTCGGACGATACTACGGGGTAACCGCAATTTTCGCTTACCAGCAGGGACGAGACCGTGCCTGCGATCTTATACATGCCTTTTTCAGAGCATCGGACCTCGATAGCGGATGTCTTTGCCTTCCATTGATCCATTGGGAGCGAAGCGGTGGTTCCGGCACCCGGAGGAATAAGTGCAAAACCGCCTGGCTGCGATGCGGGCTCGCCGATCTCGCCGCCGATAACGCTTCGCCACGACAACGAATCGTATGCCCGCTTTTTCTTGAGATCATCGTAGGGTTTCCAATAAGATCCGTCTTCGTCGTCACTATCATCGCGGGTGGCAAGCTCCGGAGCACTTGCGGCCGGAGCATCTGTATCGTCCACTTCGTACTCTGCATCCCGGGCCTTTTTCTCCATTTCGTCTAGTTGGCTCTCGACGCTCTCAGCGACCTCTTGATCGACGACGGCTACGCGGAGATCGCTTCCCTCCTTCCATACGGTCGCTGCGTGATAACGGTCGTCTGCAAAGACGATCTCCAGTCCCGGGATCTCGCGGCTCAACGCGTATTTGAGCGTCGCCGGTTCCTTTTTTAATTCGTCGAAATATGCCGTCAGGCCGGCAAAGAAGGGAGAGGCTTCGCCGGTGGCGTAGATCCTGCGGCCGCCGGCACGACCGAGCATCAGCAGTTCGGTCGGGGTACAATCCGAGTATGGACAGTTGATGAACGGCGGTTGTTCGTCGGCATTGCGCTCGGTCAGATAGGCTTTGAGGTGTTCGAATTCGGCGGGTGCGAGCGGCCTCTCGCGATAACGGGCGGCGTCCTCGTCCCAGCTAAAGATGACGCGGTCGCGATAGATCCGGACCGAGTTTTCCGCAACGGCGTAAACGCCAAGCAGGGACGGATCTTTAATTAGTTCGTCCTGTATCGCCTTTTCCTTATTTCTTAACAGCCGTTCTGATGCCTGAGGACCGTATGGATTGAACGCGGTGGCAGTTCCGGCAGAAACGAACAGGCTCGGCATCCAGCTGCGGAAATCGGAGTAAGAAAGATCTCTGCCCTCGGGGACAAAGGCGGTCGTCGCGCCCATGATCCGGGCTTCGTTCGGGTGAAGTGCGAGAACGGCGGCACGGGCCGCGGGTGAGTCTTCCGACTCAAGGTAGCTTTCGGCGGCCCTGGACAGTAGTTTATTTTCGCTTTTCAGAAGCGAGATCGAGAGATCGAGCGGCAATCTGGCACGGATCATGCGGCCGCACGCGAGCAATGCCATTTTCGCCGCGGCGTCGTCGCTCTCCATGATCGTGCTGTAAAAACCTGGCGACTCCTCGATACAGGCCGCAATGCCCCGTGCGGTTGCGTTACCAGCAGCGGTGTCGGCTATGTCCGGGCCATTTGTTTCTCGTAGTTCCTTACGGGTCGCGAGCAGGCGAATGACGCTCTCGGTGGATCCGTGGTCGTTTTTCAGATCCCTTAGCAGCATCGAATTTACGACCTTGTTCGGCCACCGGACGACTATTCTGCGATATGCGTCGGCACGTGCGGGGTCGGTCTTGTCGAGGCTTTCGATTCGGTCGATCACTGCCCGGGCGAGATCGTCCGAAATCTCCTGGGAGTTTGCCAAAAACGAACCTAACATGGTGCGTATATCGGCAGCGGTCGCGATCCTCGCCGGCTTTATCGTCTCGCTCTTAAGGACCATCGGCGCCGCCTTAACAGATATCGCATCAGGCTCGTTTACCGACGATTCATCTTTTTCTTTTTCCTCCGCCGCCATTACCGCGGTAACGCGGATCGATGCTTCGTCTAGCGCGGCCATCTCTTCGGCGAGCGTAAATCCTCCGCATAGCTGGGCCGCGATGAGAACCTGTGGGATCTGGTTATAATCCGTTTGGGCGAGGAGCCGCCGGAGAGGTCCGCCGGCTAGCGAACTTTTTTGTTTAGCAAGTGCCCTGATCGCAGCAAATCGAAATGCAGGGATCATCATCGGGGCGGTCGCATTGTCTTTAACCGGAACGGCCGAATTGGTGTTAGACCGGACGACGGGAGCCGCTGGCTCCATCGGCGCCTTCGGAATAGCGGGCCGAAAAGTTTCGACAGACACCATCTCGTCGAGCATCTTTATCAGTCCCGGAACGCTTTCGGGGACATTAACCTCAGAAAGCATCATGACTAGGTTCGACCGGGCATTACCGGGGTCTTTAGCCCATTCTTTGTCGCTGAGCCATGGCACCAGGGCACGGATCACGTCGGGCCTTGCCTTGTTCAATTTTAGGACAAGGTTTTTGATGGCCGCGTTTCGTATGACCTTATTATCGCTCTTGACGAGCTCGATCATTTTGTCCGTATATTTATCGTCGGGCGAATAATAGATGAGCGTCGTCAGGCCGGTGTAAGACTGGCCGTTGACCCGCAAATCGGCAAGGGTCTCGTCGCCGAGGAGCGAATAGTACCATTCGTCGCGTCCGGGAAAATCGCGTTCGTGGGCCAGCGCGTCAAAAGCAAGGTCGCGCATTCCGGCGGTAGCTGTTTTGTCCTCGACGACCGCTTTTAGTTCGTCGCGATAACGGTCCGTATCGCCCACCGCACCCGTTTCCATCGCATGTTGGTAAAGCGCCCAGGTCGCGAGGACCTGCGAAACCCTCTGGCCGCCATTCATATAAAGCCGGTCGATGATCGGTTTGGCCCGGTCGAAATCGACGCTTGTCAGAGCGAGCAGCTCGTTTTGATTGCTGACGTATTCATTTACGTCGGCAACGCGAGCGGCGCTTCGCTCAAGCGTGTCCGAAAAATAAGGACTGTTGTATGTGAGCCAGGTTTTTATCGCGGGGGACGAGCCACCGAGATCGTATATGTCTTTTACCAGTTCGATCGCCACCTTACTATCAGGGAGCGAATCGATCAGCTTAGTCAGCAGGCTATGATCTTTTCTGATCTCCGCCACTAAACGCGATGTTACGGTCTCAGACGGCGTGACGGAATATGAGAGTGCGGTATTTCGCTGCCGGCTCCAGTATTCGATCAGGTCCTCGATCGGGGCGTCATCCGCGGGCGGTTTGGACCTATCAAAAAATGCGTCGTTATAACTGCGTTTTGGTCGTACAGCGGGATTTGGAGGCGGCGGAGCCGGAAGCCGCAGGAGTTCGGTGACAAGATCCACCTTCTTGGCCTGAGAGACAGGCACCTGGACCGCGAACCACACCGTCAATAAAGCAATACAGAGAGAAAATACGAGGGAACGTCTCTTCATGACTTAATTTTGCGGTTCCAGGGGGAACCCATTTATAAATTAGATATCCTGACTCAGCCTATCATGAAAATACGCGTTGTCAACGCATTTGTAAGGCCGGGTTATCTTTTCAACCTCACAAATATGAAAGGCTGCCTTAAACCTAGCGGTTCGCGGCAGCCTTTGCATTTCACTTTTACATTTTCGACCTTAGATATCGTAATACATCGAAAATTCGAGCGGATGCGGACGCAAACGGAGGGGGGTGATCTCGTTTTCGCGTTTGTAGGTGATCCAGCGTTCAATGAGCGATTCGGTAAAGACGTCGCCTTTGAGCAGGAACTCGTGATCTTTTTCAAGAGCATCGAGGGCTTCGTCGAGGCTGCCCGGCAGCGACGGAACGTTTGCCAGCTCTTCGGGCGGAAGATCGTAGATGTCTTTGTCGAGCGGCTCGCCCGGATCGATGCGGTTCTGGATTCCATCGAGACCGGCCATGAGCAATGCCGCGAACGTCAGATACGGGTTGCACGACGGATCGGGCGGACGAAATTCGAGGCGTTTGGCTTTCGGCGAAGACGAGAACATCGGTATTCGCACCGCAGCCGAGCGGTTGCGGGCTGAATATGCGAGGTTAACGGGAGCTTCGAATCCCGGGACGAGACGCTTGTAGCTGTTGGTCGTCGGTGCGGCAAAACCTACGAGTGCCGGAGCATGTTTGAGCAGGCCACCGATATAAAACTTGGCCATTTCCGACAGCCCGGCGTATTGATCACCCGCAAACAGCGGCCCGCCGTCCTTCCACAGCGATTGATGGACATGCATACCCGAACCGTTGTCACCATAGATCGGTTTCGGCATAAATGTCGCCGTCTTGCCCGCCGCATGCGCGGTATTTTTGACGACGTATTTGAAAAGCATCAGATTGTCGGCGGTGTGCAAGAGGTTTGAGAATTTGAAATCGATCTCGCACTGTCCGGCCGTCGCGACCTCGTGGTGATGACATTCGACGTGGATACCGACCTCGCCAAGGATAGACGAGATCGTGTTGCGGATATCGATCAAGGTATCGAGCGGAGCGACGGGGACATAGCCTTCCTTAGGGCGAATGTGAAATCCGGTGTTAGGGTTGTCGAGCGAACCTTCGCGGCCGCTGTTCCAGTGGCCTTCTTCGGAATTTACGTAAAATCCGGCACTGTGCTGGTTATTGTGATAACGGGCTTCGTCGAAGATAAAGAACTCAGCTTCGGGGCCGCAGTTGACCGTGTCGGCGATGCCGGTGAACTTAAGATAGCTCTCGGCACGCTGTGCTACCGATCGCGGATCGAGCCAGTAGCCTTCTTTTGTGATCGGGTCGACGGCGTTTGCGATCAGGCAAAGCGTGGTGTCCTCGGTAAACGGATCGATCCAAAACCGTGTCGGATCCGGAACGAGCAGCATATCCGATTCGTGGATCGCCGCCCAGCCGCGAAGACTGGATGCGTCAAATCCGAAACCGTCCTCGAAACTGTCCTCGGTCAATTGCCCGATCGGAAAGGTTAAGTGATGCCACGAACCGATCAGGTCAGTAAACCTTACGGACACAAATCGAGCCTCCTGGTCCTGGGCGTACGTTAGTACATTTTTTGCGTTCATTATATCTCCTGAGTAATTGTGTTAAATAAGTACTTTTTACTAACAGTTTTCAAAACACATGGCGTTTCAAAAAT
>Ga0209023_10001712_pt1 | contig 28781 bp, 21 predicted proteins | sample LakOneMetagenome_FD_187468 | JGI IMG/M metagenome (GOLD analysis project Ga0209023, IMG submission 187468) | Freshwater and sediment microbial communities from Lake Erie, Canada (SPAdes) (version 2) | ecosystem: Environmental > Aquatic > Freshwater > Lentic | place: Lake Erie, Canada...
TGTTTACTAATAGGACTGAAATTTTCCATTTCCATTTAAAAGTTTGAAGTTTTTAAAACTAATAAACTATTAAACAAATAAACTAATTAACACTCCTCACCAACCCATAATGTTCCACATCCGTTAATTCGCCGTAACCATTCCTGTATTCTTTTTTCATATAACCTTCCCTGGTAAAACCATTCTTTAATGCCACACGCCTGCTGGCTTCATTAGCAGGGTTTATACGCAGAATTATTTTTTCCATTCCCAGTTCGTTAAAACAATGATTGAGGAGCCACTGTGTTGCTTTGGATGTGATACCTTTTCCTTCAAATGCTCCATCAATAAAATAAGCAAGTTCACATTTTGGAACAGTAAGGTCAAGGTCTTTGATCACAAGCGAACCAATTAGTTGCTGACTTGTTTCTGAAATGATAAGGAACCAATAACCATCTTTTTTCAGGGCTTCATTTATCTTAAGGTCAATGAACAACTTTGTTGAATCCAGGTCGCGGATATGTTTCAATGTTTTTGGAAAATACATGGTAAGCCGTTCACGGTTCTTTTCTATGAGAGCATAAAAAGCAGCGGCATCATCTTTTGTGATCAACCTGATATCAATTCCTTCCGGCTTCATTTTATTTATAAGTATGATTGAATAATGACAGACTCTTAAATTAAATTTATTTTCGATAATATGACTATTTTTCTGATATTTGCTTTCTGCAAATTGTACGAATATGAAATTCTCTGCAGGTTTCTTCTGTTAAGAAGCCGCCCTTTCCGGAAATAATTATTGTTGCGAACGTTTCGCAACATCCTCTTATTCATTTTTTCAAAAGAATTTTATGTCGTCAAATAACACTTCATCATATAGTTTTTCAAATATTTTTTCATTGATCAGGCAATCACTGAATGGTGAATTGCTGGATTATACACAGGGCAGCATCCGCAAAGCAGTCATACTACTCGCTATTCCAATGATGCTGGAAATGAGCATGGAAAGTGTTTTTGCACTGGTTGATATTTATTTTGTAAGTCATCTGGGCAAACACGCAATTTCGGCAGTTGGACTTACAGAGTCTGTTATCACTATTGTTTATTCACTTGCGATCGGTATCAGCATGGCCGCAACAGCCATGGTTGCCAGGAGGGTAGGCGAAAAAAATCCGGAGGCAGCCACCAAAGCGGGCATGCAGGCAATATTATTATCATTTGCAATAACACTTGCTATCAGTATCCCAGGTTTTATTTATTCCGGTGATATTTTAAGATTAATGGGAGCTGAACCTGCAGCTGTCGAAATGGGAATAAATTACACCCGTATCATCATGGGCGGAAGCATGGTCATCATGTTGCTGTTTTTGATCAACGGTATTTTCCGGGGGGCTGGCGATGCCATGATGGCCATGAAAAGCCTTTGGCTCGCCAATATTTGTAATATCATTTTATGCCCTTTGCTTATACGTGGTTTGGGTCCCATTCCGTCTTTTGGATTGATGGGAGCGGCCATGGCAACAACCATTGGAAGGGGTATCGGTGTATGTTACCAACTATATCATCTATTTAATGGAAAACGGCTGGTAAAATTTGCAGTGAAATTATTCAGGCCTGATTGGGCATTGATCCGCACACTAATAGATATTTCCTGGCCGGCAACATTACAATTTTTAATTGGGTCAGGAAGCTGGATCGTTTTGGCCAGTTTGGTAGTTCATACCGGCCACAGCGAGGCATCTGCGGGCTACCTGATCGCTATCCGCATCGTGATGTTCTTTATACTTCCTGCCTGGGGCATGAGCAATGCAGCGGCTACACTTGTAGGTCAGAACCTTGGTGCAGGCCATCCTGAAAGGGCTGAATTATCTGTGATCAAAACAGCAAAATACAATGCGATCTTTATGGGAATTGTTTCATTGATATTCCTCTTGTTCGCAGAATATATCATTTCTTTTTTTACAAAGGATGAAACGGTAACACATTTTGCTGTGTACGCATTACGGATCGTGAGTGCAGGCTATCTTTTTTATGGTATCGGAATGGTAATGGCAAATGCTTTTAACGGGGCAGGAGATACCCGTACACCAACGATCATTAATTTATTCGGCTTCTGGTTTTTCCAGATCCCGCTTGCATGGCTGCTGTCAAAGACTTTTCAGTTTGGGCCGGTAGGTGTGTTCGTTGCTATACCCATTGCAGAAACGGCCATTGCCATTGCGGCTTATATCCTGTTTAAAAAAGGGAAATGGAAATTGAAGAAAATATGATATTGATGAAGTTGATATTGTTAATAGAGTTGATAGGTTAAGAACTCATCGCTGTTAACAATATCAACTTTTTCAACCTGTTAACTTTAATGACCATCTGTAACTTTTAAACTTTGCTGCCATTGACAAGTCATAACGCAACTAAAATTTAGGACCATGAAAAAATATCTTTCAAAATTTACAACTATCCTGGTATTAGGACTGGCTGTTTCTTTTGCTTCTTCAGCACAATTTGTTATTAAAGTAAGGCCTGTGGTACCGGTGGTAAGGGTGAGGCCCATTGCCCCAAGCCCAAGGCATATCTGGGTTACAGGTGAATACGTTTGGCGTGGCGGACAATATGTTTACACAGACGGGTATTGGGCAGAACCACCATTGCGCCGTACCCGATGGGTAGAAGGGAAATGGAAACATAGAAGAGGTGGATGGATTTGGGTTCCCGGGCATTGGAGATAGTTTAACAGTTTGGTTGTAATAATAAAAAGCCTGCATCGTTTTCGCATGCAGGCTTTTTATTTACTTACTATTATGCAGTATTATTGCTTGTGGCATAATCTTCGCTAAAATAATTTTCTCAAATAAACTTATCACATGCATAAATATTTTGTTGCGTTTTTTTTATTGCTTACCACAGTTGGTTTTTCTCAAAGTAAAAAACTGGATATGGATCATGAGAATTTTTTCAGGTTTGGTGTAAAGGGTGGCGTTAATATGAATAAGATATCAGGTAAATCCTATAAGCAGGGATTCAATTATAATTTCCAGGCAGGCGCATTTCTCCAGTTTAATATCAGTAACAGGTTTGGTATTCAGCCCGAAGTAAATTTTGTACAAACAAAATCTGAATTCACGAGCGATGGCACAGATATTTATGACGATATTTTCAGGGATGGCAGCCAAAAAAAATCGACATTGAATTACCTGGAAGTACCGGTTCTGTTAAATGTAAACATTGGTCCTAGCAAAAGGGTGAAGCTCCAGGTTGGTCCTTCATATGGTGGATTGTTGAAGCAAACAGTTGATAGTTTGAAATCAAATGGCAATATTTATAAAAGTTCAGAATGGAGTGCGATCGGTGGTTTGTGGATACAACTTCCATTGGTTAACCTTGGGGCAAGGTATAAACTTGGTTTAACAGATATTAATGCAATCGATAATAAACAAACCTGGAAGAACCAGGCAATACAGGTATTCATTGGGTTGACTTTTTAGCCGAACATACTTCTATTGATTAAAAACTTTAAATAATAGCCACTGACTTTAAACAAAAATAAAGTCAGTGGCTATTTCGTTTTAATAGTTATTTATGAATAATCTTATTGAGAAATGATAAAACGTTTTGATTCTATTTCATTATTATTTGATATTAACGCAAGGATGTACATTCCGTTTTTAAAATCTGTTTTCCTGATCTGCACCTGGCCTTCGTTTGTATTCTTCGCAAGGCTGATCTGTTTCAGCAATTTGCCCTGCAGATCATATACTGCGAAATAAGAACCTGCATTTGCATTATCCAGTTTATACGAAACAGTAGAAACGCCTGTTATTGGATTTGGGGTTATATCAAAATTTGCATTTTTGATCTTTACATCGCCGGGAACCAAACGATTTAATTTATCATTTAATTCATTAACCTTTGTTTCAAGTTCTTCGATCTTGAGTTGCTGTGTTTCTATTTGAGATTGTTGTTCTTTGATACCCTCAGCTAGTAAAGGCATAATGGCATTGTAATTTAATCCATATAAGCCATCTTCAGATTTTACAACAGCCTCCGGCAATACTTTAAAAACTTCCTGTGCTAAAAATCCAACTTGTTTATTGTCATCTAATTTTCTGTCAGTTTTATAATCTTTATTCCAATAATATGTGTAACCACTTATTTTTAAAATTTTTTCAAGTGGGTTCTCTATTTTTTTAATATCTTTTTTTATTCGTTGATCAGAAAGCGAAGTATAAGCTGTAGCACTTACCCAGCCATTTACACCCAATCTAAAATTTGTTGGAATAGGTGCGCCAGGACTTCCAGGCGTAAGCGTAGTTGAAAGACCGGCAGTAAATGTAAAGCCTGCTGTTTGACTTATTCCAACACTGTTACCGTTATCAAATATCTGGCTACAGGTCATATTTCCATTTACATTATTAGTAACAGGAATAAAATTTACATTTCCGCAATTTGTAACGCCGGTGGGTACCAAAGCCTGGCTTACCACTCCGGCAGCATCAATAAAAAGATATCTTCCTGTTCCGATCCCACTGGGGTTTGTAACCGGAAGGGCACCTGTATAATTTGGTACGTTATCCAATTGAAGCGGAGGAGCGATGCCGTTACCTAAAATGTGTAATCTTGAAAATGTTCCTGCAGGAAGTGTACCGTTAACAGCAGTACCGGCGGGATTAGTACAAAGTCCGATATAACCGTTTGATCCGGTCATATTTCTTCCGTAAATAATGTTCTGAATATTTAATTGATCGCTGCCAGTAGTTGATACAGCATTTGTATTAAAGCCAATCCCAATATTGTTGTCACCGCTTGCAAGATTAAATAACGCTGATCCGCCCAATGCAACATTATTATTTCCATTGGCTAAGCTGCCTAATGAAAGTGCTCCCAATGCAGCATTGAAATTGCCTGTTGTTAAAGCGCCTGTTGATGCATTTCCAATACCGGTATTGCTGTTACCATCTTTATCATTCGTCATAGCAAGATAACCCAATGCACTGTTATTACTGCCGCTTTCGATCCTGGCTAGTGTTGCATAACCAAGGGCCGAATTGTTAATGCCTGTATTAGCCAATCCAAACGTATAACCTGCGCCGCTGCTATTCCCAATACAGGTATTGCCTGATCCTGTTGCCAGTGTGAGTGCCAAGCTCCCGATTGCAGTATTAGAACTTGCACTTGTAGATAATGTTAATGTACTTGCCCCGATAGCGGTATTATCATGTCCACCAACATTTGCAACGAGCCCATTAACTCCAAAAACAGTATTGGAAGTCCAGCTACGATTTCCAAGATACATTCCTGTTAAATTTGTACCAGCAATATATATTGGCGTGGTCACGTAATTATAAGTATAAGGCGCAACATAAGGAGAGATGGTAAATTGAGCGTTCGAATAATATGCGATATTCATGAAAAAGAGTATTGCGATTAGTTTTCTTAAAAGGCTTATTTTATTTATTATCGTTTTCATATAGTTTTATTTATTTATTGGGAAATTAAAATAACTTAAAGTGTGATTTTATTGTAGGACTGCCACGAATGCAGATTTGATTGCAAATAACTTGTATATGCATAATGGTATGGGGTTTTATTGGTCACAATAAATTCAGCCTAAACTAATAGCTGCGATGGTGCTTTTGATAGCTATTATGCAATAAGAAAATTCAGTACGGATAAGAAGAAAAGACTGGATTAATTCAATGCATAGGGTTACTATGAATGTAAAAAAGATTTATTGAAAAATAATTTTTTTAATTATTAAATTATTATTATTTATAAATGCTGCAGGGAATATATAATACATTTTCACAGTAGCGTATTTACTGACTAAATAATATTTCAGTTACACTAATTTTTATTTAGCATTTCAATCTGTATTTTACGTGTTCAATTTTTTATATGCAGCATATTCATCCTGAGAACCTCATCATTATTGATATTGAAACCGCTTCGGAAAATCCATCATATGACCAGATGAAAGATGAATGGAAAACTTTGTGGCAGGAAAAAGTAGGAAGGGGTTTGCCTGAAGGAGTTTCTGCAGAAGAATTTTACCCAATGCGTGCAGGGGTGATGGCGGAATTTGCTAAAATTGTCTGTATAAGTATTGCGTATTTCAACAAGGAAACTACTTTGAATATGCGTGTGAAATCTTTTTACGGGCATGATGAAAAGAAAGTGCTCGCAGATTTCCTTGCAACCATCAGCAAAATTGAAAGCATCAATAATAAATGGTGTTTTGCAGGCCACAATATCAAAGAATTTGATATCCCGTTCATCTGCCGGCGGTTACTCATCAACAATATGAAGATACCTGCATACCTCGATTTTCAAAATATGAAACCATGGGAAACCAATATTGTAGATACCTTCCAATACTGGCGTTTCGGTGATTACAAAAATTATACATCATTAAAACTATTGGCAGCAGCTATGGGAGTGCCTTCACCCAAAGACGATATTGATGGGAGCATGGTTGGTGAATTATATTGGTCGGGCGATGAAGAAACAAGAGCTAAGAGCTTAAAACGAATTGCAGTTTATTGCCAGAAAGATGTGATAACAACCGGCAATATCATTCTGCGGTTTAAGAACATGCCGTTACTGCATGCTGATGATATTAAGATTGTTGAGTAAAGTTGATAAGGTTAATATAGTTGATTGAGTTGATAAAGTTTAAAATCTTTGTTACTTTATCAACTCAATCAACTTGTTAACTTGCATTATTATTGCAATAACAATTTACTGGTAGTTACATTTCCTGCTTCAATAACTTTTACAAAATACAAACCTCTTTCTATACCCGATGTGTTTATTTGTATAGAAGGCTGGTCAGCATAAATATTCCTGATGATTTTTCCTGCTGCATCTATCAATTGAATGTTCGCAATATTGTTATTCGTTTTGTCAATGTAAATATTTACCAGACTGGTTGCAGGGTTTGGTGTAACGAGCACTTCAACAGCTGAATTAAATAAAACAGATCTTGTTGCTGAATAATCAAATTTTGCATTCAGGTCAACCTGCCTGATGCGATAAAAGTTTATCCCTTTGGCCGGAGCATTGTCAATTGTTGAATAATTGAGTATGACATTACTGTTACCAGCAGCCGGAATGGTTGCGATGGCTGACCATGTTGTACCATTCACAGACCTTTCAACAATAAATTCTTTGCTGTTTATTTCCTGCGTGGTTGTCCAGTTCAGTTTTACGGTACTATTTATTTTTTGCACAGTAAATGAACTTAACTTAACAGGAATTACACCTGCTACTCTTGCAGAAAAAGTGAAAGGGCTGAATGTACTTACAGCTGTTACGGTTACACTTCCGCTGGTTGTTGTATTGGTGATGGGATCTGTACCCCCAAGATCATTCCAGTCTGCGCCGTCAAAATGAGCGATCTTAACCTGTGTTGGATCAAGGATTCCGCTGGCAGCATCTGTATAATAGAATGTAATATCCGGGTTGATTGGTGAACTGGTCTTGTCAATTACCCAATATTCATTACGGGATACATTGTAATTAGGATAAGTGCCCAGCGTTACCGGATCAATTGTATAATTACCATGCCCGTTTGAAAAATATTCGACAGTAAAATCTCCGGATGCAACAGGGATATCGACCGGGGCATATTTGCTTCCTTTGCCAACAGGGAATTGATTGTTTGCTGTTGTTGTTAATCCGGATTTTCTTAATTTACCTTCTACAAACGATGTTGCAGATCCTCCGTTAATAATAACCCCACCTGTTACTTGTCCATTGACGCCTGTTAAAACCGCACCCGTATTCACAATGACTTTTCCTTTTAACAGGTCCAGTATATGAACACTTATACTATCAGCAATAATAATTGAATCCCTGGCAAAAGCAGGCCCAAAATTAATACTCATCAGGTTTAGTATAGAGCCGCTTGTGAAACGTAATGTACCTGCATTTGCTGCACCTGCCGTTTTCGCAATATAGATATTCGACCAGGCTGAATTAATTTTTCCTGTCGATGCAGGAGTAACAACAGCCCCGCCAATAATTGACATGATTGCCCCGGGCATATTTAAAATTGTTGTGCTACTAACGCCCTGGTTTAAACGTAGCCCGCCACCTGCACTGTTACCTAAAGCCATGTTCAGGTTTCCAGCTAAAGTGATATTGCCATTGCTGGTAGTTGTATCACGCTGTAAACGGAAAAGATAAATAGTGTCACTTATGCTGCCGGTAATGGTTTGTGCAGCACTTCCATTCATGGCAAGTGTAATTCTTGCAGCATCCCCCGAAGGCAGGGATTCAAATTTGCTTCCATTGATAAAACTCACATTTCCCAATGCATTGATCGTTGAAAATGTTGGGGAAGAACCATTCATGCTTATCACTGCGTCAGCAATCATATTGCCTCTTACGGTAGTGGTATTGCCACTGAAATATTTTAATCCTCCGGTTAATTTCAAATTATAATAGGAAAGTGCAGGTATGCGAATGGTATCTGCGTTACTGGTTCCTGTTTGCGCAAACTGTACTGTAGAACCTGTTGCCATGTTATTCAGGAATGGCCTCCTGTTATTTTGAAGTATCAGTGTTGCGTTGTTTAATACATCTATCCTTGTTGCAGAAGTTACGGAATCTGCACCTGGTAAAACGGTGAAGTTTATGGCTGCGCTGCCATCACCCACAATTACCCTGGATGTATTGCCGGCTCCTGTTACATCCCATACACCACTGTAACTGGTATTGGCCTGATTGATAATATTGAAATACTGGTAGGCCGTGGTAAAGTCTGCCGGTGAAGCACCTGCACCATTTACAGTATTGCTCCATGTAGTAACATTGTTTACCCCGTTGTTCGCTTTGGTATTATAGTAATTCTGATAAACACCTCCGTTCACAGTTACAGGCACGGGAGTGGCACCGCCGCCGCTATTGGTGATCGTGCCACTTATCGCACCTTGTGGGGCAGTAGCAGCAATACGAACATAGATAGGTACCTGGGCAAGTGTAGCCGAAGCATATGGAACATTTATGGATGTTGCATATCCTGAACCGCTTGAAAGTGATACCTCAAGGTTTGCAGATGCAGATACAGACAGGTTACCCGGAAAACCGGTTAAATTTGATCCTGCCAGGTTATATGTCAGCGGTGCGGAAGCCGTACCTGCATTGCCATTAAGGTTTGTAATAGCCGGTCCTGCAGAAATGATGGGGCCGATGGCTCCACAAACATTTACAGTGCTGGATGCATTTCTTGGAACAGGGTTACTCACAACATCAAAATCTGTAAGGTTATTATCCGTGTCCTGGCAGCCATTTACTTTTCGTACAGCCCCGGTAGTTATGCTAAGTGTACCAACATTTGCGCCTCCTTCTGCGTTATTTCCTGTTCCCCAGGAAACGATATCAATAATACTTGTAGAAGGCAGTGTACACGGGCCTGCTGTGGCACCGCAACCCAGCCCGGTCAATACATTGCATAAAGCAACTTTACCTCCGGCTCCGCCCAGGTTCAGATTAGCGGAGATAAGGTCTGGCAATACAGGAAGATCTGCACCAGCAGCACCAGCAGCTCCCAACTGTACCAAAAGATAAGCCCCGGCAGGTATGCTGCTGTTTGCCTGGAAACCATAGATCTGGCTTGCCGAGCTCCCGATATTGCCCGTGGCCGAACCATATTGAAGAGAGAAATTACTGATATCCTGGGTTACAGCACTTACATTATGTAATTCCACATAATCATACTTATATAGTACACCGGCTGTACCCGTGCCGCCACCCGAATATACCTGGCTTATTACTACAGTTGTTGACTGGCTGTAAACAGCAATATTAATTGTCAAAAGCAGTAAGGTAAAAATCTTCTTCATACACAGAATTTTGAACTGCTAATGTAAAGTTTTTTGGCAGGGATACCAATAAGAATGAGGCGCCATTTATTATTGGTAACAATAAATTATCGCCAATTATACAACAGCCCTGGTTAATAAATTGAACCAGGGCTGTTATATTTTATCAAAACAAAGAAGGTAATTATTTTTTTGCAGTCGGGCCAAATACTTCATTCAGTATAGCTGCCAGGCGTAATCCGGCAATAACAAGTTGTTTTTTAATAACCTGGGAATTGCTGTCGATATATCGTTGATCGAGGAAATTATCTTTAAAACTATACACAGTATCCAATAATGAGCGTGACTGGTACATCCATTTCAATTCATTTACCTTTTGTATTTCTGCAACTTCTTTGGGGTCCAGCGTGGAATAAAGCTGCATGCATGAATCAAGTGTAATACCTTTAGCATCAATGATCTGCGTATCCCAAACACTATGAAGGTTTCCTGAAACAGAGGCAGAGTTGATATTGATCGTATTACCACCTTTATCAATGGCATAACCTGTATGTAAAGGCTGGTGAAGGTCACCTACCAGGTGAAAAATCAGGAGCAGGTCCCGTTTTGTTTCTTTTCTTTTGATCGTTTTGTACTGCCTCAGGTCAACGATGGCTGAATGAAGCACAGTTATGATATTTCTTTCAGAAGATGGCTCATAATTCTGGCCCTTGTCAATGTCAAGGTAATGCCAGGTCCTCATATAATTGTAATAAGAATTGCCCCTTTCATCATCCATCCAGTTTGCCGCTTCCTCAATACTCAGGTTGCCTAAATAGCCCTTTACAATTTTTTTTGTGGAGTCATCCAGGAACCTAAAGGCGATTTGCGCTACCATTTCATGCCCTTTTTTACCCCATGCCAAACATTTTCCCGTGATACCTGCAAAAATTACTGATAGGAAAACAACCGTTATTACTTTTTTCATTGACTGATTTTGCGCAAATCTAATGAGAAATTGCTTCCCTTGGCTTAACCGGTTATCATTTGTTAATATTTTAATAGTATTTCTTTTAAGATAATCCTGAAAAAAGGCCTACCTTGCCGCCTTTTAATAAACTAATTATGCTAAAACACAAACTTGCTATCGGGACAATGCTATGCACAATGGCTTTTACACTCCCGGCTCTTGCGCAGGAGAAAGAGAAAAAAGATGTAAAGAAAACGGAGGTTGTCGACACAACGCTCACCGACGATGCGAAAGACGCAGTATTAGATAATATTCCGGTTGTATCTCTTGATGAGAACGATAACCTCGATGGAAGTGCCCAGAATATTTCTGGCCAGCTGAATTCGGGCAGGAACCCGTTCATCAATGCAGCTTCGTTCAACTTCAGTGCGGTACGTTTTCGTATCAGGGGATATGATTCCGACCTTTTCAGCACAAATATGAATGGTGTGCCAATGGAAAACCTCGACAACGGGTTTACACCTTATGGCTTATGGGGTGGGCTGAACGATGTATTGCATAATAAGCAATACACACCCGGCCTCCAGTCAAATAAATACTCATTTGGCGGATTGGGTGGTGCAAACTATATTGATACAAGGGCATCAAAACAACGTAAACAAACCCAGTTCGGCTACGCACTTTCCAACAGGAATTATGTGCACAGGTTTAGTGGCTCTCATTCTACAGGGTTTAATAAAAGGGGATGGGCATTCAGTATTGCAGGCTCACGCCGTTGGGCAGATGAAGGATTTACAGATGGAACTTTTTATGATGGATGGTCTGCATATATAGGTATCGACAAACGCATCAACAGCCGTCATTTACTTTCATTCGTAGCATTCGGAACGCCTACAAAAAATGGCCGCCAGGGTTCATCAGTACAGGAAATGCGTGATATTGCAGGAAGCAATTATTACAATCCTTATTGGGGATATCAGAATGGTCAAAAAAGAAATGCCAGCGTTGCAAAATCTTTCCAGCCGGTTGGTATTCTTACACACGAATGGAAGATCACTCCAAAAACAACTTTGCTGACAGCAGCTTCATATTTATCCGGAAGCCGCAGTACAACAGGTCTTGACTGGTACAATACTGCCGATCCAAGACCGGATTACTACCGTTACCTGCCAAGTTATTACAGCGACGATCCTGTATATGCACAACGTGTACTGGAAGCAATGAAAGCTGATATCAACAAACGCCAGATAAACTGGGATGCTTTGTATACCGCCAACTATGGTAATACTGAAACAATTCACAACGTTAATGGTATCACTGGTAATGATGTAACAGGCCACAGATCTGTATATATAGTTGAAGAAAGAATAACTCATACCAATAAGTTCAACTTCAATACAACATTGAATGCTACCATAAACAATCACATTGACCTTACTGCTGGTTTAACATATGAGAACCAAAGGAACCATTACTATAAAAAAGTAGATGACCTGCTGGGTGGTGAGTTTTATGTAGATATTAACCAGTTTGCAGAAAGGGATTTTCCTTCAAATACAAATGCTTTGCAAAATGACCTGAATAATCCTAACCGTATCCTTCGCAAAGGAGATAAGTTTGGGTATAACTATGATATGAATATACACCAGGCATCGGGCTGGGTTCAGACAAATGTTAAATTAAGGGCATTGGATTTCTTTATCAGTGCAGAACATACTTATACAAGGTTTCAGCGGATAGGTAATGTAAGAAGTGGCTTATTCCCTAACACTTCTTATGGAAAATCCGATGCACATGAATTTTATAATTATTCCGTTAAAGGTGGTTTAAGTTATAAAATTGCAAGAGGCAATTATCTTTATGTAAATGCAGCTTACCAGACAAAAGCCCCTTATTTTGAAAATGCTTATTTGTCTGCAAGGACAAGAAGTGATGTTCAGGCTAACCTGAGGTCTGAAAGGATTTCTTCTATTGAAGGCGGATATATGCTGATCGCCCCTACTGTAAAGTTCAGGGCTACCGGTTATTATACGGTGTTCAAGAACCAGTCAGATGTGATAACTTTTTATGATGACCTTGCCAGGACCTTTGGAAATTATTCTTTGAGTAATATCGGAAAGGAACATATGGGGGTTGAACTCGGAACTGAGATCATTGCTTATAAAGGATTAACTGTAAATGCAGCAGCAGCAATTGGAAGGTATCGTTATAATACCCGCCAGGATGCTGTGGTAACAGAAGATAACTCTTCAGAAATATTATCAAAAGATATAGTCTACTCAAAGAATTTTTACGTACCTACTCCACAGGAGGCTTACACGATCGGTTTGAATTACCGTTCACGTAAATATTGGTACATAAATGTGAACTTCAATTATTTCGACCAGATGTACCTGCAGTTCAGTCCTATCAGGAGAACAGCTGCAGCTGTTGACGGTGTTGATCCAAACAGCGAACTTTGGCATTCAATCATCGATCAGACAAGGCTGAAAGCTCAGCACACTGTTGATATTTTCGCAGGTTATTCCTGGTTGATGAACAACAGGTTCAAAGGTTTGAAGAAAAGGACATTCCTTCTTTTCAACCTGGGTGTTAACAATATTCTGGATAACAGGGAAATTGTATCAGGCGGGTTCGAACAACTTCGTTTTGATTTTTCCCAGAAGAATGTCAATAAATTTCCACCAAAAGAATTTTACGCTTATGGTGTAAACTTCTTTGCAAGCATAGGATTAAGGTTCTGATAAAAAATTAAAAAAATAAAAATTTTAAAATAAACATTATGAATAAGATCGTAAAATTATTAACCGCGGTAATTATGATTGCTGCTTTGGGAACGTTGGGTTCATGTAAAAAATCATTTGACAATCCTCCCGGCCCATCAGATCCAAACATTGTTGCCAACACCTCGATCAGGGCATTGAAAGCAATGCACACAACACCAGGGGCACTTGATTTGATCACAACTGATATCATTATTTCAGGTATCGTGGTTGCAGATGATAAAAGCGGAAACTTATACAAGCAGATATATATACAGGACGAAACCGGTGGTATCCAGGTATTACTGGAAGCTACTGGCTTGTTCGGAACTTATCCTGTAGGACGCCGTGTCTTCATCCGTTGTAACGGTCTTTGCATAAGCGATTATAACAATACAATGGAATTAGGTGTAAAAGCATATATCAACGGGGTTCCTTCTGTTGAAACAATTCCGGGAGCACTGATCAATCAGTACCTGATCGGCGGATCATTGAACAATCCTGTTACACCAATTACAGTAACATTGTCTCAGTTATCTACTGCACCTGGTATGCAGAGCCCTTATATCGGAGCTTTGATACAGCTGGATGATTATGAATTTGCTGATACTACCGTTACTTATTCAGATACATCAGCATACAAGAATACTACGAACCTTAATATTAAAAATTGCGCTGGCCAGACGATCATTCTTCGTACCAGCGGTTATGCAGATTTTGCAGGCCAAAGGGTTGCCGCAGGTCATGGCAGCATTGCTGCTATTTACACTGTTTTCGGAACAACAAGACAATTGATCTTAAGGGATCCAAGTGATGTGAAATTCAACGATGGCCGTTGCAATCTTTTTGAAGAATCATTTGGTTCATTAACTACTGCAGATAATAACCTTGAGTTTACTTTTTCAGGCTGGAAAAATATAGCGCCTAATGCAACAGCTAAATATAAAAATACAGTGTTCGGTACTTCAGGAAGGGCTGTAAAGGTTACTGCATTTGGTACAAGCTTAAGTCTTGATACTGCCTGGTTGATCACACCAGCAATTGCTTTACCTGCAGGAACATCTCCTCAGTTCGCATTCAGCACTTCTTACCAGTTTGCTGTTGGCCCAACTTCATTGCATGCATTCATCTCAACAAACTATAACGGTGGACCTGATCCTAATACTGCAACATGGACACAGTTAACTACCAATGCAAATGTACCGGGTAACACAGCAACGAATAATGTTGCCACCTTCAGCACTTTAACAGGCTCAGGAAATATTCCTTTGGCTGCTTATGCAGGACAAACTGTTTACATAGCCTTCAAATATACCGGCGGAACATCACCGGCCAGGACAACAAACTTTGAAATTGACGATATCAGGGTTGTAAGACAATAATTGCTGAAAGGCATTCAATAAAATTATAAGGGCCATATCGTTTTTGGTATGGCTCTTATTCATTTTTTAATTTGATATTTTAAGATTAGAATATTAATATAATTTATAGGTTATGAAAAAAATATTTACACTTTTATTCGTCCTGTGTTCCATGCTGTCATATTCACAATCAACAACAGTTGTGATCAGCCAGTTCTATGGTGCAGGAGGAAATACCGGGGCTGTTTATAATGCAGATTATGTAGAGCTTCACAATGTTTCCGGTTCTTCAGTAAGTTTATCAGGATTTACCATCCAATACGGGTCTTCGGCTGTTAGCGGAACCTGGAGTGGTGTAGCCCCTTTACCGGCCGTATCAATCCCTGCGGGTGGATATTACCTTATCCAGATGAGTAACCCAGGTGTAAATGGGGTTGCTTTGCCTGCGGTAGATTATGTTGCCAATCCATCTATTGCCATGGCAGCCGCAAATGGCCGTGTTGCCCTGGTTAACGGATTAACCGCATTGTCAGGATGCCCTGCCACCGGAAGTTATATCGACTTTGCAGGATATGGTACAGCAACCTGTTTTGAAGGAAGCGCAGCAACACCTGCCTTAAGCGCAACACTGGCTGCTTTCCGCAATAACAACGGATGTACCGATACTGATAACAACGGAGCTGATTTTACAGTGGCGGCCCCGGCCCCACGTAACAGTGGTACTCCTGTTAACGCATGCGTGGCTATAGCCCCAGCCTTAACCGTTACCGGAACTATTGCAGATTTCGGGAATGTTTTTATTGGTTCAAGTTCAGCATCTCAGTCTTATAGTTTATCAGGAACAAACCTTACAGGTGCTCCGGGAAATATTACTGTTACAGCTCCTTCTGCCGATTTCCAGGTTTCAAATGACAATACAGCTTGGGGTGCATCAACTACCATTGCATATACTGCAGCAACACTTGCAGCAACCCCGGTATGGATCAGGTTTACCCCTCAATCTGCGGGATTGAAAACAGGTAATGTTACAAACGTTGGTGGCGGCGTAACAGTTTCTGTTGATGTTCCTGTTAGCGGTACAGGCGTTGTACCTCCAACACCGGTATTGTCTGTATCTTCTTTGGCGCCCTTTGGAAATATCTGTGTGAATACAACTTCAGGACCGCTTGATTTCACGATCAATGGTGTAAACCTTACAACAGCTGATGTTTCAGTTGGACCATTGGCCGGCTATACTTTTTCAACAACATCGGGTGGAACTTATACGGCTTCATTAACACTTCCTCAACCGGGTGGCACATTTACACAACAGGTGTTTGTAAACTTTACACCGGTTGCCAACCAGTCTTATAACGGCAATATTGATGTGGCCGGCGGCGGAGCAACAACTGTTTCTGTTGCAGCATCCGGTGCTGGTGCAAATAATCCTCCGGCTGTAACAACAGGCGGGGCAACTTCAATTACAATTTCTTCTGCTACACTTGCAGGTAATATAACAGACAACGGTTGTACAGCGGTTACTGCATATGGTATCGAATACAGTACTACCAGTGGTTTCCCTAATGGCAGTGGCACACAGGTGGCTTCTACCAATTTGTCGGCAGGAAATTTTTCTTCCAATGTTTCAGGCTTGGCTGCAAGCACTGTTTATTACTATAAGGCATATGCGACAAATGCCGGCGGTACAACTTATGGCGCACAGCAAAGTTTCACAACAGCAACACCGGTATTAACGGCAACAACACTTACTGCTTTTGGTTCTGTTTGTGTAAATGCAACATCAGCGGCAAATACCTTCACGATCAACAGTACCGCTTTAACTGCGGCCAATGTTACAGTTGGGCCTTTGGCCGGTTATACTTTCTCAACAACTGCAGCAGGTACATACACTCCATCTTTAAGTTTAACACAACCAGGCGGGCCATACACACAGGCTGTATTCGTTAAGTTAAGTCCTTTGGCTGTTCAGACTTACAATGGTAATATACCTGTAGGAGGTGGCGGAGCAAATAACATTTCTGTTGCCGTATCGGGCAGCGGCTTTAATGCACCTCCATCTGTAACAACAGGAACATCTACAGTTAATTCTCCGAATGCTGCTACAATGAAAGGTTCTATAACTGATATCGGTTGCAGTGCAATAACTTCATATGGTATTGTGTACAGTGGGATAAGGAATTTTGCAAATATCCTGGGAACTAAAGTTACAAGCACTGATCTTTCCGGTTCTGATTTTTCAGTAACATTGAATTCATTGGTGCAGGGTAGCAAGTATTACTATAAAGCGTATGCTGTAAATAGCGGCGGAACTACTTATGGCACCATAGATTCACTGGTTACATCATCAATACCATCAGGACTGATCGTTTACTCTTCACCGGTAACACGTGGCGGTAATGTTCACTACACTTTGACTGATGTTAAGCCAGGCCATTACCAGGTTAAAATTATCAATAGTGTCGGCCAATTGGTTTACCAAAGGGAAATAATAGTACAGGTAAACTTTATTGATGATAATTTCATACTTCCGGGAAATATCGGCACAGGTCTTTATACTTTGCAGGTGTTCAATTACGAATTCAAAATGAACAGGTCATTTATGATCAGGTAATAATATGTTATTAAACAATAAAAAGAGGCCCTCTAAAGGCCTCTTTTTATTTACAGAAGCTGCTGTAAAATTTTCAGTATTTGTCAGTCTGGGTTTATAATGGACTGGCGAAGCTGGCAAGGAAGAATGTTATTTTCAGCCATGAATGTCAAAATGACCATATTTTAATTGTGGTAATGAATTTGCGAGGCAAGAATATCAATAAATATTAAAAACTGTTTATATGCAAAAAGGTAGTATCAGGGTACAAACCGAGAATATTTTCCCTATCATCAAGAAATTTTTATACAGTGAACATGACATTTTTATCCGTGAACTTGTAAGTAATGCGGTAGATGCAACCCAAAAACTTAAAACACTTTCTTCTATTGGGGAAGCTAAAGGCGAACTGGGTGACCTCCGGATCGATATTATCATTGACAAAGAAAAAGGAACACTTACGATCGCTGATAAAGGCGTGGGCATGACTGCAGAAGAAGTTGACAAGTATATAAACCAGGTGGCTTTCAGTGGTGCAGAAGAATTCCTGGATAAATACAAAGGACAGAACGAGAATAATATCATCGGCCATTTCGGACTTGGATTTTACAGTTCATTTATGGTAAGTGAAAAAGTGGAGATTATTACTAAAAGTTATAAAGAAGATTCAAGAGCAGTAAGATGGGAATGTGATGGAAGCCCTGAATTCACATTGGAAGAAACAGAAAAAGCAGACAGGGGAACATCTATTGTAATGTACCTGAATGATGAAAGCAAAGAATTCCTGGAACCGGAAAGGGTAAGCACAGTGCTTCAGAAGTTTTGCAAGTTCCTTCCTGTGCCCATTTATTTTGAAGACAAGCAGATCAATAATCCTGCTCCGGCATGGACAAAAAAACCTTCTGAATTAACAACAGAAGATTATGAAAAATTCTACAAAGAATTATATCCTTTTGGTGAAACGCCATTATTCTGGATACACCTGAATGTGGATTATCCTTTCAATCTTACCGGTATCCTCTATTTCCCCAAAATAAAACAGAGTTACGAGATACAGAAAGATAAGATCCAGTTATACAGCAACCAGGTTTTTGTAACAGATGAAGTGAAAGATATTGTTCCTGAATTCCTGATGTTGCTGCATGGTGTGATTGATAGTCCGGACATACCGCTGAACGTTAGTCGCAGTTATTTACAGGGAGATCCGAATGTAAAAAAGATCAATGCGCATATCACGAAGAAAGTAGCAGATAAGCTGGAAGAGATCTTTAATACAGACCGAAAAGCATTTGAAGAAAAATGGGAAAGCCTCGGTTTGTTTGTTAAATATGGCATGATGACCGATGATAAATTCCTTGATAAGGCAAATAAGTTCTTCATCATGGAAGACAATAGCGGTAAATTCTATACAACCGAAGAATATAAAATTGCAACTGAATCGCTTCAGAAAAATAAAGAGGGTAAACAGGTTATTTTGTACACAACAAACCCTGTTCAGCAGGATGCCTTCATACAACAGGCCACAGCAAAGGGTTACATTGTAGTAAAGATGGAAACCCTGGTGGATTCAGCATTTATCAATACTGTAGAAATGAAATGGGCTGATATTATTTTCACCCGTGTTGATTCCGATATTGCAGATAACCTGATCGATAAATCTGAATCAAATGAAAGTGTACTGAGTAAAGAAGATTCAGAAAGATTAAAAACACTTTTTGATAAGCCGCAGGAAGGATTGAACCTGAATATTGAAATAAAAGGTTTGAGTACGGATGCACCGCCTGTAACAGCAACAAGGCCTGAACAGATGCGCCGTATGAAAGACATGGCATCAATGGGTGGCGGAATGGCTGCGTGGTATGCGCAGATGCCTGATGAAGTCAATCTTACCATCAACGGCAATCACCCGATATTCCAAAATGTATTGTCAGAAACTGATACTGTGAAGCAGGAAAAAGTTGTAAAAAATCTTGCAGACCTGGCATTGTTATCACAAGGTTTATTGACAGGTAATAATCTCACGAGCTTTATAAGCAGGAGTGTGGAATTGATGGAAGGAAAGAGGGAAGCGGTGAATGGTTAATTAGTTAACAGAGATTGAAAGAGGATAGTTTACAGGGTTTCGAAAAGCTGTAAACTGTCCTCTTTCTACTTTTTCAATATAGACCCTTCCAGGTATTTCATTTTTTTTGTGTAGAAAATTTCTTCGTATCCATTCGCCAGGAATTGTTTTTTATTCAGCGGGTTTAAATAAATGATGTAAAGGTTCCTCGGATTTTTTTCGAGGCTGATATCAATATTTTCAATCACACCACTCATGATCATTTCATCAAAAGGATTGAATAAAAAGATACAATCAACACTGCCCGGGATCTCGTAATAAAAAGCATCATTGTTGATGATATTGTATGATATTAACGGGCGGTTTTTTTTAACCGATCCAAGGTTTGCCTTTGCTTCACTGCATAGTTCTTTCGAAAAGTCAATTCCCGTAAGCTTTTCAAAATTGTAGTGTGCAGCTACGCACATGGCCCTTCCTTTGCCACAGCCGATATCAAGGAAATGAGATAGCTTGTATTTTTTTATTTCTGCAAAAACAGTTTCCAGCATATCATAGCTGGCGGGCATGTAAATGGTAGCGTGGCTTATATCAACTCCTTTTGCTTCCAGTGAATGCAGTTCATCGGCACCGGTAGTATGAATGCCGTATTTTTTTTCGCCCCTTATTTCATTGTTGATGATATGCCATGCGATTCGCAGGTTCCAGTTGGAAGCCAGGTAAAAAAAATATTTTATGAATTGAAAGGTCTGCATCTATTTGAATGCTAAAGTAGAAACTAAAAAAGGAAAAGATATTTTTATTTATTCCGCAGTGCTGTTTATTCACTCAGTCTTATATCAATGACTTTAAGTTGGAGTGTTTTATTGCCGTTCCATTCATTTTCATCAATGGTAAAAACAATGTCCAGCGGTTTCTTTAAACCCAGGAGATAAAATTTTTCCGACATATTAAAACCGATCCCGTTCAAAACAACGTCATGCTGTTTAACAACAAACCTTACATGCAGTTCTTTCAGGATCTTTGAATAGCCCGTTTCAGAAACGCCTTTTGCAATAAATACCGGGTGCATGTTTTCAGGCCCGAAAGGTTCCATCTGTTTCAGGATCTCATAGAATGGATCTTTGATCTCTGTAAATGCTATTTCTGCATCAATGATTATTTCGGGTATCAGTAACCGTTCATCAATGGTGGCAGAAACTACTTCATTGAATTTATTGCTGAAGGCTTCTACATTTTCAGGAAGGAGTGAAAGCCCTGCAGCCGCAAAATGCCCGCCGTATGCAACAAGGTGTTCCCTGCAGGCATAGATCGCTTCGTATAAATTAAACCCGGTTACACTTCTTGCACTTCCGGTGGCAAGGCCCCCGCTTTTTGTGAGTACAACTGTGGGCCTGTAATAATGTTCTATCAGTCTTGATGCAACAATTCCTACAACCCCTTTGTGCCAGTCTTCTTTGTATACAACTGATGATTTCCTGCTGATAAGGTTTTCATCAGCATTGATCATTTCAAGTGCTTCCTGTGTAATGCTGCTGTCGGCCAGTTTTCTGTCACTGTTATCAGCATGCAGCATCTCTGCATATTCCATTGCTTTGCCATAATCCTGTTCAATAAAAAGTTGTACTGCTTTACGGGCATCATCCATACGGCCAGCAGCATTTACCCTTGGGGCTATCACAAAAACAACATTGGTTATACTCAGCTCTTTTTGAATACCGCCAAGTTGGATCAATGCTTTTATTCCCGGTGCAGGATCTGTATTTATTTTTTGTAGCCCGAAATAAGCCAGTATCCTGTTCTCGCCGGTCATCGGAACAATATCTGCGGCAATGGCTGTTGCAACAAGATCAAGATAACGGTGAAAGGTTTCTGCGGGCAATGAATAGAATTCTGCAAGGGCTGTCATCAGTTTAAACCCTACACCACAGCCGCAAAGTTCTTTATATGGGTAATTGCAATCGGGTTGCTTGGGGTTTAATATGGCAACTGCATCGGGTAATTTTTTATCCGGAAGGTGATGATCGCAAACAATAAAATCAATACCTAACGTTTTGGCATAGCCTATCAGATCAACAGACTTGATACCGCAGTCGAGGCATATGATCAATGTAAAACCGTTGTCAGCGGCAAAATCAATCCCCATCCTGCTTACGCCATATCCTTCCCGGTAACGGTGCGGCACATAAAAGTCGGTAAGGGCCGGGTCGTAAATGCCTGTAATGAACTGGTACATGGCGGCCACTGAAGTGGTGCCGTCAACATCATAATCGCCGAATACCAGGATTTTCTCTTTGGCTGAAAGGGCTGAATCAATTCTGTCAACTGCCTTTTTCATATCTTTCATCAACCAGGGGCTGTGGAGATTATCCAGTTGCGGACGGAAGTAGTTTTTGGCAGATTCGTAATTTTCAATTCCTCTTTGAACAAGGATTTTACAGATCGTAAGGTTTATTCCGAGGGCTTGTTTAAGTGATGCTGACTTTGAACTGTCAAAGGGTAATATGTTCCATCTTTTTTCCAAGTGAGTGCTAATATTTTCTGTCAGTCGTATACCTTACCAGTTCTTCCAATGCATTTCTGACAGGGGTATTGTCAAATTCATGCAGGATCTTCAGTGCTTCATCACGGTAACCGTTCATCTTCTCCTGGGCATAGCTGATGCCACCGTTCTTAACCACTGTATCGATGACAAATCTCACACTTTCTTTATTCTTATTTTCATTTTTAAGAATGTATATGATACGCCTTTTGGTGCTTTTATCAACCTTATTCAAAGTATAAATCAACGGGAGTGTCAGTTTTTTTTCTTTTATGTCATTACCAGTAGGTTTGCCCACATCTTCAACTCCATAATCAAACAGGTCGTCTTTGATCTGGAACGCAATACCCACTTTTTCTCCAAAAATCTTCATCTTTTCTGTAGCAGCATCATCTTTACTGGTACTATAAGCCCCAACTGCACAGGCAGATGATAGCAGGGAAGCTGTTTTGCTTTTGATGATCTCGAAATAAATATCTTCATCCAGGTTAAGTTTACGGGATTTCTCCATTTGAAGTAATTCACCTTCGCTCATCTGTTTTACAGCATCTGTGAGTATGTGAAGATGCCTGAAATCATCATTGGAAGTAGAAAGTAACAGGCCTTTGGAAAGCAGGTAATCGCCAACGAGAACTGCAATTTTATTTTTCCAAACGGCATTGATGGAAAAAAAACCCCTGCGTTCGAATGATTCATCCACCACATCATCATGAACAAGGGTGGCAGTGTGCAAAAGCTCTACCAGTGCGGCTGCCCTATAGGTACTTTCATTTATTTCGCCATTCAGTTTTGCACTCAGGAAAACGAACATGGGCCTCATTTGTTTCCCTTTACGCTTGATAATGTACTTCATTATCCTGTCGAGCATCGGCGTTTGGCTACGTACGGCATCTGCAAACTTTTTTTCAAAAGTCTGCAACTCTTCACCGATTATATTCTTTACAAAATCCATTCAAAAAAGAGGCAATATAATGCAGTGTAATCCCTTATCAAATTATTTTATTTTTTGGCCCGGGGCAATTGCTTTTTTTTGCGCAGAATTAAATACCCTGATGATTTTCCGGCGGAGCAGCTATTTCTTATCCATAGCGCTCTTGCATATACGAAAAAGCCTGAAACATTAAAAACGAACATATATAAATAAATGCTAAAAAAATTTGGTTTTTCGTACGCATTTGATAAATTTGCATTTAATCAACTCGTATATTTAGAAATCTATCAATCATTAAGTTATGGCAAGCAAAAAGTTAAAATTATTTTTATTGGGGGTATTTGCGTTCCTGGTCTCAGGAGTGTATGCCCAATCTGGCAGCGGGTATAGTGTGTATGACTCCTCGGTAATTTCAAAAAAGAAAATGCCTCAACAGAATGAATTTTGGAATAATTCGTACAATTTTCCTGCTAAACCACGCAACATGTGGGAAGTAGGTGCTTCTGCTGGTACCCTTATGATCAGCGGTGATGTACCCATTAAATTCCCAACATTTGGTTTTGAAGCTCATGTAAGAAAAGCATTCGGTTATGTTTTTTCTATGAGAATGCAGTACATGAACGGAACAGGTAAAGGATTAAGCTGGGTTGCTTCTGAGAACTTTGCGAAAAATCCGGCCTGGAAAGGTTACTATGCACCACTTCGCAGTGCTGCTGGACCGATCGTTTATACCAACCAGGTACAGGGTGCTCCTTACGGAACATCTCCTGATGTTGTGTATTACAACTACAAGACCCATATCCAGGACTTGTCTTTGCAAGGTATCATAACGTTGAACAATGTACGTTTTCACAAACAAAAAACAGGTTTCGTTATTTACGGAGGTGCCGGTCTAGGTGCTACCATTTTCGAAGTAAAGGTTAATGCAAGGGATGCAAGTGGTAATACCTATGCTTCTCAGTTCAGAAACATTTTGAACGGAAACCCTACTAATTACAAAAAACGTAAAGATGTAATTAAAGAACTTAAAGACGTGCTGGATAATAGCTACGAAACTGCAGGTGATAATGAAGGAGAGCGTCGTCCAAAGATCGGCAGCAATACATTAAAACCTTCAGGAACTGTTTTGGTAGGTTTTGCTTTCAAATTAGCTAAAAGGTTGAACCTGGCTATTGAAGACCGTCATACTTTCGTTAAGTCTGATCTACTTGATGGACAGCGCTGGCAGGAACACGCTTATGGCGATGCTGCTGTGACTAGTGATTTCGATTCTTATAACTTTTTATCAATTGGTCTGAATTTCAACCTGGGTGCTAAAGCTGTTGAACCATTGTGGTGGATCAACCCATTGGATTATGCTTACAGCGAGTTGAACAATCCTAAGCACATGAAATTGCCAAAACCAACTTACGACGATGCTGATGGCGATGGCGTATTGGATGCATTGGACCGTGAACCAAACACACCGGCAGGTTGCCCTGTTGATACTCATGGTGTAACTAAAGATACTGATGGTGATGGTGTTCCTGATTGCAAAGACAAACAATTGATCACTCCTACAGAATGTCAACCTGTTGATGCTGATGGTGTTGGTAAATGCCCAGAACCTCCATGCTGTAAAGAAATGCAGGCACAGAGGGATTCTGCAAAACCAACATGTCCTACAGATTATCCAAGCTTAACATTCAAAGGAAACGGCGTTACATTGGCAAATGATGCTAAAGCAATGCTTGCAACTGTAGCTGCAAAAATGAAAGCTAATCCTACTTGCAATATCAATATCAACGGATATCCTGAAGCTTCTAAAGCTTCTCAGGCAGTTTGCCAGAAAAGGGTTGACGCTGTTAAAAGGCACCTTGTTGAAAGAGAAGGTATCAGTGCAGACAGGATCACTACTAACTGCGAAGTTGGTGGCGGAGATAAAAATACAATTGACATCAAGTCAAACTAAAATAAGTTTTAATTCCACTTTTTGCTCAATGATGAAACCCTCCCAATTTTTGGGAGGGTTTTTTTGATATTTACCACGAATGGACTGTATTCGTGAATTCGTGGCATTTTTATACATAGTAAGTTTTCGGTAAAGGACATAAGGGCTTTTCTCGTCTTTATGGAATGCTTAACAACTCTTTTTTGGTGATTTATCGATTTACCGGCATTTTTGATAAAAATCAACTAAATTTGCGCTTCTTTATGAGATCAATAAAAATCATTATTCCTGCTTTGTTCCTGATGTTGGGTTTCAGTGCCTGCAACAAATTTGCCAAGATCCAGAAAAGTAAGGACTATGATTATAAGCTTACAAAGGCTGATGAGTATTATGCCAAGAAGAAATATCATAATGCCGAGCAATTGTTCGAAGAATTGTTCCCTGTTTTAAAAGGAACACAGAAATTTGAAGATCTTTATTATAAGTATGCTTACTGTTTTTTCTATTTGGGAATGTATCGTGATGCCGAAAACCTGTTCAAAGGGTACCTGGAAGTGTTTCCAAACAGCAGCAGGGCAGAAGAAGTTGATTATATGCATGCCTATTGTTTTTATAAGCAATCACCAAAGATCGACCTGGAGCAGGTAAATACAGTAAAGGCGATGGGAATGATGCAGACCTTTATTAATACGCATCCGGGTTCTCCCAGGATAAAAGATGCCTCTGCTATCATTGATCAGTCAAGGGTTAAGCTTGAAGCAAAAGAATACAGGGGGGCCAGGTTGTATTATAACCTTAGCCAGTTCAGGGCTGCAGCTATCGCATATACAAACCTGCTGAATAATTATCCGGAGTCTGCAAAAGGCGATGAATATAAATTAATGGTTGTAAAATCATATTATAAGTTTGCAAAAGAAAGTATTGTGGAAAGGCAGGCAGAGCGTTATGAAAAGGTGACAACAGAGTATGAAGATTTTGCCGACAGGTTTCCGGACAGTCCGCTTTTGAAAGAAGCAGAAAGTTATAGTAATTTAAGTAAAAACCATATTAAAGATATAAAAAATGAGCAAACTACGTCGTCAGCTCAGCGCTAGTACAAATAGTGTTGTGGAGCCTAAAAAATTAACCGACCTGAAAGACAAGACAGGTAATCTATATGAGTCCATAGCTATCGTTGCAAAAAGAGCTAACCAGATAAACATAACGATAAAGGAAGAATTGCACAATAAACTGGAAGAATTTGCCAGTCATACTGATAGTCTTGAAGAGATTCATGAAAATAAAGAGCAGATAGAAATATCACGTGCTTATGAGCGTATGCCAAACCCGGCCCTGCTTGCAACCGCTGAATTTTTAGATGATAAAGTTTATTTCCGCAAGAATGACGAAGATCTGTTCAGTTAATATTTGCTGAATATTTTTTTTTACGCGTTCTTTTAGAATAGATGTTTTAATTTAGTCCTGCCACTGGCAGGATTTTTTTATGTTACAAGGGAAAAAAATATTATTAGGTATATCGGGAAGTATTGCTGCATATAAATCTGCTGTACTGGTAAGGCTGCTGGTAAAAGCAGGAGCAGAAGTGAAAGTGATCATGACACCTGCTGCTGCAAATTTTATCGGACCGCTTACCCTCTCAACTTTATCAAAGAATGAAGTGCTTTCAGAATTGTCTGAGAACAGTTCCTGGGCAAATCATGTAATGCTGGGCCGCTGGGCAGATGTGATGCTTATTGCACCACTTAGCTGTAACAGCCTGGCTAAAATGGCAAATGGCCTTTGCGATAATTTATTAATGGCTGTTTATTTATCGGCAACCTGCCCTGTTGTGGCAGCTCCTGCAATGGACGAAGATATGTGGCACCATCCTTCTACCAGGTCCAATCTTCAGAAAATTCAGTCTTTTGGGAATCATATTATCCCTGTAGAGAACGGTGAACTGGCAAGTGGTTTAACGGGTGATGGCAGGATGGCAGAGCCAGAGAACATCGTGAAATGGCTGGAAGGTTTTTTTTTGAGAACTAATGAATTAAAGGGGAAGAAAGTATTGGTTACTGCAGGCCCTACATATGAAGCGATCGACCCGGTAAGATTTATTGGCAATCACTCTTCCGGGAAAATGGGAATTGCCATTGCGAATGAATGTAAGAACAGGGGTGCTGAGGTAACCTTGGTGGTTGGGCCGGTTTCGCAAACATTGAATGGGGAATACAATACCATCAAGGTTACATCTGCTGCAGAAATGTATGAAGCATGTATGAAAGTCTTTCCGGGGGTTGATATAGCTGTAATGAGTGCTGCTGTTGCTGATTATACCATTACACGTCCTTCAAATGAAAAAATTAAAAAGAATACGGACGAACTGGTGCTTGAATTAAAAAAGACAGCAGATATCCTGAAAACACTTGGCGAAAAAAAGAAAGCCGGTCAGTTTATTGCCGGGTTTGCGCTGGAAACCAACAATGAAAAAGAATTTGCATTAAAAAAACTTCATTCCAAGAACGCCGATATGATTGTGCTTAATTCATTGAATGATGAAGGGGCAGGCTTTGGGCACAGCACAAACAAAATCACTATTTTTGATAAAGGCGGCAATGAGTACCATTTTGATACAAAATCAAAAACAGCAATTGCTGCAGATATAGTCAATACTATTTTAAAAATTTCGCATGCATAAAATAAAATCCTTACTGTTTTTCATGTTCCTGATCAACGTGGCAGTTGCACAGGAACTTAATGCAAGGGTAACGGTCGTGAGCAACCGTGTTGGTAGCAATGTAAATAAGAATACATTTCAAACCCTTCAGACAGCACTGAATAATTTTTTAAATAACCGTAAATGGACTTCCGAAACGTATGCTCCCAATGAAAAGATAGATTGTAATTTTTTACTGAACCTTGAATCAACTTCAGAAGTAAATGTTTACAAAGCATCATTGACGATACAGGCGGCAAGGCCGGTGTTTAATACAAACTATGTTTCCCCGATCATTAATTACAAAGATGAAGACATCGGTTTTAAATACATAGAATTTCAGCAGCTCGATTTTAATGAGAACAGGGTCAGCGGTTCAGATGCACAGGCGTCGAACCTTACAGCTGTATTTGCATATTATGTGTACATGATCCTTGGTTTCGATTCCGACTCATTTTCACCACGTGGAGGTGATGTGTATTTTCAGAAGGCACAGAATATTGTGAACAATGCACCGGATGGCAGGGTAATATCAGGCTGGAAGGCATTCGATGGTATCCGTAACCGTTATTGGCTGGTAGAGAACATGTCGAACAGCCGTTATGCACTGATGCATGATGTATATTATAATTATTACCGCCAGGGTATGGATAAGTTATATGATGACGAGAATAAAGCAAGGGCAGAATTACTGAATGTTCTTAACCAGCTGGATAATTTCAATTCAGAGAACCCCAATACAATGATCAATCAGTTCTTTTTCCAGGGGAAATCCACTGAACTTATAAAAGTGTTTTCAAAAGCAACGCCACCTGATAAGGCAAGGGCACTTGACCTCTTGCCCAAACTGGATCTTACAAATGCGGGGAAATATAAAGAAGAATTGAAATGAAAAATTTCATGCTGATCTTTTCATTGTGCCTGCTGGTTTCATGTACAAGTAAGAATGACCGTCCCGAGGGGGTATTAAAACCAGAAAAGATGCAGGATGTATTTTGGGACTATATCCGGGCAGATGTTTACGTATCTGAATTTATGAAGAACGACAGCAGTAAAAATCCAGATCTTGAAAATGCAAGGCTCCAGGAAAAAATATTTAAACTGCATCATATTACACGGGAGGATTTTAATAAAAGCTATACCTGGTATACAAATCATAAAG
>Ga0209023_10001713_pt1 | contig 28780 bp, 27 predicted proteins | sample LakOneMetagenome_FD_187468 | JGI IMG/M metagenome (GOLD analysis project Ga0209023, IMG submission 187468) | Freshwater and sediment microbial communities from Lake Erie, Canada (SPAdes) (version 2) | ecosystem: Environmental > Aquatic > Freshwater > Lentic | place: Lake Erie, Canada...
CCCGAAAACCCCAAAATGAGCGCATAGCGAAGGCGCGATTTTGGAAGGCCGAAATAAACTTTGGAGGAACTCACAAGGCGGTGAAAATCGAGCTTCCGAATCCGCAAGGACTCACCGATACTTCCCGCAATGCGACGAGATCGGCGATGCGCCATTCCGCTGGAAATCCGCATTTTCCACCATATTTAGTATTTGATTCAGGTTTCGACACTAATCCTTGACGTGCCGGTTGGAGTCGGCCTAGCTTTGGAGATGTTCGGCGCTAAGGTTTTCAGTCGCGCCAGACACCTCCCGAACGGGTTCAGATCGACAGCTCCGTCAGACCGGCCAAGGTCACGGGCCGAGGATTTGTCTGTCCTTTTTTCGTGTGGGCGGGCGTAGCGCGTGAAAAGGCAAAGTCGCGGCAAACCGCGGCTCATAAGGCGAGTTTGGGGCGTTCGGGCAAGGCGGTTTGGGGACCGTATCTGGCCCGCCAGAGTTAACAGGCCGGGGTGTCGAACCAGCGACGGGACGACGTGAACGGCAAAGCTGCGAACGAACCAGTTCGCGATTTGAAATCTCCGGCGAGACTCCCAACGAGGAGCAGCCGGCAAAAGACGGGGCACTACAATGCGCATCGAACGCCGCTACACCAAAGACGGTCAGTCACCTTACGCCGCGATCGACTTCCGGCTGACCACGAGCGAGATCCGCAATCCGGATGGCTCGGTGGTGTTTCGGCTGGAGAATGTCGAAGTCCCGGAGTTCTGGTCGCAGGTTGCCTCCGACGTTCTGGCGCAGAAGTATTTCCGCAAAGCCGGCGTCGCATCGCGCCTGAAGAAGGTCGAGGAAGAAACCGTTCCCTCGTGGCTGTGGCGCTCAGTGCCGGACACCGAGGCGCTGGCCGCCCTCCCCGAAGCCGAACGCTTCGGCTCTGAACTTTCATCCAAGCAGGTATTCGACCGCCTCGCCGGTTGTTGGACCTATTGGGGCTGGAAGGGCTCGTACTTCACATCTGAAGATGACGCGCGCGCGTTCTACGACGAACTGCGCTTCATGCTCGCCAAGCAGATGGTCGCGCCGAACTCGCCGCAGTGGTTCAACACCGGCCTGCACTGGGCCTACGGCGTCGATGGTCCCGGCCAGGGCCACTACTATGTGGACTGGAAAACCGGCAAGCTGACCAAATCCAAATCCGCTTACGAGCATCCGCAGCCGCACGCCTGCTTCATTCAGGGCGTCGAGGACGATCTGGTCAACGAAGGTGGCATCATGGACCTGTGGGTGCGTGAAGCGCGCCTGTTCAAATACGGCTCCGGCACCGGCTCCAACTTCTCGCGTCTGCGCGGCGAAGGCGAAAAACTCTCCGGCGGCGGCCGCTCCTCCGGCCTGATGTCCTTCCTCAAGATCGGCGACCGTGCTGCGGGCGCGATCAAGAGCGGCGGCACCACGCGGCGCGCGGCCAAGATGGTTGTCGTCGATGCCGACCATCCGGATATCGAGACCTATATCGACTGGAAGGTGAAGGAAGAGCAGAAGGTCGCGGCTCTCGTCACCGGCTCCAAGATCAACCAGAAGCACCTCAAGGCCGTGCTGAAAGCCTGCGTGAACTGCGAAGGTCCCGGCGACGATTGCTTCGACCCTGAAAAGAATCCCGCGCTCCGCCGCGAGATCAAACTCGCGCGCCGCGCACTGGTGCAGGACAACCTCATCAAGCGCGTGATCCAGTTCGCCAAGCAGGGCTACACCGACATTTCGTTCGACACCTACGACACCGACTGGGATTCGGAAGCGTATCTCACCGTCGCTGGCCAGAACTCGAACAACTCCGTTTCGCTGAAGGACGATTTCCTGCGCGCTGTCGAAACCGACGGCGACTGGAATCTGATCGGCCGCACCAACAAGAAGGTGTTCAAGACCATCAAGGCCCGCGACCTGTGGGAGAAGATCGGTTATGCCGCCTGGGCTTCGGCCGATCCCGGCCTGCACTACAACACGACCATGAACGACTGGCACACCTGTAAGGCCAGCGGCGACATCCGCGCGTCGAATCCATGCTCGGAATACATGTTCCTCGACGATACGGCGTGCAACCTCGCCTCGGCCAACCTGCTGACCTTCTATGACACGCAGACCCGCCTGTTCGACACCGAGGCTTACGAGCATCTGTGCCGCCTCTGGACTGTCGTGCTCGAAATCTCCGTCATGATGGCGCAATTCCCGTCCAAGCCGATTGCAGAACTCTCGTATGAATTCCGCACGCTCGGCCTCGGCTACGCCAACATCGGCGGCCTGTTGATGACCATGGGCCTGTCCTATGACTCGGACGAAGGCCGCGCGCTCTGCGGCGCGCTGACCGCAGTCATGACCGGCGTCAGCTACGCCACCTCCGCCGAAATGGCGAAGGAGCTTGGCCCCTTCCCCGGTTACAAGAAGAATGCCCAGCACATGCTGCGCGTGATCCGCAACCATCGCCGCGCGGCACATGCCGAAACACACGGCTATGAGAAGCTCGCGGTCAATCCTGTTCCGCTCGATCACGCCCGCTGCCCGCAGGCCGACATCGTCACCCGCGCGAAAGCGGCATGGGACAAGGCACTCGACCTCGGCGAACAGCACGGCTATCGCAACGCGCAGACCACCGTTGTTGCGCCGACCGGCACCATCGGTCTGGTCATGGATTGCGACACCACCGGCATCGAGCCGGACTTCGCGCTGGTGAAATTCAAGAAGCTCGCCGGTGGCGGCTACTGGAAGATTATCAACCGCGCCGTGCCGGAAGCGCTGCGCGCGCTCGGCTATCCCGAAAGCGAGATCGCCGAGATCGAGGCCTATGCCGTCGGCCACGGCTCGCTCGGCCAATCGCCCGGCATCAACGTCTCGACGCTGAAGTCCAAGGGCTTCAATGACGAAGCCATCGCCAAAATCGAAAAGGCGCTGCCGACAGCGTTCGACATCAAGTTCGCGTTCAACAAGTGGACGCTGGGCGAAGACTTCATCCGCGACGCACTCGGCATCGGACCCGAGGCGATCAACGCTCCGGGATTCGACCTGCTCACCGCGATGGGCTTCTCCAAGCGCGAAATCGAAGCCGCCAACGTGCACATCTGCGGCGCGATGACGGTGGAAGGTGCGCCACACCTGAAGGCCGAGCACTACAACGTGTTCGACTGCGCAAATCCCTGCGGCAAGATCGGCAAGCGTTATCTCTCGGTGGAAAGCCACATCCGCATGATGGCGGCGTCGCAGCCCTTTATCTCGGGTGCGATCTCCAAGACCATCAACATGCCGAACGACGCGACGGTGGAGGATTGCAAATCCGCCTACCTGCTGTCGTGGAAGCTCGCGCTCAAGGCCAACGCGCTCTATCGCGATGGTTCTAAGCTCTCGCAGCCGCTGAACGCGCAGCTCATCAGCGACGATGAGGACGAGGACGATACCGTCGAGGCGTTCTACGACAAGCCGATGGCGGCACGCACCGCTCACGTCTCGGAGAAGATCGTCGAGAAGCTGGTCGAGCGCATCATCGTCATGCGCGAACGCGAGAAGATGCCGGATCGCCGCAAGGGTTACACCCAGAAGGCAGTCGTCGGCGGTCACAAGGTCTATCTCCGCACCGGCGAATACGATGACGGCCGCCTCGGCGAAATCTTCATCGACATGCACAAGGAAGGCGCGGCCCTTCGCTCCTTCGTCAACAACTTCGCAATCTCCGTCTCGCTCGGCCTGCAATATGGCGTGCCGCTCGAGGAATATGTCGACGCCTTCACCTTCACCCGGTTCGAACCCGCCGGTCCCGTGCAGGGCAACGACTCGATCAAGTTCGCGACCTCGATCCTCGATTACGTGTTCCGCGAACTCGCGGTGTCGTATCAGTCGCGCTTCGATCTCGCCCATGTCGATCCGAGCGAGACCGGCTTCGACGCACTCGGCAAGGGCGTCGAGGAAGGCCGCAACCCCGATCCGTCGCACTCGAATAAGTTCATCTCGAAGGGCATCACCCGCTCTCGCGCCGACAAGCTCGTCGTCATGCAAGGGGGTGTACATGGCGGCGCTGCCGACGCGCATGCGACTGGCAACGTCACCGCGATTGCATCGAGCGGCCCGACGGCACGGCACGAAGGCTCATCGCATGAAGGCGCGGTGGCGTTGAAAACCGCCGAGCCGGGCCGCGAACTCTCGCCAACGGAAAAATTGGAGCAGCAGAACTGGAGCAAGTCAGGCTCCGCCGCAGCGGTCGCGCAAGCCGCACCGAGCAAAGCTGAACGCCGCGCGGAAGCAAAGGCCCGCGGCTATGAAGGCGACATGTGCACGGAGTGCAGTAACTTCACGCTGGTGCGGAACGGCACGTGCATGAAGTGCGATACGTGTGGATCGACCACCGGCTGCTCGTAAGAGCAGCTAGTGGACGGCACGACGGGGTGTTGGTGAGTTAGCACTCGGGCAATTAGCCGTATCTAGGCGTTAGTATTTTGCGCCTAGATACTTGCGTTGGGCTGAGCGTTCGGACAGAAAATTTGAGCAAGTTACAGTTGCCCCCGAGGACGCCGTGAAATCCCCAAGCTTAGCGAGCGATCTTCGTAAAGACGCTTCTGAATTACTTCCTCTCGCATCTATAACAGCACTTGTCTTAGTATCCATTTTCAACATCGGATACTTCTCCGACATTGGCCTTCATTTTCTCGGGCTAATCGATCTTACCAATATTGTTTACTCAGTCGGCTTAGTTTTCGGCGGACTGATTGCTGCCATCAATTTCCTCTTCGGAGCGATCGACATCCTCTTAAAATTCGCTCGCGACGACGAAACCGCGAAACGTCTGTACCGATATATCCGCATTGCCGCAACGATCGGACTACTTACTCTTACCGCACTCACCCTGCTGCCGAAGGCCTACCAAATATCCGGGCTCGATTCTCGCCTTTATTTTACTATCGTCTTTTCCTCAATATTTTCGCTAGTTGTCTTCAGGATTTTGCTTCGAAGTAAGCAGGGACAGCAACAAAAACTGTCCGAATTCGTGCTGGCTATTCTCGCATTGACTTCTGCAGATGTCAGTTTGGGGAAATTGGTAGCCAACCGCCAAATCACGCAACAATCGCAAGTCTACACGGTCACCACGAAATCGGGTACGTTGTATGGCGTGACGCTCATAAGGTCTTCGTCGAGTGGATTTATAGTGTCGTACGAAGGGCGCATATCTTTCATTTCGAAAGACGAAGTCAAATTTATTCGTTCGGAATCACTTTCAGCATCGATAGATGAAAAGAACCACTACTTAGGATGATAAACCTCCTTCTCAACGCAAAATTCTCTGGTGGAGTCTCGGAGGCGCACAAGCTTCCCGCCTACGAAGCGTCGCAAAGTTTCTACGGAATTTCTCGAACTGCACTCATCACATTGAATTATCTCGCTGAGGGACGAGTTCGACGAAGAGATTTTTCAGCTCGTGGATTTCAAATAAACCTGATCGCTAACCGCGCAGGGAGTTTTGAAAGTATCTACGAGATTATTCTAAATCCAGAGATGATGGTTGTTGCCGCAGGATTCGGACTTTATGCAACGTCCGAGTTTGTTGAGAATTTTCTGGCGAGCACAATTCGTCGTTCAGTGGGAATGTCTGCCCCTCCTCAAATTGAGCAGCTCGAAGCGGAAGATATTCTTGATGCTGGCGACACAAGCGCACTGGTCGACGCCATCGAACCCTCGATGAAGTCCGCACATACGGTGATCAATCATGGCGCAGGTCGGGTTGATCTGCTTACACGTGATGCTCATCTAGTAGGGTTGGATTCTGAAACAAAACGGTACATCTGGACATCCCGACCAGATGATGAAATCCACGAGAAACTGCTTGGCATAGCAAGCTACAATGCAAATTCTCGAGAAGGACGAGCATTTGACTATGAGCTTGGAAAAACGATTCCATTCAGCATTGCACGTGGTGCAGATCGCGCAACCATAACTGAAGTACTAAAAAGTATAACTTCCTACGCGCTACGGCGCGAGGGTGAAAACATTGGCTCAGGAATAGCGATCCGATTTACCAGAATACTTTCTGGTGATGAGCGTACTAAGAAAATCATAATACTCAAAGCTAGGCCGGAGTTTGGTGATCTTCGCGACTAGTTAACCGCTACGTTCTGAAATAAGATACCTCAAGCCACTGGCGGAAAGCAAGCATAGCCGTACGAAGCGCGTCAAAGTTGAGGATTGCAACGCAAGTTAACGCGTATTCCCGCATTGCGTTGCGCTCCATACGGTCTATGTCGTATCACCCTATGACCCCATCGCCCTTCTCCACCATCATCCTCGGCGGCACCGGGCAAGTCGGCTCTGCGGCTGTCGATGAACTGCTGGCCATTCCCGAATGCCGGGAAGTCGTGATGGTCACGCGCAAGGCTATTCAGCCGCGAGCGCGCGTGCGGAATGTCGTTCTCGACACCAGCGCTGCTGACTTTGCAGAGCGCATCAAGGCAATTACCCTCGAGACGCTGGCGCAACACGGCCATGTCAGCGCCGTGAGCTGCGTCGGCGTTGGCTCCGGATCGGCGCGCTGGAGCGAGGACGATCTCAAGCGGCTCGAGGTCGGCGTTGTCGGAGCCTTCGCGCGCGGCTGTCATCAGGGAGACGTTGCGCAATTCTGCCTGCTCTCCGCCGTCGGCAGCACGGCGCAGAGCAGCTTCAAATATGTCCGCGTCATGGGCATGAAGGAAGACACCGTGCGCGCGGTCGGCTTCACGCGGCTTGCGATCTTCCGCCCCGGCATCATTGTCGGCAACGTCCACACGCCGGGATGGGTGGCAGCGCTCGGCAGCCTCGTGCCGGGGAAATTCGGCAATATCGATCAGCAGACGATCGGGCGCGCGATGGCCAAGGAGATTTCCTTACGCGGACGCGCGACTGGCGAAATCATCCGAGAGAACGCGGCGATGAAGGCGCTCGCCGCCGAATGAAGTGCGCACATTTACGCGCGGCTATATTTTCGCTTCGCTTCATGCTGGCCGATTGCTAAAAGCGGCCTGTTGGGCAACCAACCAAAAACAGTTCATTTCGGGAGTTTTCGATGATCAGGATTTTCTCAGCCGCCGCCCTGGCTGTTGTCTTTGCCTTGACGCTACTCGCGCCCGCAGATGCCGCCACCTGCAGCGGCTCGTTCAACACCTGCGCCTCGCGGTGCAAGACCAAATATGCGTCGGACAAGAACTGCATATCGGATCATTGCTCGCCGAAGCTGGCGACCTGCAAGAGCAGCGGCTGCTGGCAGCAAGGCGGCGATTTCGGCAACGTGCTGACCTGCAACCTCGACAAGCGTTGAGCTAATCGGCTACGACAGGTTTCAAGCCGAGGCGGTCATCCCACATCCGGGCGTGTGCCTCGGCGTTGCCACCTCCAGCAGGGACAATTCCCGCTGACAGGAAACCGTCCCACGGGCCGTTCAGGACATGCGAATACTCGTCGTCATCGCGCACTATTTCAGCGCCGCCCCGACCATCGATATGACCGGCATGACTGGCCTTGGGTCCACTCGCGCCCCGCTTGCGAAGATCGCCGCTGTCAATTCCGCGATCACGGCGCTGCATCGCTATTACGGCCCCTACCGCGCGCAGCGTAATCCTGACGGCTTCATGCATTACGACAAGTCGGAGCCGGTGCTCGACATTGTCATCGTCACCGCGCCTGGCAAGAACCTGCTCGATCGTATCGACATCGATCCTTCGCTCTACACAGTAGAATATCCGGAGGTCGAACCGCTGCTGCTCGGCTTCGAAGCGCAGCGGATCATGCGCGAGCGCGCGGGCCGCTACGACATGTACGCCTTTATCGAGGACGACCTGATCGTCACCGACCCCTGCTATTTCGAGAAGGTTCAGTGGTTCGCCACCAGCGTCGATCCGAATGCCATGCTGATGCCGGTGCGCTACGAGATGAGCCATTCCGGCGTGCCGGCCAAGGTAATCGTCGAGCCTCGTATGAGCCGCGAATTGCTTTCGCATATCGTGCCTCCGAACCGGCCATCCAAGCTGCAAGCGACATGGCACGGGCAGCAGCAGACATTCCGCCATCCGTATAATCCTCATTCAGGCTCTTACGCCGTCACCGCCGGACAGCTCGATGTCTGGATGCGCCACCCCTCGTTCTATGATCGCGACACGTCGTGGATGAACGATCCGCTCGTCTGCGCGGCAACATATGCGCCCGGCAAGGTGTTCGACATCTACATGTCGGCCGAGCCAAATCCGTGGTTTTTGGAAATCGAACATTACGGCGTGCGGACTGCCGCTGCGTTCGCGCCGGAAGGAAAAGAATTCGGCGAGCCGCCGCTTCTCAAAATCGCAGAGGCGCTCATTGCCCGGCAGGCGGAGAGCGGCATCGGGTCGGACGCATTCGCACCGCCGAAGGAGTCGATCAATTCGATGTTCTCGAAGCTGGCCGAAACCACTCATGAACTGGAAAGCCTGAAGCGATCGCGCTCACGGCTCGCCAAAGCATTGATGCGTTCCGTCTTCAAAAAAGCGACAAAGACCAGTGGCAGTTAATCGTTCGAACGGTGCGACCTGCAAGAGCAGCGGCTGCTGGCAACAAGGCGGCGATTTCGGCAACACGCTCACCTGCAATCTCGACAAGCGTTGAGGCGCAACCTTTCCCGCCCGCACCCGTATATGCTCGAAGGCTCTGCCGACTCACTCTATCCTGTGAACATGACACCGATCCTGACAGCACAACCGGCGCGTTCGCCGCACAACTTCGCGTGGCATTGCCGCGCGCACGCCCTCGCCGGTTCCGCGCTGCTGGCGATGCTGTCGGCTGCGGTCGCGGACTCTGTGAAAGTCGGCCTCGCCGATACCGTCCGCAACGATGTCGCCAGCATCAACGGCGCGACCTCGGTCAAGCTCAATGCCGGCGATGACGTAGCCCGCGACGACGTGGTGCAGACGAAAGATGACAGCGACGCGAAGATCGTCCTGCTCGACGACACCAGGCTGTCGATCGGCCCGCGCTCCAGCATTAAGATCGACAAAGCGGTTTATTCCACCGAGACCAGCTACAGCGAAATCGGCATCAAACTCACGCAGGGCGCGTTCCGCTTCATCACCGGCGCGTCCGACAAGAAGGCGTACAAGATCGAAACCCCAACCGCGACCATCGGCGTGCGCGGTACCATTCTCGATATCCGCATTCAACCAAGCCAGACGCTGGTGACCCTTCAGGACGGCGAGGCCGCTGTCTGTGCGGGCAGCCGTTGCGTGCAGCTTCTGCAGCGTGGCCACACGGCCAATATCACGCTCAACAACGGCGCGGTGCGCTTGAAGCGCGACCTCACCTCGACATGGACATTCGCCTCGGTGTGTTCCGGCAATGCATCGCTCTGCTCGCCGCTGCCGCCGCTCGTCAAGCGTGCGTCGTTGCCTGCAACGGCACCCAACAACTTTGGGACAAACCTCGGCAATGCGCTGACGCGCGAAACGCTGCCCGCAACAAATGCGAAACCGCTCCGCCGCGTCACCGGGCCTGCGCAAGTGCCCGCGCAAACGCTGCCTGAGCGCGGTGTCGCAGAGACGGGTCAACCCGGTGGGCCGTCCGTGGTGCCGGCACTTCCGAGCGTACCCGCAGCTCCAAGCCTGCCGACGCTTCGCCGCTAAAGGCCTAACCGCTATGCCGCGGCTTGGCCACATCGCCGCGCACGGTGGCAAGGCCCATCTCGAAACTGTCGGCGATGCGGCGGGCGCGGATGATGAACGCTTCCGCCACATCGCCCTCGAAGATCTCGCGCGCGGTCGTCTCGAACAGGGCGAGCCAGCGGTCGAAGTGCTCGGGCTTCAACGGCAGCACGAGATGCGGGCGCATCGGGCGGCCATTGTAGCGGCTCGTCTTCATCATCATCGACGACCAGAAATCGCTGATCTGCGCGATGTGATGGTCCCAGTCTTTCACTGCTGCGTTGAAGATGGGGCCGATCAGATCGTCTTCACGCGCGCGGCCATAAAAGGTCGCGACAAGGCGCGCGATCTTCTCCTCACTCAGGTCCGGATGAAATATATGGATGGCCAACGGCGGCTGCTCGGTCATGCGCCCGGCAACGAAAGCGATGTCCGTCTCTTCACTTGCAGATCTTGTCGCGACGCTTGTCCTGCAGACGATGTTCGCAATAGACCGAACACGTCTTGCCCCCCACCTTTGTACAATAGGCTACGCACTTCTCGTAGCTGCAGCCCCACGCATCCGCGGCCCGCGCCTCTGACGGCAAAGCGCCGGATAAAACGAGAAGCGACACGCAGGCAAGAGCGGCACGAAACAGCGACATGAAAATCTCCGCAAATGAACCCGGCGAATGCGGGCACGGTGGGGACATCACGATAACACGGCGTGATGCCGCTGTCAGGCAACCAGTACCTCCGTCCGCCGTTTCTTCGGCGTTGCATCCATTGCACCGCGTATAAGATTCTTTCGCGATATGTCAGCCCTGCTGCTGGAACGCCGTCTCCGCAAGCGTATTGTCATTGCCAGAGGCGAGCGGAGAACGCGCATGCGGTTTCATCTCGATAAGAGACATGAAACGCAGATGTGTCTGATGTTGGTGGTCGCCATCATGATCCTTTCGGGATCGGCGATCCTGTACATGGGTGCACACTATCAAGTGGCAACTCAGGCGGTCACGCGAATGCCGCTCGCCTCGCCGCTCTGACATCGTTAACGTCTAGCGCGCCTCGCGCTTCTCCAGCGCGGCGGCGGCGACTTGCGCCTGCTCGCGCGCGATTTTCGCCAGTTCACAACCTTCGCAATAACGGCGATCTTTGTAATCGATCCAGTTGTGCGCATACACGCGCTCACCCGGAATGTTGTAGCGCGTCTGCAGCACGCGCGCGAGCATCCGCCATGCCGTGACCTGCGCCGCGGTCGGCGGCTTGCGTACATTCGGATAGTTGCCAACGAATTCCACGCCGATGGAATTGTTGTCCGTCACCTGGCCGAAGGTCGGACCGTTGTCGATATACTTGTTGTCCTTGCGGTTGCCGTCGCGAACATGATGCGGAACGGCGAATTCCACGATCGACCAATAGACCGTGCCGTCGGTCTCGACCCAAATGGTCGCCCCGCGCCGGTCCGGCTTCGCCCATTGCCGCCACGCGTTCGGAAGCGCCGAACCCGGCGGGCCTTCGGATTGATGCACGATGATGTTCTGCCACTCGCGCGCGAGTCCAAGCCGTCCCCATGGCGTGAGCCAGACAATGTTGAGGCCGGGAATGTCGGGCGTGCCTTTGGACTTCACCGCGATCTCGAAACTCGATTGGGCTTGCGCTTGCGCCTGCAGCGGAGAGCAGCAGGCCCACAGTCCCAAAAGCGACAGTCCCAACCGAGAGATCATCCGCACCTGAAAGTTTGCGATCTTGTCGAGGCAAAGCCTAGCCGAACTCGCGCGCCTCAGGAAGCGCCCCGGAACCGGCGTCAGCGGGCCCGCGCGGCTGCGGCCGCTTTTAGCCGTGCGCGAAGGGCCAGACCTGCGAACACCCAGGCCAGAAGCCAGCTCAATGTCTGCCAGGTTTCGAACCCGGTCAGCAGCATCGCGCCGATGCACAGACCGAGCGAGACGACCTTCAGCCGCGCGTCCCGCCCCAGCAGCGACACGAGAAACGGCAGGAACAGGAAGGCGATGGTTCCCACCACGACAAAGCCAAATCCGCTCCAGTTATCCATGTGTTTTGGTCCTTACGGGCGGCCGCATTCCGCAGGCTCATGAACGATGACCGGGCCAATGGCCCACATATTCCTGTGCATTTCTCAAAAGTTCATGTGAGACGCCCTGCCCCTGGCGGTAAACTGGACCATAGCCAGAGGCCTCGGTCTGCGGCGGCGTTTGTCATCCTTCCACCGAAGGAGAGTAGCATGTTTGCGAATGTATCGCTCCGGGATGCCAGACCGGCGGTGATGGTGTGCCCGGCTTGTGCGCGTCATCTCATGGAAGTGAAAGACGTCCGCTGGGCCGTCACCAAACTCGAATTTACTTATGAATGTTCTGGCTGCGGCGAGGAATCTATTCGCGCCATTGCGGGCGATACGCCGATCTTCTCATCGCGCGCGTCCGATCTGCTTCGCAGCCTGCAGATTTTCGGCTGATCTGCCGCAGCTGCCGCACAGCTCCGGGCGCTAGAAGCAAAGAGTCGTGACGGTTTTCCCGGACTTGTCCCTAATCACATACTGACACTCGGAACGCTTGAGCGCCGCCTTGGCGTTATCGTCTCCAAGCGCAGCGGCTTTTTCGTAATAGGTTTTAGCCGCACTTGAATCCTGCGGGCCACCTAATCCAGCCTGCGAGAAGTAGCCCATGCGTTCCAGCGCGCCGGCATGATCCTGCGCCGCCGCTTTCGCAAACAGACCGCGCGCCGCCACCTCGTCCTTCGGACCGCCGAGGCCGTCCTGCATCATCAGCCCGAGTTGATATTGCGCTTCGGCGTTGGTCTCGGCGGCTTTCGAAAGCAGACCGCGCGCACGTGCCGGATCGGTTGCCGTCGCACCGCCTTTGCCGGACAGTGCAGCGAGATTGCTGACGCCGCGCGGATTGCCGCCCTGCGCCGCGCGCTCGAACAGCTTGCTCGCCGCAGCTTCATCCTTGGCAACGCCAGCGCCGGTGGCGTAGAGCACGCCAAGCTCGACCATCGCCGACGTGCTGCCCTTGTCGGCGGCCTTGCGCCACGCCGCGACGGCCTCGCCGTTTTGCTGATTGGCGGCATAGGCACGGCCAAGCTGATACATCGCACGGCGCGATGCGCCCGAGGACTGACGACAGAACTTGATCGCCGTTGAAACGTCGCCCGCCGCGATGCTGGCCACGCCTCTCACATCCGCTGGCTTGTCCGGGTCGGCGGGGTCCGCCGCAAGCCGATCGCACAAAACAAGGTCCGCCGACTGAGCGTAAACCGGCGCGCGATCCGTAGCCAATCCAAGCGCCGCGATGGCGATCGCTAGAGCAAAAGAAGCTGCGGATGATTTCATTGCGATACCTAAGTGAAAGCCGCGCGAAAATTGTCTTGTGATCAATCGCTTTTAAGGCCGCACCGCGACACCAGCAAGCGCGGCAACCGCCGACATTTTGAGCAAGCGACCCAGCCCGTCGATGCTCATTTGCCGCATACCGCAAGACCGGAAGCCACAGTTCCACGGATTGCTAGTCGATCAATCGCTTGGTAGATTTGTTTCAAAGCAAAACAAGGTTCGGGAGAAACCATGTCCTATCCAGATACTCAGCTTCTGATCGCAGACAAATGGCAGGACGCAGGCGGCAACGGCACCATTCCCGTGTTCAATCCCGCCAGCGGCAAGGAAATCGGCCGCGTGGCCCGCGCCGACAAGGCCGATCTGGATCGCGCCGCCAAAGCAGCACAAGCCGGTTTTGAAAAATGGCGCAACATGCCCGCCATCGAGCGGACGGCATTGATGCACAAGGCCGCATCCCTGATGCGTGAGCGTGCGTCCAGCATCGCTGCCCTCATCACGCAGGAACAGGGCAAGCCGTTGCACGAGTCGCTCTCCGAGGCGAACGCAGCAGCCGACATCATCGATTGTTTCGCGGAGGAAGGTCTGCGCGTCTATGGCCGTATCGTGCCCGCGCGAAACATGGCCGTGCGCCAGATGGTGCTGCGCGATCCGGTCGGGCCTGTTGCAGCGTTCACGCCGTGGAATTTTCCGATCAATCAGGCTGTCCGCAAAGTGTCCGCTGCACTTGCTGCCGGATGCTCGATCATTCTGAAAGCTGCGGAGGAAACACCTGCTGCACCGGCGCAACTCATCAAAGCCTTTGTCGATGCAGGCGTGCCCGCCGGTGTTGTTGGCCTTGTCTATGGCGATCCGGCGGAAGTTTCGGCCACGCTCATCGCGCATCCGTTAATACGCAAGGTGACTTTCACCGGCTCCACGCCGGTCGGCAAGCAGCTCGCAGCACTGGCCGGTCATCACATGAAGCGCGTGACGATGGAGCTTGGCGGTCATGCGCCGGTCATCGTCGCTGAAGATGCCGATATCGCGCTCACCGTGAAGACATGCAACTTCGCGAAATTCCGCAATGCCGGACAGATTTGCATCTCGCCCACGCGCTTTCTCGTGCACAAGAGCATCGCCGACGAGTTCGGTGCGGCGATGGCAAAGTACGCGTCGGCGCTAAAGGTCGGCGACGGCATGGCTGACGGCACGCAGATGGGGCCGCTCGCGAATCCGCGCCGCGTGACATCAATGTCCGAACTCACCGAGGATGCGGTCAAGCATGGCGCGACCGTTGCAGCGGGCGGCAAGCGCCTCGGCGAGACCGGCAACTTCTGGGCGCCAACGGTGCTGACCAACGTGCCGCTCTCAGCAAAAATCTTCAACGAGGAGCCGTTCGGTCCGATGGCCGCGATCCGACCATTCGACACGCTGGACGAAGCCATCACCGAAGCCAACCGCCTGCCCTTCGGTCTGGCGTCCTATGCCTTCACAAGCTCACTCGCCACCGCCCACGACCTGTCGCGACGTATGGAAGCCGGCATGCTCTGGATCAACGAGCCCTTCGCGCCATGGCCCGAAATGCCCTTCGGTGGCGTGAAGGACTCCGGTTACGGCTCCGAGGGCGGACCGGAGGCACTAGAGGCCTATCTCAACACCCGCTCGGTCTCAATTCATGCCGGAACTGCCTGATTGTCGGGAAACCGGTAATCATATTGGTCCGGATAACGGTTCCGTAAGGATACTGCACAACCGTTTGTCAAATTTCGCGCGGTATTTGTTGTCCCAAAGATTGGGGAAATCAGATGCTGACGCCCATGCCGAGTGCCAACAAGGACGAGACCATCCGCGAGGATGCGCGTCTCGCTGCGCTGTCACGTTACGACATTATGGATACGCCGCCGGAAGAAGCATTCGATCGCATCACGCGCCTGACCCAGCAGATTTTCGGCGTGCCAATGTCCACCGTGACGCTGATCGACGGTCATCGTCAGTGGTTCAAGTCTCGCCAAGGCATGGCGAACGACGAGACGCCGCGCGCACCTGCGCTGTGCAACTATGCCATCCAACAGCTGGAGCCGCTGGTCATTCAGGACACGCTGGCAGACAGCCGCTTTCGCGATAATCCTTTTGTCGTGGGCGACCCTCACATCCGTTTTTATGCAGGCGTGCAACTGCGCGGGCTGGATGGCCACCCCATCGGAACGCTTTGCGCGATGGACGACAAGCCGCGCAGTTTCGATGCGTCACAACTCGCGATGCTGACCGACCTCGCGAATATCGTCATGAGCGAATTGGAATTGCGCACGCTTGCGATGAGCGACAGCCTCACAGGCGCTCTGTCACGCCGCGCCTTCCGCGACGAGGCCACCCGCGCCATCGCCCTCGCCGTGCGTCACAAGCATGATCTGACCTGCGCGATGTTCGACCTCGACCACTTCAAACTGGTCAACGACGAGAACGGGCACGCGGTCGGCTACATGGTGCTGAAGGCTTGCGTGGACATCTGCCGTCAGGAGCTTCGCGAAACCGACATCGTCGGTCGGCTCGGTGGCGAAGAATTCGGAATTCTGCTTCCGCATACCGGCCGCGAGGCGGCAATGATCGTGGTCGAGAAGATCCGCGAAGCGTTCGGGCGCATTTCTGTGCAGGGCAAGGCCGGTGTGGTGAAGGTGTCCGCGAGCTTCGGCGTCGCTGCGCTGGATCGCTCAGTCTCCGACATTGATGAACTTGTCAGCCGTGCCGACGCCGCGCTCTATCAGGCCAAGGATGCGGGACGAAATACATGCGTGGCATGGAAACCCGCCGCACCCGTGTTGAACGTGGTTCTGCGCCGCGTGTTGAAGGCCGGTCACATCACATTCAATTCTGGACGCTCGACCATCGACTGCACGGTGCGAGGGCTTTCCGATATCGGCGCAAGCCTCGCCGTATCCAGCACCGTAAACATACCGGATCGATTTAAGTTGCGGATCGCAGCCGACGACTTCTACCGGCTTTGCAAGGTCGCGGGTAAAACCGACAAGCTCATCGACGTCGAGTTCGAATAGCCTATCGGGCTTTTGGAAAAAACGGTGAGACCAGCCCGGTCGGCTTGAACGGCTTCCACTCGCCTTCGGGCTGCGCGAGACGATCCGCAATCGCCCACAGCGCAGGCGCATGAAAGCCGAGACCGAGATGCGTGGTGCGGACCTCGATGTTCTCGCGGTTCGGCCCCTCTTCTTCCAGACACGCCTGCCACGCGACAATGCCATCCGCGCGCGTATAGATCGCGGTCGCGGGCATCGGCAACGGCCGCGCCAGTTCAGCCACTCGTGACGCTGTGACAGTGCTCAATGACTGTCCGGTGAGAAGTCGCCAGACCGTGCGCAGATTGTTAGCGCTGGGTGCTGCGAACGGACTGCCGAGCGTCACTACAAGCCGCACATGCTCCGGCGTATAGCGCGCGGCCTCACGCGCCAGAATGCCGCCGAGGCTCCAACCGATCAGGCTGACGCACTGGCCAGTTTTCCGAGACAGATCGCGCACCGACTGCGCGACGGCAGGCGCTTCAAGCTGCGGAATGCGAATGTTGCGGCCACGGCCCCAGCCACGAACATCGTAACCAAGCAAAGACAGAAAATTGCGGATCGCGAATGTCGAGCGGTCGTTCGCGCCGAGACCGGGCAACACCATCACCGGGTGACGCTTGCCCCGCGGCGCGGCACTGAGAAAGGGTGCTGCTGCGATCAGCCCGGCGATGTCGAACAGCGCCGCACCTTCGAGGGCGAAACTAAGCGTGGACGGCGCGGAAATCGGATCGTTGTTCATTGTTGTCGTCTCCCCTGCGCAGCGATCATGCCCACGCGCAAGGCGATCCGCAATCGGGAACAAAACCGATCAACTGCTTGATTTATTCAGCCAGGTCAGCAAGGCCGGATTGATTTCGCGCGGATAGGTATGCGCGAGGTCGTCGATTTCGCGGTAGGTGACATCCGCGCCCGCCGCCGACAGAGCACGTTGGGCCTGGCGCGCGACCTCGACCGGAAACATCCAATCCTTCTTGCCGTGTGTCAGATGGATGGGCAATCCCTTCAAGCGGCCGCGATCGGCCGTCTCGATCAGCATCGGATGAAATGTCGCGGACACTGGCGCCAGATGCGTGAACGGCGATGCAGTCTCAAATCCGGTGACATAAGAAAACGTGCCGCCGTCGCTCAGGCCGGTGAGCAGCATTCTTTTTAGATCGATGGCATACCGCGCGCGGACATTGTCCACGATACGCGCGAGGTTCGGCGTATCGTTGTCATCACCCATCAAAGCCCACGTGTTGCCAAGTGAGTTGCCTGTTGAGGTCGGCGTCGCAAGGATCGCGCCGAACGTGCGCGCATCGCGCAACCACGTCCAAAGAAAATCGCGGCCGTTGCCGCTGCCACCATGTAGACCAACGATCAGCGGCCATGCGCGGTCCGGCGTGTAGGTCTCCGGCACATAGAGCGAGTGGCCGCCCCGGCTGCCGCGCTCGTTGTCCACATGGACGATGCCGGTCTCGCCGTCGCGTGGCGGCGTCATGGCGCGCGCCACGACATCAGCATCGTCGCGCACGGATGGATCGAGGAAGAAGCCATTCACTGCCGGGATATGCGCAGCGAGCGGATACAGCGCTTCCTGCGCACGCGGGGCATAACGCAACGCGCGAAACACCGCCATGATGTCACCGCCATCGAGCGCCGCGCGAAGACCATCGAACGCGGCCAGCGCCGCATCGCTCGACGCGGCCAAACTCGCATTCACATCGTCCGCAGCATCAGCGTCAGACAATTGCGTACGCGCCTCGCGCAAAGCCGCATCCGGCGTGCCGACGGCTTCCATGACTGCGCCGAATTCCGACGGGTCGAAATGACGCGCGATGATGCCGAGCGTCTCAAGGCATCGGAACAGCGGCGGCAGAATGGTCGTGGCGTCGACTGTCACCGCGTCTATTCCTCGGGCTCGGTGGTAAAGAAAAGCGGATAGCCTTTCGTCTTGCCGAGTTCGGTGGCCTCCTTGGCCTTGGTTTCCGCAACATCGCGCGTATAGACCGCAATCACACAGGCACCCTTCTGATGCGCGGTCAGCATCACGCGGCTCGCGGTTTCCTCGCCCATGCGGAACACGGCCTTCAGCACGCTGACGACAAACTCACGCGGCGTGAAGTCGTCGTTGAGCAGGATCACCTTGTAAAGTGGCGGCCGTTGCAGCTTCGGCTTAGTCCGCGTGGTGGCCTTCGGCTTGACGGTGGTTGGGCTCATCGGATGTCCCGGCTCTTGCCGCGATGCTGTTGGCAGAACCGGCTTGCAATCCCATATCGTGTAGGACGCTAATGAGGGCAAAGATGCCGGAAGTCGCATCGCGTGTTATTTCGCACATCGATTATAACGCGCCCTCGCGCGAGCTTCACGTCATTTTCACGACCGGCCGGGCTTACACCTATCTCGGCGTGCCGGTCGAGGTCTATTACCAGTTCTGCCGCGCACCCTCGAAAGGCGAATTCTTCAATCTGCTCATCCGGGATCGCTATTCGTTTTCCGAACGAGAGCGTTGATATTCGGCGCTAAACTCACCGCGCCGAGAGGGAACCATTCCACCTGTTCGGCGTTATATTTCCAAGCACGCCGCGCAGGTTTTCGCCGCCGGCAAATCCCCAAATTCGACGATCAAACATGGACTCGGACCCCATGAGCACGACCTATTTTACCGATCCTGCGACGGCGACATACAAGGTGAATCCGGTTTCCTTTGTCTTTTCCGATGACGGATTGGTCCCCAACAACAGCCTTCCCTTCCTGCTGTACAAAAGCGCCGTCGCTGTCGATCACGGCGACGCGGAAGACATCATCGAAAGTTTGTTTCTTACCAACGGCTGGGGACAGACATGGCGCAACGGCGTGTTCGACTATTGCCACTATCACGCGACGGTTCACGAAGTTCTCGGCGTGGCGAGCGGTCGTGCGCTAGTGCGGTTCGGCGGCGCGCATGGCGAGGAGCTTGAAATCCGCAAAGGCGACGTGGCCATCCTTCCCGCAGGCACAGGCCATCAGCGCTTGTCAGCGAGTCACGACTTTCGCGTCGTGGGAGCCTATCCGCCGGGGCCGGAGATGGAGATCACTCGCCCGACACCGGAGAACCATCGAAAGGCGCTGCTCACGATTCCAAAGGTTGCGTTGCCGGTGACCGATCCGGTTTATGGACCGGATGGACCGTTGGTCGCGCTATGGGCGGGACCGAACAAAGGGCAAGCAGGGTTTTAAGGTATCGCGATGGTGCGGGATGCTTCCTCGCGGCCCATCGCAACGCAGATCTTTTTGCGGCGAAGTGCCCCAAGAGCGCCCGTGACTTTCAACACTTTGCCCACACCGCAGCTGCCGTTATCGACGAACACGACCGATGAGGGCGAAAGAAAATACGGCTCTTTTTTCAGGAAGTTGGGCGATCCGGCTTGTGACAAATCTTGCGCCAGACATGGCGCTGTAAGAGCGCACAAAAACGCAAGCGAGACGACGGTACGCATGACACTCATCCCTAAAGCCGGCGACTTTCACAATGCGCGGATTTTGTGAATGTTCCAAGACACGAAGAGAAGCAGGCTGATTATTTTTGCAGCATGCGTTTGCCTCGATCATCACGGCAACGTTTGGGAACGGCGCACGGCGCGAAGGGTTGGAGGCCCATCACTTCATGGAGGTCGATATGCGCCATAAACTGCTTTTCACGCTGATCACGGCGGGTGCGCTCACAGTCTCAACTCTTGCCGCGTCGGCGCAGGCTTCGCCGCCATCTACCCCAGGTTCGGCGGCCGGTCCGACCGGCGTTTCGCCAGCAACGCCTCCTGCGACGGCTTCTACGCCATCGACGGGAACAACCGGCAGTAGCGTCAACCAGCCCGGCGTTCCAAACACATCAACGCCCGGCTCGATTGGAACCGGCGCATCGCCAAGCGGCCTGCCGGGCGACAGCACATCCAATCCAGGTTATCCCAGCAGCACCACGCGCTAAGACTTGAGAACGAGAAAGCCTCCCTGCCGAGACGCAGGGAGGCTTTTACACGTCCGGGGTGTTACTCGGTCTTTGTATTGGTGTTGGCGCTGGTCCGCGGTGTTCCGTCCTTGCCCGCGCCTGCGATACGGACCTGATCGCCATCGGCAATGCCATCCAACGGCGTGATGATGATCCGGTCGTCTGGCGCCAGCCCGGTGGCGATCTCGATTTCGCGTCCGAGATCGCGCGCGATGGTGACGGTCTTGAACAGGATTTTGTCGCCAGCCGTAACGGTCGCTACACGCAATCCGCTGTTGTTAAAGATCAGCGCGCTGGCGGGAATGCTCAATGGTTGAACGTCACGCGTCAGCGCGAGTTGAACATTGGCGAATGCGCCGGGGCGCAATTCGTTGTTCGGATTTTCGATGGCCAGCTGCATACGCGTTGTGCCGGACGACACGTCGATCGACTGCGCCGATGCCTCGATGGTCGCGGGGAAAGTCCGGCCTGCATATTCAGGCACGGTGACATTTGCCTTCGCGCCCATCCGGATGCCGGGTAGATAGCTTTGCGGCACATTGACATAGAGCCGCAGCTTCTTGACGTCGGACACCACGAACATTGCCGCACCCGAGCCGGTGCCCCCGCTGATGAGCGCGCCGACATCTGTATTGCGTTCGGTCACCACGCCGTCGAACGGCGCGGTCACGGTCTTGTAGCTGGCAAGTGCTTCAAGCCGCTGCACGTTAGCCTGCTGAGCATTGACCTGCGCTTCCTTGCTAGCGAGGTCAGCGGAGCGCTCGTCGATCTCCTGCTGCGAAACGAAGTTTGACGCGAGCAACGTCTTGCGTCGCGCGAGCGTGGCGGCAGATAGCTTGGCCGCGGCTTGCGAGTTCGTGAGATCGGCGCGGCCCTGAAGCAATTGCTGATCGAGGTCCGGCGCTTCGATTTCAGCAAGTTGCTGTCCTGCCTTTACTGGCGCGCCGATATCCACGCTCCAGCTTTTCAGATAGCCGCTGACGCGGGCATAGATCGGCGCGCGCGAATAGGCTTCAAGGCGGCCCGGCAGTTCAAGCGATGCGTTGAGCGGCTTGGTGCCCGGCAGCGTCACGGCGACCGATGGGATCGCCTGCGCGTCGGTCCAGTCGCGCAGCTTTGCGTCGCCGCTGGAGCGCGTGATGATGCCCGTCGCAACCACAACCGCGAGCACGACGATGGCGACAGAGCCATAAAGCCGTAACTTGCGCGGGGACACCGGCGGCGTCGGTGTTTGATCAGGTTGCATGAACGATCTCCGGCGCCTGCGCAGGATGTTGCGCGGGCTGCTGCTTCTTGTGAACCATGCTGAACACCACGGGAACGAACATCAGCGTGGCGAACGTTGCGAAAATAAGACCGCCGACCACGGCGCGGCCGAGCGGCGCGTTCTGCTCACCGCCCTCGCCCATGCCGAGAGCCATCGGCGTCATGCCGATGATCATGGCTAGAGCGGTCATCAGAACCGGACGGCAACGGACAAAACCGGCATTGAGCGCGGCGGCGACAGGATCGCCGAGTTCGTCGTAGCGCTCGCGGGCGAAGGCGATGACCAACACGCTGTTCGCTGTGGCCACGCCCATGCACATGATCGCGCCAGTGAGCGCCGGCACCGACATCGTCGTGTTCGTGACGAACAGCATCCAGATGATGCCGGCGAGTGCCGCGGGCAGCGCGGAGATGATCACGAACGGATCGGACCATGACTGGAAGTTCACCACGATCAGCAGATAGATCAGCACGATTGCGCCAAGCAGGCCGAATAGCAAACCGGCGAAGGCGCTGTTCATGGTCTGCACCTGACCGAGCAGCACGACGCGGCTGCCACGCGGCAGGTCTTTGGCCGTCTCGTCGATTACCTGCTGAATGTCTTTCGCCACCGCGCCAAGGTCGCGGCCCTGTGGCGTGGCGAACAACTGCACCATGGTTTGAATATCGTATTGCGAGACCACGGCGCTGGATGTGGAGCGGTTGATGCTGGCAATGCCGCCGAGCATCGGCGGCGTCGCAGTCGTTGCGGCGGAAATCGGCAATGCTTCGAGCTTGTTCAGCGAGTCGATCTGGTATTGCGGCGTTTGCATTACGATGGAGTAGGACACGCCGTTTTCAGGATTGAGATAGAACGTCGGCGCGACCTGCGAACTGCCTGCGAGATTCACGACCATGCTGTTGGTCACGTCTCGTGCCGTCAGCCCGACATATCCGGCGCGCGTGCGATCCACGTCAACATTGAAGCCGGGATTGTTCGGCGACTGCTGAATGCGCGCGTCGGCGACGCCGGGGATCAGCCGGACACGCCGCAGCAGGTCGTTGGCATATTTGTAGTTCGCTTCCGCATTTGCGCCGCGCACCTGAAGGTCGATCGGCGCAGGCGCGCCGAAGTTCAGGATCTGGCTGACGATGTCGGCAGGCAGAAACGCGAACGACACGCCGGGGAATTCACGCGGCAGCTTTTCGCGCAACTCGCGCACGTAATCGTCGGTCGGTCGGCTCTTGCCCTTCAGCTTGATCTGAATGTCGCCGTCCTGCGTACCGATCACGCCGGTGTTGTTGTAGGTCATGTTGATGCCGCTGATCGGCATGCCGATATTGTCGGCGATGGTCTCGATCTGATCGGGCGGGATGATCTGGCGGATCACTTTCTGAATGTCGGCCAAACGGTTGGCGGTTTCCTCGACGCGGGTGCCGACCTGATTGCGGACATGCAGCAGGATTTGCCCGGTATCGACCGCAGGGAAGAAGTTGCGGCCGAGGAACGGCACCAGCAGGAACGACACTGCGACGAACGCAAGGAAGCCGGCGACGAACACCGCGCGATGGCCGAGAGCCATTTCCAACAGGTTGGCATAGCCCGCCCTCGCCCGCTCAAACGCGGCTTCAAAGCCGCGCTGAAATCGCACCAACGGATTGCGTGACGGCGGCGGCGGAATCGGATTGCCGTGTTCGTCATGCGGATGGGCATGCAGCATGTATTTCGCCATCGTCGGCACAAGCGTGCGCGATAGGATGAACGACCAGATCATCGCGAACATCACCGCTTCGGCCATCGGCACGAACAGGAAGCGCGACACGCCGGTGAGGAAGAACATCGGCACGAACACGATGCAGATACAGAGCATGGAAACAAAGGCAGGCGTCACGATTTGCCGTGCGCCGTCAAAAATGGACGGCTCGACCTCCTTGCCCTGCTCCAGATGCCAGTTGATGTTCTCGATGGTGACGGTCGCATCGTCCACAAGGATACCGACAGCGAGCGCGAGACCGCCGAGCGTCATGATGTTGAGCGTCTCGCCGATCAGCGACAGACAGATGATCGCGCCCAGCACCGACAGCGGAATTGAAATCGCGATGATGAGCGTCGAGCGCCAGCTTCCGAGAAACAGCAGGATCATGATGCTGGTCAGCACGGCGGCGAGAATGCCCTCGAAGGCGACGCCAGCGATGGCTCCGCGCACGAAGATCGACTGATCGCCGATGAAGCCGACCTTGAGCGCTTCCGGCAGCGCGTCCTTGACCTCGACAATCTTCTTCTTGATGCCGTCGATGATATCGAGCGTCGACACCGAACCGGCCTTCAGCACCATCATCAGCACGGAGCGGCTGCCGTCGACATGAACGATGTTCGTTTGCGGCGGATTGCCGTCGCGCACCTGCGCCACGTCGCGCACATAGACCGTCGCGCCGTTCACCGCCTTGATCGGTAGGTTGCCCAGTTCCTCGATCTTCAGCGGCGAGTTGTTGAGCTGAATGTTGTATTCAAAATTGCCGATCTTCTGCGTGCCGACCGGCGTGATGAGGTTCTGCGCGGCGAGCGCGTTCGCCACGTCCTGACCCGACAGGCCGAGCGCCTGCATCGCACTCGGATTGAGATCGATCTGGATCTGGCGCTGCTTGCCGCCGAACGGCCATGGAATCGCAGCACCGGGCACGGTGACCAGCGGGGTGCGTAACTGGTTCGTCGCGATGTCGAACATGTTCTGTTCGGTCAGCCCCTCGCCCGAGAGCGCAAGCTGGATGATTGGCACCGTGGACGCGCTGTAGTTGAGGATCAGCGGCGGCGTCGCGCCCGCGGGCAACTGCTTGATCAGCGTCTGCGAGATTGCGGTGACCTGCGCGTTGGCAGTGCGGATGTCTACGTTCGGCTGGAAGAAAATCTTGATGATGCCGATGCCGTTATAGGAATTGGCGACGATATGCTCGATGTCGTTGACCGTGGTGGTCAGCGCGCGCTGGAACGGCGTGGTGATGCGGCCCGCCATCTGATCCGGCGGCAAGCCAGTATACGACCAGACCACGCCGATCACGGGGATGCGGATTTCCGGAAAGATGTCGGTCGGCGTGCGCAATGCGGCGAGCGGGCCGACGATCAGGAGCAGCAACGCCATCACGACGAAAGTATAAGGCCGGCTCAAAGCAATTCGGACGAGCTCATTCATATCGGACGTTTCTCGGTCAGGCGGGCACGACGCTGTACCCGCGGAAAAGACCTGTTCTCTTGATGATTTTCGGACTTCGGCTGATGTAGCCGAATCTAGCATCCATGCGCAACGCCGCGCACCTCACAGTCGCTTGTTCAGCAAGCCGAATTTGCCCAAATCCAAGATGTTCCAGAGGTGTCGTTAACGCCTCTTGAGAAGCGTCAAAGCACCATCTGCGTCTGGGTCACCACCGCGACCAAGCGGCCTTCGGATTCAAGGCGTGTCTGCCAGACCTGAGTGCGCCGGCCGACATGAACCGGCGTCGCGGTCGCCGTCACAGTCGAACCCGTCTTTGCGCCGCCGATGAAGTTCGTTTTGCTCTCGATGGTGGTGGTGCCTTTGGCCTCGGGCGGCAGATTGATGATGGTCGCCGCCGCACCCACAGCGTCGGCCAGTGCCATCACCGCGCCACCGTGAATAGATTGTCCGAGTGTGCAGAGATCATCGCGCACAACCATCGTGGCGACGACCTTCTTCGGCTCCGCTTCCGTAAAGGTGATGCCCATGAGCACCGCGAGCGGCATCGGCCGCGACTGAATCATCTCAAGCAAATTCATTTCTGGTCTCCCAATCGTTTCTTGTTTGCTGCTTGCTATACAGCTTCGACGCCGCACCACTCCGCGACGAACAGCGCGATGGCACGCGTGGTCTTGCGCAGCGATTCAATCTCGACTCGCTCGTTGAAGCCATGCATGCGCTCGGCGTTTGCGCCAAAACATAGCGACGGAATTCCGGCGTTGAGGCCGTAGAAACGGGTATCGGTCAACGCGGTGAACACCAGTTCCTTCGTCGGGCCGCCATAGACTTTTTCATGCACATTGCCGAACACCGCTTCGCACTCGTCAGCGTTGGTCAATTCATAGCCTTCAGAGAGAAAGCCCGACCACTCCACCACCGGCGGATTCTGCGCGAGAAACGGATGCGTCTTCGCAGCAGCTGCGACACAGGCAACAATCTCGGCCTGATGATCCGCAATCGACCAGCCCGGCAGCACTGCAATGCGACAATCGATGTCGCACCATGCAGGCACGCTGGATGCCCAGTCGCCGCCCTTGATGATACCGGGATTGAAGTTGATGGGATGCTGAAGCGCCTTGAAATGCTTGTCGCTTGCGGCGCGCCTGTTCCACTCTGCTTCGAGGCCTTCGAGCGCCTGTACAAGATGATACGCGGCCTTGATCGCGTTCGCGCCGACGCCCGCTTCGTACACATGCGCGGGCTTTCCGCGCACCTTGAGCCGAAACCAGATCACGCCGACCTGCGAGCGCACCAGCTTGCCGTTGGTCGGCTCCGGAATGAAACAGCAGTCGGCGCGATAGCCGCGCTGGATGGTGGAAAGTGCGCCTACGCCGGTGCTCTCTTCCTCGATCACAGACTGAAAATGAATCCGCGCGGTGGGCTTCAGCCCAGCTGCCTTCAACGCATCCAGCGCATAAAGCGCGGCAATGGTGCCGGACTTCATATCGCCTGCGCCGCGCCCGTACATCCAGCCGTCCTTGATGACCGGCGCGTAAGGCGGCGCGTCCCACATATCGAGCGGTCCGGCGGGCACTACATCGCAATGGCCTTGCAAGATCAGCGACCGCCCCACTTCGCGCGCGGGCCGATATGTCCCAATCACCGTGCGGGCTTTCGAGAAATCGTGCTCAATCGGTCCGAAGCCGCGAAGCTCCTTCAGCTCGTTGATATCGATCTGCCAGTCATCGACCTCATAGCCGCGCATACGCAGCAGGTCGTGCATCATGTCCTGACACGGGCCTTCCGCGCCGCGTGTGCTGGGAATGGATGAAAACTGGATAGTGGTTTCCATCTGCCGGTCGAACGCCGCGTCGATGACGTCGAAAATACGGCTTTGATGGGCAGTCGCGCTGCTTGCAACGTCCATGACGTCTCTTCCTTTCCTGCGTCTGTGCGCAGTTCATGACCTCGGCTTGGTCATTGTAGTCGAATTGCGCTGCCGATGGGAGCACCGGAACGCGATCCGCGCGTATTGTCCGGTTGGCATGTTTGTCGCATATCGCTATGCCTTGAGATCAAGACCCGCAGTCGCACACACCGGAATTCGATGAGCAACGCCGTCCTCGATCGTGTCGTCAAAGAAATCGTCGCCGAAATGTCGGAACGCAAGGATCGCGGCGAAGTCGCGTCCTACATTCCGGAACTGGCGTGCGCCGACATCAACGCGTTCGGCATGGTGGTGGTCGATACAGACGGTCATGTCGCTGCTGGCGGCGACAGCGACATGACATTTTCCATCCAGAGCATCTCGAAAGTGTTCACGCTAACGCTCGCGCTCGGCATGATCGGCGACAAACTGTGGCAACGCGTTGGCCGCGAACCGTCCGGCAGTCCGTTTAATTCGATCGTGCAACTCGAACGCGAGCGTGGCATTCCGCGCAATCCGTTCATCAATGCGGGTGCCATCGCCGTCACAGACGCGATCCTGTCCGGACATCAGCCGAAAGAAACGCTCGGCGAGATTCTACGCTTCCTGCATTTCCTGTCGGGCGACTCATCGATCAAGATTGACGAAGCGGTCGCAGCATCGGAGCAGCGCACGGGCTTTCGCAACATCGCGCTGGCGAATTACATGAAGTCATTCGGCGTGCTGGATCATCCAGTCGATTTCACGCTCGGCGTCTATTTTCATCACTGCGCGATTGCCATGTCATGCCGTCAGCTTGCCATGGCTGGGCGTTTCCTCGCGCATTCGGGACGCAATCCCTCAACCGGTTTTCTGGTGGTGCAGCCCGAACGCGCGCGGCGCATCAACGCCATCATGATGACTTGCGGGCATTACGACGGTTCGGGAGAATTCGCTTATCGCGTCGGCCTGCCCGGCAAAAGTGGCGTCGGTGGCGGCATCATGGCCATCGCACCCGGCAAGGCTTCCATCGCGGTGTGGTCACCTGGCCTCGACAGCAACGGCAATTCCCTGCTCGGTCGCACGGCGCTGGAGATTTTGAGCAAGCGATTGGGCTGGTCGATTTTCGGGGCGTGATCCCCAAAAACCAAAGGGCCGAAGCGCTCCGGCTTCGACCCTTCAGATAGTCGCGTTTATCACCGGGCGTTTCCGCCGCCCGGGCGTCAGGCTAATGGGCACCATCAGTGGCCGCCGTGCCTGTCTTCTTCGATGGCCGCGTCGTGATACCAGCCGCTGCCCGCCGGGGCATAAGGGGTATTGTCGATCGGCTTGACCTGCGTCCGGTTGCCGAGTGCCGCACGGCCCCCGACAGGGAATTGGTAGATTTTCGCAGTCTGCTGCGAACTTGTAGGTGTCATTCCAGTCTCCTCTCGCTGACGCCTCGGCGCCTCGCGATCTGATATAAGAGGAACGCACGTCTTTTGCGCGGTTTGCCCTATAAAAAGCAGGCAAATGCATACAATTTGCGCATCCGCGACTCTGCGCCTCCGCTCAGCATGCGCTTCAATCGTTAACGCTCTCGCACTTGAAGGGTTTCCCCTGGCAATTCGTAGAAGCGTCCGTCGCTGATAAACGAGGCAGCGTTTCAAATTGGCGCGAAAACACGCACCTCTTCAGGGGCGCTCTGCGAATCACTTTGCCGGGCGACTGGGAGATGCGCGGCGGGCCAGCGGTTGCGCCCGCTCAAAAATGCTGCCCTGCGGCAGATTGGCACGTTAAATGCTTGTTAAGATGTCAACCGTGCGCGGCCGGGGTCTCCCGGCGGCTTAAGCGGCCGGGAACTTAGCACCGCATCGTTCACTGACAGAGAGACCGAAATGACAAAGTATAAACTCGAGTATATCTGGCTCGACGGCTACACGCCGGTGCCGAACCTGCGCGGCAAAACGCAGATCAAGGAATTCGACGCCTTCCCAACTCTTGAGCAGCTTCCGCTGTGGGGCTTCGACGGTTCGTCCACCATGCAGGCCGAAGGCAGCAATTCCGATTGCGTGCTGAAGCCGGTTCGGGTTTTCCCGGACGCGACGCGCACCAACGGCGTGCTCGTGATGTGCGAAGTCATGATGCCCGATGGCAAGACTGCGCATCCGTCGAACAAGCGCGCAACTATCCTCGATGACGAGGGTGCGTGGTTCGGCTTCGAGCAGGAATACTTCTTCTATCAGGACGGCCGTCCGCTCGGCTTCCCCGAGGCTGGTTATCCCGCGCCTCAGGGCCCCTACTACACCGGCGTCGGCTACAGCAATGTCGGATCGATCGCGCGCGAGATCGTCGAAGAACATCTCGACCTCTGCCTCGCTGCCGGCATCAACCATGAAGGCATCAACGCGGAAGTCGCGAAGGGCCAGTGGGAATTCCAGATTTTCGGCAAAGGCTCCAAGAAGGCCGCTGA